>Ga0247770_1000279_pt1 | contig 49901 bp, 35 predicted proteins | sample UWRJL136409B6_FD_179943 | JGI IMG/M metagenome (GOLD analysis project Ga0247770, IMG submission 179943) | Plant litter microbial communities from Arlington Agricultural Research Station in Wisconsin, United States - UWRJ-L136-409B-6 | ecosystem: Environmental > Terrestrial > Plant litter >...
TCCCCCAAAATCCGATCCGGCCGCCTCCCATAGATCAACCCAATCGCAAAAATCCCCACAAACGGCACACTACTAACCCAAAACACCCAAAAGTCCCTCTTCCCCGGCAGGAAATTCTCCCCCATACTGAAAATCGCCGCAAACAGGGTCAGCGGGAAAACCACCGACGCCAAGATCCCCAGTCTCAGACTAAATTCCCCATCGTGAATCCCCTTGAACGCGGCCCTCAGATTCGCCAGGTCGTTTGCAATAGCTGTTAGGTTCTCTGTGCGCTGCCGCAGCGGTGCTAACCTGGTATTGATGGTTAGGAAGTCTTTTTGGGCGCCTTGTAGTGCAATGGGGAGGTGTGGTGAGATTTGCTCGCAGCCGAGCTGGACGCCGAGACGCTCGAGGTTCATGAGCGTGGCGCGCCAGAAGTGGTTCATCTGGCGCCGCATGTAGTTGATATCCTTGGCGATGGCGTTGACTTTGATGAGGTCGGCTTTCCATTGCTGGCCGCTGAGGGTGTCGTCGATCTTGGCTTGGTAGTCGTCAGAGAAGTATTCGCCTTTGGCGACCGTACAGTTGATGAGCTCGAGGAGGCTGGTCCAGTTCTGGGCAATGTGTTTGAGAAGGTAGTAGGACGTGTTGGAGGAGTGGGCGTTGGTTTGGGCAATGAGGTCTGCAGAAGCGATCTTGGTCCAGTAGAAGACTAGCTCGTCTAGGGGGCTGGTGAGATCGCGCTGGCGGTGGAAGGCTTCCATTTGGTCTTGGGCGCCAGGGCTTATTTGGGAGAAGAGGAGGGGGGCTAGGGTGGGGCAGCCGTCGTGGTAGGGCTGGCTCTTGTGTTCGGTGTCTTTAACGCTCTCGGACTCCTCCCAGGGGCGGGCATTCCAGAGGGAGGCTCGGTCTTTGTGTCTTTGTGGGTCTTGGAGGATCAGGTCAAGGCCGTGGTGCTTGCTTGCGCTGGACATTCCTGGGTCGACCATGATCACGGCTGGTTAGGGAGCGGTGTTAGTTGTGACGAGCGCGGTGGTAGGTAGGGTGGGTTAACACGTACCATCCCAGCCCAAGGCTTTTGAGCTGGAATCAGGTTTTTGCGACGTCCAAAAAGAAGCGCATCTCCTGATAAATGCATGTCGGCTGTCCTCCCAGTTGCCGAATGTCGGCAAGTCGACGTCCCTCCACCTCTCGTATCGACGACGGTTGACCGCAAAAGTCATTTGGTATGTCAGCGCATCGACCGAAGACGCGTCGTTCAACGATCGGATCTCATAGTATCGCAGGGTGAACGATTGGTTTGGCTGGGTGAGTGAAGGTAGTCCACGGTGTGGGATGGATCGGGAGTCGGAGAAATTCCAGGTATTCATCTGTTCGCTGAAAACCAATGGGTCCACACCAAGGTGGTCTCCCAAGGTGTCCACATAGCTGGGCTCCATGTCTTCCAGGATGAACAATCGCCGATGGTTCTTCTCGCGACTTGCTTCGGCAGGGTGGTGTTCGAGGTACTCTCGAAGGGCTTGCGGGCTTCCGAATCCATCTGGATAATCTTCGAGGAGAGATACGCCATCGTCATTGAATTGTAGCCCGTAGCATCGTCCGGGAACTCGATTATGTTCTTGTCGATAATACTTCTCCACTAGCTGCCGTCCCGCATCCGTGTTTTGGATTTTGCGCACGAATCCCTTCAGAGCAGGAAAAGATTGGCGAAGCTTCACAAGGCGTTGGAGATAGGGATGTCCATCGAACTCCGGCAGGGAATCCTGCCCTGAGGTTGAGGAAGTGGCCATGTCTCGGCTTGCAATCTGAGTGGCTGGGTTGGCGGGATGGGATAATCGTAAGGAGTGTCGCTTATTCGCCTGGTGTAGAAAAATCGAGAAGAGATGAATATTCGTACCATGAACCCAGCTTGTATTATAGCTACATCTTGTGGTCCATGAAACTCCCAATCGTGGAGAGGACAAGTGAGGCTCCCTGATTCGTTGTTGCCTATGGTCCGCAACATCTTGATGAGGCCTTGGGAGGCCTCAAATGCCCGTCCCTCGGGCAAAAATGCAGATATGCAGATGTCAGCGACGACGTGGGGGTTCAGTATCACAGCCAACCACAGGCACTTCTCACAGATGAGCACTCACTGGCTTCACGGGACCTTCTCAAGTAATGTTGTTTGAGGAGGGTAAATCGGCCTTTGGCCATCAGAGCTCACCGGGCGTAATATGCAATGCAAACGCGAGAGAGGGACGGGCGGGCTTTGATTGATTGGGTAACTACCTAGACGAATCAAGACGCAAATGCATCGTAACTACCGTATCCTTGCCGAGATAAATCGCCAAGCCGGCGAAGTAGCTGCAGTCATGGAGACTAGTGCGAGTCGGGGAAGGGCTTCCGACCGTTAACAACGCCTCGCGTGATCCCATCAATCGTCTTGTCCGGGAGGCTGAATGGGTTTCCGGCCATCGCCAGCGCTGTTAATAATCTCGTCAATCGTCTTGTCCGGACACCGAACGTGCTTCCGGGTCAGGCAGTCTCCGAACTTTTGAATCTCTAGCTCAAGGCAGCACTCTGGTTTGCGGTCAGCACTGTCACTGTCAACCGGGAAGCGCGACTTCATTCTGTGCAGGATTTGCTCGGCCAATCTCACGTTTGCGTGCTGCTCCTCGATCTGTTTCTCCAGCTTGGCCCAGCCGTCATCGTCGGGCGACGCAGGTGCGGTGAGGGGGGCCGACTCCATGCTGCTGGTATCAGGCGAGGCGTCCGCCGAATCCGAGCCGCTGTCATCCGGAGTGATGGAAGCCACGGTCTGTATCGCAGCAACTGAGAGTTCGTCCTTGTCCATAAATTCCTTGTGAAACTTGCGGTCAAGGGCCCTCAGAGCGGCCATCCTGATTGGCTCCTCCATGCGCAGCATTTGCTTGATGTCTTCCCGCTGTTGCCGCGCAGCCGCCAGCTCCATCTCCACGTCTTGCATTCTGGCGGCCAGCCAAGGGTATTTGGCCTGAATCTCGTCGGCGAGACTGACGAATTGGTCTGACGGAGGTGGCAAAGATGGCAGAGGCTTGGAGTTCCAAGGGCTTGCGGCTTGGATTCGCTCAAGATCGGTGGCCGACTTGCGGAGCTGGCGATCGCGTCGCTGGGCTTCGGGGAGAGAAATGAGCGGAAACGGAAGGGTCGAGGGAACTTCGGATTTGTCGTTCTGGTCAGAGGAGTCCTTGGCTTCAGCTTCTGCCTCCGAGTCAATTGATTCAAAGACGAGCGCCCAATCAGGTTCTTCAGGTTGTATATCCGCAGGAAGAATCATAGGAGCAGTGCTCATGCGACTCTCAAAGCGCTCCTAGTTGTTTTGGGATGTCTCACGTGCTCTATTCGCCTGCAATCCGGGCTCGACGAGGGGTACTAATGGGAGGAAGATACCAAGCCGTGGAGGCGAGTTCCGCGCGCTCTCCTCTGCAGACCGGACATGTTGGAGTTCAAGTTCTCGAGAACCTCCGTTCGCCTGGTGCTCCCACGAGCTCAAGAGTTCTTCAGAGCTGACGGAAGACATGATGCGCAGACAGAGCTTGGAGTTGCTGCGCGGAGGGTAGATTGATCGATGTGAGCATTCGGAAAGCTGGGATAACCCGTTAGCAAAAGTCAGAGCAACTCATGTAGTCTGCCGTCACTTACGCGGCAACTGAGAGTGAGCTCCGGTTTAGCCGCGGTTGCGAAGTTGGCTCGGGCGCATTGATGTGGCGGTCGCCGGGAGGCAGAGAAGGCGCGGCGGGATTCTTTTGGCTCCGGTGAGCTTGTCAACTACCGAAGATCACTGTGATCTTTATCTTTTGGCCTCGATTACCATAGCTCAAGGCGATGAGCTTTTTGGCGATGTGTTACTCGGCGCTGGCTGAGCGGGCGGTCTCCGCGGTCGGCAAGCGCGGGAGCAGATCGGTCTTGCCTTCAACGACGGCGAGTCGCAGGCGCGCGAAGTCGATGGTTCTCTGTGACCTCGAGTTGCTGATCTAACGCGCAAAGACTTACTTTGCGATTGCAGTTGTAGCTGCACTCGCGAAAGAAATCCAACGCAGCAAATCTCGGTCTTCAAGTTGGTGGTGGTAACGGGGCGGGGTCGGGAACGGTCAGAGATCGAAATTAAAAAGGAAGGCACGCAGTTGCGCCTTCTTATCTTATCGAGGGGGAGCGCAATTTCGGTGTAACGCGCTAGGCCGCTTCCGGCAACCACCACCACCAATAACCCTCTCCCAGTAATCGCAGTAATCGGCTGCGCGCGCGTGGATAAGCTATCGCCGATAAAGAAATTTTCCACTTATCAGAAGCCCCTGATTTCCAACCACTTCCAACCCCTGTATTTCGAACGCGAACCCCCTACCCCCTCTATAACGCAACGCGCTGTATGCGCTAGGGCCGCTAGCACCACCATCACCACCTCCACCCACCACCCACCACCCACCACCAACCACCATCACCACCATCACCACCATGGCCGATGGCTTATACGCAGCCGCTAAGGGCCGTGCTTAGGAGGCGCGGAGAGCTAGCTTATAAGCGAAGAAGGACAAGCAACCAGTAAATATAACGAGGAGCTACGCTTCGAAGCAGCGTAAGTGGAGGGCGTAGTGTTATAAGCCGCACGTAGGGCTGGATAAAACCCTCTCTACCTGGCCAGACAGCAAGCTTATTACACCGGATAAACTAGCTGTTTAGCTGAAGGAAAATATCCTCCTACAGCACGTTAAGGTGCTTAAGAAACGCCACGGCCATAACCGTACGGAGCCACCACTCTAGGCTAATAAGCAGGCCGCTCTCTGTAAGGCTGAAGCTCTTGTTATAACGTTAGTAGTGTTAGTTACTAAGGCGGCTTAAATCCTTGCCGACGACCGTGAGAGCTATATACCACCACTAATTATAACAGCGGTAACAGCAGTAGTAACAGCTACTAGTGATGGAGAGGAAGGTGACCTTTACACGAAGGGTACAGTAGATACGTATATCGCTGCTGTAATCAAGCTCTGGCACGTGTAAGTAACTTACAGTAATAAATATATAGATAACCTATACAGCATTACCGTACGTAACTTTTTAAAATAACGTAGATGTTAAAGAAACTAATTTAACTGTATTAACTTTAAGGATCGTAGTACTGAAGGTATTTAAGTTAGGTATTTTACTGTTAAGTGGCTTATAATTTAGGAGCACTTACTTTATAAAGCAGCTAACATACTGTAGAACTTCTAAATGCGCTTAGATCTTCTTTTTAGCCATTATTACCTCTTACGTAAAGAGAACTGCTGAAAAATAAAGCTTACTAACCTCTCTTTACTTAATTACCCTTTTATTAAAAGCCTTACATTATATAGCTGCCTTATATTGCTTTTATAAGATAATAAGATAAATAAAACGGTAAAAAAGGAGTTTATAAGGTCTTTACGCTATAAGAACCACCTTCTTTATACGTAAAACGCTTTAATATAGTTATTTTTTTAACGATAGTATATTACAGGTAAGCCGTTACTTTCTTTTCACTACTATTAAGATTAGTATCAAATCAAGGTCCTTATCGGTAAAAATCGTGAAGAAGAGCTCTCTTACAGCACGTAATTATAAGAGACTTAGCGTATTTTCAGTATTATTAGCTTCTTTATAGTAAAGAAGACTTATTTATTACAGTAAACCAGAGCTTAAGATACAGAGACTTATAGCACTTTATTTACGTAAATCTTACAGGCTAGCTGTTAGAATTAGAGCGTTCTTTACTAGGCGTACTTTACCTACTTACTATACTAATTTATACGTATTATTATTAGCTTTTCTAGATTACTAGGTAATTACTTCCTAGTATATATAATATAGAAACCGCTAACTGCTTTATAAAGCTAACTTTAGCCTTAAATTAAAGAGTAGGAGCTCCACTTTAAGGCGTGTGTGTGGCGTTACTAGTAAGCGTAAAGCGGCTTTAATAATAACAACCTTATTAGTAATAGCTTCCTTAAGCTTATAAGACGCCTCTGTATTGTTCTTCTATAGGACTTAGCTATTTTATAACTATAATTTCCATTACTGCTTTTTTTCTCTTACACCCCTTTTCACAGTAATAAGTAGGAGGCTTTTACATATACAGTACAGGCTAGTACTATTAATACAGTAAAGCCACTAAGCCTTTTATTATAATATACTTTACCAGAGCTATATAACCTTATAAAGAGCACTTACTTTACTATTCTACATAACAGTTAACAGATTACTAACTAGTTAACTAACTAAAAAAACAAGCTTTTAAAAACCTTACTCTTTAGTAAAATCCTTATTACAATTACCAGTACTAGCTATTTAAAAGCTAACCCCAATTTAGTGTTAAAGGTGCCTACACTTACACTTACACCTGCACCTACACCTACGCCTACACTAGCGCCTTTACTAAAGCTGGCTGTAACGAGTAACCTTACAGTACCGCTTATAATTTCTAGCTTAAAGAAGGTATTTACAGTTAAGGACGTTTAGCGCGAGTGGAAAGAAGGCTTCGGAAGCTAGCCTGTAATACAGAAGCTTAAGGCCTAATAGGGAAGCCGTTAGCGCCCTGGAAGCACTATCAGGGTACAGTTTTGCCGCCGCAAGGTAATCTGGGATGCTATCTCTTCACGTATATCCAGGGGTCGAAGTGAGGCTAAGGCTGTGGCAGAGGTAGAGCAAATACGTAGTGATAGAAGCTTTAACCGGCTTGTAGATACCCTTAAGCAGCGCAGGCAACGCCGTAACGCCTGAAATCGATAGACAGGGGTCTGAAGTAGCTAAGGAGGGTGGAAATTGCAATTTCAGGGGTTTTCCAAGGCCCCACTGTTGATAAATCCGCTTATTGTTGGTGATATCCTGGTCTGCAGCCGATTACGTGGATTACCTTAGCAAAATGGGCCCACGATAAGTCTTTATCATTCTGTCCGAGGATTCTATCTAATTCCACGGCCCATTCTTTCTGACCAACAAGCGCTTGCCTGTGCGATCCGTGGTAACACTTGGTCCAATCATTTTGTAGTGGTAGCTTGAATGGCCTGGGGACCATCCTCGCGAAGCGCATGGCTTGATGCCAAGGCGCTTAAAGACTGTAAAGGGGGTGTGGGTCTCTTAACCCTAACCCGAAAGGTGTGACACACCTTCAAAGAGACCACTTTTTGGAGGGTCAAGGAGAGCCTACTGCCCTCATTTCCTCGGTACATCAATTTACACAACATTGGCGAAACCTATAGTTGTGTCCCAGAAACTGTGGAATGCAGCAGAATCCATGGCGGTGAGCGACGCGCATGGCGACAGCGGCTCACCTAAAGCGCCGCACTGAAGCCATACGCGCGAGGGAATCTGGGCTGGATGAGTCGGAGATTAATGTGGCACTTTGTCCTGCAGCCACTCGCCACTTGGCCACAGCAGCCAATTATTGTTCACCCCTTGCCTGGGCGGTGAGGGGTTTCCCCAGCGGCAGCCGAGCACATCTTGCTTAATTTTCATCGCTTGATCTGCTTGGACTTTTCCGAGACTATGTCCATTCTTCTCGCCAGCGGCTGACAACGAGCAAAGACACTATATCATCGGTGTGAGGCTTGGTCGCACCAGGTGAACAAGATTTGACTAAATATGGATTCGCTAAGCGTTTCAGATCGGAATCGGTTGACTAGAGATGCGGCAGTAACGTCTGCCATTGATCTCGAGGCGCAGCCAGTCCTTCGAGGTGGCACTCAGCAAAGGGTTTCTCAGCTCGATGCTTCAAGTATGTGACGTCCTTTGCCCTTCTCTACAATGTCATCATTCTTACCCGATCCTTAGTAGAGGAGTCGTCAAGACAGGAGACCGCCACTCATCAGATTGCTCAACGTCGAGATATCGCTTGTCATATCGTCATGCTAAATGTGTTCACCTTCGTTGGCCTTATGAACGGAAGTTCGCATCTGAAGATGGGTCGGAGGGATTTAAAATATGAAAAGTGTCTCACGGAGGAGGAAGTCGACCTTTTTACCTTCTTTTACGACCAGGAAGACGTTCGATTTGAGGCCGCAGCTGTGGAATATGTCAGCGCCATGACCGACGATGCGGTAATTGCTCACTTGGACGATCTTCGAACGAGCGAGTTCTACTCAGACCTTATCGACATCCGCCTCAAGATGTATCGAGCAGCAATAGCGCATGCTGCACTCATTTCAAGGTCAAAGGACTTTGAAATTCCTGAGAGATATCAGGAGTTTTGTGACACTTACCTGGAATATGTTGAGTACACCGTCATCGAAGAATTTGAGAATCGAAGCAGACTTAAGGCAGTGGTGAAACGGGCGGACCGGCTTCTTTCACCTATTAAATTGGCCGCACAGGACGGAAGTCTTGGCCAACGCTCTATGGGGAAACTAAAGAAAAAGGTTGCGGCACTGCAAGAACACTATCCAGATGCCCATGCTGAAATACATGGATCACCTCGAGACCTCTTTGACCCAAGCATCGAACCATGGTGGTAAGAGAACCAGCCCCTCTGTAACTTCTATGGACCCGTGCGACTGACGATTTCCCAGGGACCCTACCATTGTCTCTGGACCCGACTTTTCAGGAATAAACGCGTCAGACTCAGCCGTAGGAGCGTACACGACCAATGTCCGCTCAGCCCTCAATTTCGTTGTACCGACGGTCTGCCTGTTAACTTGCATCCCTGTGGCACTGGCCTGGCAGCGCAATCCTGCTGAACTGGGCACCGTTGACGACGCCAATTTTTACCAGCTTCTAGCCGAGTCGACTATGCAACTACTGGGTCTCGCGACGTTACTTTGGCCCGCTCGTGCACGGTTGGCTCGGCATTCCCGGACGTGGATTTGGGTTCTCGCAGGTGCGGCTGTGGTGTCTGTGGTCACGAGTATACTCGTCTACTTGTTTGTGTCCACTGGCTGGAGTGCTGTTCTATCTTTTGGGGGGACCGCTGCCCAGGCATTCATACTGTTACAGGTCATGAACGACCCAAGCGTCTAGGCACGAAAGAGTGAGGTTTCCGCGATCAGCTAGTTTCTAATCCCGGCTATCTAGTAGCAAAATGGCTATAGACCCTTATGGTATCAAAGTTCCGCTCACCATACACTCATTTAACTTAAACACCTTGTCCTATATTCTCCGGATTACTCATACCATAAAGAACTCCCTGCCTAACGCTTCCCTATACACACCGTCAGCCACTTGCTCTGGACTTAATACGTGCTCACTTCTCCGCCAACTGCTACCAAGCGACTGCCTTTCTCATGAGACGTCAGACATGAATACTGCAAGCCTTGCCATAAGGAAAATATGTATATGCAGACTAAACAATAGTAGATGGTATTAGCAGTGGTAGTCAAGACCTGGTCACCGCCGCTTGACCACCGATGGCTGAGGGTAACATAAGGGCCACCAGGTGCTGTCTCAGCCGTCACGATGGGTTGAAGGGGGACTTTGAAGTTATGTTTGTGTTCCACGGGGCCAATGTCGAGGAGCCGGGTGGGATACCAATCGTCTTCCGCGGTCTTCGTAGGTCTGCATTGAGAATGGGATATCGTGCAGCTTCGTAGCCAGTCGCTCACGTGGTTCCAGGAGCGAATCGAATCGCTTTCTTCCGAAACATTCGCTCTTTGTTTTGGGATACCTGCTCATTCCAGGTTAGCTGAATGAAAGCGCTCTCAAAACCCCCTCGTCATCCTCATCATCATCGTCACTTTCATCATCGCCTTTTGCCTCCTCTCTTGCATAACCCCTTGCCGCGGATTTTCGAGACCCCAACGGATTGATTGAACGTCTTTGATTCCAATTCCATTCTGTGTCCTAGCGTTTTATCAAGGACGATGATGATGTTAAACAACGGAAGTAGAAGTGCTTTAAAGAAGATAAAGGTGCGAGAGTTGGAGGGCAGAGGCTAAATCTACAGGGATCAGGTAGGAAATACGAAAAAATATAAGAGGTAAAGGCGAGGCTGTTCATTTTCAAAATGAGGACCAATTTTGGCCATCTTTATACATGGGACCAATTCTGGGCCCACTCGGCTAGAGTTGAAGCAGTTCGAAAGCACGGCGTTGAAGCACTCATGGATGGCACAAGACATTCCACGGGCCGCAAATGACGCGGTTCTCGGTGGGTTGCCGTCGTCGTCGCCCTCTGCGCGGGAGAAAAGCGATAGCGCTAAGTCTTTACCATCGGTCGCCACCATGGTCTCAGAGGCGTCGGCGGCATGGAGCGAGGCCAGCGAACCCGTCTCGAACCGAGTTCACGATCAGACTATCAAAGGGGTGCCGCAATCAGCATACCAGAGTCCCTATATCGAAGACGTAAGGGGGGCGATGGTGAAGAAGGCGACAGCGAGACACCCAGCGACGAAGCGAGTGAAGAAGGTCCAATACCTCAGAAACAGACTACGCCGAGTCGACCGCGTCAGAAAGGAACGAGGCACACAACATCCCCGTCACCAATGAAAAAGATTGGCGAACATATCCGCTCCTGTTGTCTAATCGAAAGCCCATAACATATGCGACTCCGCTTCTCGAGTCCTTCACGAGCCTCCAGTCCGAAAAGACGAGACTCCTTGATATGAAACGAAATCTTCGGCACGTCGAGGCACAAGAACGCGAGGGCCTCTCTGAGCTGGAGAGACGCAAATTAGACAGTGATATCAAAGCGATGCAGGCGTACATGAGGGCAGCCGAGGACACCATCGAGGTTCGGGAAGACAATCTACAATTTGCCTTCGATTCTGCAAACAGTCGGTGGATGACCGCAGAACCGCTGATTCGAACTGAACGGACCCCGCCGTTGAATGAAGCCGAACAAATCTATCCGAAAGAAACACAACTGGATGACAGCGATGAATACAAAGACTTTGCGACATCACGGCTGAAGGCTAGATTTCAATCAATCCCTGCCAGTGCTGACTCGCGCTCAACGACGGCTACTGTGGGCTCATACGTCGAGGACAGCGAGGTAGTATCAAGGGGAAGCTCAACGCGAGCTACCGTAGGATCCCGTCGCGAGTTAGACAGCATGGATGAAGATTCGGATATAAGTTCGGTGCGTGCCGTTACAAGCAGGGACTTGGAAACTAAAAAGGAAAGAGATAGGAGACGAAAAAAGAAAAAAAACCCAGGGCCACGCAGGGATGTAGCAGAACAAGAGCCGTCCTACCACTGGACAAACCAACGCTCAAGGATTAATCAGGACGACCAAGACGAGTTGATAAGTACGACCCGAACCTCACAACCAGCAGCTCAAAGGACGCCACGCAAGACTCGCCCAAAAAAGGGAGGTGAAGCCCAAACGAGAGGTTCTCCTTCTTACCCCTTGCCAACACACCGCCATCACCCCTTAGACGCAGACGCCGGCACTTCATGGGCGCCATCTTTCGGTGCCGCCCCTGAAGATGGGTCGCCCCGACCTTATTCAACAGCGAGAGTTCATTTCCCGCCCCAAATTTCCCGGGACTTTCTCATGAGCATTAACACTGGGGATCACATCAATGTAGCTACAGTGAGCCCCAGATCTACTTAACGGAGTGCACGGCAGGCTAAAGTCAGCGGTAACTTGACGCAACAAGCATTTAAAGATCAAGTTGCCTTTGAAAATTTACGACCGAGGCAACAAAACACAAAGGGGCAAGGGGTTCGGATCTCGTTCAAGTCTGAGTGTCGCTGCAGGCAATACCGGTATCGGAAGGATTCAATCTCTTTCAGCCGGAACCAACCCCCAAGAAGCCCCCAAAAGGTTGTCGGAAGGGATTTCCGCTAGTTGGAACCACTTTACCCGAAGGGGCACAGCAAAGGGACGCACATGATGGTTTGGTGACCTCCCCCACCTGTCAAGATGGATCTCTTCGAACCACCAAACCATCCGAGTCATCGGAGGAAAACGTCGAATTGAGAAGAACTTTCCTGGGGCATGAAGATGCGTCCAATCGTCCTCGTAATCAACGCTGCAGCTCTGGCGGGAGCGCACATCGCCGCACCCGTAAGCGCCGGGTTCGTCGCTGTGCGCAGGAATCTGCAGGCAGCAGCGCAGTCACTGCACACGGCCATTTACACAACTACCGTTGACGACCGCGATTCATCGCCACAAATCGTCACCACCGTTGTCGTCACCCTGCTAATGCCCGCCGAGGATCCACGCTACCCATCGCAAGGCGCGCCGATAACCGGCACGGCCATCTCGCACTTCTCGGCCTCTCCAAGCTCCTGGGACAAGACGGCCGAACTCTACTGGACACTATCGGGCAACGTCCCCCTCGGCGTGGACAGCACGATCCCGCCCCTAGTGCTGGGCGCCACGACGACACTCACCTCGGTGCACACATGGACGGATTCTCACACTAGCACCTATGTCAACCTATTGCTGGGGAGAGGGCGGTATGAGTGGTTTACCACGGCCCGCGTGACTTTTATCGAGGGTGTTGGTCCTGTGTATCCGGCTACTATCATCCGCACGGGGTATACGGACATGGAGGTCACACAGACCGGGGGAAATGAGGCGGTGGGGACTACGCATCGGAATGTGGCGAATGTGTCGTACTGGAGAACGACGACGATGGTGCAGGTTTTGACTTCGCCAACGCCGTTGCCCTCGGTGGAGGAATGAGGAAGCGGAGTGATGATTCGGGCCAGCCGTAAAACCTATATAGTTCTCAAATGAAGATGATAGTACGAAAAGCACCAATCGAGCCGCTAACTTGCGAGGTAACACATATAGTAGGAAAGGACATGAGTTGTTCTCTTTGTTAGGTATCTAAATAACGTAAAATACTTCCCCCTCACTCGAATCTCGCCATTCTCTCCGGCTACCTGACGGTGTGGAATAACAGTACCCGATGATTCTCACAGAAAGGCCCCCCTACATTAGTGACGTGACATAAACGAACACAATAGCCAATCTTTAAGCATGCCCGAATCGTATTCCCGCTTCAAATCAGCCGACCTCTGGCTTCTCTGTGCTAACCGCTACCAACCAGTATGACAATGGGCTGGAATATCAACCTCCGAACCAGGGACATTCGTGTAACCCTACTTCAAGTCAGCCCCTTAAATCGATCTTTTTCTCTTTACACCCCATAGCAAGTGAAAAAAAACTTACTGACGCTGTTTTTAGAGCAATCAAGAAAAACGGCCTACCGCTTCGTCCGGCGCCTTTTGTGCACCTTGCTCGTCTGTTTTGTGAAGTGGTATTCTCTCAGCTTGGAGGGAACCAGAGGTGGTGGGCACTAGGGAGTTCCTTACCGGTCGGGAGACGGGTGGGAGTTTAACGTTGCTCCATTTTGCATCCTCAAGCCTCCGGTTCCAGTCTTCTTCGTCGCTTTGTGTGGGATCACCGGGGATGCTGTCCGACCAGCAGCCACAGTCAAGCATCCCAGGCGGCAGAGGAAATTCCATCTGCCGAGGATTGTGGCCTCGAGTCCAATGGGTGCATGGCTTGAGCGGCTCCGTATGGATACCGCCTTGTTGTAGTGCCTTGACGACAATCTCACGCACATCGGCGTCCTCGATGACACTAAGATCAGGGGCCCGATATTTCCCACCGAAGTGGTCACCGTCAGGGCGCGGCCAGCCGGCCCAAATGCAGTAGATGGTGACGGACATGGCAAAGACGTCCTCCGATTCGGTTGGAACAAAACACCTCCCCGCGTCCCAGTCGGGCGAGTGTAGATACCACCTCGCTCGTGGGGAGATGAAAAGTCCACTACCATGCCAACATCGGTGATGTGTCTGGATCTTTTTCTTGGTTGCTCGTCTTGCATTAGCGAAGCTACTGAAGACAAGTTGGCCGTTGGTGTTGTGGCGGAACGCGTCTGTGGTGACGTTGCCGTGGATGATGCCCTTTGCATGAAGGCGGGACACTAGGTCTATGATTCGAAGCGACACAGGTAGTCGATCCTCAGGGGCCACGTGGTGCGCAGCAAAAGAGTGAACACCGTCCTGTATTTCGAAAACAACGGATTCTTGGTGGAATGTCGATGTGGCTATATCAATCTGAACGATTCGAGCGATAACTTGCATGGCAATATCTGAGCCTGCATGGTCAAATATTTCGGCCTCTTCCTTGGAGCATTTTTCAACAAGGAGACTGCCGCTGAGTCCAAATCCTGAATATTCAGTCAAGGCGCTGCCACGATCATCGGGGAAGAGTCCCTCATCCTCGCAGACCCGCGGGTCGTTCACCAGCATGACAGGAGACAAGTCGCAGGCCCGAAGATTGTGCCTCCGATGCTTGGGGAGCCCTTTGCCGAATGCGTGCTCATAGAAACCGCGATCGGAGGCGGAGGCGGAGCCCATTGTGGAAAGAGAAGGTCCGGGTGGGGCCGGTGTTCCGGTGTTTTGGTGTAAAAGTCGGCTGTTGGTTACGGGCTTTGAGTGTTGCAGAGCGCCGTAGGTAATAAATGCAAAAAAAAATTGGGATGGCGTAAAACAAAAAATTGGAACCAAATGCTGAGTCGCGCTGCTTCGCAACGATAGAACGTTGAATTGGAAATGGGCGACCTTAATCCTTAATATGCCTGTGTTGATAGCCCAGGTTTCCTTAAAGCCTTGTCAACCGATGCTGCTCACCAGCCATGCTTGCCCTAGATGACTGGATAAATTTGGAATAGGTCGTTGGGTACCTACCCATGTGGCCTGTTTGGACCGTTTCCAGTTCCATCGGCCGACCTGTTGTCAACCTTGGCCGGCCCCAGACAATAGTGCCCCTCATGGTAATGGGGGCTGCAAAGCTGAAACCAACATCGGCAGTCGTCTTCAAGCGCCGCGCGGCTGAGGCGATAATCTGGGCTGGTTCTACCCGGCAGTAGTTCGATGCGGACTCGCGGCCCGTTTGACGCTGTCTTCGCTTGTCGGGGCGGCCAGCTTTGAGAGACTGCAAAGCGCTTATTTCTAGCCCGGGCTAATCATTAGTTGTCATTTGAGAAGCCAGTTGGCCATGAGGCCGGTAGCCCAAGACTAATCGGCTGCAGCTCACTCCGGCTCACCCCAGCTCAGGACTACGAACGAAATTAAAATGGCATGTAGACTAAATGAAAGGGGCCAAAAGTGATCCACTGTTACGGGGCAACAACAGAAACTGACATGAAGCGAACGTGCAGGCTGAACTCGCCAAATGCACCGTGGTCAGGAGGGGCAGCTTTCCCCTGGTGGAGACAGAGCCTGCGCCGGTATCGAGAAGGCTCCCGTGGTGGGTGAGACACATCCGCGGACAATCGGAGACCCGAAAACCTGCAGATAGGAGGCGCCGGGCCTAGACTCGGTCAGACCACCCGCAGCTGCGTCCGTCCGCACCACCGCATCTTCGGTGAGGCTCTAGCAGCGGCGCAGGCCCAAACTCGGGCCTCCTCCTCAGTGTCCTGCACTATGGAGGCTGCCCATGTCACCGAATCGTTCGGGTCCTCTTTTCTTTTCAACGTCGGTTGACTGTATGTATGTATTATCTTTCATGACAGTCTTGCACACCATCAATTTCACTGCGGTTCATTCGTCCCCAAGCCGATGATGCTTGGCCATCGAGTAGCATGCATTGCCTTCGTAAGCGAGCCCGGGGCGGCCCAGCGTAATCAGAGCTAAAATATTAACGCCCACATTTAGCAGCCTGCAGATGAACTGCCCTATCATAGTACCAATCACGACGCCCCATCACGCTTGCGGCAGGTGTCCATAGCTCGCGTCACTTGAAATGGGCCATTGGTTCGCGGTCTAGAGGGCGAGGGAAAGATGAGGAGGCTCTGGGAGTCAAAGAGTCCGGTATTTAACGTTAGTCCACGACGGGTAGTGATTTATCGCTGATTTGGCTGTTGTGGTTACACTGCTAGAATGTGATGGCGGGGTGGCATACAGAAAAAGGTCGATGTCTTTTCATGCCGCAGTATCTGCAGGCGGGGGGAAATAGGAGACCCCCCAGTTTTGGTATTACGCGTATTCAGTTAGGGTGAGATATGATTGTGTTGCAGGTTCTCTGGTTTTGATAACTAGGAACTATTAATTCGTAATAACATATAGCCTGTCCTACCCACCAACCAATCGAGCGAAGCTGGACCATGGACTCATCATCCCGCCCCTTGTTCCCACTAACCCTGCGGAGCAAACCCCCAGTTCCAAACATCATCGGATATCTTCAAGGGCACCTGAAAGAACCTGTGGCCATGCTCACTGGCCTCAGGTAGCCGTCCCCCACGGATGTTGAACTGGAGCGACTGGTGAATTAGCCTCGGCTCAGCAAGGGACGAGTCCCGCTCCTTGCGCCAGGCAATGAACTGGTCTTCCTCAACACCGTCCCGGACGTGCTTATTGGCCCGGCGCTGCTCGGCCACGGTGGCAAAGGCCCGCGGCTCGGTGCGCCCGTCGGGACCACCGGGGGGATAATCATGGCCAACGTAGATGTGGTAGTCATCAGGAAGGGAGTATAATTTATCAGTGATGGAATGGAACAAGGCGCGTGCATCACCGCCTGGGAAATCGCACCGCGCCGAACCGACGTCGGGCTGGAAGAGCGAGTCGCCTACGAAGACATTGGATCCAACCTGGTAGCCTAAATGGTCAGGGGTGTGGCCTGGGAGGTGCAAAACGCGGCAAGTGATCTTGCCGATAGAAATTGTGGAGGCCTCAGAGAGGAGGCGGTCGAAGACGCCATCGTATTCATGGGGATCGACGCGATACTTGGCCGCGAATGTGCGTTGCACCGAAGTGATGAGCTCCCCAATGCAGATTGGAGCGAAGGGGTTGCCACGGCGGAGGAGGGTTTGTTGCAGGTACCGTGCGGCCGTGAGGTGGTCTGCGTGGGCGTGGGTTTCGAGGATGGCAACAATTTTGTAGCCGCGGTCTGAGATCAAGGCGAGGAGGCTCTCGGCGTTGGTGTTGGATATGGTGTTGGTGGCAGGATTGTAATTGAGAACCGAGTCGATGATGACCGCCTCTTTGGTTGCTGGGTCAGAGACGATGTACTGCCAGGTGGAGGTATCGGGTTCAAAGATGGCGTCAATGATTGGTTGGAGCACAGTGTCCGCCATGGTGGAGAACGTTTCGACGAAGCAGCCGTTAACTGTGCAGTGAAGTAGGGATATGAAAGTAGCTGTGATCACGATGGGTAACTTAGGAGTGAGTGGCTATTGCAAAACTTTTATTTGAACGGGGCAAGGTCGTGGCGCTTTGTTATTTCACTTTGTGGATTCCCAATGTGGCAGGTTGATCAGGCCACTCGAGTTCGCGGAATTCGCCGTCTTGGTACGTCAGATCATGCGTCCTCGGGGCCCGATTGGTGGTGTTATGCTACCACCGGCGACTACATTCTTGGCAGTTTCGAAGTGGTCGCCAAATCTATACTTGGGTTTTGTTCGAACTTCCGAGGCAAGAGCCCGGAGGCAGTCACTGCTGCTAAGCTGGGTGGCGAACCCCCGATAGCCGGGCTCAGCGACAACCCGAGCCGGGCTTGCCGGGCAAGCCCCTGATAGTATCACCGACTGCCTCCTAAGCGGCAACCCGAGCCGGGCTTGCCGGGCAAGCCCCTGATGATATCACCACCGACTGCCTCGTGTGCCCACATTACAGGCGCTAAACAGCAGACTTATTCTTGGAAGTCTAATATTTTACCTCCCACTTCTAGTCTGCGGTTTTTTTTGGGGGGGGGTTTTTTCATTCCGTTACCAACTTTGATAACAAGCCTCAATCTCCGAAGAGCACCGACAAAGAAATACTGAAGCTTAACTGAGAATCGTCCTCATTCCTCATTTCATCATTTCGGCATAATGGCAACTTCACTATTATCGGGAATTGCATTTGGCGCCGCTCTCACGGCATCAGGCGTCTACCACCCCTCCGTCATTCTGGGGCAGCTGAAGCTGGCCGACTGGTCCATGATGGAGACCTTTTTGACAGCCACAGCGAGCAGCACCCTTCTCATCTCGGCCTTCCACGCCGCCAACCTCGTCAAGCTCGCGCCACGGTGCTACTCTGGCCTAGGCCTCTTCGCCCACTACGACGGCAACATCATCGGCGGCGCCCTTCTTGGTGCCGGCATGGCCCTTAGTGGCAGCTGTCCCGGCACTGTCCTCGCACAAGTCGGGACCGGTATTTTGAGCAACGGCCTGCCCACGCTAGGTGGCGCCATGCTCGCCGGGATTTTTTGGACGGGTTACCTCCGTCCGTGGCTGCATGCGCGCTCCGAAAAAAATCGGAAAGAAGCGCCTCCGGCGACGCCATGCGAAGAAAGCAAGAAAGGACCGTCTAAGACGGTCCATGAAGCCCTCGGAATCAGCAGATATGCCGCTGCGGCCGCCTTTGAAGGTCTGCTTGGGGCTGCAGTGGCCGCTCTGACCTGGATATCCATCAGCTCCCGCCCGTCTTCATCGCCCGATGGGTCCGAATCGTTGTCCAAAACCATCGCTCGCGCAACCCTTCCTGCTGCTGGTGGGTTGCTTATTGGCCTCGCGCAGCTCACTTCGTTGCTGCTGAGGGGGAGCGCCGTGGGCGTGTCGACTGCCTATGAGGACGCCGGCGAATTCTTGTGGTGGCCGTTTTATTCGCCCGATTCTGAGTCCGAGTCCGACTCGGCCGGCACAAAGCGACCGACCTTAAAAGTATCATCGATTCTTTTTGCAACGGGCATCGTGGCCGGCTCCCGGGCTTTAGCCGTGCTGAAGCCAACGCTGGTGGATCTGTCGGGAGTCCCCAAGATACCCGTGTGGCAAGCGGTGCTGGGTGGGTTTCTCATGGTTACTGGGGCAAGGGTTGCTGGTGGATGCACTTCGGGCCATGGGATTACTGGCATGTCGCTGCTCTCGGTAAGCAGCTTTGTTACAATTGGCTCGGCGTTGGCTGCCGGTGTCCTGATAGCCAGGGCGTTCTTGTGATGCATATTCTCCACTTCTGAAGTGCCGTCCTTCGAAAATGAGCATTTGGGAAATCAGGGACGGTGTTGAGAGTCAGAATTGAAAGCAATTGCTTATATTTTCTGGTGATGTTTGCTCTGGAGAAACGCAAACTATCTGCCGCGTTGCGGAAAACTAAATCGATCGAACGCTATGGTCTGTATGTGGCTCGTGCCCTCCACCAGAAGGGCCGGCCATTGGCAGTTGGGGTTTCCAATCACACCCCATGTACGACCCTCGATGATGATAAATGCGACCCTCAATGCGCCGATAAATGCGACCCTCAGTTGCTGATAGTCGTATGATGACCAGCCGTTGAAGTCAGGAGATATTTTGAAGCTTCATGCAGCATCAATCTTAATGATTACTAAAAGTTATTAAAAGAAACGAGCGAAGAAATAAGAAGGTTTTGTCTTTGGCATTCGCAATCATTCTGCATCTCCCCGATACACCCAGAGGTGCCTTGAATTTTTATTACAACAGGACATTACTCATACTCGTCTTCACGTAGAAGTCACGATGCGTTTTTACAATCTGCTCGTCTCTCTTGCCTCCTCTCTGTCGCTCGCCGCAGCCCAGGACACCTCTCGCATCCGTTCACGCACCTCTACCAATGCCGTGTGCACCAATACCGGCACGGCCGTAACAGCGACGTCAACTTTTGCTCCTCTTCTTTCAATTCATCTGGGCACCGGTGAGGAGTGCCCGCAATCGGCTCTACTGGATGTCCACTATCACAACGAGGATGACGTCGGCTGCTGCACCCAGTCGGCCAGGCTAACAACAGCTGCTGGTGGCGAACTTGCCTGCTGCGGGTGTGGCACTACATGCACTGGTTCTGTTCCCAAAATGGCCGATTGGACATTCAGCGCTGGTTAGTTTACTCTCCCAAAGTAGTTGTACCCATTGCCGGTTAATTGACCCGAGCTGCTTTATTAGGCCAATTTATCACCACCACAGGTATGGCAACCATCTCATTATCAGCTTCTCCGACTAGACTGCTGCTAGCGGAAGCACCAGAAATCCCCAGTCTTGTTTCCTCTGCTAAGAACTAATAAATCGATTTTTTTTGAACCAAAAGGCACAGTAGCTATTCTGACAAGTTCTTCGACCACAGCTGAGATTCAGCCGACCAAGACCTCTTCGCCGTCCACTTCCCCGACAGCTTCACCAATCCCCGCGTCGGGCTCGCCGCTTCATCTTGACTTCGTTGCCCTCATTGCTAGCTTGGTTACGGGCGTTTTTGGGGCTCTGCTCTAGTTTCGGAATTTGGCGGACCCGGAAAGTAAAAGGCTGGAAAAATGAAGCTTGATTCTCTTGACTTTAGTTACGCTTATAGGTTGTCAAAGAATATGTTGTTGTTGGGAATGTAAAGCCAGAACTTAAAGTTTGGAATATTGTGTTTGGCTTGAGAAAATAATGTTAGATGCAGAATGAGACCAGAGACTTATTTACAAGTAGCGAGAAAACATATTCATAAGAATGCAGCCTGAAACCTTCAAACAGCTTCCGATGGCCGAACCGCACCCGACATCGCCTCCCCCGCATCCTCACCTGCACATCTCACCTCGCCACACGCTCCCGCATGAATCGTCCCCCTCGCTTCCATGACTTTGGCATCCCTCACAGCCGCATCCACGGCCTCAGTCAGGTCGACGTGAAACAACGGCCTGTCCATCCCCTCCACGACCGCCATCCCCGCCTTTTCCCCGCCAGCCTCACCAACAACATAATAAACGGGGCTCCAACCAGCCAATCTAGCCATCTCATTTTCCTCCTCCGTCTCGTGCCTCCTGAGATGGTGCATGATGGGCTCCGCTCCAGGGGGCATGTCCATACTCGTCGTCTTTCTTGTTCCGAAGCCTGCAAAGGCCAGCGCCTTCCTCGCCCACCGATTCGACAGCCCGGCAAAGTGCCATTCGACGCATCCTGACCCGTACGCGCACGCGTGCTTGTCGAGCGTGTTGCGTGCGTCCACCAGCCCCTGGATGGCCGTGATGTCAATCTGGTCGACGGCCGAGCAGTCGAGCACCATGGCTCGCAGCAGTGGGAGGTGAGATTGGTCGTGGAGGGCCAAGGGAGAGGAGACGGGCTCGGACCAGAGGCGGTCCGAGCCCTTGGCGTGTTTTTTGTTGGAAGGCTCAGCTCGTGGCGAGTCATGTGCGCCCGAGTGTGATGAAGTGTTACTGTTGGGAGGAGCAACGCTCCCGGGCCGGGTGCTGGCTCGGACCTGGGCGATGAGACGCGCCATATGCTGGGCCTGGTTGATGTAGCTGAGGCCTTCGGTGAAGCGGAAAATGAACACGCCCGGATAAGGGGGCTCGACTATCACGGAGGGATTCATTGCGTCTCGGCGATCGAAGGGGAGGTAGATGTTACGGGAGCTCCCCATGGTGTCGGCTTCAGGGTTACTGCTAGCGTGCCCGTCGACAACACGATAGATGTGCACCTGACCGAGAAGGCGACCACTGGCGCGAGCTTGGCGGACGAGCAACCATACCAAAGAGAGAGCAATGGTGACGTAGACGCTGATCTCGAGACCGACAAAGATGGCGATAATGATGCCGACAACCCAAATGATGAGTTCAAACGGGGACATCTGCCAGTATTTGTACAGCGTCTTGGGCGGTGTCGGCAGGTCCGCAACAGCGTGAATGATGAGACCCGCCAGCGCAGCCATGGGGATGTAGTAGAAGACGGCCGTGAGTGCGTACAGAGCCAGCACAAGGATGACAGCGCTGAAGAGGCCGGCTAGCGGTGTTCGGACCCCAGCCTTCGAAAGAACGGCAGAGGCACCAAAAGATCCAGTACACACGTAGCCGCCGACAAAGGGACCGAGCAGGTTGGATGCGCCTTGGGCTAGCATCTCCTGGGATGGAAGGACCGTGTATCCAAAGATGCGGCCGAACGACTTGGCGATAGCGATGTGCTCGATGACTAGAATGATGAGTATGGCTGGGAGTTCGGGCAAGACTAATAGGATGAGGTCTCCGTCCATTCTTGGTGGCCCCACATGGTTAAAGCCTGGGAAATTGACCGATGAGTCTTCTAGCCTCCTAGTTCATCCCCCCAAAAAACTGGGAGCACTCACCCCTAGAAATAGGCCCAACAATTCGAAAGGGGCGCGCTCCCCCCGATCGGTTTCTGTTGACAAGCCAGCTGATCAAGGTGTATAACAACATAACAAAAGTTAGCCGCATCGACGAAATGATGGCCCACTTCTTCTTGCTGGTCGGGTAGCGCGTCTCCATCCGGGCGCAGAAAAAACGAATGGCATAAAGTAACACCATCGAAGTCAGGCCAATAGCGGCGTCCATCTGCGTGCTCGGTAGCCCCTTCAAGGCGTCTATCATGACCAGATACGGCGCCTGCCTCGTGTTTACCCCGGTGATCCCCATTAGTACCGGAAACTGGGTCGCAATAATAATGACACTTGCTGCCGTGACGAAGGCAGAGATGGGGATGTAGGGTACGAACTCGATGATCCAGCCAAGACGGAGGAGGGCAATAAAAAGGAGGATCATGCCCGCGATGGCAGATGTTGTTTTGGCAATTTCTTCGCTTGTGTAGACACCAGGTCGCTGTTCCTGGATCGAGGTGATCACAGATCCGACCAGGAGCGATCCAACTGCAGTAGTCTGTGTCACCGTTAGGGTTCTTCGAAACATGGTTACGATGAAGGGTTAAGGGATATCAGAAAACGTACACCGATTACGATATCTTTGGACGTTCCAAACAGCCAGTATAGAGCTGCCCCCATGAAGCTCGTATACAGACCATACTCAGGAGACAGGGTGGCCAGCAGCGCATATGCCATGGCCTGCGGGATGACAACAAAGCCGACCGTCAAGCCAGCGACACAGTCGCCCACTATCCAGCCAGAGCTGTAATGCGGAAGCCATTGCGTGAAGACAAAAATGTTTCGGATATATTCGAGCATCCCGCTTTTGGTCGGGATCAGGGAACGCAGCCACTCGCCCGCTGTCGGTTCTGCCTCGGTGTAGCAGCCGATGGCATTGCAAATATTTTCGTTGAAATCTTGATGCAAAGGCAGCTGTTGGCTGCCTTCCCGAGTCGCATCGGAGTCTGGTGGTGACATGGTCTGAATTCTTGGGGGGGGAAGAGTCAAAATAGAGAATAATACAGTAAGCTTAGCAGGAAGCTCCTTCAAGAGACATTGGGTGTGGTGAGATAGGAATTTGTGTGGGCTCAACAAAACACAGTACTTCAATTTGAGCTTGTTTTTACGCTCTTTGCATGCGGGGGCGAAGAAACCACCATGGCGTGGTCAAACTCCCAGACAGTAACCTGATCGGTAAGACGGTATTGACTAAGTGCGGCTCGAGTCGGCTCGGGGTTCAGCCAGGCGATTACGGGCCAATCGACTTCCGGAGACGCCAAGCCAGCGAGAATCGTTTGGCCCTCCGTGCTTGGCCAGCACCGGGGGGAGGAAGTGCATTAGTCCCCGGGAGGGCACCTTTTGATCTGTTAGTCAGCAGTGTGCTTTGCAGTGTTCGGCGACCTCGGGCGAGGGTACCCCACTGACCGCACTTGGAAAACCCCCAATCACCTGACCGTCATACCCCAAGCTCATCAGGCCACTCCGACGCCACATCTGAGCAAGGAAAAGAGAATGACGTTAACAGTCTTCGTTCCAACATCAAAAAATTATTTTTGGCCAATGGAATTAAGGAAAGGTCAACTGAACCGCTGTCTCCGGTTGCAGCGACCCGCCCCGAGCCGGCGTGCGGCGGCAGCATTCTTTCTCCCTTGCGGATTTGTGTTGCGTACCACGATTGGACAAAAACCACCTGCACCTTCCTGTCATGGCCTTAGGATCACGGTTGCGGCTCTTTTGAGTCTCAGGGATCCATGGTTAAATCAGAATACTCGGGGACCAGTTGGCATTGGGATGTTTTCCTTGAGTTCGCAGTCAGTAATTCCCCTCTTTCTCACTTCAGACCGTACAAAGGGGATAACACTCACCACCGACCGTCGTGATCCTCAACGCGGCGGTATCATGCGTCTTGACCTCCAGCTCAAAATACCCCCTGAAGATCCCAAGATCCTTCCCACTCCACATATCATGAACGAGGAGCTCTCCATCCCCCGCGGCCTTCAACGGCGCAATCTCAGCAAAGACCGCGCGCATCTTCACAGCCTTGTCTTGTGTATTGAGCAGATAGACATGAATTCCCTTGGTTGACGTGCCCACCCAGAATGCAGCCGGGTGAGCAATATCGGGTGCGGCAACGGTAGTCTTGTCGCCACCCAACTTGTAGGGCATTGCCGAGGCGCCGTACACAGGGTCCTGGTTGAAGTCGATCAGCTCTTTGTTGGAAAGGATCTCCAGAATCGGCTTCTCAATTTTGTCCAGCGGGGTGCCAATGATCAGAGGGCTCTTAAATGCGCACCACAACGCAAAATGGCTTCGATTCTCTTCCAGCGTCAAGTTCCCGTTGCCGACCTCAAGCATGTCCCAGTCGTTATGGCCTCCAAAGTCGGTGGAGTTCCAGAACAGCGAAGCCTGGTTGACGATGGGCATGAGCCCCCAGCTCCATTGTTCCTTGCCCTTCCACGCCGGCATGATATCGCCCCACATGCGCCACGAGTGGCCGATGTTGTTTCCCCATTGTTCGACGTGGGCGTGGCCCCAGGCGCAGAGCGAGTATTGGATGGTGCGGTTCTGGCGTTGGAGGGCGTTGCCCATGGTGAAGTAGCGTTTGGCGGTGTTGGAGGTGCCCCAGTTGTAGTTGGCGGGAGCGCTGTTGCCGAGGCCTTCGGGGGAGTACTCGTATTGGTCGGACCATTGGGAGGGGACGTTGCAGTTGTCGTACTTGAGATCTTGTGATTGGGGTTGTGAGACTTGGCAGTGGGTAGGAAATGGTGAAGTGACTTACAGTCAATGCCCCATTTGCTGAAAGTCTCGGCGTCAATTTCTTCGTATCCCAGAGAGCCGGCGTAGCCTCCGCAGGTATCAGTGCCTGTTTCGTAATAACAAAACGCGGTCAGCCGCCGATGAACGAAGAAAAGGGGGCACTTAGCGTCGAACAAACCCGCATCGCTGTAAATGCCCAGCTTGAGGCCCAGCGAATGAACCAACTCTGCGGTCCCATTGATTCCGTTGGGGAATTTCTGGGCGTCGGGAATCAGCTCCTTAGTATTTGCATCGCGGCGCCGTTGCTTGTCGCTCCAACAATCATCGATGTTGACGTATTGGTAGCCGAGGTCCTTGAGTCCCAGCGTCACCAACCGTTTAGCGACGGTGGCGAAGACGTCCTCGTGGATGTTGCATCCGTATTCGTTCCATGAGTTCCACCCCATGGCCGGGACACGACCGGTGCCGTCTGAGCTGATGATAGCTGCCCCCAGGGAGGCGAGCCCCAGGAAACCGAGTGCAATGAAGACCATCGTGTGAATGTTTGTTGCTGTGAATGCTTCGATCGTTTGCTGCGCAGCGTGGCGGTATGCCCTCGAGCAATTCATCACCAATCAACCTGGAATTCAGGGGCTTGTCTGGATTTATAAGGAAAACGAGTTCAATTGTAGATTACGTCAAGCCACTCCGCTCCAATATCCGGTGTGAGGAAATCTGGGATTGGCTAAACTAGCTGCCTGTACCTGGGTGAGGAGGGGGTGCCTGCATGTCGGGATGAAGGCGCGGGATGCGGGCGGGGCTGCTCCGCCGTTGTCGGATCCCAGCGTCCCGTTGCCGAATTTTTCCACAACTGAATCTCTGACATCTAGCGAGCAGAAAGGGTGCGGGAGAACATCCTTGCCCCTTAGTACCTTTATTCCCACAATGGTGGAAGTGAGAAGCGTGCAAATCAAACTTCAAGCCCATGTTTCAATCAGCTAGGCAATTTTGACTACGTCTTGGCTCATGGAACGGAGGCTGTTGTAGATAGTGTGGGCTGACGAGGCGAAATTCAAGTTTTAGACGGTTAGTATAAGGTCAATCTACCCACAACTGTTAATATAGCGGTGTGGTGATAAAGTACACTTCCAGTGAGGACCACATTACAAACGTAGCTAGGTTAGATGAATATATCTTTTTACTATTACGGTACAATAGATACCTACCATGCCCAAGCCGCATATGCCACAAATTACTTGTTCATATTCCCTTTCACCGTTTCTCCTCCTCTTCATCCCATCAACCCCCCCTCACTCTCGCTGCTTTCTGAGTGTTCACTTGCCGCATACGTACAAGGAAGTCCTACGTTTCTACCACTAATCGCCTCTACCACTCGCTTATCCTCAGCATCTGCCCATATCGGGGATTCAGAAGTGTCCCGACGCTTTATCTTGTCCCAGTATCCCGCCACACAACCTTGAAGAAAGCTCCATAGGTCGGATACCCACTCCCGCGTCGAGGGACTGCAGCATATAAAGACTGTAGTGAAAACAGAGAGAAGCCATCCTAACCACGGCAGATGCATAACCGACCCGACGGTTACTACAACGCTCCACAACTGCCAGCGGAGCGCATACGCTTTTTTAACCAACCAGTCCCACTTCCTAGACTTCAGGAACGTCTCCCACCGCTCGTGGCGTCGGAAATGGTTTTCGGCCCCCTCTTGGTCCTTCTCATCCCTGCCGTGATTCCTCTCGCGAAAGCCGTCCAGATGGAACACCCATTCCTCTTTGAGCTTGCACTCCCTGGCGTCCGTATACGGCCCCAGCTGGCAAAACCTCGCCCACCTTTGCACGACCTCACGGCCAGTCTTCTCGTCCAGTGCGAAGTATTCCGTATGTTTCTTCGTCCCGCAGTAGCAGAGAAAGTTATACTGGAAGTTATCCAGCTCCTTTTGCGCCAGCCGCTCCACCTGCTTGTAGTAGTACGGCACGTTCAGATAATCGTATCTTCGTTGCAGGAACCGTATCTCGCCCCCACATTGGGATTCGATTACACGGATTCGGTCCTGCGCATCCGTCTCAGTGGTGAAGCCGATCTTGATGATTTTGTTACCCTTGTGCTCGGCCGGGGCCACATACACGTAGCCTTGCTTTGCATCCTTTTTTCCGAGTTGTGCTGGATTTTTAAGCTTTTTCTCGATAGCGAAGTCGATGTCTTGGGCACGCTTGATTTCGTCGCTCCTGGCATCGTTCTCATCGGTTCTGTCTGGTGTGTTGAGGGGGGTGGCTCTCTTCGCTCGCCGCTTGACCTTGGGGGGTTGGAGAGGAACCTGCGCCTTCTCTTTGGGCGAGGAAGCCCTTCTTTTGAGTCGTTCGCTCTGCCTGCGCTCAGAGGATGGATCGGGCTTTGCCTTATCGCGAAAGGGGTCGGATGTTGTTTCCTCTGTGGCTGGGTCGGGTGCTGACCGAGCTGGTGATGGGTCTGGCACTTTTTCAGCTGTCGCGCAATGAAACTCTGTCTCCGGCTCCGGCTCCGGCTCTGTCTCCACGATAGAGATCTCAGTCGCAAGTATTTTGGTCGTAACGGTCTTGGGATCATGGAGCCGTGGCTGTGCGGCTTGCGGTTCTAACTTCTGAAGTCCGCGAAAGGGGAAGACTCCAGAGGTACTCTGCGACCATGACAGTGTCGTCGACAGTGAGTATACTGGTGGTTGCGTGATATTTACTCGTGAGGTTCTTGATTTGAATCGTCCTCCGAATAATGAGGGCGGGGAAGGCGGTGGCGACAACGCTGATGCACGCCATCTTTTCCAATGCTTTGGACGGCGGGTGCGCTTGTCAAGGAGTACGACACTTGCAGCGGTGGCCGGAACAGTCGCCTGGCTCCGGATTTGTGCAAATGGATTGGGTTGTGAAGATTGAAATTCGAAGGGGTTCACGGAATCCCGTCTCTGTAAGCCAGATTCCATCATGGCGAAGAAAAGAGGCAACCGGGAACGAGATAACAATATGGTGGAAAGCGAAAGGGGAGCGACAACCTCTCAAATGAAAGGAGAACGGGGGGATTCTCGCAGCAGCGAAGGTGGTTGTATTTAGGCTGTGTCGGACTTTCGTGCTTTGGGCACTTGACTCCCTTCCTCAGCGGTCCCGACAGTCTGGGTCGAGCCCCAACCGCCCGCCCGCCCACGCCCAAAAGGAACAATGCGGTGACTTAACGAAAGCGAAGAGGAGTAGCCGCGGCCGACCGTATCCGTTAGATTTCGTTGAAAGACGGCCTTAATTATAACTACGTTTGTTTCCCTTTCCTTCGACGCGAGAACGCAGGGGCGGTTAGGCTTGCTCATCGCAGTAGCTAGTCGTGGATGGCCTCAATTGTCGTTATCTCCCCGGCGAGACCAACCCCTCAATCTCGGTAAAACACTCTTCACCGAATGCTGGAATAGGAAGGTTGCATGCGAAGCCATGCACAGTTTCCATACCGGGAAAATGTACGGTTATTTCTCACGCGGAGGCCTCGCTTAACGACTGAAGAATTACCTCGATGTTTCAGCGAAGAGCATTTACACCGCGATGGCGTAGATATTCAGTGTTATCTCGTCTGGATATAACATCCACTTGCGGACCCAGAAACTACCACAGCCTCTTGAACAGAACCTTCATGTCCCGATCAGGAGGCACAGCAGCCCCTCCAGACCACCTCGCATCGTTCTCAGCAGGCCTGTCCGAAGGCGTCCCATCCTCCTTGTTCACCCACCCAACAAACTCAATGTCGAACCGGGAGACCAGCAACGCGATGGTCAACATCATCTCCTGCTTCGCAAAGAACCGACCCGGGCATATCGACACCCCGCCACCTGTAGCCATGTCAGTATCTTTTCTCTCAAACCCTGTCAGTGCTGGAAGTTGAACTCACCATAAGGGAAAAAGTCAGCCGGCCCACCAGCGAGCACAAACTTCCGCACGGTCTTGACCTTGCCATCAGCCCCCGACTCCTCAACATACTGGATGTGCCTCTCGGGCCAGAACTCCGACGCAGCATGCCCCTCTCTCGCCCAAGTCTGCCCATCATAATGCACAATCTCCGTCGCCGCTTGCAATATCGCCCCTTTCTCCAATGCAACCCCCCCAAGCTCCATCGGACCAGTAACCTGCCTCGTGACATTCATCGACACATGTAGCCGCATACCCTCAGTGTACACCCCCTGCAGAAGCGGAAGCGCGACGAGCTTCTGCGCGTTGATAGTCTTCTCCCCTATCACCGCATCAACCTCATACGCCGTCATGACCTCTTCCCGAACAGCCTCCAACAGCTCCCTATCCTTCACCACCTCCATCACACACCAAGCCGTCACCGGCACCGAATTCGCGTTCGACCCAAACAGCGTCAAGTTCGTCAGCGCCCCCGCCATAGTCTGCAGCGCAAACCCCCCATCCCTTAGAAATCTCACAAACTCCCTTGCATATCTCGACCCAAACATCGGCTCCCACTCCGCATCCGCCTCTCTCACGTTATCCAGCTCCTCCAACGCCTCCTCCAGATACCTCCCCGTCGCAGCAAGCAGCCGATCCCGTTTCCGCCACGACTTCGGGTTCAGAAACTTCGGCAGGCCCCACACCAAACTCGCAGCGACCTTGTCGAACTCCCAAATCAGCTTGATCAACTCGGGGTTCATATCTAGGATTCGGCGGCCGTTGACGGCTGTGATCGCCGCCTCGGCCATGTCGCGGAGGAGGAAGTCGTAGATGCGGACGGGGGTCTCCTTGGCGAGGGGGAATTTCTCGAGGTTGAGGTTGAAGAAGCGCTGGTAGGAGCGCGCGAGGGTGTCGGTCTCGTCGGCGCGGGCGAGGTAGCGGTGGACTGTTTCGTGCATGCCCGCCCAGTAGCGTTTTTCTGGGTCTGATTCCGTCCCCGCGGGTCGGAGGGGGGTCTTTTGGCGGCCGGACTTGTCGTTGGCGAACTTGGCGAGGTCCTCGGGGGTGGAGTTCCAGATGTGCTGTTGGACCATGAGAAAGAAGATGTCGGAGCTGACGTTGTGCGAGGCGCGGAACATGGCTTGGATGTTGGAGGCGCCGTCGATCATGTAGGCTTTCATGGGGCCGACGTAGAACTGTACCATGTGTTTTTTGCGCAGGGCTTGCCTGCGGTTGGTGTTGTGTTAGTTGGCACGTGGAGCCAAGAGGGAGGTGCAGATAGTACTTTGCTTTGGAGAGAAATCCTCTCATGTCGGTCATGTACAAGAGGGTGACGGACAGGCGCGGGATTGTGCCCGCGATGACGGGAATCTCGGACTCAGCCCGCAGGAGGTAGCTGCCGGTCGCTACAAGCAGGATAGCGCCGACGGCCAACGGCCAGGCCGTGTACCCGTCGTCCCGGAGCCATGGTAAGAGGGATGAAGCCATTGCGCGATCGTGGGTGGTACTGCGTTTGATCTTGCTTCTTCGGCAGTGTAGAGAGGAGGGGAAGGACGCAGTTGGGGGTTTGAGGTGAGAGATTTGTCCACGCGTGGTAGCTCTGCTGACCACCGACATGGGGTCGACTGCAGCCCCCGCATGATGCATCACTTACCGCTTCGGGGTTAGCAACCCCTGTGACTGCCTGAAAGTTCCCTCTCACCTAAGTCTAGCTAGCACGCATCTGGGACGGAAAGTCAAAAGAGGCAAGATCTCCGATCCGCAACTCGAGCCATTCCACTTCAGATCTCAGCTCCTAACCAACCAACCGCATCCTCGCGACCCTTCCCAGCCTCTTCGACGCATTTAAGTTGCGATTCCAAACATTTCGGATTTTAGATCTTTTTCCATCTTCAGCGCGCCGGTGCTTCGTCAGCACTGCAACGCCGCTTCCAGCGAGAAGGCCGTCTACTGCATGGGCCGGACCCTTGCGCGCGCCTCGTGTCGTCGAGAACGCTCATCAGGTAGCCCGGAACCTGAATCCTCTGGTAAAATTGAACGACATTCTCGAGATATGATCACTGGATTGAATGAATAAACTAGAGCACTATGAAGCCATCAAAACCCAAGAAGAAAAGCAGACCCAAAACATGGGTTCAAGGCTAATCTAAGCCCAGCAATAGGAGCCATCGACACCAAGCCCACGGCAACATTTATCAAATGCGCCGCTGTCAATTCCATTGGCAGGGTTGGCACACTAGTATTATATCAGTTCATGCTCTGCCAGCGTCATCAAAGAGTCTGAAGGGGATCTACCTGATTGTTGGGACCGGGGAAGTAGCCAATGGCACCGCCGTGACGTCCACAGCAGGTTTTGGTAGCCTCATTGTACTGACCACGAGAGTCTTGGCACTTACAGTAGAGGCCGGCGAAAGCGCTAAACAATTCGTCAGTGGCGTTGTCCTCAAGGATAATGGGTGAGATGGGATGCCTACCCAGTCGCAAGGGCAAGGGCGGTGGTGAAAACGGCGACGCGCATTCTAGCGGTGGGGACTGTAGAGTGTTTGGATAGGTAGGTGTAAGGATTGTTAGAGAGCCGGGTGCTGAGCTGAAGACGGGACTGTTCGATGCGTGCTGAGCTTGAGTGAGTGCTCGAAGACTCTGGCTGTTGTCATATTTATACAAAAAGACGTCAGCAGTCCCTTAAACTGAAGCACTCTCCCTTGCTGAGACAACCAAAAATGATTTCATTTCCGTTAGTCATCTCATCTCTAGCCGTCCTGTCAGCGGCAGAGTAGTATCGTTCGGGCTCTCGTCGAGGTCTGCCATTGTCATACGACAGATGCACGAATGTACACCAATGTGTAAAGCTGAGCCTCAAACGCACGTAAATTGGCCCCCAAAGCACTATAGCAAATTAGATTCAACGGCACGCTAGGTTAAAAGTCTAATGGAATGCATCGCGCCGTCTGACGGGAAATTTGAATTATCACCTCCCGCCCTCAGCCGCAATAACCACAAGGCGACCGGGAGTTACTACCTGCAGCTTGCTTAGTCAAATTGTCTCGGCCTTGAGGCAAGCATCACATGGGCGTATCGGTATATCTGTTTCGCGCTTGGCGCGTTCGCTTCACCTATGTTAGGGGCACCACAGCGTCCAGGGAAGGTTAGCCGCTAGGGCTCTCCGTTTCTTACCCCGATTGGTATCGTCGTAAACGCGGGTCTTCGGGGAAATATCTCGAAGTCTAAATTGCAAGCCTCATGTATATATAACGCCGAGGGCCGTCTTGTAGGCAAATAATAGGGTGGCTAGGGTCCACGTGAGAACCTGGGCGAATGTGTCCCTAGAAAGTGGCGTCTAGCTAGGAAGCCGGTCTTTCTTTTTTCTTTTTTTAGCTTTCAGGTCGGTATAAAATAAGCGCGGCATCTTAAGTGTAAATTTGGGGGCAAATGAATACAGCACGGCAGTATCAGAAAATATCCCTCTGGATTCATCTTCTATCAATAGACAAAAGAAAGAGACATGTTACGATACACTACGATTTGGACACGGAAGTCCCTGGGCCGGGATAAAGTTTTAAAGCACTGGCCTTGGAAACCCTGCCACTGTACACCGAGGAGGTGGAAACCTTGCAAGCTGCCAGTGTTCCTAAAGGAAAAGGAGACGGTAGCCTCTTAAATCTTTCAGCAGCATCCGGAGTTGGCGAGGTGTATGACACATACCTAATCGTTATCGATTGCTGGCATTTGATTGCCACCGCCTCCTGAATACATTGTGTAATTACAGCGAAAGGCAAACTCTAGCTAGACTGAGCGAGGATGATGCTTCGCAGAAAGTTAGGAGAATCCGGTCCAAATATTTCGACATTTGCACAACAGCTAAATGGCTGAAAGCCAATGGTGGCAGCCACACTGCCTTAAAGTACCGTGCCATGTTCCGGATTGTGATGCCAGGTAACTTAGGACTTCCAATGGATAACTGTTTATGAGTTGACCCACATTGGTTTTTGTTCCTTCCCCACCTACTCGTCTCCAAACGCGTCATCGTACCTGACGAGCCGAAGGAGCGGGGAGTCTTGTTGATCTTCTGGGGCGCAGCATGATTTGCGCTGGGATCAGGCGCCAAGAGTGCGGGCCGAGCCGCCAGATGGACTTGGCAGTTGGTGCCCCATGCAGCTGTCAGCAAAACGCCACCACTTGGGTCCAGATAATGATGACGCGCTCTCACCCCGCTTCAGTTTAAAATGCAAAACCGGTCTATAAAGCGAATTGACTTTTTTCCTCTACCTGAGTAACAAACGTCACCCTAAATGTAACTTATCCGCAAACTACCTTCACACCGCAACTATGTTTGGCCTCACCGACATGCCCGACGAACTCCTCGGAACCATGTGCTCCTTCCTCTGCATCGACGGAGACGAACGCAGCCATGGAGATCTATCCCGCCTCTCCCGAACATGCCGCCACCTCCGCGACACCCTCCAACCCCTCGTTTTCATGGCCTTTGTGCGACGCAACCCCTCTCGCGCTCAACTCACACAACTCCTGCGCGCGCTCGAGCTCCGCCACGACCTCGCACACTGCCTCAAACACATGGAAATCAACGATGTCGACTGCTCTGCTCCACTCTCCGACACCGACATCCAGTACCTCAACACCCTCATCGCCAAGCTCAACCTCCCGCCACCGCCGCCCAGCGAGTTCAGCTCCCCCTCATCCAACCCCTGGCCCCTGGTGGAGCTCATCCTCCTCCACACACCGCGACTCAGGCACCTCCACCTCCCCCTGAAATACGAGTGCACATTCTTTTTCCTCCCCACCTCCCTCTCCGCCCACAACAGCAACAGCAACAACAACAACCCTAAACCGGGACCGACCCAAAACGGCACGTCACCGAGGACAGGCCTTCTCTCCAACCTGCACACCCTCCAACTAAATCGCCACCCGTCGCCCAAATCCGAATCCGAATACGATCACGATCACTATCACGAACACGAACTCGGCCTCGCCAAAGTCCTCACCCTCTGCGCCGCCGCCCCCCACCTCGAAGAACTCTTCACCTACAACCCCGGCGGCAGCGGCGGTAGCGGCTTCGATGACGGCTCCCTCCTCGACCTCCCCCTGCACAACCTCCGCCGGCTCGAGTTCGACGGGACATGTCGCATCCCGCCTGCTGTGCTGCGTGGGATGGTCGCCTCGGCGCCAAAGCTGGAGGTGCTCGGGCTAAGTTGGGATCCTACCGGCGACAACCATCACAATAAAAGGGGGAAAAGCGGGGGAGGGGAATGCACCGTCGCCGAGGTCTGGGAGATTCTCATGATAAGAAGGCAGACGCTGCGTGAGGTCCGGCTGGATATCCACCAAGGAGACACCCGGCACGGGGGGGAGATTCTTCCAGTGGGAGTGCTGGGGTGGTCCTCGCTGATGGAGTTCGAGCGGCTGGAGGTGCTAAAGGTAGGAAACTTTGCGCTCAGCGCGGTGCGCGACGCGTGGATCCGCGAGACGAGGAATGAAGGGCGCGGAGCGGAGGGGTTTCTAGAGGGTCTGCTTCCGTGGGGGATACGGGAGGTCACGCTGTGGCAGCCGGATGGGGATTTGATCATGGCGGTGCGGAGGTTGGCCGAGGTGGCGGTTATGGGGAGGTATAGAGAGTTGGAAAGGGTTATCGTGGGGCCGTCGGAGGTGTCGGAAATTGAGTGGAGTGTGTGGGAGGGGAGGGAGGAGTGGTTGAGGGCGTCGTTGGAGTTGCAGTTGGAGTTTGAGAGGGATGGGGTCACGTTTGAGGCGTATGGACAAGGGGCGCAGGCGCTTGGGGGGCCGTTTCCTTGGTTGAATCCGTATCGCTTTTAGGGGGTGAGATAGATGAGCTGACTTTTGGAGGTGCATCGAGAGGCGTGGCTTATGGCAAAGATGTCACATTAATGTTTTGTTGTTAGGTACGTATAAAATTAGACTAATTTCAAGAACATACTGCAACCACCTCAAGTAAAGATGGAAACGGGAAAGAAGGAATACACAGTCTCTGCTTTTCCAACCGCTCCACCCAAAAACGAAACAAGAAAGCGGCCGCTAATTATCCCACCCCCTCAGCCCTCAAGACTGAAATAGAACTCCTTCATCTCAGCCTCACTCTCCCACCGAAGCGCCTTCTCCACCAAGCTCCTCATCCTCTCGGTAACCACCAACGTCTTCCCATGTCTGCCTCTGCAAAGCCACCGCAAACCCGCGCCTCCGCGTGCCTAAACCATAAGCCCCACGTTCCTTGTCCCCCACCTCCCCAAACACCGCGATAAAAGTCTCCTCTGAGATGTTTATATCCGGCGACCTCTCCAGAAGCTTCTCCACCGTCGCGAGACTCTTTTCATCACTCTATGGCTCCAACGCTGCGAGGAGAGCATCCTCTATCCCTACGATCTCTGTGTCAAACTTGAGCATCAATGCTACCTTCTCGGGACCGAATTGCTAGGTGAGCTGGGGGTGTATTGCTAGGGATTCGATCCCCCGAGCACAGCGATGGCCAGTTCCTCGTTGATGGGTAGATATGTCTTGGTAGCGGCTGAGTAGCATCGCGACAGCGTCACGATCACTTTGGTTTAGGATGACCTTGGGCGTGATTTCGCGGACTTGGCGGTAGAGGAAAAGGAGGGCGTTCAAAATTTGCGTCGACTTACACGCGGTGATAATCAGAGATTCGAAACCTCTCGAAGATCCCCGCGCACGGCTGCAAGAGACACGGTGCTAGCGATCCCTGTTGCGCCCAGAAGCTCTTTCATGAAGAGAAGCCATGACAAAGTGCACACTGCGAGCTCAGACGCGGTCTTGTCTGTCTGCCCGCAAGATGCGTTCTAGGCTGTTTTCGTACAAGTCTTCCAGACTGTCGGAAATTTGGGAAGAAGGAAGCAGATAATGTCGTCTAGATGCTTCTTGCGACAAAGAGAGTCAACTTGGAGTTTTATCCAAAGACACTTTGGGATGGTTAGAATAGCCCGGCAAAAGGAATTGTAGAACTTACGAAGGCTCCAGTTAAAAGAATGGGTCCCTCAGCCAGTGTAGAAAATGCCTTCCAACTGTATAAACTGCTTATAACTTTCATTATTTCAGGCCGTCTCCCATTCTGGTAACGCTTAGATAAATATTGAAAGGCCTTCTTACATTCTGGGATTGCCTACTTATATTCTAAAAAGGGCTTTCTATATGTTGAACAGGCCTTCCTGTATGTTAAAAAGGCCTCTGATGTGATAAGCCTAGACCTTACCGCTTTAAAGCAAGACTGTGTGAGGATTCCGAGAACGCACCTTCACACGTAGATAGAAGACCCTTTCTTTTGGCCTGAGCCTTCGTACGTCTCTTCCACCCCCTCAACCAGCTCCTTCAGTCCTCCATCTGAACCAACAAATCACCCGACATATTCCCATCCGGCAACCTCTTCTGTACAGCTGCATCTTCAAGCTGCTGTCGGACAAAGCCCGCATATTGGGTTTTATATCCTCAGTCGTGACGTTGATCCTCATTACCGTGGGTAGCAGCGTAAACACCTGACCATCATTCCAGCTCGTCACAAACACTTTAACTACATTTTCTGCTCTGGAAGTAATCTGGTTCAGTGCGGACAGCAATTGGTACCGCTCTTCCTCCGCAATCTCATCCATTGCATCGATAACAATCGTGAGCGGATCTTCGCTAGCCAAGTCCAGGATAGCCTCAATGCAATCCTTTGCTCGAAGTTTCGGCAGCTCCAGCCCGTCTGTCTTCGCCCTGGCGACCTGATTCTCGTTTGTGAACAATAGTGACGGCCGGACTTCGTTGTTGCGATTACTATTAATTGCAAGTTGACGCCAAAGGCATCGGAGGATCTCCTCGGGGGACGACCGCTCCGGCTCGAACTCTGAGTCCGCGCAGCAGAAGTCTGAAGTAGGCGAATGGTGCAGTGGTTGCCAATGATGCTGACTCGGTGATGAGCGAGTCGACGACCGCGGAACACAGCGTTGACTTTCCCGAGCCAGGAGTCCCACGCAGCAGCAGAATCGACGACGGGCTCGAAACAATGATTTCACCACCCTAAAATCGACACCACAAATTTCCCTTTCCTTCTTCGGGACTGAGCAGTTGTCGCCTTGGCCTGAGCCAGACTGAGCCAGACTGAGCGAGGGGGTCACTGTTCTGGGCTGCCTCGGCTATAGTTGCCACGGTCTAAAATGGCCGTCATATTGTGAGAACCCGGTTTTGGGACCTCGCACCACCACTTATCTCAGCAAGCTCAGCCCCTTCGTGCGGCTCTTACAGTCAACACCCCTGTTTCCGCAACCCCCTCTTTCTGCAAATTACCCACAAAACGCAAGCCACATTCCGGTTCGAATTAATTACTATTGGAAAGGCAATTGTTAGGGGTGCATCCCTTTTTTACTACCCTAGGCCCCTGGAAAAATGAGAGTCACTTCAACCCCATTCTAAGAAAACAGCACCATGCACTTGCCCGAATGCTGCACTCCTCACAGAGCTAATTGACGTCAGCATCAGAGCCGTGGACTCAGGTCATGTTAGGGTTTGAGCAACCCTAGGTTTCTAAATAGACTATGGGTGGATACGGTTTAGCCTGAAAATGAGCTGTTTCATTGCCCAAGAGCTGAGATAGCTGTTTCTCTCTCAAAGGGCAGCTGCCAAGGTCGAGCACACATTTTCGACCCGTATGTTGCACAGTGCTCGCTGTTCAACGCGGTGAGGTGGCTGGTGGTTCTGGGAGATACTTGATATATCGGGCAGAAAAGTTCATTTACTGTTGGGAACGTATGAGATACGGGAGCGGTAATGAAAATTGCAAATGCGGCGTCAAGATGATGGAATGGCCGCATAATTACGACTTCACCGCCCTTACTCTTGACGAAACTTGAAATTCTCCGTATCCCCTCATCGTCGATACAGGTATAGAAACAATCGATCATTACCTTACTACTTGAGAGCTATTATAATTCCAGACGCTATTATCACCTACTGCCTTCTGCTTTGTGTTGTTTCCCCTGAGAATTACCCCCGAGAGCTACCCCTGACTTCCACCACTGTCCCCTGAAGTTGAGACCCCCCACCCAAATCGTAGTTCTCCTTCAAAGCCACACAGCCATTATACCAACCAACAACCCTCCCACCATGAAGCAAGCCGCTGGCAAGTCCGCAGAGTGACCAACTGAAGACCCTCCTGGCCTAGATACGCCCGTAGCCGTCGACGTCGCCCGAACCCTCGTTCCTGAACGGGAAGTAACTCCAGCCAGAGATGCCAAGGATGTTGCGGAGGCTGGTGTCGTGAAAATCCTTGCCGTGATTTCGTCAAGTGAGGAGCTTGCATCGGCTTGATTTGTGGCATACACTGTCACTGTAGTCGTCGTGGTCTCGCTGGAGTAAGTGACGACCGAAGCGGTGGCGGCGGCGATGTAGTACCAGTAGTAGTACCGGTATGTCCTGGTCATATCTGTCAGTGCCTCACATGGAAGAGGGAATGTTGAAGGAATTTCACCAGTAAACAGTATAAGTATACCACTGGTATGTGTCCCTCGTGATGGTCGTCGTAGCGGCTCTCGTGGTTGTCGCCCTGACGGTCGCCGTGCCGATCACATTCGACGTGCAGGAATAGTCGGCGCAGCAGACGATGCTGCCTTGGTAGAGCACGCAGACGTTGCCGGCATCACAATATCGACCGTTGCGGCAGCACTGGCTGCCGATGGGAGCGCAATTGTTTTCGCAGCAATTGTAGCCGGATGGACAGGAACCGCCCGGGCAGCACACTCGGCCCGGGGTGAGACAGTACCCGTAGGAGCAGCACCGGTCTGAGGCGGGACAGCAGCCGCCTAAGTCTGCAGTTCGTCAGTCAGGGTTGAGTTTTGGGAGGAGAAAGGGGAACTCACTCGAGCAGTATCCGTACCCGGCGGGACACGTCTGGCGCTTGGCCAAAAACTCGAGGTTCGCCGGCGAAGTGTTGTTGCCCGCTGTTTCCATGAGCGATGTCTCTGCCCACCCCGGAGCAAGTTGCAACTCCTCTCTCCTCAGGCTTCCTCCTCTCGGTTCCTGCTCCCCTCTCCCCCCCAACAATGCCAACGCGCGAGTCGCAAAATCTGAAATCTGAGACCACATCGTTTCTTCTTTACTTCTTGTCCTGGCACCGTTACCTCCATCCCAGCAGCGTGAACCCCCATTCTTAATCCCCATCGCAAACCACACTGAGGCTCCAGTCCAGTCCCAGCCGCAGGCGTCAACACGGATGAACAGTCCGCCGACCCCGCTTGTTGGCCGTCGGAGCGGCTGAGCCCCTTCCAGGGTTGCATTATCTCCGAAAGACTCACCACCTGCTTTTCTGTCCCAATCAGACGGGACGCATCCAATCCTGCGCGGGTAAGGACCTGTCCTGTGGTGTATATTTTGGGAAGGCCGTGCAACGGCGCCAGGTTGCACAGAGCTTGGCAGCGCGGACGCGCATGCGGGCGTGGCCACACAAAGGCTGCGAAGAGAGGTGGCTGGGGTTGGGTGGAAGATTTGGGTTTTGGCGCCTTGGCTGGGGGATGTGGGATGGGGATGAGTGGCTTTATTGTTGGGGGAACTGTTGAAGGGATTGGTTGGTCGTTTGTCGCCTGATATAACAGCAACGAAGATTGACGTGGCCTGGATGAGAGACGCCCGAACACTTGTATTCCCTTATTTTGGACTTGGCCAACTGAATTCTTCGGCGTACTCTCTGCAGTGGAATCACAACCTGTTAGCGCCGTGCGTCGGCGGCAAAAAGTAGGAGCTCTTTGCCAGCAAGTGTATAGGTTCAATCTTGGGAAGAACCGTGACCCAGAGGGAGGGCGGATGGAAACCACCAGTTGCCCTCTGGACCACAAGCTGAGTATCTTGACTAAGGCGGAGCCTAGGGTATCGAATCTCCCACCTACAGGACGACTTTAAATCCACACGCCACCGTTGCGGTGTTTGGTTTTCCATCCAAAAGTTCCGTTTATATTTATAAGTAGGTAGGCTACGTTAACTGGGTCCAGTGGTAAATCCAGAAGGTTTCCGTTATTCAAAGGGGTATCATTGAGTGTAGAAGCTGCTACTGGCAGCCAAACGCTATAAAAATCTCAGCGGGTCCCCTATACGACTTCGGGCTTCTAATTAGATAAAGTAGCTTACATAACGATAATTTTCACTTGTTTAAAAGATGTATGAAAACGGAGCTATTCTTAACGGAGTTTGCTAAACATCGTTTTTTTAAATGCACGGTTATCCCAATTTAAACGGAAAACGGATGCTGAGCGGGTAAACCAAACACCGCCTTACATTTGAAAGGGAAAGCCATCACGTCAGCGCCAAGACAATGAGCATGGCCCGTGCTCGATGCTTCCACAGCGACAGACCTTTCGGGCGTCGGAAAATGCGGGGCTTGTTGTCCCCACAGACAGATCAACGCCATGTCGTCCCTTCTCCATAAATTGTCAGGCTTGAGAACTCGTCATTCTGCTGCTGCCGAAGTACGGCCTTCATTGCAACAGGACCCAGTATACAGACCGCTGGACGCATCCCATGATTCGACCCGGCTGGTCCTCATCCACCCGGCGCACGCCGACGACGACCCCGAAGCCCCTATCCGATGCACAGTCTCCGAGGCCAAATTCAGCGATCGGCCCCAGTACGAGGCACTCTCGTATATGTGGGGTGACGACACTGTCCAACGCCCAATCGTCATCAACGATCAGCCGCTCCAGGTTACGCAGAATCTCTTTCATGCTCTCCACTTCCTCCGTACCCGCCAGCGATCCTTGGATGGATCTGTGATTCCAGGTTCCCCCGGCGCCCGGTACTGGATCGACGCCATCTGCATCAACCAAAATGACGTGCATGAGAAGAACAAGCAGATACGCATCATGCCCCACATCTACTTTCGCGCCAAAACCGTCCTGGTCTGGTTGGGCAGAAAGGAAGTCGATACGGATCAAGAGGCGCCCCAGAGTTCAGAAAAATTCCATCTGTACAAGACCATTTATCACGACGAGTACTGGACCCGGCTGTGGATCATCCAGGAGATCGGGAAAGCCACGCAGCTCCAGGTCTGTTACGTAATGGGGTCCAAAATAACGGCGTTATCGAGCTATTCTCTGGAATGGAACCAGCTGATCCAGGATATCGAAGCGCATTACACCCGTCTTGTCTCATCTGGTGATGGCCAGGATATGAACGGCGGCCCCCTTCGATTAGATCGTCAGCTTCGGGGCAAATACACAGGTTCTCACAGCTTGCTATCCCTGATCGAAACCCACAGAGATGCCAGGTGCAAGAATCCCCGCGACAAGATCTTCGGTCTGGTCGGGCTGTCCACTGACTCTACCCGTGACTTCCCCATCGACTACCAGAAATCGCTCTTTGAGGTCTGGAAGGACACACTGAAATTTCTCCACCTCGCCGGCAACCTTGTCGATGTGGCCTTGCTTGTGTTAGAATCCCTGGGGGGGCCAACTCAGGTTCTACCCACCCAAACACCATCTGCCAAAATATCGTCATCGCCGTTAAGCGCACTGAACTACTACCACGCACCGTTCCTCGGATTGAGGTTGGCAGTTCTCGGCATAGTCATGTTCGTGGGTCCACCGCCAGAGGATCTCATCAACAGCCTGGAGCAGGCAGACCTCTGGACTAAGGGAATACAACGGGGCGTCAAGCATGGCCACTTGGGAAGTCTTCTCCGGGAAAACGACGGCCTCTTCGAATGGCTGCTCAGAATGGGAGATGACTTGGATCTACCATCTCTGGGAATCGGTCCGTCACGTGCTGCAAGAGACCCGCAACGAACGTACCAATCCCGCCCAGCAGCGGGGTTTTCTATCCAGTCGCTTTACGGCCCGCATCTAACCACCGGTCCCACTCATCTTTATACAAAGCCTGCAAAGCAGCAAGCTTCTTCTTCCTCTTCTTCCAAAATGAAATTCAAGTCGAACGAAAAAGAACAACAGCGACAACCATGTCGTCTGTATCGTCTCAAGATGGTGACGTCAGGTCCATCGGCTGATGAAGAAGGATGCAACCTGGGCCTGGCAACCGACGTGCAGCCGAAAGACCTGCTATGCCGCATCCCACAGACCGGCAAGACGTTTTTCCTAAGGGCGCCGAAGTCGGGGTCTGGTCTTCAGCATCAAGCCTTACAAATAGCCGGGACCGCGCTTGTGGCGCAGGAACTGTTTCCGCCTGACAAGAGGGTTCAGCTTCGGGCAGCGTGGGATTTGACTTTGAACATTGATCCTGAGACGCTATATCGGCTGTTGACATAGAGAGACGGATATGAAATATGTTGTTGTTTCTCTGCTGTAGAACACTCACCACAGACAGAACTTTGGAGTGATACTACCACCATTACAAACGTTAACCTTGACTTTTCCTGGGTAAGAGGTGGCTACCACGGGTTAATTTTCCTCTCATCACGCCGGTCGTCATTGCGAAAAGCCCATCCTTTCTCTTGTGACAAACTGAAGTTCGATCATCTGCCCTTGCACAGTAGGTATAGCCAATCCAAACCCCGCTCTCCACTGACGACACGCCCAACAGTGGCCCGCCCCAATAGCACATGCCTACCCTCGCAACCTGTTCACCCCTGCGATTGCTCTCCAGCATCGAGAGTCGCCTAAAGTCTGCAGTATCTGGGAGTCACAGACATAACACATCCTGCCAACCGACATCGGCGGATCGACAGGCACACGTACCCTGGATCTCCTATCTCCGCTACTAATGAACATGTATGCCACCAGCATAAGTTCGCCATACCCCAGCACAGCGACGCTTGACCAGGTGAGCATTCCGTGCGGCGCCCATGCCTGGCATATTTGGAATGGGATGTTGGCCAGCAACACGGGTGCGAACTTGAAGAGGATCCCGCCAAGTGTGACGATGCAACCCGGGGATTCCCTATGGTGGAGGATAAGTTCGTCGGGGTAAATGCATGCCGAAAGGAGAAGCGAGTTGGAGGGAAGAAGAGCCAAAATGGGAGCGCCATTGCCGCATACCGAGAGATTACCCGGTATAACACACCGGTTCGTCACCTGATATGAAAGGTACACACCAGTGCGGGTGGCAGGGGTGTTAAAATATTACGTCACAAACACGTGGCCTGCTTACCCTGAACAGTGTCGACATCCTACCTCTGTACCTGCATCTGAACTCTATTCTAAGGGTAGGTAATATTCCCCATCCAGAGCTCTGATGCATCTGGGCCATGTCGAGCAGCAATCAACTCTAGAGAAGTAAAGATCCTTAATGTGTGATAAACCAAATGGCGAACTTCGGTCACATTTCAAACTCTGTGGCCATACATTCCACTCGCAGAGCGTCGTTCCAATCCATGGATATTAGACCCGGCACAGTATCAGCAGAGTCCAAGATTCGCATCTAGATCCCATTCTTAGGGATCATCATCTTTCATGTTCGGATGAGCCGGATTTGAGGACATTCCCATCCACGCGGCTTTTGCGGGTGGGCCGTGACTAAATCTGCCTACTAAGTCCGAGCTATACCGTAAAAAATGTGTTAACACGTTCTAGAAATCAAGGATAACTAGCCTCTACCCTTAAAAGATATAGGGTAGGTTAAATTAAGCACCATATATAAACCCTGTCTCTTAACGTCTATAGTCCAATCACGGTAGAGTGGGATGTTACCGGTTGGGAGCACGTAGTATCCGTATGTGTATTGGGGTTTGTGAGTGGCATTGAGGAAGATGAGGGCCCGGATTACTGAGTGCATTGTTTTGGCCAGCCGCGAACATGGCCAGCCGCCAGCAGGCGGCCGGAGACGAGACCCAAGCTGAGGCAGCGGTTGCCTGGCCTGTTTCACTAGGTAGGTATATATACTCGACCTCTCAGTCTTGAGCCTGGTCTGGAAATCCACCCTCCTTCACTTTTCTTCCGCAAACCCCCAACAGCTAAACGGCAGTTCCTCAGATCAACTCCCTGATACCCAAAATGCCGCGGAAATACATCCCATCATTCGAACCACCGACCGAGTCGGAGTTGTCCGAAATTGCGACAAACCTTTCAGACCAATCGTCGTGGGGACAATGGCTATTGGCCGAAGAAGCTGGAGCGGCGCGGCGAGCTGGCATCCACCCGACCGAACGTCTTGCCGAAGACGGTGCGAAGCTCCGGCAGAAGATCGAATCCGAGCCGGGCATGGCCGCCGTGCTAGAAGTATCCCGCAGCCATCGGTCACGGTGCCGAGCTGACGATTGCTTCTACCGCGACCCCAGCATCCGGGACCGGCTCCGCATCCGTGTTGATGGTGTCAGAGGGGACCTTCCGCATTATCGCACCACCCACTATTACCACATCATGTGCTTCGAAGCAATTATTCACGTCGAGGATATGATACCCTCTGGCAAATTCGTGTATGATAATAACGACACATGGGGTCTGATGATGATCGAGTGGTTCAAGCACAGGGGCTGGATCGACCCCGACGCGTTGGCGCAGTGCATGAAAGCCTGGGACAAGTGGGAGAGAAGACACGATATGGTTCTCGGTCCAGACTACAGGCCTATGCTCGCCAACAAGATGGAGGAAAGCATTGATGATACCGAAGCTTCGGCCATCCCCGGGAAGGAAGGGGAATTCCCTGCCCTGCACAATTATGTGGCCAAAGATCCCCAAGTGTGTAGGGGGCTGTTCCTGCTTGTGAACCATTCAGAGATTCAGAATATGGGCGGCCGGGTGATACAGGCCCCTTGGCTTCCTTCAGGGTCGCAAGGAGTTGCGCCATGGGAAGACGCCAATGCGGGTGGCGGAAAGCTGATACCGGAGGTAGAGGAAGACGACGATACCGCGGTTGCCAATCGTGAGAAACAGCGGAAAGACTATCGGAAAGTGATGTTTCGCAGGATTTGGGATGAAGTGCACGAGGAAGACGTATCGGCTGCTGAAGCCCGCCCCATCGAGGATAGTCCGGGTGAGGGCGGGGAGGGTGATAGCGAAAACTGCCAAGGAGGTGATCAAAAGCGGAAGAGAAGTCATACTGACTCGGAGAGTGATGGAGACGAATGCCAAGAGAAAGAAAACGCGGGGGGATAGCGACGCGGAAGGTGAATGATTCCTTGTGGACAGGACGTCCCCGTTAGAACTCCGTTTGAGGTAAAGAGGGTAAATGTATTGGTTCTCATTTTTGGCCAGTTGAGGTTGTTGCTTTGGAATGGTTATGGAGATGGCATTTGTGCAGTCGCGCCAAAGATCACACTGTGGTCTATCGAATCGGAGGAGAGCACTTGGCTGGATGTGGGGCTTGTCTCGGAGGAGCGACTGAAGCGGGGTCGGCAGACGTGGTGGTACCAGATTAGCTGAATCCGGGGTCGCGCCATTTTGCTTGACAACCGAGACTGGCACACATTCTCTTGACTCTTTTGGACTACCGTTCTCCATCACCCAGCTTCAACATTGCTTGTTTTGAGATTTGCTTCGTGTGGATGCACGGAGCCACCGGAATATTTACATCGCTCAGCATCACTGTCAACGACAACCGGGAAAACTGCCACTGGCAGTTCAGACAAAATCATGGCAGCTTCTACTTCGACCTCAACCCCTCCCGATCCCATCCCCGCACTCAGTAACGAACATATGGCGGTCGTCGACCTAACTGATTCTGTTTCGAGTACCGTGCTACTTGCGGAGATAGCCGCCAGCTTGAAGTCGCTGAGAGACCATTCCGATCGCTTTATGCAGCTACTAGATATTGAGGAGGAGGAGAGCACCCGCCATACAAGAAACAAGGGAGAGATGCCGGAGGGGGATATTGTGTCGGGATCGGATGCTGCAGAGCGTCGGTCCCGTCGCAGGAGTCGTGGGTCTTCCAGAAATTCCAAATCGGTGTCTGACTTTTCCAATACACCCTCCCATGACGGAACGGAAGAGGACCTGGAAACGAGGCAATCCACCCCAAATCGTCGGAATCGATCACGACCTACAAGCGCCGGTCGTGCCGTTCTTATAGTCGAAGAGCGTAGGGTCCATAGGGCTTCCTCATGGCGAAATTCGAGGCGGCGGCGACCAAGCACGCAGAGTTCAACCTCAGACTCCAGTTCACGACACAGCGCCAGATCTATCACCTCCGACGGACAATTCAGCGACGCGACGCGACCCCGATTAGACGCGTACAAGTCCGTCGAAGTTGGATATGGGGGATTTCCGAACCCTGATTTATTTGAACAGCTGTTTGGCGAATCATGCGTCAGAGACGACCGCCTCTGCTTCGACAGCGTCGACGATGACGCCGCAATCGCCTCATGGCTGGATGAGAAGCATTTCATATTCGCCCCTGACGAGCGGTGCAGGTTCGTGTTTGATATGGGCACTCTTGCCTCACTCCGCGGCCTTGGAAGTGTTGAAGCTGTGTTTGAATATATAGGGCAGTTTTCTCGCGACTTGCGAGCCCAAGGGGGGTTCTTCTTCTTTCGGGAATCTTATAATCATGGACTTGTGGCAAACAAGATCTACAACGGAACACATGTCTTTTCATGTCGTGATGGGTTCAAGCAGGCCCTTCCGAGAATTTCGGGCTCGGGAAAGAGCTTTTCTGAGGAGATTCCAGAAGAACGGCCAGCATGGGGAGAATGGGGGGAGGACATGTGGCTGAGGCAGACGTTAGAAGCAAGAAAAGAGGAGTCCAGGTGGAGTCATGGCCCCCGAGACTTACACGTCACATACCATTACGACGGAGAACCACGACACGACTACGACGGTGGGCGCCCCACAGGAGTTGTAACCGACGACGGCATGGGACATCGGACCGAATTGACAGAGGGTTGTGACGTATACACAGATCCTCATCTCACAGCACCGTGGCGGAGACTTTGGTATGCGAAAGGGCTTGTGTGTTTGAGTCTGCGGGTTGCTAACGCGTAGCAGTGTGCTTACCGGTCTATCCAGGGCTTCGGAAGTCGCGAAGCATGGGAGGATCTTGGGGCTGGGAAAGATCCCGCTGTTCCGAAACTCGAACCGGATCGGAGAAAGGAAACACGACACAGAAAACGAAAACGAGAGCTACAATGGTGACTTCTACGCCGAGAGCATATCAGAACACATTGATGGCAAACAGCTGTCACTTTGGGAGCGATCTCGTCGACGAGTTGTTAAATTCCAGTTTTCCTGGTACGAGCTGATCCCCTATGGAGAATCCGAAGATCGACAGTTCTCCGGCAGGCTCTACAGAGATGTCCAAAAGAGATCACTCCAGTTGCAATCTTTCATGGTGAGCCCGACCTAGCTCTGGAGTTTTGGACCACAGAATCGAACTAACAGAAGCAGGCCATCGGGGTTTGGCAACATGTAGACGAAGATTCTGGTGGCGATTCCGAGTTCTGGACTCTCGTTATCATGGCGCCTGCATTCTTCTACCATAAGGATGGCAAGCCGAGGAAGGAATTCGATGATTTGATTGCTCCGCTCAATGGGATTCTGCCAACTTTATCGGCAACATTACTCACGATAGGCACCCGCATAGTGGCCTACTGGACCGAAATCAGCGAATACGTGGAACAGTTCATAGCCGGCCGGGACACCTTCTTGCATGAAAGACGACACGACCAGCTGCTTTTTGACGACGACAGCTTTACCCGCTCCCGTCAGTACTCGTGGGTCATCACCAGCACCGGCGAATTCATCCTGATCATCAACAAGACGATCAACCATTACGAAAGCCTGTCAAAAAGGCTCTTTTCCAGGAAGAGGGAGACTATGAGAAAACACAGAAAGCTCCAGGCAGAGATTGAAGCTATCAGAGAGCTCTTCGAAATGCAGAGAACAAGAGCTACTGACCTTCGAGAGGGTGTAAGTACCTGCTAACTATGATCTTACGCTCATGCATTTCTCGCTGACACCTACCTTGAAATAGCTATTCAGCGCCAGCGCTGTCATCGAGAGCCGTTTATCAACTCGGTTGTCTCAGAATGTGAGGCTTCTTACATACGTGAGCATTTTTTACCTCCCCTTAGCATTCTGCGCGGTAAGTCTCCAATCTCCTCTGGTCATTGCTACCACTGGCTCCCGCCTATTAACCATAACCCTCAGGCACTTTGGGCAATCCCAAACATTACAGAGTCATCAACCCAAACCCCCTTCATTGTTGCGTCCCTATTTGTCGGCCTGGCAACATATTCCATCGTGTTTAATCTCGACTCGATAGCTATCTTCGGCTGGAAGATGTACGCCGGATTCCGCAAAGCCTGCATTAAGCAGATGTTAACGGACTCAAAAGCCTTCCCACAAGGAGATACATGGCAGAATCGTGCGCAGGGATTCAACCGCTTTGAACCTGATCGAGGGAGGACAAAGCCCTCTGAGTGGTATATTCTTTTATTCTTCCTGATGTATCTGTTTGGGCGGCGCCTTAAGCCCGGGCGCATCGAAGATACGGGAGACGATGGCTCATCCGCCAGTTCGACGTCTACCGGCTCTGCTGGATCTTCATCTGAGGAGATTTCGCCCGAGGGGGGTTCTGAGGGCTCTGCAGAGTCAACGCGAGGAGGAACATGGAAACGGTGGATACTGGCGCTCTTTAGGAGGTCCGAGAAGGGCGAGAAAGATGGGCCAGACAGTGCGTAGTATTATCAACCCACCCTTTGGCGGTATGTTGAACCCGGCCATGTTTATGCCGCTGGGTCCTCATTTTTGCAGGCTGTTGGGATTGTTGTTTTGGTATGGTTATGGTGATGGAACTTGTGGACGACGTGGTGTTTTCAAAAGGCGGTGGGGAAACAAAGAGATTTGGCATTCGCGCAAAAGCCACACAGTGGTCTGATCCAATTGATGCGATGTTTTGGCACCGGGCCGGGATGTGGGGCTTGTCTCGGGGATCGAGGTGAGTCCCCCGGCCGCCGCATTGGCCCCACACAAACCTTCGGGCCCCCACGCGGTTTCTTCAAAAATGTGGATTCGGTCTTCCTCCATTTGTGCCAATTCTGCCAGCGAGAGCAGAGCTTCGGGAAAATACTTAAGCGGATTGTGCAATATTGTTTTCCTGCACAAAAGAGGCTTATGTGGCCTCCTTGCAGGCGAGAAAGACGCCGTCTACCTGGTGAGACATTGGAGCTCCATTGGAATGCGCCGAGCAACGACTTATTACCAACGTGCCTAGCAAATGCAACGTACTAGCCAAAGCTTCTGAAATGCATACTACTGCGACTAGACACCTTATCTTCCCGCTCAACCTGGTGCTTCTGCCGCAGTAGACCACACCTTATCTTCCCAGGAAAAAACTACCCTTGGGTAGCACGTGACTTATCTCGGCCTCCCCCCTTGCTGCTGCACCTGCAGCTGAAACCCCGGCGCGCTGGGCCAATCGAAGCGGCGGCGACACGACACACCAACCACCGCCTTACGGACTTACCCCAGAGCTGAGCGGTTGAGTTGGCAGTTTTCATCTCGCCAACGCTCATTTCAATCGCAACGGCGACACTCATCAGGTCCTCCACCAACACCACCTCGATGGACTCAAACTAGACTCTTTCGCCCAATTTCGCGCTCCCACCACACTCATAATCGCGCCCCGGAGTCCGACGACAGTCGCGTCGCGTCGGTCGCGTGAGGCGGCATCAAATCAATCATGGCTATGACGGCACCCCGCCCCCGCGCCATGAGCAGCAGCGACGCGCTAGATCCCGCGCCCACGCTGATGGGCATGATGATGTCGTGCAACGACCTGCCCTCGACCCTGACCGCAGCAGCAACATCATCGCCCAACCCGCTAACTCCGCCACGCAACAAGCCCCAACGCCCCGCCAGCACCTGGCACAGCGAAGCCGACACCTACAGCGCCTCCGCCGCCAGCACCGTCGTCGACGCCCCGGCTCTCATCGCATCTCGGACGGGCACCCAGTCCGAGTCCCAGACAGCAGCATCCCCTCAATCCCACCACCACCACCACCCCAAACCCCAAACCCCCACCCGCTCCCCCTCCCCCAAACCCACCCGGGCCACCACCGGCACCAAACTCCTCGCCTCCCGCTCCAAAGACTCCTCCTCCAAATCCCGCAAACAGTCCTCCTCCGACGAAACCACCGAAGACTTCATCCAAGTCACCCACCCCAGCCCCGGCGGCAGCAGTGCCAGCGGCGCGGGCGGACGAAGTCCAGAGAACTCCCCGCCGCAGTCGCACCATCGCGGGCGGCTGGGGCATATTGTGAGCATCTCGGGGATCAAGCGGTCCCTTTCGCAGTCGGATTTGAGGCTGCCGAGGCGGCCGTCGAGGATTAAGAGTGCGATGTCGAGGCTGTCGAAGGGGTGGCAGTTGCATTTTGGGGAGAGGGAGGGGGAGAGGGAGAGGGAGA
>Ga0247770_1000281_pt1 | contig 49450 bp, 48 predicted proteins | sample UWRJL136409B6_FD_179943 | JGI IMG/M metagenome (GOLD analysis project Ga0247770, IMG submission 179943) | Plant litter microbial communities from Arlington Agricultural Research Station in Wisconsin, United States - UWRJ-L136-409B-6 | ecosystem: Environmental > Terrestrial > Plant litter >...
GTCCCGCGCCGCCGCATCTTGAAAGCCACGACGGCCGCATGTCGGACAGTGTGGCGGGCGAGGATGTCGGACCAGCAGGTGCTCTTTGACGTCCTTGGGTCGCTTCAGTTGGAGGTGCGCGCATGCAGCATGCAGCAGTGGATTGCGCCGGTAGAGCGGGCAAACAAGACAGGCCTGGCCCGCCATGGTGGATTTCGAAGGAAGGTGCCGAACGGGCTGGTTGGCTGTGGATATGAGAATGCGGATGCAAATGCAGATGCACAACTGATGTGTCGCTTTCGTTTGGAGAGGGAGAAAACAAGATCGCTTCGCTTTGAGAATCGAAAAAGAAGTCGTCGAAAGAAGGAAAGGAAAGATAAATGATGGGGTTCCATGTTGCTGCTGTTTGGTGGGCAGATCGATAAAGCGAACAACTGCACATGCGCATCGTCGCTCAGCAAAATGGCGGTTTGCGCTGTTCGGTTTGGATTGGTTGGATTGGTCAATTCGTTCCCCGATCGGGCAGTCGACCCATTCGGACAGCGCCCAAGGTTGTCAATGCGAGTGGGCAAGCTATTCGCACTGTGTGTGACCTGCGTTGACTGCGTGATGTCCACAGTCCTACCTCGCTTCTTCTTGGATTCGCACTGTACGGCGGTACCTCGTTTTCTGTTGACCCCGGTCCGGCGACGTCATCGTCTTCCTCCAGAGGCAGCCAAAAGGCGAGCATCCGCGTTTCAAACAACAGTCACAGCCACCGCTCATTTCCCGCCAGCAAGATGAGACGACTTTTGCTCCCACCGAGAATGTCTTCTGACAGAACCGTCTTCCGACACACACAGTTTTTGCTTCTCTTTTGGTTTTTTGTCTTCTGGAAGCCAAGTCTTGTTTCCCCCCAGCCGACGCGTGTAAAAAGAGGGACCAGTTTCCTGCCCAGGTGGAAGAGGGTAAGCATCGTCCTGCCATCGACTCCCCTCGAAATAACCTACTGTATTGCGTCCTGACCGTTGTTGGTGTCGAGTCTAGTCTGCAGCATGAGCACTCGCCGAAAGTCAGAGTCCAGCGAAGGCGACGACCGACCAAGGAAGCGGCGGGCGCAGGGGCAGGAGAAGGCCGGCAATGGCCTCAATTTCGCCTGCCCCTTTTACAAGCGCGATCCAATACACAACCTGCACTGTCTGTACCGCAATCAGCTCACCACGCCAAGCTTCGCCCGACAGCATGTCCGTCGATACCATAACCGATGTCCAGACTGCGGCAGCTGGCTGGAGGATGGTGTCGATCACCACCCCGATCCCCATTCCGATTTCCATCCCCAGAAGCAAACACAATCCCGCCAGCTGAGGGACCTCGACTTCGGGCGAGCACGTTCCAAGGACGGCCGTGAGGGTCAATGTGGTTGCCAGTTCAAATACCAACGCGGCAAAACCGAGGACCGCTGGTACGACATCTTCACCACCCTCTTCCCCGGTGAAACCCCGCCCGATTCGCCATACATCGGCAGCCCCGAAGATGAGATTGTCAGGATGGCTCTCGATGCCATTGGTCAGATATCACCAGACAGCAACCGCATCCTGCAGCTAGAGAGTCTCAAGAGCTGGTCAGCCGTGTCTTCGATCCTGAAGAGGGCAAGCCCCGACAGAGGGCTCGACCAAACCCCTAGTGAAGTGGGTTCTCACTCGTCATGTGGTCCTCCTACTCCATCAAACCCAGACGCTGCGTTCCCAGCTTTTGCCACGTTGGATACAGACACTCCATATTCCGATCAAGTCGCGTCCATCTTGTCAACTTCTGCACCTGCTGCCAACCTGTACGTTGGTCCGCAAGGGATCAATTTTGGTGTCGAGTTGGACGATGTACCTACCACATTTGACATGAGCATGGGCTTTTATGAGGAGTCATATCCGGATTTTATAAACGCGGAGGATTTAGACCAAAGCAATCTGGCTTGGAATGATTCGTACTCGCTGTCTTACACCCCCTTCACGTGATTTTGACGATGGCAGGGGGGGTGGGGGCGGGTAAGGAGGGACATGTCATACTTGGGTTAGCAAAGATAGGAATGGGATGGAATCACTATGAAGGGGCGCCATTTGGAGATGGTTTCGCGCTTGGCGTTTGCAAGATACATCGTATATCTGAACTTCAAGTACAGGATGGGCATCTCTCTGAGGGCCGTTTGTGCAGGCTCGGTTTTCGTATAACAGCCATTTCACCACCCTAAAATCGACACCACGAATTTCCCTTTCCTTCTTTGGAACTGATCAGTTGCCGCCTTAGGCTGAGCTAGACTGAGCCAGACTGAGCGAGAAATCCACTGTTCTGGACTGCGTCGGCTATAGTTGCCACGGTCTAAAATGACCGTAGAGTTACGAGGACCTCTCCGTATGGCTGGTCGGTGATGGTCATCAAAGTCAATGGGTAAACAGCTCGCCTCGTCTTGACACTATTTGGGAGAGCTGTGAAGGGTTGAAAGACTGGCGGCACGGTATCCACGTTTGCCGGTGCCTCTCCGTGAAATTGGTCGCTTACGCCAAAGTGGCCGCCAAGGCGGCACATGTCGTTGATGCCGCAAGCCCGCTTGCCCGCACACACAAAGCTCATGTTGGAACCTTGCGAGGGAATTGGTGTGATGAATGAGGTATGATGATGGTATGGTGTTTGTAGAGGACGAGTAGCCTGTGGCCAGGCACGTATGCGCCCCGGTGCCGGCTGGAGACCGTTGACTGTTAGGTTGTCATGCTTGGGGAGACGCGGAACAACTTTCGGTTCTGCTATTTCATCGATGGCCTGGACGAATCCGATGGCGACAATCAAAGCTACCGTGCACTAATTAACCAAGACGCTGATCAAATAGTTCAGCATCAGCGGTCTCAAGATCATCTGCTCAGCTCGTTTCCCGACAAGCTTTTGCAGGTTTTGGCTAATGTGTCCCAAAACTGGGACCACCCCTGGCTTCTTTTGTCCCGGTGTCCTATAAGCCCCAGTTTAGGCCCCTTATCCAAAATTACTTCAGTATTCGCCTCTCATTCCATCTTCGTCCCAGACCCCAACTACAAACATCCTCAGCCCCTCAGCCATTACAAATAGAGTTAGACTATCATTCGCAGACAAGCACGTAAAGAAATTGAACAGACTGGGGGGAAGAAGGATGTACTTTTGGCAGCGCCGGATACGGATCTTCGTTCACATCTCCCACTATTTCAGCCCGCGCCAAGCCGGCCAAGCCAGCCATCAGATGCTCTTTTTCCTCAGCCATCCGCCTTGTATAAAACAAGCTCCCTACTGTAAACCTTCGGGACTGTGTCGGTCATTTTCAAGCGATGAACTAGTATAAGGTAACTGTAGCTGTTCTCGATCAAGTTAGCGCCGATGGCTTAACCTGTCAGACTTCGTCCCGAGCCACCGCATTTCCAATAGTAACTAATAGATGTTGATTAATATGATGGAATTTTCATAGCTGGTTGGTAATGGCGCCGTGGTGGAAGAGTTAACAAATGTTGGCTGAGCATGCTCCTTCCCAGTCTGCCCTGTTCGAGGCAGCCCAGTGAGGCGCCATAAGGTGGCGCTTGCCTCGCCCGAGAACAGACGCTGCAATGCACCTGCCTAGCCTTCCCAACCTCGGTGTTCCTCTCCCTTTGTAATCAAATCACAACTTCAGCTTCCACGAGACGAGGGGTAAGAATGAATTGACGACGAACAGAGTTACCATCAGTCGATACTGAGCTTCGCAGCCACTTAAGACACCATTTATCATAAGAAACAAGCATCACCCACTAAGTGATCGTGCTCGCTGGAGTACGGCTAATCTTAAGGGATCTACTCCATCTTATAAATACCTAGATAAGCCGTATTATACTCTGCCTAGCCATTTCAGATTGGCTCGGGAATCTACCAGATCAGTCTCCAAGATATTTCCAAGAGCCTTCGGCGGGCGTAAAAGCAATTCTGCCACCATTACAGCGGCTTCGTACACGTTACTAAAGACGGGACTAAGTATTTTAGACAGAAGAAGGTCACCTTAATTCATTAAGCCGCTATCAAATTTATTCAGAAAGAAGAGATTCAGGCCTATATCTTACATTCCGTCAAGGTTTTCAACTTTTTAAGGTTCATGTTCACTAGCAGTCCCTTTTTACCAAGCATCAACTCTATTTTAGGTTTCTTATAGCTTGTAAGAACCCCGGCAGAGAGAATGTACTTAAGGAGTACTATCTCGACAGCAACTCGTGGGGCCCGTTCAAAGCGGACTTAAACGTCTTTCTTCAGATATACCTTTACAGCACCATGCAGGACTATCTTCAGCTACGCTATATGCTTAAGACAATTAAATGACTTACAGTAGCTACCATATTAAAGGGGCGTAAAAAATTTCTTATAGCAACCGTTACATCCAGTTAGTATTAAACTAGTGCGATAGCGTAACAGGGAAGAAACCACAAAGAGAACTACACCTATAAAACGTTATTGTCGGCCTGAAAGGCCGACTCCCAGACTACTGGTCCTCCGATCAGAGGGACATAAATGCAACTAACGTAGAAAAACAGATACGTACCTAGTATAGAACAAAACCTAGTTGTGACGACCCTGCAGGCCGTCACTTGGGCCGGGGCGGCCTGACAAATCCCCTGCAGAAGGAACAGTGCAGAAAGGCAGTACGCACGGTACTGCGCACTGGGCCAGGGGTGTAAAGACCCGAAGCCCCTACGACCAATTGTTGTTTGCTTACTCTGATCTCGCCAAGACCCAGTAATCAAGGTGAGCAACCCTAAAAGGTAATTATTCTACTTACTGCCTCTCGATAAGAGCACAGTAATTAAGGTATAAGGTACCTTTTAGTTAGTTAGTATAAATAGTTATAGTTATACCTACAACCACTATAAGGGACTTTAGTTCCTTACATTAATATTTAATTATTCATTTATATCTTACTGTTTAGATTCACCTCTGTGTATTATAATGATAACGACCTACAGTGACGTTAAACCCCCGTCTAAGAGTGTTAACTTAACAAACCATCTTCAGAACACCCCTTACCTGTTAGCGTCCTGCTATACATTCTATCTTAACTTACACTAGTCCTCTTAAGGCCTATATTAAGTACAGGTTATAATATAATACTAACGTTTAAGTTCTAAACACTGTTTATTAAATTCCTAAATACCACCTCTCTCCCACTAACATATCAACCTCCAGAAAAGGTAAGGAGATTAAGGAGGCGTAAGCCTAACCTTAACTCCCTATTATTAACAAATTAGCTGCACACCTTAAAGACTTAAACCTTAACTAACAGGGACTGGTTAAGGAACTTAATAAAGCTTTCCCTAGAGATATTAAAAGCTATATTAGTTTTATCAAAAAACTCCAGGCCTGACTTAACGCTATCAAACTGGAAAATAACAACCTTAAAGGCTTACAGAAGAAACGAGTAAAGCTCCCTCCACCTTTACGCTTTAAGGGAGACTCTACACAGCTAAAGTCCTAGATAACCTAACTCTAAAGCTATGTCACCTATTACGACGAACAGTTCTTCAAAGAAGAAAGGAAAGTTAAGTTTACTAAAGCTTTACTAAACGGAGTAGCCGCTTACTAGTATAAACCTTATACAAAGACAATTAATAACCTCTCTATAAATAAAGCGTGTAAAGAGGCCCCTAAGACTTAGGCTCTTTTTAACGACTTTAACGTTTTTATTAACTAACTCCAGATTAAGTTTAAAAAACTAAACACCCCCAGGCGGGCTAAACAGCGGCTTATGGCCCTAAGGCAGACATCTTTAATCCTTAAGTTCTCTACACGCTTTAAACTGGAAGTAATAAAGATTAAACTTAGCTAAAAGGCCTTAGTAATACTATTCTAAAGCAGTTTAAAGGAGCACGTTATTAAAAACCTTTACTAAAAGAACCAACTAAACTGTCTTTAAGAGTTAATCAAGATAGCCATTAAGGCTAATAATCAGTACTATAATCACCATTATCAAAAGAACTTCTAAAAGGAGTAAACCCCCTAGTTAAGTAAACTAAAGAAGGGGAACTAATTAACCGTAATAAGTCATTATCCCAAGTTAATAGATATTAATATAGTGAACCGCCAGAATCGACCCTACCACGATAAACCTTAACGATAACAGCAGTAAAAGTAACCTAAAGACCTATTATAAGTCTAGTGCTTTAACTGTAATAAGAAAGGATATATAACACAGCAATACCCGTTATTAAAGTAAGTTAGTTAGAAACCTGTTCCGGAAGGGGGAAAGCACGTCAGGTTTAACTCTAAAGACGTTTATATCAGGATAGTAAGTAATAAAGAAGATTACACCTAGATAAATAAGTGTAACTTAAGAGATAAGGAGGAAGACGAAGAACCTTAAGACGTAATATATCTAATCTTTAAGGGTATCTTAAAAAAGTCAGCTATAAAAGTATAGGTTATAGAAGACCGACTTTAAAGTGGAAACTTAAAACCATTAAAGGTGTAAGTTACAGAAGACCGACTTTAAGAAGAAATATTTCAGTTAGCTATTACAGGCTTTAAAAACCTCACTTTATAAGCTTAAAAACTAAGGAAGTTTAAGAAGGACCCTAACTTAAAAATCACTAAAATGGTAGAAGGAGTTAAAAAACTAGCCCTTTAAGCCACCTAAACGGTAAAGTAAGCCTTAAAAGGTAAAAAAGAGTAAGTTAAGAGAATTAAACTAGAGAAACGGAAGTTCTTCTTAACAGTACCCCCTAAGACTCTTAAACATTTTAAGTATATTAAGTAGATTAACACCCTTACCTTCTTAAAAGAAGGATAGCTTAGATAGCTACCCCGTATTAAAGCTGGTGTGCCTTAGACCAGTACCTTAAAGGTCCCACAAGAAGGTATAAAGTAAGCACACTAGTAGAAAGTCTAGGAGCTAAAGGGAAAACACTAAAAGTTAGTAGACGAAGTAGAGGACCTACAGGTTAAAGGTCTTACTATAATGTTTAAAGACAGAGTAGTGGAAATTAAGTTATAACTTTATAATAAAGTCCACTTTACTAATTAACTTAAGTACTAACTTATTAAGGAAGGCTACTTCGTGGAAGAATAAGCTAAGTTATTACTACCTGAGTTTTAAAAAGAGGTTTAGGAGAAATAACACACATAAAGGTAAGTGGAAGAAGAAAAAGAATAAGGCGCCACTTCCCCTGTTCCATACTCCACCACCGCAACACCCGCAGTTAACGTCGACTACCCCAGCCATAAGGATATACTGTAGATTAACTGTGTGTATAATAACTGCACTTTTAACTAGCATTATAAACTTAAGGCCCTTTATAACCATTTCCCTAACGCACGAAGACAGGACTACGCTATTATAAGAGTAGAGTTAGAACTAGCCTATTACTAAGTTTCTTACTCCCTAATAAGGGAATCTGGTAATAAGTGGAAGGTTACTGTAGTTAACCAGGCCCCTACTACGTGCTGGCAAGGAGGGGTATTTAATAACTACCCAGTTATAATATATTTACTACATCTTAACGGAAAAGTTAAGGAATAGTAAAAGCGGGAAGACTACTAACAGATCTAAGAGTAAAAAGACATTACTGCGATTTAAGCCTGTAAAACGTATTATCAACTTATTAAGGATTTTAAAAACATTATACCGTTTAAAGTTAACTGGACGTTAAAGCGTAAGAACTTAAGAAAGGTTAACCGCTAGGTTTACTAAAGCTGCCTATTTTTCCAGAAAGAATTAAGAAAAGGCTGCAGGCCCTTTAAAAGGGCTAGAAACTAGTAGTTTACTGGTTAGTAAAAACCTTAAGAAGAAGGAGAAGTATTTAAAGGTTAAGTTAAATAAGACCTTAAGGACAGATAATTATTATAACTTAAATGTTAAAAAAGTATAAGTATTATTCTGTTAATGTTAATATAACAGATAGAAAAGGGAGGCCATTTAGGGTAAGAGCAGTGATTAATAACAGGAGTGCTTCTAACTTAATACACCCTTTACTAATTAACTGAAGGAAACTCCCTAACGAAGAGTATAAAGAGGCTATTCCCATTTAAAATGGAGAAGGAGGCCTATACCAGTAAAATAACAGTAAAGTCACCCACTACTTACTACTCCTAATTAAAGTAGACAGGGATAAATAATAAGTAGACTTTAACGTTACACCAGTAGTAAGGTATAATATAATCCTAAGTCTACCCTAACTGGAAAAGTATAACCCTGTAATTAACTAAGGGAGTGGTTACCTCGCCTTTAGTAAGTCCCTTAACCGTAATCACCGTTTAGAGAAAGTTAAAAAGGTACCAAACCGCTCTAAAGTTACATAAAGCACTTAAAAGCACGTTAAACCCTTAGAATTAAGTACAGTTTAGGTTAGGTTTATAAAGATAGTTAAAGGATTAGAAGGTCTACTACATTACTTAAATGATAATTTAAAAGGTAGAAAGAAGTAAGAAGCTGATCTATAGGTAAGTGAAGGAGTCGATTTATCTAAAGTACCTGTAGAGTATAGGAAGTTTACCCTGTTTTGAAAAAAGATACTATAACTACCAGACTATAGATTATAAGACTACAAAATTAAACTAAAGCTAAGAGTGAAGCTCCACAGCTTTTAACCCTACTACTTAAACTCTTAACAAGCAGAAGCCTTAAAAGAGTACGTTAATGAGAACTTAAAGAACGGGTTTATTATAAAGTCTTAATTACTAGTAGGGTACCTAATGCTGTTTATCCTAAGGAAGGGAGACGGTAAGTTACGTATAGTTATTAATTACTAAACGTTAAATAAGGATATAATTAAGAATCGCTACCTATTACCACTTATTATAAAGATGTGAGAACGGATTATTAAAGCAAATTAGTTTTCCAGTCTCGATTTCCCTATAGGATTTAACTACGTTAGAGTAAAAGAGGAGGACAAGCATAAGACGGCTTTTCAGACTCATAACGGGCACTATTAATACTATATCATGCTAATAGGATTAATAAACGCCCCTACGACCTTTTAAGGCCTTATCAACAGTGTTCTCCACCCCTTCCTTAACAGGTTTATCTTTATATATTTAAACAACATTTTAATTTATTTTAAAACTTTAAAAGAATATTAAAAGCATATACAACAGGTTTTAACAGCTCTTAAAAAGGTGAAGCTAACAGTGAACCTAAAGAAGAGCTATTTCTACGTTTAGGAACTAAACTATTTAAAGTTTAAAGTAACCTTTAAAAAGCTCGAAATGTAATTGGAGAAGATAAAGGTAGTTAGGGACTAGCTTACTTTAAAGAACTAAAAAGAATTACAAACCTTTATCGGCTTTATAAACTTTTATCACTATTTTATTAGGTACTTTATGAAAATCGTAAGACTATTATATAAACTTATAGGTAAAGGAAAGCTATTTAAGTGGACTAAAAGACAGTAAAAGGCGTTTAAGGACTTTAAGCACGCCTTTATTACAGCGTTAGTCCTGGCCCTCCCCAATTTCTTAAAGCTTTTCTAAATTAAGACAGACTCCTTAAAGTTTATAATTAGTAAAGAACTCAGTTAAATCTAAGATAATAGGAAACGTCACCTAATTACCTTTTTATTAAAAGGAATTTACAGCCTAGCCCTGTAATACCTAATTTATAATAAGGAACTAATAGTGATTATTTAGTACTTTATTAAGTAGGCACTGTATCTAAGTAGTATAGAAGAGCCGGTTTAGGTTTTTTCAGACTATAATAACCTTTAATACTTCTTAACGAAGGAATTTAACCCACAGTAAGCACAATAGGTAGAATTAATAACCTTATTCCACTTCCAGATCCACTACGTTAAAGGAAAAGATAATAAGTAAGCTAATACTCTTAATTAAAGACAGGACTATAAGGATACTAATCCAGTCTTAATCCCTGTTATTATATTTAATAAAGTTAAGAACAGCACATTAAAGTATACACCGTAAATGTCAGATAACTAAACGCTAAAATAAACTATTAACATCTGTATAAACTTATAAATAAAGTATAATATCTATTAGTAATAATAAGACTTTTAAGTAAAAAGGTTAGTGGAAGGAACCTGTAAGTATAAGTGCCCCTTAGAAGACTTCTCAGAGCACGTGTAAGATTACGGTAAAGAGTGCCCGATATATCTAAATTATAACGAAACTAAGTGTTAGCTAGAACAACTGTTAGAAAGTGTAAACAGCATACTTAAACTAGGAGTAAGGTTTTAATACTAAGAGAAACTGTACATTTATAACCTAGATAAACAGAAGGAGTACGTCTAGTAGGTTTATAAGTCTTAACTTAGGGGACATATAGGCTAAGTTAAGACTCTTATATAAACCCAGTAAGCGTACGCCTTTTTAAGAGTAAAGAAGTTAGTTAAGGAAGTAGTTAATAACTGTAATATCTGTTACTAGAAGTAAAATCGACATTATAAGCCTTATAAGCTTCTTAAACCATTTCCCGTATTACAGGTGCCGTGAAGTTCAATCTTACTCAACTTCATTATTAGGATCTTAAAGTCTAAGGACCCTATTACAGGAGTTACTTATAACTAGATCCTTATAATGGTTAACAGATTAACAAAATAGGCCTACTTCCTACTAACCTCAAAGGACATAACAGCGGAACAACTCGCTTATATCTTTAAAAAAGAGGTAATTTCACAACACCTTTAGCTAAATAATATCGTCACAGATCAAGATAAGCTAATTATGTTAAAGTTCTAATAAAGACTAATATAAAGAATAGGTGTAAAGAGTAAGCTTTTAATAGCATTCCACCTATAGACGGATAGCTAAACGGAGTAAGTTAATTAGATACTTATAACGTATCTCTAGGCTTACATTAACTTTAAATAAGATAATTAACTTAAACTGTTACCGACAGTATAGATAGTTTATAACACGACGCTAGTTAAGTTAATAAATATATTACCGTTCTTTATAAACTACAGTAAAGAGCCTAAGCTCCGTTAAAGCCTGCTTACCAGCACCCCCTAAGCTATAATTTACACAGACTAGATATAAGAACTATATAACTACCTATAAGCTAAACTTAAGTTTACATACGAACGAATAAAGAAATTTACTAATAAACACTAAATTAAATAACCAGTACTTAAAAAGGGACTTTATTATAACAGTAAACAAGTTAAGGGACCGACTCTTTAAAAAGGGGACCACGTCTACCTTTTTTCACAAAACCTACATTCGAAACAACCTAATAAGAAGCTTAACTTTAAAAGGTACGGACCGTTCCAGATTAAGAAAAAGGTCACTACCTCTAATTATAAACTAGACCTACCCACTAACATAAAGGTGTAAATTAAGGTTTTTCATATCTCGCTTTTAAAACCCGCCTTAAAGGGAGTTCCTCTAAAAAAGAAGATTAAGGTTAATACTGATAAAGATAAGTATAACGTTAAAGAAGTTATAGATTTATAAAGGGGAAAGAACACGTTTAAGTATCTCGTTAAGTAGCTAGATTACGGCCTTAAAAGCAACTCATAGGAACCAGTTAAAAACCTTAAATGCCCAGACCTAATTATGGAGTTCTACTGAAAGAATCCTGACAGATTAAAACTAATAATAAAAACTAGAAATAAGATAAGATCTAATATTTAAATTACTATACTAAAAAGTAAGACTACTGTAAGACCTAAAGCCTAAGAAGTGGCAGGAAACTCCTTAATAAGTACGGAAAGACATTTATTAAAAGCCTTAACCAGGGTTATAAGGACCTTAAACCTAATAAGAAAGCTAGGCCTCCTCTAGAGTTCCCGGCACGTTCCACACAAAAATAAGTACTGTTAAAAAAAAGTCAGTAAAAAGAGAATAAGCAGGTACGCTACCGCTACGCCAGGAAAGGCCGTTTTCGTTTATTAAAAGAAAAGAGTAATAAACTAAGTTAAGAAGAAGTTACCAATTATAACAACCCCCTAAAAAGAGGACCACACACTAACTCTGCCAGGAAACCTCCCCAGTTAAACTCAGGAACTAACACAGTTACCTCCCACATTAAGCGCTCCTCTTTAGCAATAATCTCTAACTTATAGCTGAAAAGCTCGTTAGCATAAGCGGCTAAAGACTTCTACTAGTCCTTAATACAAAGGAGCTTTATAAAGATATCACGTTCCTTAAAGTTAAGACGTTTCTTTTCATCTAGAACCTAATAAAGGACAGATAAGTCGTTTCCATAAATATTACAAGATAAGTATACAGTCCCACTAGCCACCACGTAGTAGCTATATAACTTACTCTTACTAGCCACCTTACAGTCGGCCAGTTCTAAGCGTTAATAACAACTACACTTTACAGGCATCACAATGCTAAAAGTTAAAATAAATTCTGCAAAAGCAGTACGGTGAACAGTAGACGAAGGGGCAGTGCTTTTCCTGTTCTTCTTTACTCTATTAGCAGGTATCGTTATATTACGGAAAGAAAGAGCCTACTGGAATTCTTTATAGAAAAAGAATGTTAAAGAGGGGAAATCGTGTAACGACCCTACAGGCCGTCACTTAGGCCAGGGCAGCCTGATAAATCCCCTATAGAAGGAACAGTGTAGAAAGGCAGTACGCACAGTACTACACACTAGGCCAGGGGTGTAAAGACCTAAAGCCCTTATAACTAATTGTTATTTACTTACTCTAATCTTACTAAAACCCAGTAATTAAAGTAAGTAACCCTAAAAGGTAATCACTCTGCTCACTGCCTCTTAATAAAAGCACAGTAATTAAAGTACAAGGTACCTTTTAATTAGTTAGTATAGATAGTTATGGTTATACCTACAACCACCATAAGGGACTCTAGTTCCTCACGCTAGTATTTAATTATTCATTTATATCCTACTGTTCAGATTCACCTCTGTGCATTATAGTGACAACGACCTACAGTGACGTTGAACCCCCGTCTAGGAGTGCTAGCTTAACAAACCGTCTTCAGAACGCCCCTTACCTGTTGGCGTCCTGCCATACGTTCTATCTTAACTCACGCCAGTCCTCTCAAGGCCTGTGTCGGGTGCAGGTCGTAATACTAGTATATAACGGTGCCTAGTATAAAACGGAGCCTAGCATGGAACAACAAAGGAAACGCGACCGTGGATCAGGTCATCTTACTTCGATCGAAGGGCCAGAATGTCACTGGGCTTTTAATGGGAGGTCTTCGTGGTGAAAATCGTCGAATCGATTGTTAGTTCCAAGAAGCACGGTTTAAAGAACCGCGCGGCGCAGCCCCTTTTTAACAATGGCACGCGCTAGAGAACGCATCACTATATACATAAACGGCTACAGTAATATTACACACAGAGCCTAAAAAGAACGATAGGATCGACCTAAATAAACGCCCCGAGTCAGTATACGGCGGGCAGGTCTAAGTTAACTGTAAAATTTCGTTAGGAGCTTAGCACATAGTATTTATCAGATATAGAGCCATAAGATAGTATAAGGATATAAGGTATAGAGATAAGGTACGATAAGGTGTAAACAGAAGCTTAATAAGTTACATAACGTCCTAACGAAACAAACAGTAGATAAAGACATATAATTAGCATAAGCTAAGCATATATGTAACAGCGATATTTACATATATTATCTTTAATTATAACTTCTCACAATAAGTAGTTACATATAGAAACCAAGCCGCTAATAAAGGGGAAGGGTTACTGGAAGAGCACTGTTGCCTAACACATATTCTTACCCCTTAAGGTAAATCGCCACTAACGCTAAGGCTTACAGTGTATACTAAGGTGTAGGTCCACTATATAGTAGCAGATAACTAATTTAACAGGAGGCACCCTTTAGAGAGCCACTAGAAGCGAAGAAATAAGAGGCACAAGCTAACAGCTGCAGGTAACGTTACTATCGATCGAAAACTTAATATCTCGGCACGTTAGTGATTACCTAGTCCTATACTAACTTAAGGCGTTTGTTTAAGCTAATCCTATCGTTCTTTTTAGGCTCTGTATATAATATTACTGTAGCTGTTTATATATATAGCGATGCGTTCTGTGGCACATACTACCGTTAAAAAGGGGCCGCGCCACGCGGTTCTAAGCCGGGAGATAGTGTTATAACGCTAACCTTAGCTAGCCTTTTAACTACTACAATTGTCATTTATAGCTTTACGCCTGCGTAAATCTGTAACACTAATGTCTAAGCTGATATAGTGGCGTAATATTTGTTCACACTGCCGTCACTATATGGGGAGACTATATATAATAGGCTGCTGTAAGCTGTCCAGTTAAGCACCTATAAGGGTAAGTTATCTATACCCTTGCAGTTATAATGTATTCCGTGTGACGAGGTCAGCAACAATTAACAAGTCACAGAGGGCGTAAGCAGTTGTGGCCAATTTGGGAAAATTAGAGTATGAAGAAGAAGAATCTTTACTATAGTCGCAGCTAGTTATAGAGGGGTAATTGCTTTAAGGCTGGCACGTGTAACCAGTCTATCTTCAGCTTAGTGCTAACCTAGTCTCAAGCCCAGACCACCTGCTGTGATAGAGAAAACCAAAATCGCGGTATGAATAAACTTTGAATGTGGCAGAAATTTGCCGAATGCCGAAGTTCAGAATAAAGTTTCCATTATCTATAAAATAGATGACCGGCCTTGATCAAAAACTCCAGGTCTCTTCTTCCTCTTCATCTTAACAACACCACCTCCCCCCCCGTCATCAAGCATCACTAACTACATCAGTTCTAAACGTCCTCACAGGTCTTACAGTCTAAGAGATCAGCATTAAAATGAAATCCATCACCACAAGATTCCTTGTCATCTCCGATACCCACGCCGGAGAGGGGCTGACTGTTCCAAACGTGCCCGTCGATGTGGCCATCCACTGTGGTGACCTTACCGACGGGTCCAAACTCGACGAGTTCCGCATAACCTTAGATCTCTTACGAACGATAAACGCACCGCTCAAACTTTTCATCGCAGGGAACCACGACTTTACAATCGACATACCAATATACTTGGAGAATGAGCGGAGGCAGAACGTTTAGCTGTGATTCCGATCAAGCCGAAAGAGTGGACGAAGAGTAAGTTTGGCGACTTTGGCCATGCTCGACACCTATTTGAGGATGCCAAGGCAGACGGCATCCTGTTCCTTGACGAAGGAGTCCACCATTTCAACCTTGACAACGGCGCAAGTCTTACAGTCTTTACTCCCTCAGCAGACGCGGACTAGGGGTTTCAATATAGGAGGGGGGAACATCACGACTTCAACATCAATAATAAAGTCGGCGTCGTCATCACCCATGGCCCTCCCAAAGGGATTTTGGACTTCACAGCCTCCAAGAAGCGCGGCGGTTGTGAGCACGTCTTTGCTGCCGTCGCAAGAGCCCGGCCACGACTGAAGATATTACAAAGAAGGAGACACGACTTCGCGCACTCAGGGCGGCTGAGTACCGTGCGACGGACCATTGCGTAGGAAGCGAGCAGCCGCTCTTTGTCAATGCGGCCGTCCAATCGACAGAGGAGCACGCCCATTTGCCATGGGTAATCGACATCGACTCCCCGCCGCCAAAAGCCCTGCATAGGATGCCTGTTAGGCAAGGTTTGAATTGGAGTAATAGGCAGAGAATATTCACTCTTGGCTCTGCTTAAGCAGAGAGCTAGGAATGTAACTTACCTATTCGAGTAATTGCTCCAATTCCATTCCTATTCCAAAACTTTTGCCTCGGGCATGACCACCGCCCCTCAAACACTCCCTTCTCAACCCACCTCCCGTCACCCCTTAACGTCTTCCCTCTCCACATCCAACCCATGCTTCCTGAGAACAACCAATTATACCAGGAGCACCATCACTAACTGATCATATTTTGAACCCCAACACTTCACTCCACAACCCCAACGGCAACACCTCAACCTCCACCCCCACTTCCTCTCTCACCTTTGCATTCCACCTCTCATCCACCGGCGCAGCCAACCCCACCTTCTTCAACGTTTTACTAAACCCCGTCAAAATCCCCAACATCCTAACCCCCCAAAACAGCTTTGTACACTCCAGGAGATACAACCTATCCAGCATAAAATCCCCTCTCCTCGTCGTTCCTATTTCTACCGCCTCTTTCACAGCCTCTCGCAACGAGTCATCCCCCGGCGCGAGCAACCCCAACATCCCCTCCACCTGGCTTTCCTTCAGCATAACCCTCCCAGCCCCAGGTTCGCTCCCTTCCGCTCCCTCAGACAAATCCAACCCCAACAAAGGCTCTACCCAAGAAAACCCCTCCTCCAACCTTCTAATTACCCCCTCAAACACCCACAGCCCCCAATCCTTTGGAAAGTACTTCTCAAACGACCAGCTAAACTCCAAATCCAACCTCTCCAGTCTGGTCGCATTCCTCGCAAGCGACCAGAGCAAAACCTCGGTATCAATCATCGGGTCGTCATTCCATGTTGTGGTAGGCGGCCAGGTCCCGGTCGTCCGCGGGTAGGGAAACGGACTATCTATTTGGATGCGGACATGGCGGAGGTGACGCGCGGGCCCGCCGTCATGAAGAAAAAGAGCCTTGAATTTGAGGACTTGGGGTTTCAAGTTCCTGCTTTTCCATCGGTAGGGGTGAGGAGAGTCGAAGAGGGCGAAGGTAGGGGCGTAGAGGAGCGGGAGGATTTCGGAGTGGAGGACTGTAGGGTTAGCGTCGGTTTTAGGGGGTGGAGACGAGATAAAGAATCGCATGGCTCACGTTTGCAAACGCGCATCAGCGATGTGAGGGTTTTGAAGTCGTGCGTCTTGTGCAAATTCCACGGTCCGAGTACGGTGACAGGATGATTGACATTTTTCTCTCGGCTGGGGAAAGAGGGGATGCCCGGGGTGAAAGCGCCTGCACAAGTAGAGTTGCCTTTCCACCAGTAGACGTGACTGTATATTTGGCAGCGGAGCTCAGCGGGGAGAAGAAGGAAGGGAAAAGGCTTTGCTAATTTCGTGCGCCTGACGGCGGAGTTGGGTGAGGTTGGTAGGCCTATGTCGGACATGATGGGAGACATGAGTGTCAGCAATGTGGTTCAATTTTGACGACAAGAATATCGGTGGTATCCGTAATCGGAAGAGAGTCTTTGACTGCGATATTCTTGCGAGGTTGGCAAAAGTTGATCGTGTGATGTCCTGGCCAACCTAGAAATGTCAAGCATCCATCTTCCGTGTGCGGGGTAGCCAACATAGAGATATGACTGGGTAGGTGAATTTGCATGACTTGGCTTGGCAACTCGAAGGCGAGGATGTCGTTGAAGACTTTGGGTTAGGGTTATATGCGGCCCAAGCCCACGAACCGCCGCATCCTACAACTCTTGCATTTCTCCTAACGCTTAGATTTGAGTAGACTAGATACCTCTTTAGCCAATCACCTTAAGTTAAATGGCGTGGTCATGGACAGCGGCGCCGCAGGAAGAAAGGCGCCACGAGCTGGGGATTAGGGTTAGGGTTATTCCGACCGGTGCATCAAAAACAGAGACCGTGATTCCTTCTCAAAGGCCTCGTTACGTCGCTAAAGACCTTTGGCGACGCAAAGGCGAGGTCTCCTTCCCTGCGCAGAAACCGTATGGAAGAGTTACTGTTACTACCACTCCTTTACAAGGAGCAGAGCGCCCCTTTCATACAACCCAGCCTCTGTAACAGTGCAGGTAGGTACCCGAGGAGGAAACAAATGATATGGAATTCCGAGCCGCCTTGACACCGCCTTCAGCTCTCTCAGTTTTCACTTTATGCTGCTAGATCTCTAGCGGGCAGCCAGAATTCCGCCTGTATGCGACAAAATGAACAAAGAAGCAAAGGAAACGCGAATGAAAGTATGCGGGTGGTGAATTGCGGTTGTGAAAACATCCTGAGGAGGACACCCTAGGTGCTCAAATTATGGAAAGTGGTGGTCTAAACCCAAGTGTCTCACAGTCTGTTAATGTGCTCCCAGTATTCCTTCTCATGGTCAGGGTGGATGTCATTAAATCCGAATCCTTGCGTGTGACGAGCTTGTTTCCACAGTAGTTAGTCCCTTTTGTCCAGTTTATCATCGCCTTACTTAGGCTCCCAGACAGCCTGTCCGCGCATTACGACTTTCGGCGTGTGACGAACCCTGTCCAACAGTTGGGGTTCCGAGGTCCAGTCGACATGGCTGTCTTAAGAGGTCACCCAGCCGGCCTTCATCAGCTATCATTCCAAGCCCAAAGGATATCTCACCCATGTTGAGCAAAGCCATCTTCTCATGGCACCCACCCCTCTGTAATCGGTAGATGAGTACGCAGCATGTTTTGCCGGCCAGCCAGAAGTTGCGGGAATATTCCAAGACCCACGGCGATTGGCATATGTGGGGCAAATGGACATTTGCCATCAGCTTTACAGGTTACTCGTTCGTCCTTTTAAGGTATGTGTTGAATCATGAACTCCTTCACAGGCTTAGCCTGTGCCTTACCCTAGCGCCTTAGCGCCTCACTAGCCCCACGCGCCAGCCTCTAGGTATACCCTAAGGGCTAGCTCCCCTACCAATTATTAGCTCCTTCGTAGAACCACGAATATACCACGGTATTCAAAAGGTCACGTCAATGCCGTGATACTCCTGGTGAGCTCCGGTTTGTGCTAAGACCCACATTAGATATCCGGCATTATATGAACGGAGTTCACAATGACTGCCGCCTTTGTACGGGACTAGATGGATATCTGTATTAGGAAGGACCTCAAGACCTGATGCTTATTAGCAACTCGTACCTTTGCCAGATCGGTGGTGGATACGGACAAGCCGCTGGCGACCCTGGTTAGTGGAAGACTGAACACTGGCAGACTGCGGGTGCTCCGCATGAGACCCCCTGTAACTATTTCCTCTCTTAAGTCGCAGCAGTGAGGAAAAACAAGTAATAAAGGGCTCTACATCCTGTAGCATTTGTGTTCCGCTTCTCATAACTCACCCCTCAGTCCCAAAATCTGGAATGTGCTAGGTATAGCATTCATAGTGAAGCATAGAGTCACTGCCCTGTGAGACACCTCCATTTCTTCCTGCATACTTCCACTTCGTACCCTCACAACCCCCCCTCAAACTCAAACAAAAGCCTCCTCTCCCGCCACCGCTCTCTCTTCCCAACCTTCACTCTCACCTCATCTCCATCACACCTATCAAACCCCCCACCACTAACACTGCTCCCCACCACCGGCTCAGGCCACCCTCCACCCTCTCCACACACGCTCACATCCACCGTAACCAACAAACTCACCACCACCGCCATGACCACCCCAAAGGCATGATGCCTCCCCGGGCACAAATTCCCCGCCACGCCAAAGGTCTTCACTTTTCGCGTCAGGGCGGTTACCACCTTACCATCCCGTCCGATGAATCTATCCGGGATGAACCGCTCTGGATCCTCCCAGAGCTGCGGATCTCGGTTTGATTCGGCCATCGGCAAAAAGATGATATCTCCTTTTTGGATGGTTTTTCCGCTGTGGAGTCGAAAATCGCGGACTGCTTCGCGTGGCACACCGGTCATGTGCAGGCGGAGGGTTTCGTACCAAGAGGAGAGAAGGTGGGGGGAGGAGTGGCGGATTGCACTAAGATTTATCATCGCTGTGGGTTTGTCGCCGTGTTTGGATGAGTTGAGAAGGATTTGAACCTCTGATTTGATCTTGGCGAGAACGTCTGGGTTCGCAAAAAGATAGCGGACGAGCCAGATAGTGATGTTGCCCAGGGTGGAAAGGATGGCGAGGGATGTGACTAGTTCGACGATGTAGTAGTCCGGGTTGTCCTTCCAGGAGCGGGGATCGATTGACGATATGATGTTGAGGCGGTGGTGGAGGTTGTCGGGGAGGATGTCCTTGTGGCTGGCTTGGAAGGCTTGGAACTTGTCCAGTAAGGTCTGCCGTAGATGATATGCTTTGCTTGCGGTCACTCTTGGGAGTGGCTGGTAGAGGGATTCGAAGATTTGTTGGAATTGGCTATAAGTGTTAGGCTTGTTGACCAAGAAATGGAAGTCTCCGAAACGTACTAGAAGTCTTCCATCACCCCATCATCGCCTAACCAAGGGCTCTCCGCTCCCCACAACGAGTGAGCTGTAGCACCCGCAGACGCAGCGAAAAGCCAAGCACCAAAGTCCACCTCTACATTATTAACGTCCTGAAAGAAAGTCTCGACGTAGCGCAACGCGCTATCCATCACTGCTCTCCCTGCCTCCTGTTCGACGAACTCAGCATGCCAGGATGGCCTAGTGTCAATCTGCTTCAACGCTGCGACTCCCTCATCAGAAAGTCCAAATAGCGCCTTACATAGCGATGTAGAAGCGAAGCTGCCAAGACTCATGTCTTTTGCGTGGCGTGCGAGTTCATGGTCAAGGCTGGGCCTCATGAGCAGGACGTTTCTCCCTAGGATCTTGACGCAGGCGATTGGCTTGTTGCTGGGACATGACTTGCTGTGGAGGTCAATCCAATGCACCTGAAGTGGTTAAGTATGGAACCACCTACAGGATTCTATGGACAGTTCCCACACCGTCTAGCCTGGCGGCGAAAGCGTGGAAGACACACGCAACGAAGCCTATGTTTTCGACTCTACTCGACTCGTAATCGAGCGTCGCTTGGTTGCGTCGAAGCTTCCTTTGGAAGAAAAGGAATATAAATAGAACAGCCACGACGAGGAGGAGATTCTCTGGAGATAAGGAACGGAACAGCGTCTCCGACACAAATACCGCCATCGTTGAGATGCAAGAGACCAAATCGACCTGCTGGCGCCGAGCGGCAATGGCGGAAATACCTATTGGTGCGGGGATTAGGTGGATATTTGCACCTATTGTTGCTGTTAGAAATAGTTCACGAAACCCGTGCCAGCTGTATGTAATTCATCAGAAGAAACATGGAAGCGACGCACTAGTGCACTGCCCGTGAGGGATAAGCCGATCACTCTTTTAAGCCGGCACTCCAGCCCTGACCGCCAAGTCCCTCGCAATGCTCGTGTTGAGCTACGCCGTGACAATGCATGCATCTCTGCGGCAGGCGAATGTTTTCGGTACACCTTGGGGCTGAGGCGTTTCCGCAGCCAACCAGCGGTCCTCGTGCCCCCTGAGATGGTGTTCTCCTGTCGTACCAGTGTGTTACAGCGAACTCCAATGCACAGCCCGTGTTCTCCAAATCATCCCGTCTGTGCGATGAAGGCAAGACGCCTCAGGAAATGAATGCTATAAAATCCCTCGCCGCCCTGGCCACCGCGTTCAGCCTTTTCAGCCTATCCCAGTATTCTTCGTCGTAGTTAGGGTCGATATCGCCCCCGCGTTAGTGCGGATTCCGGCCGCACAAGCCGCACCCGCTGGACGATATATTGCCGCGTTGTCGCCCTATTTTTCCTGCATCTCCCTATCAATGGCAGATTTGAGCGAGTAGCCCTCCTCCCACTTCTCGACTTTCTTCCAGCCCGAATCTAAATCAAAGTCTAAATCCACACTCGCTGCATCTAATAAACCCGTTCCCCACAGTGAATCGTCTCTTTCGTCCGGCATATCGCTGTCGTACTGCTTAGGCTCGCTTGGTGGGACATTCCGGCCCGCTTCCCGCAACACCACCCTCTAGGCCGAGAAATTCCGCGCGTTGTGGCTTTTAGCATGTTTTGAGATTCTGTCTAGAAGTTGGGAGTTCGAGAGGGCTTCTCCCGCCCTGCCAAAGCAGCAGGGTAAGGATGTAGACTTGGTGCCTGCGCACCAAGATCAATTTTCGAAAGCGATGGCGCAATCAAGGCGCCCCGTGGTTGTACTAGGGTTGCTCTGAGAGTAAGGCAATAATTTGTGCTGCACCGTGCACCATGGTATGAAGTGCGCCTTCCCAATCAGACGCGCTTCGTTCGGGGGCAACTCGGATGAGTTCGAGGACAAGATTCGCCTTTCGCTGCAGATATCTCTTGACCTGCTTGTCGGTCCTTGTCACCCCAAACCCCACGAATTGCCGTATTGGGTCTCAAAAGTCCTCGTATCCGAGACTGCATGCCAATTGGATTTGCTCAAAGCTTACCAAAGGCAAGTTCCACGCATCTTGGGCTAGCAAGTGCCGAAGCATCGGCGGACTTATCTCACCACCGACCATGGCGGGTGAGTTGATGGAATAACTATCATGGTCGATCAACGGATCGACCGAAATCAGGGTACACGCTACTAGTGGATCAGATCTGGCGCTGCTCAAGAGCTTGCTTAAAACGATTTGAAGGTGGTCCCCGAATCGTGCTCTTATATCAGCACGGTATTCAACCAACAAGACATGAATTATGTCAACGTATTGCTTGCGCGAAGATCAGCGGGTCGTGCATCTGTAGCTTCCGGGGTTTTGTGACTCTCACTGTTCCGAGCGATCCACTTCGCTGGCATCGACGCCCGTAGCCAAGAAGTATATCAACTAGAGCGAGAAGACGCTCTAGCCGTTCATCAAGTTGCTCTTTTGTCAGCACTTGATGTTCCTCGTCTATAAGACCCACAGTCTTAGGTCCAGTTAGCCACATTCCAGGCCTAGAAATCCGAAAGCAGAACGTCCTGCTCGGCCCACATTGGTTCATCTTGTACACACAGTTTCTGACTGTCCTGTCCCTGGTGGTCTTCGTCTTGGATAATTCAGGGAATCCAACATTCTCTGAGATTCTCAGAGATGCCGAACTGGGTAAAGATGGGATCTGCGGTCCAGCTTTGAGAAGTCTACCCGCTGACAGGGTTTCTTCCGCATTAAACGTGAGTGTCAGTATGAGCCGTCTTTTGATCGATATACATACTCACTGTTGCCTTAGGCTCTCTTCGATAAGCTCAGAACCCGTCTCCGTCCTGGCGCAAGGACTCCAAGTGCATCGGAGAGACATTCCTTGGGCTGTGGTGTATCAAAGTGGCGCCAGGTTTCCGTGGTACCAAATGACAACGGCGTATCACAAGCGCCCGCAAATCACAACGATATGCTGGCGGTATTAGACGTTGAAAGAGCCTCGAAAATAAATCTCGGACTGGCGGCGACAGTAGGCCTGGATGGCCCTGGTAATGCATCCGTCCAGCATATGCTTCCTCACGGGAACCCGTATATTCAACTTCGACCCGATGCATTCGTCACGAACGCCACTACTTTCCCACCCGAGAATCCATTTGCCTATCCAATGCTAGACGATTTCGACGCACCGGCTCAGCCAGCTCAAGTTCAAGATACTGAGATGGATAACGATCTGGCGGAGGTGCAACGATTTCCTTACTTGTACGGCGTCATGGATGGCGACATGGGGCTTTCTACCGCAATGGGTCTGTCTCCGATGCAAGGGAGTGTTGGTAGTGAGAAGGGATGACGAAGGTAGCTAGGTTACAAGAACCCGACAGCCACCGAGCTTGTTATCTAGGCATTGCCGACGTCTCATGTGCCTACACCATCTTCTATTGCATTTTTTTCGGAGGCTACCTGCACTCTATACCACCGGACGTTCAGTTTCGCAGAGCCGCATCTTATATCCCGGTTTAGGTCATAATCTGACCCAAACCGTAAACTCTGCGGCACTGAGGGATTCTTTTGACATCATCTGCCCCGTAAAGTGAACCGGCGCTAACGTGATTGAATGCGGAGCAAATGCGGCGAGAAAGGCTAAACGTGGTCGATACTACACCCGCTGTTAGTCGGCCACTAGGATCGGATAATAGAATCGACGCCAGCAAGGATTAGGGTGAAGCCAGCAGCGTGGAAGAGATCTTATCAGACATGGGCACCAGCCAATTAGTGAACCTAGGTATTTATTATGCCACATCCCGGGCGCTTTCTTCCACAGGTTCTCGAGTTCGGAACACAAAAGCTGTTGGCAGAGAAATCTTTTGTTAATTCGTATTGTAGGCTGCCGGATCACCGAACTCTCCCATATCCTCATACCTGCCCTGAACCCCTTTTCGCCCCTTCAACTATCCCGTACGCTTTTTGCTCCCCTCCCCTTCAACCCTGCCATCAACATCCCAGACCACACCCCGAACCCTCACTCACACACGTCCCACAGTACGGATCACAGCACCTCTCCCCAATCTTGCACGTCGTCCTCCCGCACTTTGGCCCGCTCACGCAAAACTCCTCGGTGCACCCCTCTCCTTGCTCTCGACAGTATCCACAGGAGGCATTACAGCAATACTCTCCCACGTTGCATGTCGTCGGCCCGCACTGAGGCCCGCTTTGCGGCGGTGCACACAATTCTTTTGTGCATCCCTCCCCTGGCATTTCGCAGTATCCGCAGGAGGAGTTACAGCAGATTTGGTCGGAGGTGCAGATGTTGGGGCCGCATTCGATTCCTGTATCGCTGGTGGGTGTCGGACGGGGAGGTTGGATTTGCTTTGTCGGAGCCGCACTCCTCACGGCAGTCTTCGTCTCCGGCTCAGGCTCAGGCGCTGGTACGTATGTAACACCCGGGCCGCAGAGTAACTTGACGCAGCCTTTTCCGGGGGGAGTGCAGATTCCGCAGGAGGGGTTGCAGCAGGATTCGTTCGGAGGGCAGAGGTTGGAACCGCATACTTTCCCTTGGGGGATGGGGGTTGGGATGCCAGGGGAGGAGATGGGCACGCAGGTTGGAGTGTTGTTGGGGTCGATGTTGCAGGTGTGGTTGGGGAGGCAATCGATCAGGGCGCAGGAGGGAGGTTGGGGGATTGTGTTCGTGGGGGAGGCGGTTGTGAGGAGGGGGAGGAGGAGGATGACGGATAAGGGAGTCATTGAGGTGGTGTTGAATATTGTTGTTGATGGATGAAGTTGACGACGGATTCGAGTGGGAGGGTTGGATGACTTTTTTAAGTCGGGATCCCCGACCTTTATTAGTGGCCAGCGACAGGTGCTAAATACCAGTTTCGATGTATGTTCTGATGTGGTTCCATGCAACCATACTACTCACTGGCTAAATAGCGACTAAGGGGGACTAGCCGCTTCTACGGCTGAAGTGGTCCCTAATGACATTGTCTTAATTACTCCGAGTTTGGACACTTAGTTACATCCAACAATCAATCGGACTTGGCGGGAGCCAGCAACTTCAGCTTGCTAAGTTAGAATCCTAGTCTTTTGGGTGATGTTGCGATTTGCCCACTTGCAAAAAAGGCAAAGCTGAAGAGTTCTCGACGTGGCGAGCTGATTGAAGGGATTGCAATGGTGTTGTGGAATAGCCAAAGTAAAATCGCCAATAGAAAGCCTCTTGCGGTTTTGTGGGAGGGAGGGAGTTGAGATCAGAAAGTTCGCGGGTATGGTGAAGATGGTAGAGAACTCATGTGGGTCGCCGTGTTGACATTGCGATAGGGGGACCGTAATCGCCACTACCACTCAGATATTTAGTGAAGTACAAATTTTGCCGCCGATTTTGCACTGTGCCTGCGAGAAGCTTTTCGAAGCAGCCAGCTAGTTGGCGAGACTATGCTGGCCATTTCAAGGACAATCTGAGGCTCGACTGAACAGGGGAGCCCAACCTCACAGTTCCGCTGGCACGGTAGCTCCAGCAAAGGCTTGAAGAGAGATGCCAGTCCAAAGAAGCGCGAGATGAGAAAGTACGACAGGAGTGAAAAGGGCGATTTCACGTTTGCCCACAGTGCCTTTGAACCCAGCGAGTGCCATTGTTAGCCCCCAAGGCCGACATTGTGATATTGCCCCGCTACTGGCAGCACCATTCTAATTGCCCCTGTGTTCCACGGCCCAATTCTTCACCGCCCGCCGGGCATCAGTTCAACTTATTAGCTGTCGAGAATAGTTCTTTGGGTTCGAAGAGGCACACCGCGGAGTGGCGAGGGGGCGTGAACGGGGCTGTGGCCACGGGACGGCAGAATCTACCCGAGGCGTTTCAGCGTGCCTGCTGAGTCAACTACAGCCTTGTGTGCTTCGGCAGCGGTCATCAAGGGGAATAGTGATTGTCCACGCTGATAGCGATTCTCACAGTGAGATCTGCGTTCAAAATTGTCTTCATCGATGGCATATCGTGCAGCATTCTTGTGCTCAAGATCTTTTGCGGAAGCAGACTCAGCGTCCCGAAAGTGATCCCAATCTCTTGCCTTTGGTCCAGCCCGCCATCTCCACAAAATGTCGAGATGATTGTTCCTGACGCTGAATGAGAGAGGGCCAAGCTGTACAGTCGCCCGTGACATCGGCTCCTCGTGCGAGCGACCCGAGCAGCAGTGGTTCTACGCTACGCGCTTCGGGTACCCCATGTTTGTGCCGCCCCTTTCTTTCTCGAGACTGCAACCCTTGCTAATCACTTCAACACACCCATCTACATGGAGCTGCCACGCTAGAAAAGTAGTCAAGATGCTTGGTTGGAAAGGGCTTCTCGCTAAACATACACCTTATCGGCCCAGGAACCGAGAGGCACGGGGAGGGCAGCACCCGTTAGCTCAAGATTTTGGTGGGAACCCATGTCACTGGGTGGCATCTCACGGGGGTCTGACACGATGGAGCAATTTCGCAGCAAAAGACCGAGACTCAGGGCAGTCCTTTCATGTATTTATACCCTCCCAGAATCAAGACTGTGACCACGTGTTCTGGCTCCATCACCACAATGCCTATCCTCCCGCTCACTTCTTCCCCTCCGTGACCCTCTCCTCTCCCGTCTTTCCTCCACCACCAGCAAACCACGCGCGCAGCGCCTCCAGCTCCTCCTCAACGATAAGCGACTTGGCGGTTCCGTAGTAGCTTGCAATGTGGGCAACCAGATTGCCCGGCTCGTTGTCCACGCTGGGGCGGTGGCGCTCGTCGGTCGGGTCGCGGACCCAGTTGCGCAGCTGCGCGATGCCCGGGTCGTCGAGGATCGGGCACGGGTCGTCGTGGCGCGCGATGATCTCCTTGGCGAGCGTGTGGTTCCGGACCATCTCGTTGACCGAGGGGCCAGTGTACTCGGTGGATGTGTTGCGCTGGGCCATCGCGGCTCGTGTGAGGCTGGGTGCTTTGGAGCTTGGTGGCGTCTAGACTTGTTGGGATTGCGATGCCGACGGGCGCGGTGGAAAAGCAAGTTGGGCGATTGACCGGTTGGTTTGTAGAGAGAGTAGCGTGTCTTTTGTACCTTGAGGATCGTGCTGCCTTCTGCAGCGAGGTGCCTTTGCTGGTTGTTGGTTGGCTCGTGTGCGGGGTTGCCAGGCAACACAATTTTCAACATCTCATGCAGAGGGGTGTTGCAGGTGGGCTTCGGCAGGCGATTTTCGAGCGGCCACTCAATATCTCCGCGATTGAGGCGCCGAGTCCCGATGCTCACTGATTCGCTGCGTAGCATTTTCCTTGATTTATGATGAGGCCAGGCAGTCACTTCATGGTTTTCAGGCACCAGCATCACGTCCGGCATTTCAGGCTGTCAATTGTCATGGTGTTTTTGAGGGCCTCATGCCCCCCCGACCGAATGGCTTGGATAACACTAACAACACCCCCAAGATTCTAACAAAGGCTTTTCATCCCCCGAAGATCCCCCGATGTGACATTATAAAGCCACAAGAAGCCACGCAGGCCCGTCCCAAGGGCCTGGATCTCATCCATTCTTATCTTCATCTCCGCCATATCCATCCTCATCTCCTCCAGCTCCTGATCCTTCTTCGCGAGTGCTTCCTCCAGACGCGCAATCCTGGCGCCATGCAACTGAGCCCGCCTGATCTTTTCCTTTCTGAAAGGGCGAACAGCTGCCTCTAGCTGAAAATGCTGGTGTCGGAGCTTCTTGAAAGAGGACGTCAAGTCCTCACGCCTCTGCAGACCATGCAGGGCTTCTTGAATGCTATTCAGCTCTTTGCGCAGGTCAAACGACGGGAGGGCATGGACCGGATCCCGCGCAGAGGTCGGAACGGCCTCGTGCCTATTCTCCAACGCCGAAAGTCGCCGGAAGATCTCCTTGACGAGTGAGAAATGGCACTGTAGCACCTTCTGAACGCCTCCCATGTACTCCTCGATCTCGCTCGATCGGATCCCTGCCGCGACGAGTGTGGCGTCCTCACAAGCGGCGTGCGCCTTGCTGAGCAAGATCTCGGTGAGCCGATTGATGTCCACAAATATCGATTCGAGTTCTTGCAGCGTCTCGGCGGTCGGGTGGCTTGCGGCAATGGACAGTTTCGCAGAGGCGTTGTCAAGATTGACCGCGCTGTCGCGCTCCTCATCTTCAGCCATCACCTGAGTCCAGTGAGCAAATCAAGACCATAACAAGGTGAGTAAGTAAAGACCAGAAAGCTACGGTATGATCAAGAGTGTATGGTTTCCGCATCGTTTGACACTCAGAGTCTTACACATAAATGTGAGATATGATAGAGTCCAGTATCAGATTCATCCGAATTTCAAAGAGCAACTAGGACTTGGAGAGGGATCAACAAATCCTCTCCCGACTGCTAGGAGTGCAGCGCTGAAGACCCTCACGAGCCTTCCAGCCTAGCATCTGTCGGACGATCATCTCTCGAACAACCCAAATGGAGATCGCCAAGGTTTGGCTCCACTTGGATCAGGTCCTTTCACAAGGGAGGTTCTCCGTCACTGAAGAACCAGTCCCATGGCGGGGTGAATATTGCCATCTCCCAAGTGTGGTTAACCTGATTTCTTGCGCTCTCGTGATGGGTTGGGCAGGTATATATACGAAATCCCCAGGGCCCATAATGGAACGAAAGGTGAAAGGGCAAAAGATGAAGAAGAATAAGTTTCTGGGGCTGGAGGCACCTAAAGAAATGGACTCTCTGTGGCGGGACGAGAGGTAGACGCCGAACTAGACGTAGAGTTGGAATTTTGAGGGGCCTGCGAAGAAAATCCAAAGATTAGTTGACAAACCAAGGGATCTGTGCGATTTTTGTGATGCCAATTGCAAGATAGATCGCACATTCGTCAAAAACAACATAGCAGCTTCGCCTTCGCAAAGGCGGTGCGACGCTCACGGCGGACCGCCAGCTTACGCCGGGGACGCCTACACTTCTTTGAGGAAACCATCATGGGAAAAAAGAACGGGGAAGAAACCCTGGGTTGACTGCATTTGGAGTGGGAATCAAGAAGGGGGGGGAAGGCGGGGGTGAGAGAAAAGGGTTTTAATATTCCTGAGGGAGACTGGCAAGTGGGGCAACGAGAATTTGTCCCCGTATAATGAAGCAAAAGCTCTGTCTCGTTGAGGGTAGGACTCACTGTTGCGGAGAATGAATTCAATGTGTTGCGTGCAGGTGATACGGCGGCCTTGTCTCGGCAACCTCAATAAGGGTCGGTCCATCGAGATTCAACCACTTTGAATCACCTGTTTTGTGCGACGAATCTGGGCACACAAGATTTCCTTTTTCGTACCTCGCTAACGTGACACAGCTCACCCCGGCTCAGGCTCGGCTCAGGCTCGGCTCAGTCCCTGCTCAGGATTTGCTCAGGATTGCTCACCTTTGCTAACCCTAATTACCATGTTCAGCAGGCTACACACAGCATGCTGAATTGCTTCAACTCTAGCCGAGTGGGCCCAGAATTGGTCCCATATGAAAATGGCCAAAGTCGGTCCCCTGTCACAGCACGAAGAATGCATCGCACGTACCGGTACACTATAAAAGTAGAACGTTGTGCAGTCGAGTGACCTGCACCGTATGCATCTTTAAGGGCCTGGTACACGTCTACAACAGTGCCGTGACATCTCCATTCTTGAAAATGAACCATTACCCCCTCCGCTACCCCAGCAAAACCTCCACTGTCTCCGTCGCCTCGCTCTCTCAAGTGCGCTTAATAATACAACCTAGCCCTCTGCGGTACGCAACACTTATCTAATGTATCCACAGGACGTTGACCTACTTAACAACCCCACGCCCGTTCAGGTTCGCCTTGAAGTATTAGCTCGTATTGAAGACATGCGGCGTACCTGTCTCGCTCGCCTCCGAGATAGCGACGAAGTTGAGCTTCTCTTTCCCGTCGTGGTTCGACCTGTGGATACCCAGCAACGAGTCGAAAGTGGCCGGCCCATCTGCCTGCTGAGTCGAGTATGTTGCCGATGGACAGCGTGAGGTTAGGATTCTCGGGCCGTGCGCCCTTGCGGCAGTAGTACTTGATATTGGAAAATGCCTAGGGGGTTATGAAGCGAAGAAGGGGACTGGCGGGGAAGTTTAGGTTCGGGGTTAGGTACTTGTCTTCCTGATCAGCACGGCGTCCTAACAGTAACTCTAACCGTCGCCCATCGACCTGAACTAACAACGCTGGCTCTGACTAACTCTGCCGGCGTTCCTACCGCAATAGTTACGCTCGATCTGTCAACCTAAGGATACGGCCCCATCCGACCGCAGCCAACGACCCCCCCTAAACTCTCTAGGCCTCAGCCATCCAAACAAAACCTAATTACACCCTTCGAGTACGCCTTTACCTCTTTTTTCCCGGTTCTTCTCGCAACTCCCCTCTAGATCCTCAGCCAGGCGCCTAACTCGGCCATCCGTACCTTTCTCCCCTTTTATACCATGCTGAAGGACAGGGGTGTGCCTGCGGCAAACTCACTCCCAATGTCACTAGACGGCGTTGCTGGCGTCGTCACGGGCTTTAGACTACTAATCCGGTATGGTGATCTCGCCGCGGTGTTTAGTGATTTCCTTACGCTACTGTCGGCGGTGGCGATTCAGCTGGATGGGGACTGTAAGGCGGATAGCTTTCGGGGGTGCTTCATGAGAATTACAGTTTTTATGGAGCTAAACCGCGCTATAGAGGAGTTACTATGTGTGATCTTGGTTTTTGTAGTGGCGTTAGGCCTTTTCTTGAGGCGATAGAGGGCAGGAGCAGGGAGAGAACATAATGGGGCGAGGACTTGGGGTTCGCGCGTGAATTGTTGTGGTATAGGAAGACGGAGGATGCTCTCAAGGGGGACATGTCCTCGAAGGGGGAGTTTGCAGAGCCGAGGAAGGTAAATGTTGAGAGCTGGCTGCAGGGCTGGCGGTTTGATCTTGGATGATTTTTGAGCAAAGAAGAGAAAGAGAAGTGCGGAATCATTGCCATGCGGGAGGACAGAGATTTCTGGCGCGAATACCGTCCCCGGAAACATCTGTGGTAAGTGGAAGTGGTATAGAATACCCTGGGCCCACCAAGGAACGACCAGCTGGACGAGCCTCGGCGGCCTTCTCCTTCTCTGCGGGTTGCTGGCTCTTATTCTCTACTACGAGATGACCCAACTAAACATACCATTCGAGTTCATGCTTGCCCGGAAATTTAGAGCCTGCGTGCTGTTCACCGCGCTCGGCGTGGTCGTCTTACTGTTTTGGGATGGTTGTTTTGCTCGTAAGTTGCCTTTAATAACTTGTCGTTGGACATGACTAACTTTGCAAAGGGGCATCAATGATGGAGATCTACTGTCATCTATTATTGCAAGACTCGCAACTCGCAGAAGATTACATGAACATATCCCTCGCAACGGTGGCATACACCGGCGTACACGGCACCGTTGTAAGGCGGGAGTAGTGCATCGCTGCGGCGGGGGTCAACATGATCGTCGCGAAATTCACACTAATTTCGCTGTCGGCTATATCATTTAGTCCATCGCGAACCTGGATAGCGTACCTTGTCCGCGCTTAGATGACGGTTGCGTTTCTGGGGGTGATGATGTTAACGCTACTGTATGGGGTCGTATTTGTGCGGCATCCGACAGTGGTTATAGATCCGGGGACGATGGCTGGGAGGATTTATCGTGTTCTTGCTGGTTTGACTGGCGAGATTGGGGAACGGAGGGATACGGAGAAGGGGGATTGTCGTGGGGCTGGGCGAGTTGGATGGGGTGGATGAGGTGGATAAGGAGGTGTTTCGATGGGTTGAATGCTAGAGAACAGACCACCTATTGTATTATCCACCGCCCGATTGTTGTACGGCGGGAAGGTTTTGGGTGCCTCTCTGTTATAGATTGGCACCGAGCTTGCTTGCATCAGCACTGAAATAGGATTGGTATCAAGGACGATATCATGATATCACAACGAAACTTGGTAGATACTTGAACGCCTCACATGTATCCATACTGCAATATTTTTGTTATACCTTGTTACTATCAGAGGAGCTTCTCTCCCGCGACCACCCTCCCCAACAAAACCCACACCTGATAGTGCGTGACAGGTGTGCATTTTGCAACCTTGGCTTTGTATAAAAGATCACGAAATTTCACTGTCGGGTCGTCTATCGCTTGTTAATTCAACATGTAGCGTATATGTTGCGCCGGGCATTATTGCTGCGCATCACGACGCGAAATGCCGAGGGACTCTCAAGGCCTAAGGCGTCACTCGTCCTCCGAAGGCATAGATATTGCAGCAATTGAACAGGGAAACTGAGGCTCTTGGAGGACCGCTCTGTCTCTCTTCCTCTAGTCGCCCCGGTTGGGTATTGACTGGATGCGAGTTTTCTTTGCGCGCTGGTTTGACAGCGCGTTGGAATGACGAAGGGCTGGATTGCGCAGGCCCGGCCATTGCATCTGCCAGGTGCTGCTTTGTATGGGGAATGCTGAAATTTCGGTGCAGCTGGCGGGTGTAGGTTTTTGTGAGTTTATGCGTGGGCGGGGTGGTCGCGGCAGAGAAGCTCTATCAGAATGCCTGCTGATCAACGTAAAGCCTGCATCTGGCGCTGGATAGTAAAATCACAGATTTTTCCATGTGTCCAGTGATGGTCCAGGGCCCTTGAGATACACCGAAGCCAGTAGACCTCATTTTCCCTGGGCAGTCGAGTCTCCAAACGGACGGCCAGCGCACGCATCAAGGGCTCGAGGCACTGGTGCTCGCCGAGAATCACAAGTCCGGCTTGGTTATCTAGGTATCGGTGGTTCTGAAATATCCGCTCTAGGTTGTCCTCCGGGGTTGCTGGCAGAGGAAGGGCTCTCTCAGTTTCAAGTTCCCAGATCCTACTCTCCAAGAAGTCTCGGTCCACGTATCCAGCACGGCTGCGTCGGAGATATGACGCTGTGATCCGCGGGAAGCCGCTCTCAACTTGGCGTATCTCTTTCATGATCAGCGACAATGCTTCCAGCGCGGACGGCTGCTCAAAGCAACTGCAGGGGAGCCTGTCGTCGATTCTGATCAGACATTTGAGCAGCTGGGGCTCTGGCATGTTCTGACACATGTCCACGGCGGTGTCGACGAGGCAGGTGCAAGGTGGGCAGTAGATGAAGATTGTGGCAACGTGAAACAGATCACTATGATCACTGCTTACGTCGCTGCCCGTCTCAGAGATTCCGAGAAGGCGTTGATGGAGTCCGAGCCGTAGTTTGGTGAGGGTCTCTAGGTCGATGTTGGAAACATCCTCCAGGGTGATGTGAGATGCAATCCGTCGACTCAGATGCCAGCTCTTTTCTACCGGGGCCAACATACTCCGGCTCGTAAAGAGTTGTCCTATTTGAAGGTGCCAGGCGCCTTCTGGGCGGATGCAAGGTAGCTCTGAATTGACGGTACTTGTGCACTGGCTTGTGAGCATCAGGAAACAATTGAACCTTTCCGGCAAGCCTGAATGAAGCAAAAGGGGGTTAAGGTAAGATCTGGTAAATAAGTGGGACTGGGGTTATTTAACTTACGTGGAAGATTTCGTGGAGTCTTTGCGGGAGTGGGGTCCGGTCTGGGCTCTGGCTGGGATTGCTGGCTGGCCTGTTCGTATTCAACTTCTTGATTGTTTAGCCACTGATCGATCGTGCCTCCTTCTATTTTTGCTTGGATCGCATCGCTAACGGCATCCGATAGTGCCTGGTAACGCCCCTGGCTGGACAGCGCTTCCTCGACAAGGTTCAGATCCTCAACACGAAGGCTCGAAACGTCGTCCTCAATCGCCCTCTCCACAGCTGATTGGATTGCAATGGGCGCTAGGTCAACTAGCCCGTCAACGAACCCCCGCAGGTCGCCAATAAGCTTGTTAAACTTCTCTCGGTCGCGTATTGCCCATGACACTCGCTTCGTAATGCCGATCTGAGGCTGATGCCTGGCTCGGTTGCAGAGCCTCTTGTAGGACCTCCGGAAGATGGAGAGGCTGGTGCCGCTGATTAAGTTCTGTTGCCGAATATCGGTTGCTATTTGCGCCGCTGGCTCAGATAGTTCCTCAACAGCGTATTTTCTCTGCAGCCGCTCCGAATCCGTCAACAGAAGTCTGATGCTCTCGAGAACAGATCTAATCGTCGCTTCAGTGGCCGGATCGTCGAGGATGGCGTGCCGCCCATTGTTGAGCGCACGAGCGATCCCGACCACATTTCCCCATGAGAACAGGCGAGTCTTTTCAACGTCGAGCTTGACCAGAAGGATTTCGAAATCGCGCTCGAGAGATTGGCCAGCCTTGACGTAGGCAAATGCATCGACGCAGTTGCTGAAAAGACTAGCAAGTGATATGATTCCAGCGCTGAGGCCAGCAATCTCAGCCATTCCCGATAAAGTGTGTGCGGATGGAGATATGGCTAGGAATGAAATTTTGAACGAGACGGCCGTCCCGTGGGTTGAATGACCAAGGGCGAGTCTGACCTTTAAATGGCGGGGCGACTGGCCTGGCCGTAGCAGCGAGGCTTTGCATCTCACCGCCTAGCTTCTGCGGAAACGGGCAAGCCAAGCCACTGCCAAGCCACTTTAAATCGTTAGGTGATTCGCACCTTCGAAAGTGAGGCGGGACGACAAGCGGAGCCACAGCCACAGTAGAGTAGGTAATGTACTGACTGGTACGAACACTAAGGCAGGACAACACCCCGCAGGACCTTGCAGAGAAATGCAATTGTTGTACAAGCACCCAGGGCAGAATTATCAGGTATCACTATGTCACGACCTGGGTCGCAGCATCGGGCCGCGAACTACCTAAGGCAACAACGCCGGACCAATCATTGGGCCCGAGGTGCAATGACCCATAAGTCCCTACGGAAGCCAATCACGAGTGTCCCGAAGAACGGTCGGGACATAAGGGCGGGACTGTCCCGAAGGAACTTCGAAACAGGACATCGGGACGCTTGTATAAGCCTCAACGGCACGAGTATATAAATGCGCCCTTGCAGCGCAGTAAGGAATGGTTTCTGGTTCTTATGCAAGCAGTTTATCGTTCAGTCTTACTGTTTGCAATCTTGCCCCATTGCAAGTTCTTGACAAACACCCCATTGTAACGGTAACCTATCACGCTATCTAGGCCTTGTGCCAACCCTCATTCCCCACTATTAATACCCCAGGTGTGCTACCTTACAGTCTGAACCTACTCAGGTGCGGGTTGTAATATTAAGTCCCAGAATTGGGACCGCAAGCATATACTAATACATGGTGTGGGATAGTACATGGCGTGGGATATTACATGGTGTGGGATACTACATAACATCCTAGTTCAACCTTTAGCATAGTACATAGTATCCGGGCTCCAAAACTGGGACGGTATTAATATACTAGTGCATAATATGGCATGTTACATAGTATACCGGCACTTAAAATATACCAATACATGATATACTAGCCCAGAACATACCAGTACATAACATACCAGCATAGAGAGGATCTGAGGATTTGTAACAAGCTTGACAGTGCGGCTGACCAAGGTGGCCTCAATCACTGCGAGAGGCTTGGATCCGAGAATGGCCCTGAGGGCGCTAACAGATTCTATTTTACGATAATCTTCAATAGCCTCGAAAGTCCTGTTGAAGAAAGAAAAGAAGAGAAGAACTAGGTACAATCTGGACAGCCGGAGGTCTGCCATTTTATCCTTGAAACCCAACTCATCGCACGCTGGCTCAGAGCACCCAATCGTAATGGTCGTTGTCGATAGTTGGTTATCGGGACTCGCAATCGAAGGAGCCCCTCCTGCGCCAAGACACTTGCAGTCGTGGTGTCGACCCAGAGGGTGAGCCACCCTTGTTGGCTATTAGTAAGCCGTGGGTACCATGAAGGACCCTAACCCTTGACTTCTCCGTGTGACAGGATTTTCCAGGCCTATGCCGAAAGAGACCACATTTAAGAGAGACCTGGAGATGGTCGTGTCACGAAGCATTTCGAAGTGATTCTTGTGGTTGAAGAGGTGCTATCAAAAGCCTTCGGCCTTCACAGCACCTTCTCATTCGACGGCGGTGATGAACAACGAAGGGACGAGCGAGGGTTGGGGTGATGTCGAGGGGAAGTGACTCCATGCACTGCGGTTCTAGTTAGTTGTGAGGTTTTGATGTATCTCATGGGGTGGGGATGGTACATGTATTTGGGGTGCCACAGAGAGGTCCGGAGGGGGGTCTCTTAGCTTTGGCCCTGTAATGGAGTTTTGATTCTAGGATTCCGTGAATTGGAGAAGTTGTGATGATCTTGCAACCTTAACTTTCTATCCTGGCAGAAAACTTGCAAAAGCCTGAGGTAGCAGAAACAAGATCTGGGCTTGGGGCAAAAACTGGGTCGCTCAAGCTGGGCGGTAAATTCTGCCGGTAGAAAAGGCACGTAGGGCACGGTAATGGGGACTAAATATGGGCTCAGAGCCAAGAACTAGGTCACTAACACTAGGCGGTAAATTTCTGCCGGCAGAAAAGGTACATAGATTATGGTAGCGGGGACAAAATATGGGTTCGTGGCCGAAAACTGGGTCTTATATTCTTCCGGTAAAATCGGTGCAGAATACGGAGGAACGAGAGTTAGACGCTGCATAATTTCCGCGGGTAGAATAACTGCGTACCTAGTAAAACTCTAAATATCGACGAGGTCCAGAATTCTAGCCTATAAAGATAGAATCTTTATTATAAACTTAACTGTTAGGCTAAATTATCCAACATCTCTCTAGTAAGAACCGAAAATTTAATAAGCCAGCCTATATATACCTAATGGTAGAAAATAACTTATTAACTAGATAAGAGTATAGATGGGTAACGTTACTGTTATTATCAGTCACTCCATCTATACCACATCATTCTGTAGAATAGTATAGTAATACTATAGGTTTAAAATCGGTGTGATTAGATCCTTTTAGTTTGTTTTAAATTTTTAATAAGGTATTGTAACGGAGAGGCGTCAGAGATAGAGGTAACCGAAGAGGGGGCCACAGAACAAGATGGCCAGACGTGCAAAGTAGGTGTGGGTGTGTAGTTCAACTGGAACGTGGCATTCCTTTGAACAGAGGGCGGGCACTGGCTCTTTTATGCTGGGCCTTTCTTTGTCTGAATCTATTGACGCTATCGCTGTTAGCAATTGCGTGATCGGCTTTCTCGGTCATAGGACCTTTGTTATAGGTATGGTGTTGCTCAGCTTTAACAATAGGGCTTTCGGGCCGAGTCACACGCACACCTAGTACGCGTATACGTCGTAATTAGAATTGTTGCCGGGGAGCTATCCTTACAGATTATGCGTCATCTGCTATCATCCGCTTTCCATCGATAGGAAGCTTTAGCCGGGGGGACTAAAAAGGGGCCTCTAAGGCTATACCGCGGCGGTGTATGGGATCACCCTAGCTCAGGAAAGTATTAGGGGAAGCTTAGGACAAATCAGCCACAGCTCACCCTAGCTCAGGCTCGCGAGCGAAAAAGGAAATTCTGTGTGCCTAGATTCGTCGCAGACAACTAGGCTGTTTTGTGCGAGGAATCTGGGCTCACAGAATTTCCTTTTTCGTACATTGCGTAGGTGGCGTTGCTCACCCCGGCTTAGGTCCGGCTCAGGATTTGCTCAGGCTTGCTTAGGCTTGCTCAGCCTAAGAACCATTTCCGGATCCCGGGCCCCAAAACTTTACAGCTTGTCTGTTCTCTCCTGGCCGTGTTGTTCCGTGATTGTTGGTACTTCTAGCTCGTCCGTGCTTCCCATGTTATCACTTACGCAGATTATCGTGATCTTATCTTAGGAACTCAGCCCCTGATGCTGATATCCTAGCCCCCTCCAACCCTTGCCCATCCCCTTCACTGACCATGATTACCGGTTTTAGCACGCGGGCTGAAGCTGTGGTCAAATTTGGGGCCGGATGAAAATTTGCACGTCACACTTGCTGTTTAGGAGACCACGAATGATCTCCAAACTGCCTGTCTGTGTGTGTGAGGGTTTTCCTCCTAACAAGCATTTTGATTCCTGACAGTGGCGTAACAACGAAGCGCAGCCCACTTGTACTTCTCCCTCCTAATAATGCAACTACCATAAATTGTGCACGCCAAGGCTCCTGCCTGCAAATGAGCTCGTCATCGAGGTCACCGAGCCCGCAGCTCCCCCCCATCATGTCGGTGGTAATAAAAGTCACATTCTAGGACGCCAGCTCCGGGCGACAATGATCCTGGAAGTGATGACGACGAAGAATATATAACCCCCCGAAGAGCAGACGAGCTGTGAGCGAAGAAATGAAGCGCGAGGGGATTATGCAGTGGAAGGCCCCAGACCTCTTCGCCTGTAAGACACGCGCCTACGCGACCCTCTCCCACCTCCAGGGCCGATACATCCCGAGGCTCCTTGCCCAGGTGTACCTGATGGTGGAGAGTCCGGTGCCAGCGGTGACGGATCTGCCCGATGATAACGATTGCCGTAATGCCGACTATTCAAGGTTGCAGGCATCCTCTTGGAATACATCGACGGGTTCTCCTTACCGACCTGGTATGACTTCTGTACCGAGGGATAAATGGCACCGCATCATCCAGCAGGGCGTCGATGCAGCCCAATACATCGACGCGGGTGTCATCAACACCGACTGCCAGTCGCGCAACGTCGTGCTGCGGCAGGACACCCTCCATCCTTTCCACATCGACTTTGCCCAGTGCCTCTTCGCCGAGGTTCTAGGCTGGAGGAGGTTTGGGGAGACGAAGTTCAGGCTGGGCAACCAAGAAGCCATTGGGGCCGTCATGGTGGGGAAGTTGAAGAGGGCAGGTGTGCGTCTGCCCGAGATTCGGTATATCGGTCGCGATTGGGATCGTCTTGAAAGCATCCTCAGCCGTTTCTCCTGCTCCATGTTCTTGCTCGGGGCACCTTGGTTGGGGATTGGGGGTGTTGTTGTTGTTGGCTTATTGGGCTGGGCAGTTGCTCGTGCTGCTGGTGTCTGACTGGATGCACAGAATTGTAGTACCAAGTTGACTTGAACAACGTATTTGAGTTGCCAAGCGTCATCACTAAGCGATGTATTTAACTGTCTAGATGATCTGCCCTCCGCGTCATTACCAATGCTCCATGTCAATCCCCCCAAGTTCATACAGGCTGATCTCTATAAGCTCCCTGCCCGTGCCTTTTTCAGTGTTGACATCTACCCTTCCGCCCAAGGTTATTCTCCTAACTGTATCCGGGATTGCGAAGCTTTTCACCAGATGGCCAGCTTCCCGCAATGCCAGGAGATAATCCGAGAGCTTTTCTTGCGTAATCTGAGGGTGTAGCTCTTCCACCGTCCCCACAAAGTTCATGAAACCAGAAGATACGGTTCTTTTCACTAGCTCGGCTTCCACTTTAACTCCGGTGCTCGACCCTCCCCCAGAATAAACCACGACGAGTTCGCCGCCGATGGGCCTGGGGCCTTGGCCGAGGGCTCCGTCGGGTTTAATGAGAATGTTGAAACTGAGGTAACCCATGAACCAAGGCATGCCTGTCACATCCACAGATGATATGTTCTCGTTCAGCTGTTTGGCCATGTTGGATGGCGGCCAGCTAGCTGATACTTGCAGTCTGTATGGACCACTGCTTGGGTCTTCGTCAAAATCCCCAGGAAAAGCGATATAAATCAACGACTCGTCGAAACGGTTTGCCACGTCATCCCAAGCCTGGGCGATATAGAGCGCTTGCCTTTCCGTTCTCGCCATGGCCTGAAGATCGGAATCGCGCGGTGAGGCAAAACAGAACCGACCGTATAAATCATCGGAAAGGTTTCTGAGAACGAGGAAGCGCCTGTCCACCGCTCCGCCGACTTCTGTAGCGCAGCAGAGATCAACGTATATGAGTGAACTGGTCTCCTGCTTCCTCTTGAAGGGCGCAGTGTAGATTCGAAGCCCTCTGTTGGTGACGGTGATTTCGCTCTCTCGCGAAAAAGGTGATCTTGAGGGTGCGCAAGTGCCGAGGTTGGCGAATACCCTAGGATGCGGTGCAAGAACGTCGGTAAAGACGAGGTGCGATACTGACACGTCCCATGCGAATATCGAAAGATCGGTCGTGTTCTTGATGATGTCCTGTTGAAGTCGAAGAAAAGCTCTCTTGCCTTCGCCGTACAAGAGAGGCATATTAACCTCGAAGATTCCCATTAAACAGTACGCAATATCTTCGACGCGGGAGGTTTCTCGATGTGCTGCCCAAGACATCCTCTGGGCGAGACAAATCCTTCTCAGGTTTGCGCTGTCTCCGTCATTGAGAACTGACGACGCGATCCCTGTGATTCGGGAGAGATGGGGTGTAACCTCTCTATCATTCTTCATGCCTCGAGGCCGCCATGCTGCATCCAAGAAGCAGACGTGAACCGGCGCGATGAGTTCCTGAAGAGTCCAACCCCGGGTGAACCACCGAAGTGGGCGATGATGTTTTCTAGCAGTCGTTTTCTCCCCAGCTAGCTCCCCAAGAGCTGCCAGATCGACCCAGCGCTGCGCAGGTTCCCAGTCATCGATGTAGGCGTAACAAATCTTGGAGCGGCGGTAATAATTGTACATGGAGTTAATGGCTTCGGTAAGCTCGGCGCTAGACGACTTATCGATGCAGACGGTGTCTACCCAAGCATAGGGAATTCCAGACTGCTGTGCCAGCGCGCATGTTTGGTAAATTTTTCGAAACCCTCGTCTTCTCGAAGCGGCAGCCGAGTTAAGGGATTTGAACTCGGCGAAACTCAACTCGTCATTACCCCAAGTATGAGAAAGGACTGCGTAGGGCGGCGTGTTCTCGGGCACTGCAAAGTATTCGAGGCCGAGCGTTTTAGTGTTAATGAGCCACATTTTAGCAGGTTGTGTGTCGATGATGCCTTCAGGGGACCAAGGCATTAGGATTGAGGGGAAAAGCAGGCAGCAGTCTCGTGACCTGTCCCTTGGCGAAACACCAGCGAATGATGTGCGAAGGCTCGGCCATGTTCAGACAGTGCAAAAAAGGCCGAGAGAGTTGTCGATGCCCCTGACTGTATTCTTTCAGGCCTTTCTGCATTTTCAAGGCCGCTCCGTGTCCGCTCCAGGCCTTCTTAAATTGTTTTCAGGCCTTCTGGCACCCTTCAAGGCCTAAAATATGTGCAAAACGGCCTCGAAAGATCGGTGAGACGTCGATTCCAATGCTTGCAACGCCTTGTCCTAGGGCGAGAAAGCTGAAAACGTACAATAGATCGCTCACCGACCTTGCGGCCCTCTACTGACATAAGGTCATCGTGGTCTTCGTCCTCCATGCTGGCGTCGTCGCCTGGGTTGAGAAGGATGGAGCGGCGGCTGTGAGGGTGGCCTCTCCCAACACGAAATTTGTTTTGTGCGACAGACTTGCTCACCCTGATTACCATTTCGGCAGGCTGCGCCACAGCATGCTGAATTACTTCAACTCTAGTCGAGTGGGCCTAAAATTGGTCCTATACATGATGACTAACCGGTCGCCAGTTTTAAAAATGAGAATGTCTCTTGGTACTGTGATCTTTGTCTCCGTGTACTGTAGCCCCACTTAAATCGTCTATAAAACCCTAACCCTGTTAAAAATTCTGCCATCTGGCCCATGCACCTCGCCAGCGTGGCCCCTGCGCGCGAGCCCAATTAGAATACCGTGGCAATTAATTCGACCTCGTCAATTACCCTCTCCGCCGCCGTCGCACCAAGCCGTCCAGTCGCCCTAGATCGCTACCCCCAAGGCGCGCAGCCGCTTCCAAGTACTCAACACCAAGACCTTCGCGCGGCGGCATCACCAAGACCGCGATATCTCGCGGCGCGAGGAGGGCTGCCAGCGGCCGTCAGTCTGGGGGGGGGGCAGGAGATCAGTGTCGCTGCCAGCGAGGCTGCCAACGCTGCCGGCGCTGGGCTCGAGGAATAAATGGGCCTGGGGACGATTTGGGCCAATCGGAGACGTAGAAACAACATGATCACTGAATTAATGGATTCGTCAATTGAACATGGCTGGAATTATATCTATTCGGCTGTCTAACGCGCTGTCTAACTGCGTATCTGGGGCTCGCGAGCGCTGGCGCTGACTCGGCACGGCGGCGGCGTGGCGCATGGGCCATGCCGGCGAGGTGGCCTGGCGCTGACTCGAGGCCTTATCGATAATAGTTGACCGCCTTCCAATTTCGGTAATTAAGTGGGCTACTGTACACGGAGACAAACATCACAGTACCTAGAGACATTCTCTTAAAAATAAACAGTGTCGCCTTTACTTTTTCAAGTTACTTGCTTGACCACCGGAGACTTCCGAGGTGGGGAAGTGTGATTTTTCCGTTGCCTATCCCAAGGCATGTACTGGTATATTCTAAGACATCCCATCATGTACTGGTATAATGTGGGACATCCCATCCGTCCTGTCCCAACTTTTAGCCTGGGGTACCATGTACCATCCCATCGGTGCTAGTATATCATGTAACTGATGAAGAAACGCTGCTGAAACTCTGCTAGTAAGACGGTTTGCCTCTCTTCTACATAAAAAAAACCTTACATCCGTATCGAGCAAGATTACTTATATACTTAGTAGGGGAGGGATGCTCCTTCTATAATACCTTTTACTAGTTTGCATTACCTCTAGTGGCTAGAAGGATACAAATAGTTCGAAACAGCTGCTTTACATTCTTAGCCTCTAGCTATGCTCGAACTGTACATCCGGTCGGTATCTTGCCTTAAGTGCTCGGTGAGCAGAAAGCCACCAAGCCAAGTGGTAGCATGGATCGAAAGCGTCTTCCATCATCACCACGGAGCCATCTGCTTCTTTCAGAGAGCTGTAACGCGACCCTGTGTAGGTACACGCAACTTCAGCGGCGCAAAGTGCCGAGAACCAAATCTTAACTTCTACAACCGTAGCTCTTTTCAGATCCATCAGGGATTGCACAGCTTCAGAACCAAACCCGTCATTTACTCCATCCGTTCCTATACTAATGTAATTAACCTCCAATCATCCAGTCTCTGCCACTCCTTCCGCACAATTTGAGCAAACCCCACCCTTCTGAACTTGGCACCGCATCTTGTTACCTCGGACGGTTCCTCCGGTGTCAGTAGTATTGCCCAGTAAATCATAGCCAGCTTGCGCCTGACTTCATATCCCGGCAGCGTAGCCCAGCAGTTTTCAATGCTCTCTTTGTTGAATGTAGCGTTCACAATTCCCGTAGCTGAGAGTGTCTCGTGTTCAGGCGCCTTCGGCTGGGTATGGTAGATCACGTCGGTCTCGTCTCTTGGATTCACCCATGCCTCCTCGGATGCCACAATGGCCGTGTAGCACTCTCTCACCAAACATATCCCGCCTTTACCCTCATCCAGCGATGCCCATCCAATAACGCCCATCTCCGGGTCCATGATCTGGCGATAGGTTCCTGTTAGGTCTAGATAACAAGCTTGATCTCGGGATAGTCGACGAGCGCGTTAAAGAGGGAGTCGATCTTAGCGCCGGGCATACCAAAGACGTAATTAACGCCGGCGGCGAGGAGGGAGTTGACGACAATCTGGACGGTGTTAGTCGCCATGTTGCTGGCTGAATTGATGACGATGTATGGGTTTAGTGATAGAGCAGCCGCTTAATATCCGCGCCCTATCCTTGTCGCGGGGTCGAGATAGTGGCCAAAACAGGGACGAAGCGCTCTCCACAACGTTGCGCCGCCTGAGTCAGCGCGCACGGCGGGCCGAATGGCAGCCCTGAATCGTATGACGGGTCCATCCCCGCCGCTGCCGATGCTGTCTGGCCGATCATCGGGCACGCGCGGGTCCTGCGCGGGTCCGTCGCTGACGACAACAAAAGCAGCAACAAAGAGAGAAAATACCAGCTGCATTCCACATTTCCAACCCTCCGCCATCCGCCAACATCACGCAACCACCAAACATAGCGCACAACGAAGTCTACCAGTACCCCATCGTCTCGGCCCTGATAGACGGCGCCGTATCGTACGGCGTGCTAATCTCGGAGATCCTCAAGCACAGCGACCACGGCCTCGGTACCTTCCGCGAGATAGTCGGCAAGATAATCGTCGTCGACGGCGCCGTCTTCCAGATAAAGTTGGACGGCAGCATCATCCCCATCACGGCCCCGGACACCGTTATTACCCCGTTCGCTACCGCTACGCGCTTCCACCCGACCGAGACCGCGCGCGCGACTATTACATCCAAGAAGGACCTGTCCGCCCTTTTTACGCGCCTCTTCCCCGCCGCGCGGAACCACTTCCTCGCGATCCGCATGGACGGCGTGTTCAAGAGTATTAACGTCCGGATGGCGGGCGGCTAGTGTTTTCCGCGCGAGGGCATAATGGCCGTGGCGAAACGACAGACCATACACACGTTCCACGGCGTACGAGAAACCGTAGCTGGGTTCTGCTATCCGGACTAGACCATAGGCGTTAAAGTTACGGGCGACCATATGCACTTTATCAGCGAAGATAGGTAGCGCGGGGGCCACATCCTTAGGCTGGAGACCAAGGGCGATATCGACGTGGGCGTGGTGGTAATGTCCAAGTTTCACATGGATCTGCCGGTTAGGGACGAAGAGTTCAATGAAGCGGCGCTAGTCAAGGGCGAGAAGGGCGTCGCCTCCGTGGAGGGGTAGAAAGGGCTTGGTGGGCTGGGGATGTTGTAGCTGCATAGGGGTTGGCGTGGCTTCCAGAAGGATTGATTGCATTCTGTTAAGGCTCCTTGAACGCTTGTTGAGCAAATCAACGATATTCAGAAACTCGCCTTAGCAACACTAATCGCCCCATACAAATTGACGCGACAAGATGAGCGGCGAGGATCCTAAGGATCTGGCACTCTGGGGGCGAATGCCATGAAAGGCAGCGGAGGAGACACGCCCCATACCGCCCATTATCTGCATTGTCGACACGTTCAAAGCCCCACAGCCATCCATGTTGGTTGAAGGCATTGCCCCCGATTCATCCTTGGCGTCGCCTTCGCGATCCCTTCGCCATGGCAGAGCTTGGCCGGCATCTCGCAAATCGATAGGGAGGGTCCACCAAATACCTTAGCGTGGTACTGCGACCTAACATATTCACCAGAGGAGTATTAGCCACCAGTAGATGGCGGCGAAGCCTTTGACTCGGACAATCGCGCCAGTCTCCAAACTTCCCTGCCGACCAACCTTTTACTTGCCCTACGAGAAATTCGATTCTCCCAGGTGCCGCTTCTGCTGCCCTCCCCATGCTAGGAAACCCGGAAGGCGGGACCGACACAATCCCACGATTAAGGTGGGCTATTGTCCGAGAGATGATGCTGCACATGGCGACTGCTAATCAACAGTGCAGATCTCACATATTCGGGAACCATAACCGCGCTGTAAGATGCTCCAGGTGCTGGAAAGCCTTCAACTCCAAGCCATGCGTCCTGAGACACCGCGGCGAAAACGCATACGTAGGGAGTGCCGACACCTACCACTTACTAGGTGACAGGGGAGCAGGCCAGCCAGCCCCTTACCCTGAGGTTACTCAGCACCGCGGAGGGGAACTGGTATCACTTATTTAGACTAGTCTCGCCTTTAGTGCTCGAGCAATAATCAGACAGATCCCGCCGCCTTTCCCCTTATTAGATTAAGGATTCTCAAGAGAATGCTCAGTCCAGGAAGATTAAAGTTACTCAAACTACGCCACCACCTCCTAATCCTCGTTTTTTCCTGAACTTAATTCGTCAGAGTTCCCCAACACGCAGGTTAAGTACGTGCCGTTCTTATCATCTGCCGCAGGTCCATGGGAGAAATCCACAAGGCCTGTTTTTCACGAGCCGCATTCCCAGCAACCGGAGATCAATTATAAGCCATTCAGGCGATGCCCCCTTAAAAACAGAGATAACCAAAACCGGCTAGGTTCAGCTATAAGGCTGACTTGTTTGGCGGACCGTACACCCGCGGCATAACCGACAGCTTTGACCAACTATCAGCCACCGGCCATCCCTTATATGGAGGGTGTTTCAAGAACCATCTGCTAGAAAACTACCAGAAATCCAACACTCCGGGGGCCTCAATCTCATCCGCAACAACATCGTGCGATGCCACAACATCACCCGGCCATCGGAGCTCGTATCGTAGGAATAGTAGCGAATTCCCCAACGTCGGATTCGGATGCTTCAGCACCTCATGAGCTCAATAGGAGGCCTTATTAATCTTCTCATATGCACGAAGAGCAGCGTAAGATGGCTCGTTCGTTACGCACTTCGAGCCTCAAATATTTCTCAGACATCACCAGCTAAGTCAAGGGTTCTGTAAGAAATGCTGGACTCTGGATTCGGTGGACTTGATTGGTTGCAACTCCTGTGATTGCCTTGCTCCTGTGGTTCTGGCTAGACGCCTTCAAACCCACCGAATCCAGTGTGCAGCGCTCCCCGCAGTTCCTTACATACACGAAATTTGTTTGCACGGCGGATTTCTTTGAGAGGGCTATCTTGTCAGCACCAGCAATTACTGTGTAGATGTGCCGGTTTGATATTACGTGATAAACATGTGACCTCCTCAGGGCTATATTCATCTAGCAAAGTATCTGGCACCATATCTGGCGAGCATGATGCGAGGTCCTTTGCCGACGCCAGTTTTCATAACGGATACATAGAAGAGCTAAAAGAGTAAACCGACAGTGAGATGAAAAGATAGGGACAAGGTATTTTGAAGAGTAGCTTGGGGACGTCCGAACTCCGGGGCGGAAAAACAGCCACAGCATCTCGGCAATAACACGGCAATATAATCTGCATATGTATAATCTGCAAAGTCCGAGGCATTCACAACGCAAAAGTGAGTCTCGGAAATGGCCGTAGCGTTCGCTCTGACAGGTGCACGCAGCCTCAGCAGCCCCAGACCGAGTGAAATGCGAGACTTGAAAATCTTATCGAATGCGACCTTCCAATTAAAAGCAATAATACCACATGACCTGGGTGCTTTTGTGCTTACCTGGAGAGGCCTCATTCCGTTCACCTGTTACCACCTCGCACTCCATCGTAAATAAAAATTGAGGTGATCCTCAATCGGTCTTTCTCCCGAAACCACAAACAGCACATGGATTCTCGTATTTTCAGGACAGACAGAAGCCACTTCTGTCACTCCATGCGTATATAGGCTGCCTGCGGAAACACTGACGAAGCTCCGTGATAAATCTGCCGTTCTAGCCACTCCTTTCTGCATATTCAACTGCGTTTCCCTCCGGCCTTTGCAGCTTGGAATCCGAACCACATAGCAGCCTTCGATATGAAATCACTTTACGCCACCCTTGGCTGTGTCATATTTGCCAGTGGCGTCCTGGCCCAGTTCCTGGAGCCGCCTCCCACCACCTCAGACCCCCAAACTATCAAGGAATGCACCTTCTGGCACATCGCCGTCGCCGGCGATACTTGTGAGAAACTGAGCTCTGAATCGGCGCTCACAGTCGCCCAGCTCACCACCTGGAACCCTTCGCTTGCCAAGGGTTGCAAATTTGTCACGGGCAATTCATACTGCATCGAGAAGAACTATGGTATTCCTGATCCCGTCATCACCACCACAGCGCCCAAACCACCCACCACTACCGGAAATGGTGTGGCAACACCCACGCCCGTCAGCGAGGGCATGACAAAGAGCTGCAACAAATTCCACTTTGTTGCCAAGGGCGACGGCTGCGCAACTATCACCAAGAAATACGGCATCAGCTTCGAACAGATGCTTGCCTGGAACCCAGCCATTGGGGGCAACTGCGAGATGCTTCAGCTGGGTGTCAACTACTGCGTGGGTTTGATTGGGGGCACACCCGTCACTTCCAAACCGCCTACCATCACCACACCCGCAAACGGCATCGTAACACCCTCGCCAATCCCAGACAATATGACCAAAAACTGCAACAAGTTCCACCTTGTTGCCAAGGGCGATGGATGCGCGACTATCACCAAGCAATACAGCATTAGCTTCGAACAGATGTTTGCCTGGAACCCAGCCATTGGGAGCAACTGCGAGATGCTTCAGCTGGGTGTCAACTACTGCGTGGGCTTGATTGGGGGCACACCTGTCACTTCCAAACCACCAACCATCACCACACCCGCAAATGGTATTGTCACGCCCTCGCCGATCCAAGACAACATGACCAAGAACTGCAACAAGTTCCACCTCGTCGTCAAGGGCGATGGATGCTCCTCGATTGGGACCAAGTACAGAGTGTCCTTTGCCCAGCTCTTCAGCTGGAATCCGTCCATCGGCGGCGGATGCGAGACCATGGTGCTCGGCACGCATCTCTGTGTCGGCGTCATTGGCGGAGGCACCACCACGGCCCCGACCACCAAGGCCACGACAACCTCAAAGGGCAACGGCATCGCCACCCCAACGCCCATCCGGGAAGGGACCACACCAAACTGCACCCAATTCCACCTCGTTGTCAAGGGCGACACGTGCGCGAGCCTCGGCACAAAGTACGGCGTTACCTTTGCGCAGCTTCTCGCCTGGAACCCGACCGCTGGCTCCGGCTGTGACGGCCTGTGGCTCGATACCTATGTTTGCGTGAAAGCCACGGGCGGGCCGACCCCGCCGCCCACAACGACGAAAAAACCCGTGGCCACGACAACTACCAAAGGGAACGGGGTAACGACGCCGACGCCGACGCAGCCGGGGATGGTGACAAACTGTAAAACGTTCTACAAGGTTGTCAAGGGCGATGGGTGCCAGGCGGTTGCAGACAAGTATAAGATTACGTTGGCGAACTTCAAGAAGTGGAATTCCGGCGTGGGCGCGAACTGTGAGCTGATGTGGTTGGATGCCTATGTTTGTGTTGGGCTGATTTAGACTCTGTGGGCCGGTGGCTAGGAGGCAACGCTGGAGACGGAGGGGACGCAAATTTTGGCATATAGATATTCCCATTTTCACGTAATGCAATACGCCTTCCTCATCTTCTCCCCATCAGTACATTTCTAGGTCCAGCCCGTTTCACTTATTTCCCACAAGCCATCTTTATCGGGTGCCATAATTATCGGTTGCTTCAAACACGGAGAATGACACCGGTGCGATATTAGTTCCAGCCACAGGCTGGGGCGGTGAATGCGATAGCGGACAGGCTAACAAGAAGGGCGTAGCAACATTGGATCCAGGCCAGCCAAGGGTGTATTCGGAAAATCTATGTCCAGTCTATAGAATAGGAGCGCTGGAGACAAGGGTGCGCGTCGACACTACCGAGATCCGACCTGTATCCAAGCTTCTCTGATTAGACAGGGCGCTCGCACGTACCGGGCACCATGGTACCGCGGCCGTTCGCGCTAGGATCCACTACATCTTACTTGGTGTGAATGTCATCATGTTGGAGATGTACCATCACGTCCACCCGTGAGGCAGTACAGCCTCAGAGATAGGGGTACGGCCACGTGAGGCGTGCTTGAGATGGGAAGAGCAAGGTCAATTCCCGTGCTCGGTGTGAGAATGTGTAAGTAGGGGTTGCACTGTCAAATCTCCTAGGTCGAGAAGCGAGTACGAAGACGGTCTAGGCCAGCCCTTACGACCCGACCCTGGCTCCTTTGGAGATGGCCAAACTGGATATGACCATGGGGGGAACACTGAATATCGAGCCGTCTGCGTCGAGTCGAGTCGAGTGGAGCAGCCATGTCACACGGCGTCGGTGTTGGGGCGGCCGCGGCTTAGGTGTACAATGGATGGGACAAGGAACGGAGAGTTTGCGGAAATTATGGGCGAGGCTTGGGACA
>Ga0247770_1000282_pt1 | contig 49217 bp, 72 predicted proteins | sample UWRJL136409B6_FD_179943 | JGI IMG/M metagenome (GOLD analysis project Ga0247770, IMG submission 179943) | Plant litter microbial communities from Arlington Agricultural Research Station in Wisconsin, United States - UWRJ-L136-409B-6 | ecosystem: Environmental > Terrestrial > Plant litter >...
CCGGGAAGATCTGGTGGCGTGTCGTGAGCAGGCGGAGCATCCTGACTACTGCCTGCGTATCTGCACGTGGTCCAAGTTGCTGACGTCACCGTCGATGCCGTGTTGTTGTTGTACCAGTGAAGATGCTCCATGGACCGTGTATTATGCGTGGAACGCGGTTGGCGTCGCGCCGACAGGTGTGAGATCGCGGGAGAGGCTTGCAGACGCAAGTGGAGGTGGAAATTACAGGGTATTTCAGAATCATCACATTGCACATCAAGTAACTCGCATCGATAATTATAGCTGCGTTACTTCTCAATTCCATACCACGGATTCTGGCGCAAGCTGTTGCTCGTAAGTCTTGGTCATCCACCCAGTTGTCCGCTTCCCAGGAGGCAGTGCAGCTATCACTTGTTCCATTTGAATGCAAGCTTTGCCAGCTGAGAAGATCCCCTGTTTTAAATTGTCGATTCCGTTGCACCGCCGCAGGGGTTGGAGCATTATAGTGCTGACGGCGATCTGATCAAGTCCCATTGTGGCTGCGCGGTTTTTACGACGACCCAATTCGGGTCTTGGCTGAAATTGAGACGGCGGCGAGGGGTCAGTACCTTAGTCGTGAAGTGAGATGCGCTCACTGCAGCGTTAACGTCCCGATTTCCAGGTTTCGCATCCGCCGTGCGGAAACCTGCAGCTTCGCTTCAGCTAGGACCCGGCCCAGAGGGGTCCAAACCGTACTGTGTACGACCTCAAGTGGCCTGCCTTGTTGTAAATACAAATTCGCCGCGGCACTGCGTGAAGACAGCGAACAATAGGGACAAGGTACCTGACCGACTATAAACAGGCTGAAAGAACGAAGAGTTGGCACGGTGCGAAAATGGCAGCCTGTTCCCGCAGCCCTAACAGCTTGAGATTGGAGGGGCTTCAGGCGCCCTCTATCCCTGTGAATCGCAGTCTGTGGCGCTTATTCTGGCAGCCCAGCTCCCCAGCTCCCCTGCACTGTACCCGTCTTACTCAGAAGCTGACTCAACTCGCTTCTCTCCGTGCCGACAAAACAATGCGGCACAACGAACAGGGTCTAGACCCCAGCTTGCAGGCAGCGAGATTCGCGGGCCCGGCGCGCCAGGAGACTGACGGAGGGTTCCCGGCTTGTGGGGATTGGGCGGGCCCCACCAACAGCTACGCCTCCCTCTTGTGGAAACCGCAATCGTGGACTGCCCTTTGCTGATTGGCCTGCTTCACGCGAAGGGGCCCTTCTTGCGTCAAGTCTCAGGCGAGAATTACATCCATCGCTGCAAGCCACAGACGGGCAACAAAGGGCCATCTCGATGGGCCATGGCTATAACTGTGCCCGTCCACCCATGTGTTTGTGCCCAGCATCTCAGGCCGCATCTCTTATCTTCTTGTCGCCCGCCATCAACTTGGCCATTCGTTTCTCGCCTGACTTCAATTCTCGATACCCATTGTACTACGACCATCTTTTTTCACGCTCACCCAGCCGCCACAATGACCCACCCTTACGTCCGCCGGCAGTCGTCGCCCTTCCTGAAGCGGGTACTCATCCCCTTCTGGATTCTGCGGCTCCTCGTGCTCGTCGTCGGCCTGGCCATCTACGGAATCGCCCTCGCAGCACTCATCATCTTGACCTCGGACGACCTTAAGAAGTACGAGATCGACTACAACACCACCATCGACATCTCCAAGGCCCAGGCACTCATCGGCGTCATCGTGGGCATCCAGTTCATCTGCCTGATCCTCGAGCTGGTCTGCATCGTCAAGCGCTGCAGACGCACGCTGAGCCCGGCGTTCTTCCTGGGCGCCAACATCGTGCAGTCGACCTTTGTTGTTGCTATGTTCATCCTGTCCATGATTGGCGCCAGGACCGCCGGCAGCGTTGGCGTCTCCGTTGCGATTCTGTGAGTTTGCCTTTAAGATATTGGTCTCCCTATGTTCCATGAGCGTCTAGCTAACCCCTGGATTTACAGTGTCATCTTCCTTGGATTCCTCATCTATTCTGCTGTTGTCTACCACCAGTTCCGCAAGGGCCTTCTCGATGCCGAGCTCGGAATGGGATCGCAATCCAAGGGAAGCCATTAAGGGACTTGTACCCTGGGACAGAGCATGGAGATGTGCGTTGTAGTTCATGATGGAGACCGATTTGGTCGTGTCATATGAGGGACTTGGGCTGGGTTGGATAGGTTGGCTTGTAAAAGGACTGGTGTCTGGCGCGTCGGTAATCTAACTGTCCACCAGAAAGAAATCTGCACAAATATTTGAGTCTCTACCAGGAGCGCGTCTTTTACAAGATCAAATGGTAATATGCGAGGTTTCCTTCTCGTGTTGCTCCGTAACGAAAATGAAGATTGAACACCTGACTGAATCGAGTAAGTTAGGCAAGGTACTTGGCAACAAGACGTATCACACCTCAACCCCAAACCAGGTAGGTTGGGCTGCTCGCCTCCAATGCTTTAGACAACTCCCCTTAACATGAACCCATTCATAACACCTTTTCAAACAGATTCGCATCTACGCCCTACTTCTAGGCTTTGATAAACTCAAGAATATCCTTGTTGACCTCCTCGGCGCAAATATTAGGCAAAGCATGGGGACCACCCGCGTAAATCTTGAGGGTGCCCTGTGGCAGTAGCTTGATGGTCTTCTTAGCCGACGCCTTGATCGGGACAACTTGGTCGTCGTCGCCGTGGAGCACGAGCGCGGGGATGTCCATCTTCTTGAGATCCTCGGTGAAATCGGTCTCAGAGAACTCCTTGACACAGTCAAACGCCCCTTTGAAAGAGACTTGCATCCCTACGAGACAATATCAGCATGGAAAATTCTCCCCACTAAGAGTGAAACATACCTTGTTGCCACCAGCTATGGATGGCCCCTTGGCTAACCTTTGCGTTTGGGCGGTTGAAGCCGAAGAATGGACCAGAGGGAACGTCAAGGAAAAACTGGGAACGGTCGCTGAGCATGGCAGTCCGGAAGCTGTCAAATACCGACATGGGGGTGCCCTCGGGGTTGGAATCGCTCTGGACCATGATAGGGGGGACGGCGCTGATGAGGACGGCCTTCTTGACGCGGCTGGTACCGTGGCGGCCAACGAAGCGGGCAACCTCGCCGCCACCGGTCGAGTGCCCAACCACTGTGGCATCCTTCAGGTCGAGGTGCTCGAAGAGCTCATGGAGGTCATCGGCGTACGTGTCCATATTGTTTCCTTCCCACGGCTGGGCGGAGCGGCCGTGGCCCCGCCGGTCGTGGGCAATGACACGGTATCCCTGGCTGGCGAGGAAGAACATCTGGCTGTCCCAGTTGTCGGAGCTTAGGGGCCAACCGTGCGAGAAGGTGACGACGGAACCATTTCTGTTGCCCCAGTCCTTGTAGTAGATCTCAGTGCCGTCGCGAGTGGTGAAGGAGGGCATCGTTGGGTGTGTGATTTTCCGGTTCTTGTATTGGAAGATTTGTTCGTAGAAACAGCGCGGAAAAGGTTGGAGGGCGACAAGACCTAGAGACTTGCTGGACCGATGAGTTGGTGATGTGGCCTGCCGTCATAAACGGAAGGTAGCGATGTCGATTGCTTTATACTCCCCAGCGGAACAAATATGGTGCGCTGCCGTCACAATCCCGACGGTTTACCGACATCGCAAGGAGGCGCCCGTCTCAGTCAGGTAGGTACCTTTTCGGTGTTTCGGACCGCGATCAACTAGCGCCCTGCAGCCGCAAACGTCTTTCATTCTTCCAAATCGGCAATCGTCCCCACTCCAACTCGGCAGGGCATGTCAAGGGAGCCAAATCGCGCGATGTCTCCTGGACCTGCCAGGTTGTTGAGCGAGACTGTGACGCTATTCCCATGCAGGCGGGTGCCATCAAACTAAACCTGCGACTACGAAATAGCGTCTAATAGCGTCTGCAACAAGTTCAGCCCACATCCTTCGCCGTAGTTATCAACGCGCCCTGCCACTGACAAAGGCTCATCAGTCCCACCGAAAGCGAAGAGAGACACCGAGACTACAGCGAGTTCCGCCGAGAGTTAAGACATAAGGTACCGTAGTTTCCTGCAATCGGATAAGTCGGAATCCTTCGCGCCCGTACGGTCGTGACGATTGATCTAAAGCGATAGACAAGTTCAATCGCGGGAGTTGAAGCTGAGTAAGGACCCAAAAAGGATTCAGAAAATGGGGCGCCATCGATTGTGATTGGAGCCCTGAGCTGCCCGGTGCTGGCAGGGGTGAGCTTCCCTTGCCCCGCACCCACTACGTCATCGACCAGGGCAGCTCATGTTCCACGTCGCCGACGACTGTGGGAAGGCCACCCTTTGGACTGTTCATCAAATCTTGTTGCCGAACTTCCGTCCACCGAAAGCGCCAAGGTGTACCTATCCCACGCAGTCCACTTCAGCTATCATGGCCGAGATCGCAGCAGGAGCGATTGTTGCCGAGCAGGTCGTTTCAACAGGCGTTCAAGTCGCCGCCCTCGCCGCAGTCGCAGCACCCACGCAACCCCTCAAGGTCGCTCTATCTCAGCTGGCGAGAGCCGATGGTGGAGATGATTCTACGTAAGGAAAATCCGCGTCCCCTTCACCTAGGTTGCATGTTCCACTATGGCTCGGGCTAACGGGCTCGCACAGTCAATCTCTAGGTCGGTCGAACCACACCCTGACGACCGTCCGCGACGGCGCCTACATTTTCGGCGGCGAAACATCCACCGGCGAGCTCTGCACCAGCGATGTTCATGTCATCACCCTCCCCACGCGCAGCTCCAGCAAATCTACCCGCGACGTGAAACACCTAGCATACAAGCCCTTCCCCCTCGAAGACGCCGAAACTGGGGGTGTCTTTGCCCCAGCGCCTCGGGCCCAGCACGCGGCTTGCGCCAAGGGCAAATACCTCATCATCCATGGTGGCCGCGATGATCACGGTAACCCTGTAGACGACGATAACTGCCTCTGGCTGTGGGATACGGAAGCCCTCCAGTGGACAAAGTTGCGAGGGGAAACACAACTCGGCAAGATCATGGCCCCCCGCTTCGGCCACCGCATTTTCGTCGATCCCTCCCAAGACTTCCTTATTCTTCATGGCGGCCACACTATCCAGGCACTCAAAAAGCCGCACGCGGGCGAGTCAGCCCCCCTTTCAAACCCCAGTTCGCCGATCGAAAAGGAGACTTGGCTCTACGACTTCAATTCTCGGTCTTGGACCGTCCTACCCGACTCTCCAGCACCCGCAGCCGCTGCTGCCTACACCGACACTACACTGTACACCATTAGCCGTGACGCCGAGTCCCCTGAGCTCTCGGGCGCCGTCAATTATCTTCGCCTCCTCAACTCCACCACTGAGCGCGAGAAGTCTGGAGCCCTGTCCTGGAAAACCGTCACGTTTCCCACGAACCCGCTGACACCGGGGCCCCACCCACGGGAAGGGGCCGCCCTTCTGCCCCTCAACACCGGGCACGGACGAACATATCTTGCGTACATGTTTGGCTGCGAGGATACGCAAAAACTGTCGGCAGAATCCTTCTTCTCCGATATCTGGACCCTCCAGCTACCCTCGCATGGCTTCACGGCAGCCTCGGCAAAGGACAAAATCCGTGACAAGCTGATGCATCATAGCTCAGGAGCGTTTAGCTGGGCTACTGCGGAGCTCATTCCGACAGAGCAAATGCAGCCTGATGGAAAGGTGCATCCGGGTCCGAGGGCTCTATTCGGGGCCGATTCTTGCTTTGACGGAACAGGGGTCGTGTTCTGGGGTGGCGTGAACGCCAAGGGAGAAAAAGAAGCAGATGGATGGGTACTGGCACTTGCGTATGGGTACGCGGACAATGATCGGTTTGAGTAAGGGATGGTCAAAAATGTACGATAGGATGGTGGCCGAACTGAGGATACCTTTATGCCGTTGTCAGCCGGGAATTAGATGGTTTAAAGTCATTACGAATTTACCTTTTTCCGTTTCCATCAGCTGCGTTTTGTGACCAACTTTACCTACCCACGACAGTGAGTAGAGGTAGATGTGCGTTAGGTAAGTTCTAGTTAACGGAAGGAAACAAGTCGATGGTCCGAACCAGACCTTTGGAGGCAGAAAGTATGAGGACAAAACAGCACGTCAGCACTCCCAATAGGTAGTGTCATATAGACCACAGAAACCGTGACATGATACACCTCGACCGCAAAAATAGCCATAAGGAGGGCTGTATTCAAGTACAATACCTATCGCTAATCCAATTACGCTGTTTTGAGATCCCTGCCCCTATGCGGCTCAGACCTCAATACCAAGACAAATAGCGCCAAGTTAAGTACTTTTGCTGCACCCACATAGACCACACGTCCTCGGTGAGCGCGGGAATGTAAAACAGAAACACAACGTCAAGGTTCCCGCCAATCATGAGTGGTATGAACTGTCTGAGCCTCAGGAACGTAAGTCGAATGTTCACCCAGAAAACGTGGGGATTGTGTGGAGCTGAAAAAAGGTTCAGTTCGCTTCCCATGTCTACACCTATTTCCAACCGTTTCAAGCCTCTGCACCTCTAGTTTATTAGGCTCAAACACAGTTGATCACCTGGCCAGAGGTCATTATTGGGGGTATGGAATATCATTAGCGGAAACCAGATGCGTAGTCGCGAAAGCAGCTTGACGTTCGTGTCACCGATCTGATGGAAGAAGTCCCTGATGGCGAAACCCCGCGGGGGGTTATGGTGGCAACAGTAAGGGTGAAATTCAGTGAAAGGGCCGAATGTGTTTTCGCGGTAGAGTATCTCGCGCGCTTCCACGAAGAACAGTCTGCTGACGAAGAGGAGTGCGAACGCAGGCCTCTCGTTTGGCAACGGTTTTATCAGTCTGAGTCGCCACGCCCCGTTGTTGTCTTGGCCGAATGTGAATCCGAGTGGACTTGGTGATATGAGTGAATATCTGAAGATTTCGACGCGAAGCTCCGCAGGCAACTTGTCAAGCTTTAACCAACCCCGCCAATGAGCTCGCTGGTGGGCGAGATGTCGGTTGAATAGACGGGGTCTGCGAGCTTTCTGGAGGGCCAGACGCCGCTGGTCTCGGCGATATCTTGCAGCTATATAGCGGGCTAGACGTCGCTTGGACCGGCGGTGTCCTCCAGCTTTCTGGCGGACTAGACGCTGCTTGAATCGGCGGTGTTTTGCAGCTTGTATGCGACCTCGGCGCCGGGGGGCTCGGCGTCGCTTTTTGGCCCCATATTTCGACATTGGCGCGACAGTTGGAACCGTAAGCCGCAGTGCTGATGGGTGTCTGGTAGATATTTCACGAGTATCAGCTGCAGCGCACTACTAACGCCGGGGAAGAGGGTTGTACGTACCGTTGAGTATAGAAAGTTCCGAAAAGACTGTGGAGTGTGGAGTGCTAATGCTCGTCTTCGATGCCGGTGTGGGAGATGCCTATACATGAGAAAGTGGCGGCGCGGTGGTATTTCTTAATCAATGCTCTGCGGTTGAAGGTGCATGGTCGTAACCGTCAAGGCGAGTAGAGGGCCTCGACAGCTGCGGGCTAAGATCAGAGCGGGTTTTGTTGGTCTTGCCATCGGTTGTGAGGCAATAGTCCCTGTCGTCTTCTTTGGCTGCAGGCGGTTTATGACGCCAGGCAAGTGCTTTCTGGTTCCCTAACCAGTCCGATAGGCAGGTGTGATGGAGGCACCGCTCCCTGGAAACTCGAATCTCGATCTGGGAGCAGATCCCACGCCGCCCAACAGCCAATATCGCCATCATCAGCATCATCATTTGTACTCATTCTCCTGACCGCTTCGTCAAATCCTCCGCCATGCTTCCCGGAAACAAACCGTCAAGGCTGAGCTCGTCCGAGATCCCGCGCCACACGACCAACGGCTCGTCACGTCGCATCTCCCATCATTTCCCCCGCCGATTGACGATGGCGAGTCGGTACACCAACACAGCCGACCCTTTTCCACAGCTAAACATCCCCGACAATGTCTCAAAACCAGAAGCGCGCCTGCGCTAGGATCGCCTACTGGATCGCTTCGAGCTGATTCTCCTCCTTTCTGGCGTTCTGATCCTCTTTACCTCTCTCATCCCGACGAGGAAAAACAGGCGATTTGATGTAGAGAAAAGAGACATTGACCCAGTGGGGGTGTTCGTGTTCGGTGTGCCTCTGGTAGGTAATCAGCGTGGCTTTTATTGCCTCTAGGGCCGAATGGCTGATCTCTTTCGCTACTGCAGGGCGTTTTGACGCTTCTCTCAATGGGCCTCAGGGAGTGCATTGACCTCCACATACCTCGACACCAGACGGACGCGCCGGGCCTGCGGCGGGACCGAATGACGCCGCTTCAACTGCTCTGGACACTCCTCCTGCGGTGCATTGTGTTTTCGTACGCTGCTGCATGTCCGTTTCTACTGATCGTTGGGCCGTGGGGACCACCCGCGAGAAGAAAGCTGAAAAGCCACCACGAGAAGCTCCACGGCCCGATCCAATCGTCGAAAACGCGGATTGACGGGATACTGAGCGCGGAAATCATCCTCGTCTGTCTCGCTACTATGGTTGCAGCGCTGATGGGATGTCTGATCGCCGACGCGGCGAGGAGGCTGGTGGAGGTGTCACGGGGCGAAAAGCCGGCCGATGTGGAGAAGTCGGGTGTTCGCGCAACGAGACCGCAAACCGCATGCCATTGTACCTGAAGACTTGTTCTAATACCTGGAGCCTAGAACCCTTCAGACATAATTAGACTAATAGAACTCGTGAATATCCTTTGGATCATTCGGTCATGGTCACAAGAGCTTGTCGCAAGTGTTTGCAATTGTGGCAGGTTTTGGCATGGGGGCCCCTGGCCAGGTCGGTCTGTTGTTCCCTGGCCAGTGCCTGCGTTGGCGGGGGATCGGCGGGGCTCCACTGCGGAAGTACCCGCCTGCCAAGCCTTACTGTCATCAGCGGGGAAATGCGCGGCTTTGGGGTTTTGGCAAGAACAACCATTTTGTCAAGACCTACAGTGAGAAGCGTCGAAGCCAAGATGTTGATCTGGCAAACCTCTCTTTGGGTATTTTGATTGTTGCCCGATGGGGTCCATGCGAAGCCTCGGAATCTAGCTCGGGGATCAACTGCTTACCCCGCTATTTCCGACGCGCCCCGACCAGGAAGACCAGGAACGCGATTGCGATCAACCGCGTTCCTCCGGACCTGCGACACCATCCCTACACTCCAACTCCGCCAGTCGATCATCGAGATGTACGTTCGCCAACAGCGGACCAGCACTACTCACCCCAAGCCGCGGTCGCAATTGCTAACCTCCAATTCACAGGATAGAAGCCTCCCTCCGACTGCGGCGGGCGATCCGCGCCAACGACCCCCTCCTCGTGAAGCGCATCCTCCGCTCGCACCCGCACCTCCTCCACAACCCCGACCACTCCGTCACCGGCGACGCCAACTCCTCCCTACACCTCGCCGCCTCCCTCGGCCACCTCGCCATCTGCAAGCTGCTCGTCGAGCTCGGCCACGAAGACGGCACCCCGGCGCTCAACGACGCGCACCAGACCGCCCTCATGCAAGCCGCTGCCGCGGGGCACACCGAAGTCGTGCACTTCCTCGCCGAGGGCGACCCCGTCGCCATCCTCCGCCAGGACGTCCGCGGCCGCAACGCCATCATGGAAGGCAGCCTGAACGGGCATGATACGGTGGTGCAGATCCTGCTCACCTTTGCGCCGGGGGGCGCGGGTGCGGCGCTCGCGCAGTCGGATGTCGATGGGAACACGGCGCTGCATTTTGCGAGCAGCAATGGGAATTTGTTGGTGCTGAGAACGCTGCTGGCTGCGGGGGCCGATGCGGGGAGGAAGAATGTGTGGAATTGGTCGGCTGAGGCGTACAGTGCGACGGTGCAGGCGGAGGTGTATCTGAAGGGGCTGGTGGCTGAGGTGGAGAGGAGGAAGATGGTCAGGAGGGAGGCGGATGGCCCGAAGAAGGGGGGAGGGGTGAGGATTGTGGAGCAGGATGCTGACTTGGAAGATTGAGCGGAGGGGATGCGTGTTTATCTGTTGAGCGTTGCATGAGGATTTGAGCTGTCTTGGGATGTATTTTTGGCGTGGAGTTAGGAGTTTCCAAGCCGTGTCGGTCAGTACGGGGAGCTTTGTATGGCTTCGGCCCTTCTAGTGGGTTAGTAAGAGGGTTGGTGCCAGCTTTGTCTCATCACAGCATATAAAGGAGCGGTGACCTGTGGCCTCTGTTGCCTCGCCTATCGGTGCTCTTCGTAGATGACCCGAAGGGGTGTTTCACGCGTCACCGAGTCGTGCTTGTTGTGGCACTGGTGCCCATTCTGGGCGAAGCTCGTGTTGAGCCCCGCAGGTACATGGGATCACACTGACGCAGTTGGTTTGTTGGGGACCGCTGGCAAGTGGCAGTGACTCCCAACCTCCTAGGCAGTGCCCCTGATGTTTCTCGGTCTAAACATCGGTCACGGGAGAACCAGTCACCATGGTAGTACATGCCAGGAGGAAGCAACAGGTGCAAGCTCTGTAGATCTGGCAGGTATGCGTTCTGTCAGCTCGGGCATAAAACGCTTTAGAGCCATCCGAGTCTAAGCTACCGCCCCTGCCCAGCTAACCGATCCTGCTCATGGACTGCTTTGAGCTCACATGCGTTGCCATCTCTGGCTCACGTATAAAAAGATAAGACCCCAAGCTTGAATCGTCATCAAATTCGCCTCCCTTGACAACTACCCAACTCTTTCCCAGGCAGCATACCTAGGTACTCGCCCGGATCACCCAACACATCTTTCTCTCGAGACGAAAAGATGGGCGAAGTCATAGAATACGAGTTAACTACCGGCCTGCACCCCGCCGCGGCTCGATGCGCTGTTTGGTGTCATATAGAACCCAATCATAACGGCACAGACAAAACGTGGTGTTTCTACAATCTCCGATTTTACGACGTTGATGATAATTATTTATGGACTACCGATCTTGGAGGGTTGTTCGAGCCTTGGATGGAGATCCCTGGCCCTCCAGAGTGTGTGTTAGAGGGTAGATCTCTGGGGGTTGACGAACTTGACCAGTTTGACAAGTACTTTTCGTACTGAGGAGAGCGCGGAATCTTGATTCAAGGCATTTTTGGGGAAGCAAACTACTCAGTAGGGACCTGAATGTTTCCCTCCGTGACTCACACGCTTCTTTTCGTCTGATGTTATTCATCATAAGCCACAATACTTGTAGATTCAGCGCGATTTCTGTCCTTGCTATTATCCGAATGTAAAGTAAGCTCAAATAAATCCCCCCGCGGGTGTAATTCATCGCTGAACGCGCCCCTGAGTAATTGGGTGGGTGAGTGAAACTGCTCGTGAATCACTCCCATGAACGCGCTCCGCGGAACACGCGTCGTATTTGCTATATATTCCCTCCCTGCCCTTCCCCCCTTGATTATTTTCCCGTTCCCCCTTCGCAACCGAGAGTTCAACATCCTAGCTTCCTAGGTCGCAATCAGATATCGACTTCATTCTGCCGGAAGACTGCATTCTGAGCCTCAACAGAACCAGAGGAAGCTCCCCCCTAGGAATATCCATCACGACCGACCCTACAGCGCGACAAAGACGCGAACTCCGTCAACCGCTGCCCAAGCGCTATCTCGTTGCCCGCGGCGACCTTTGGCGACCACTGGAGAGCACCCCATTTTAGGGATCTCGTTGTTCGACCCTGACGGCTGCTCGCACACGTTACCTTCCGCAACACCTGAATCGAGAAGCATATCCTCGAGATATCCTGTAGCTTCTAACCCTAAGGTACTTGAACAGACCTCAGCGCAGTCTGCCATCAAGAAGAGGAGCTAACCAATCTAGAAAGCACTCCGACTTCCAGAGCAATTGATGTCGAATTTCAGCGGCATGGGGTTCAACCCCACTTACGGCCGGGACACTGGCCCGATGCCCAACCAGCAAACCAACAACAGCGGAATCAACCCTGTTCGAGGCCGAGATATGGGCTCTGCGCCGCCTCCCCGGCAACCAGCCGCTGCGCCGACCGTGCCAGCCTTCGCCGCGCCGGCTGCCCCGCCCGTTTTCGCTCCCGCTACCGTGGGAGTCAGCACAATTCCATACACGACCTACACCATCTATTTGCCGCAAGCTCCCCCGGCAGCTCCTCCTATGCTCCAGCCGACTACTCCTGTTCCGTTCGCGCAGCCACCTCCGGTCGGTACCCAGCAGCTCGCTACCGTCGACAACCCGCCGCTTTCTCCGGTCGGACCCCGCCAGCTTCAGCGCGCGCCCATTGCTACCGTTTCCGCTATGCCTGGTCTGAACCTTCATAATGCCGTCGGTTCTGTCGGTTGCGAACGCGACTACTCGTACTTGTTCCCAAGCGAGCATATCAAGATTCACGTCATCAACCCCGCCCGCCCGCCTTGGATGATGGCCAACAACGAGCCTGTCAGCTATGTTGGTCTTTACGTCCCCGCCAATCTCACCGTTCGCGACCTGCTCGAGGGCATGGGAGCTGTGGCCCATCGATCCATCGTCCGCGAGGTCACCCCCGGCGGCAGCGGAAGATGGTTCGCCGGACTCGAGATCCGTGGAGATGACACAGTGAATCTCGACAAGAAGATAAAGGAGTTCGGCTGGGACGCCACCCGTTCAGGAAACACCCACGTTGGGGACAGGGATGTCCTGTGGTTGTACGTGATCAAGGGATGAGGGAGCCGAATGTTTGAGGATGTCGATAGACTTTGCGCGATGTTGGAGGATTTCGAGGAGCAAGTCCGCGGAGAAAGAGACAGGCATGGGAAGCTTGGCTTATTTTTCGTCACCAAGCGGATTTCACATACCCCCATGTAATGTTTGTGCGTCGATGCACGGTATTGTGTCTTGATCATGTAGGTGTAGGATAGGGTTGTAGGGATGATCATGAGGTTGCGGCCTCTGTATAAGTCCGGCGTAGTTAGACCCTGCCTAACAACATCGCAGATGCCCGGAAGGGCTTCTGACTCTCGTGGGTGCATCTTGCCTTGGGAACTCTCATGAAACTCATTGCCACGGCCGTCTCCACTGCTGTGTCCGCCATTGTGGAGCTTCATTAGTGGGCTCAAAATGTTTAACAGTGATCCTTGTGGGCTGCAAAAAATGCATCATACCCACAAGGCAACTGCGACCTCCAGTCACTTCACCCACGACTCTCGTCATGATTCGAATGCGTGGCATTACAATTTTCCTTCCCATTGATGGCTTCAAATGAAGAACAAGCAGCATTGACATATGCCGCCTACTGGGATGAGCACTACTCACAACCACAATCTGCGCAGACACATGAGTGGTATCGATCCTTTGACGACCTCGAGCCCTTTTTCGAGCGGAACCTGTTCACCTCGCCCGGCCACACCCCTCAAAATGACACTCTCGTCATGCATCTTGGATCCGGGGGCAGCACTATCCCAGTTGACCTTGCAGCCCGGGGCTACATACGTCAACTCTGCGTCGACTTTTCCCCGACCGTTGTGGAGCAAATGAGAAATCGTCATGCTGCAACTGAAGGCATAGAGTGGCGCTTGATGGACGTCCGCGACATGAAGGGAGTGGAGAACGCCTCGGTCGATGCGGCCTTCGACAAGGGAACCCTTGATTCCATGATCCATGGGAGCCCATGGAGTCCACCACAGGAGGTCAAAGACAACACGACGGCTTATCTCCGAGAGGTGAGTGAGATTTGAGACTTCTCCTGTCACAGCACTGACCCAATCCGCTTCAAGGTACACAGGGTCCTGAAAGATAGTGGCAAGTTCCTCTATGTGACCTTTAGACAACCTCACTTTATGAAAGTCCTGTCAAACCCCGACGGACTGTGGGATGTCGAGATGCAGATTCTCGGAAACGAGGGCTCATTCGACTACTATGGCTATGTATTCCGTAAAGCGAATACGGAGAAGCCCGCTTGTGATAGGCTGGCTGCGGCAGAGGAATGAAGAATTGACCAACAAGAAGCAGAGTCGAGGATCGATGTGTTCCCGAAGCGAGAATTCGCAACCGGTATCGATGCCTGAGCATTGCACAGAGCCCGGAGGACCGCTACCGGAGATTTCGGATTCGCTTGCAATGGGAAGCGCCGCCGTTGAAAAGGCATGCTCGGCACCTGAGTGTCATCAATGACGACCGAGAGAAATCCCAGAAGGAATCATTCACGATACAGCGAGAGGAATCAACAAATACACTTCAGCACCTGCTTCCACTGGTACCCGGTCGCAACGCATCGCCCAATCTCATGCCACTCTGGTCAGCTCAAATGTCAACCGTCTCATCGTGTCTCCCGCCCAAGTGTCCTTCCCATTCCATTTGCTGTACCGGTAATCGAGCTCGGCATCCAACTCCCATTTGGTACCCGTCTTGGCTTCGACATCAGCAATAAAAAGCTTGAAGGTTTCCACGTTGTGAGCCGGAACCTTCTTGCCGATCCAGTCCATCACAGCGCCATCGACAACCGCAACAGCGTTACCGATGATAGTGGTTCCCACTTCGGGCTTCAGACATTTGATACCGCGCTCGAGAACGGCCACTTGCTCGTCATAGTTCCACATGTGCAGGAACATACCGAAATTGACGATGTCGAACTTCCTGTACAAGTCGTCCCAGGGAGCTTCATCTTCCATGATGTTGCCAATGAGGAACTTGGCCTTAAGGTGGTCCTTGTCGCGAAACAACTCGAAGCCCAGGTCTATGAAGCCTTGTTGGAGCTCAACGCCGACCAGATTCTCACCTGGCACTCCATCAAAGACGAGCTTCCGGATATCATGGCCCATGCAACACCCAATGTCGAGCATTTTGGCTCCGCCTTTGAGTTGGTCCAAGAGTCGTGGGTATAGCAGGTTGCGCTGGGATAGCTGAAAGTCCAGAAAGTCAAGTTGGCTGACGCACGGATACGGATATGTCTCCCATGCCTTTTCGCGCTGATGGCAGGTTAAAACCGTCAGCAGCCGACTAGAAAGACCTACAGAGTTCACGGCATGCTCACCAGTGCCATCACAATCGGCTCAATCTCTTCCCCGGGAATGCCGCTGTACTTGGCCAGCATATAACGGGCTGGCCATGAGATAACGGGGTTCTCAGTCCACCAGGGGACAGTCTTGTCCCGCTTGTACATGCGGTCAATGTCGGCCTTGTAGCTATCAGGATCTGCGGAACCCATCTTGTGCCGTGGGGGTTGCTGGAATTGCGGCAGCGGAAATGCGAGGAGAGGAGAGGGAGAATACGATCGGCACGAAGCGACACCGGGTAACAAGTTTGCCAGAGACTGTTCCGTCGACGCAGGGACAAGGGAAACCGGGAATATATAGCGCGAGAATCGACGCCGGCCCTCGACAAGTTGCAGTCAGACCTATGCCCTTTCCAGTGCCGACCGCGTCCAAATGCTGCCAGCCGTCGCCACGGTGTCATGGCGGAAAGCTACCCCGCGTCTAGTTGCTGCTCTCGGTATCAAACCCATCTGCATGGGGACACGCCATTGGCCTGGTACGCCCTTCACCACAGTCCCGCCCCTTTGTCCGAAGTCTTCGCTGCGCGATCCTGCACCAATTCACACCTGGTAGGCCACTCGGAGTCGTCCCATCTGCTCGGGTTCGGGGTTGTTCGCAGCCGATGTCGAGCTGCATGGCCACATGTTCCACATGGGATGATGTTTGACCCGTCTCCGGTTTTAGGAGGATGCGCGACGTGCATGGTGCCAAGAGCAGGGAAGCCAACCTCTGAAAGCGAACTTTGAGCCGTATCTGGAAACTAGCACTACTGACTGTCTGCCTGGGACCACCAGCCGAAGTGAGCAAGGCAAGCTAGCTCTGGATCTGCCCGTCAACCCCCGTCACCCCAATCCATCCGTGGCCAAGACTTAACCCCTCAAAGTGTGCCAGCCCCTCACAAGCGCCTACCAGGTCACCGGGAGCTTCTGAATCCCCACATCTCGATGCGAGTCTGAAAACTCCACCTTATCAACCGGTACCGCGAGGGCCAAGTTGGGAAGATTCGAAAAGAGGGACTCTGGTGATCGGCACATGTATCAGCATCATTCATCCGTCCTTCTCGGCATAACCCTGTCAGGTCAGGATTCAAAAATGTTCGACTCACCGAAAGCGATTCTCATCTCAGCTTTTGCAAGGTGCTCCGCGATGCAGCGATGCTCGCCGAACCCGAATCCCAGGGCATCTTGCGAGGGCCATTTGCGATGCATGTCGAACGTATTCGGATTTTCGAAAACCTCCTCGTCACGGTTGGCCGACTGATTGGATGCGATGATGCCCTCATTGGCTTTGATGTGCTGTTCTCGAAATAGTGTCAGGGGCGCCTTCGTTGTGCTACGACACCACGCAGAAGGGGCCGTCATACCTGTCCGCCAATCTCCACGTCTTCCTTCGCCACACGTCGCATGGCCATGGCCGATGCCGTGTGGTACCGGCACAGCTCGTCCACAAATGCGGGGGACCAATTCTTCGGGTCGGCCTTGAACTCAGCCAACTGGTCAGGGTGTTGCAACAGTGTCACCACGCCCTGCATTTGGTAATATGTCAGTTGTCCACAATTTGCACAGTGCTGAAACGGTACATCATCCGCCGCCCCCAAGTGAAGAGCATGTTTGGTGCGCCACTCACCAATGTAATCATGTTCACCATCGTGGCGTTGCCTGCGACGAGTAACAGAAACGCCATTTGCACGGCGTCGGCTTGTTCGAGATGTCCAGGCTTCACTTGCTCAACCACCAACGTGCTGATCAGGTCGTCCTTTGGCTCTTGCATTCGTTTCTCGACCAATTCTGTCATATAGTCCAGGACTTGTCTACAGGCGACACATCAGTCAGCATAACACCACGCAGGCCTATCAGATCGCCTTGGGGTCTACGGACTGGTTTGCGGCAGACGCTTCCCGGGCATTTGAGCTCCCGCTCGAGCGGACAGCCGTCTGCTTAGTGAGAAACTCGAGGTCTTCGAACGGCACGCCTAGCATCGTGTAGATGATCTACGCGGGGTTAAAGGGGCGGTCTTGGAGGTGGGGAGGCAAGACTGTCTTACATATGTCGGGAAGGGCAAAGCAAAGCTCTCGACGAGGTCGACAGAGCCGTTCGGACCCTTCGTCTTCATCTTGTCCAGCAAGTCGTCGGCTGTCTTCTGGATGTACGGTCGCATGCTCTCGACGTGCTTGGGTGTGAAGTACGACTCAACCATGCCCCTGGTGCGGTTAGATCCAACGAGCGGCGATGCCAAGGCCGTGGACCTACCTGTTTCGCATGTGCTCAGGGGGGTCCATGTCAACAAATGTCGGTCGGCTTTTGGCGGCTAGCTTTCCGCCCTCGCTGTATTCTGGGAATCCCGGACGGCTTCGCTCCTGGACTGGAGTGTCATGGGCGGTCACCACTACCGCTATCATCGGGAGGATGCACCAACCTTGGAGAGCCGCTGGTCGGTCGACACCTGACACACGTCACGGTGCTTGGTGACCAACCATGCTGTTGAGCCGTCGAACAGCGTTACCTTCGACACCGGGCACTTGGCTCGGAGTTCGGCGAACTCAGCCGGTGGCTCCATGCCTGACGCGCGAGCGAAGGGGAAGCTGGGTGCATTGACAGAGGCCATGTTGGAAGCTGGTCTGCTAGGTGATGTGGGAAATCGGGTAGCTGAAGTTAGTACTCGTCGACGAATGGCACAACGAAGCATCTCTGGAGGCAAAGGCTCTGAATACAATGGAGGTGAAAGTAAGGTTCCTGGTGATATACTACTTCTTGGCAGGATCTCGTCATGATATACCAATATTTAGATATCCTAGACCATCCCCGCCCGCGTCATCATTTGTCAGTATTCTCGACGCGAAGTTCTTTATCTGACGTAGCCGGCATGCAGGTCAGGCCACTTCCCATCTCGTTCCCCAACAAGCGGGATGCGAAGTGGAGAAAAAAGCTGCTACCGGTCGGCACCCGAGGAGATACGGAAACAAGCACCTCCGGAATGTGGATGTACTCGGTGGCGATTACCTAAGGGACCTAAGCGAATGTGTTGTGTAAGGGCACAACATCCGATCGCCCCCAACGAATAACATGTTATTTTCCGGGGTAATCGGAAGCAGCCCTCATTCGTCATCCTTATAGGGACATCGTACGTTGCAAGACTTGCACCAGGGGTCTAGATCTCTGACTACTTTTTTTCCCGTTGCGGCATCGAATTACAACCGCACCCTGCGCCACCATCCATCCATAATTACTGTGATAATTCTCCGCGCCAAGGACCTAAGCAGCCTTCCTATAGCTCCGTTCATTCAGCATCGGGAACTTCACCCCCGACACCGTCACCTGCCCGGCCCTACCGCCAACATCAAAGATCGCTAAATCCCCCGGATACCCGCCATACCTCAACCGATCGACCTCCGCCCACGACGCGCAATTCTCATCCGCCGCCACGCCCACCACCCCAAACGCCGCCCGGAATGCAACCTCCGTCCCTGAGAACGCCCTCCCGACCAATCCCATCGGATAAAGCCACGCACCCAGCTTCCCCTGATACCCTCCCAACTTCCCCGCAAACTCCAGAATATCCGTCCCGTTGCTCACGAGCTTACTGAGATACAGTCCCGGCTCGTCCGGGTGCAACCCCAACTCCGCTGTCGAGCTCCCTCCCAAGGTATACGTCCCCGCGTACGCCGCCCCCGCTGCATCCCGCGCCGCTTGCTCTGCGGCTGCAAGCCAGATGTCCAGCGTGAGGGATTTAATCGTCTTGAATGCGGAGCTCCCGAGCTCGTGCGCCACGAGGATGCTCACCCCAATGTTATGCGCGGGCGAGAGGGCGATGAGACTGGTGTAGGTCTGTCCGCCGCCTTGCTTGGTGTAGACGTCGACGATGCGCGTGGTTTTGCTGCCGCCGGAGGGGTTGACGGAGACGCGCGTGCGGAGGATCTCCCAGGGGCGGCCGATGGAGGTGAGGAGGCTGGAGGTGTGGGTTAGGGGTTTGAGCCATTTGCGGGTGAGCTTTGCGGGGAGGAGAGTCGAGCTGAGAATTGAGGAGCCGAGGGTGGAGAGGTCCGAGGCGGATTGATAGTAGCCTGCTGTTCTGCGGGGGGTTAGTCAGGATGGGGAGAAGGAGCGGGGAGGGGGGCATACGGCGCTTCGTCGCCAAAGTCATTGTCCCACCCGGCGGTGATGGCTGCGTCGGTGGTGAGATTGCCGGGGTTGGACAGGTACGTGCGCTTCAAGTTCAGGGGCTCGATGAGTTGGGTCTTGACGAGCTCGGGGAAGGGGGTTCCGGTGATGTTTTCGACGGCATATGCCAGCAGTTGGAAGGCCATGTTGGAGTAGTTGGGGGTATTGAAGGAGGTGCTGAACGGAAACACCGTCAGCACGCCCTGCAGCGCCTCTGTTGCAGGTTAGCAGGGGACGTCACGGGCTTCATTATGGCAACCATACCCGCCCTCGTGCACGGTCTAAAGTCACCGGCGCCGCACTTCACAGTCTCGGAACCCAACAGACCGCGAAACCCAGGGGCCTCCGATGGGTTTCTGCCGACGCTGAAATCCCCCAGCGCATCTACCAACGCCTCCAGTCAGTCTTTCATTCAGACTCACAGACAATCCTTCCTTGCGACCAGACTCACAATCTCTCCCAATCCCACTCATAAGACTCGCCAGACTCCCCAGCGTGATCTCCTGCCAGTCGGCATCATACGCAGGATTTCCCCCCTGCAGACGCGCAAACTCAGGCACATACTTCGCGACCGGCTCATCCCAGTACTTCTCGCCCAGTTTGGCGAGGATGGTATACACCGTGATGAGCTTCGAGATGCTGTGCACGCGGAACACGGTGTCGGGCCCCACGGCCGTGGTGCGGGTCCGGTTTGAGATGGTGGTGGGCGTGTGGTAGGAGGCGTAGATTGGTTTCTTGGAGACGGGGGAGTAGACCTGGATTGCGTAGGAGGTTGCGGCTCCGGGGATCTTACCGCTGGCGAGGGCGTCGGCGAGGGCTTTGTCGAAGGCGGTGGAGGCGGAGACGAATGCTGGCGCGTCGATGCTGGCCGGGGCGGGATATGCTGGGCCGAGGTAGGGGCAGTTTTGCGCCGTCGTGAGGCCTGCGAATGTCGCCAGGAGTAGGCCGGGGTTGAATAGGAGATGCATGGCGGCGGTGTCTTGGTGAAGTTGCGTGTTCGGTCCAGGGGAAAATGGCCGATGACGAAGTTGGAGGTCGACACAAATGTAGGTACACTGGTCCATGGCGGGGTCATAGTCGTCGTGTCCGGATATATTGTCCCTCCATCTTAATCTGTATCCGCGAATATAACGTCCGGGAAAAGACCCGTGGCGGAGATCGGAACTCGGCAAAATATGGGGTAATGGTAGGCGGCCAGGCACGATCTGCAAAGTTATAGGCGCGTAAGTAGGTACTCAGATACGATTCACGAACCAGCCGGCACATATTAACCAAACTTCAGACCCCTTATCCTCCCCCCTTTGGCTTGTGCTAGGCCTGTGTGTGAGGTAGGTAGCACAGTACTAAGAGAAGTAAATGGCCGCCGTAAGTAAACCCCTGCCATGGTTTTTTGACACCTACCTATCTACGTAATAGTTGGTATATGCCACTATCTAGGTACCTAGGTATATGTGCTCTGTTAGTGTATTTTTGCTCGGGTTGTAATTCTTTAAGTACCGTTTTCTCTCACAGAATTCAAGGAACCTTTTGGCCCGTGCGCCCATACATAGCCCCCGGAAGTAAACCCAGGCCTTGCTGTTTTGGTATAAGACTGTGTGAGGATTCGACAACGTGTTTTCGCACGGAGAAGAGAGACACTCTCTTTTGGCCCAAGCCTTCGTAAGCCTTGACACTTCAAGATTGATACCTAAGCATCGGTTGGAGGCAGTGTCGTCGCCCTTGAGCCGGCTACCCCTGCCGCCACTGCGCCCAATGCCTCAGCGGGCACTAAATACAACATCTCACCCCTTTGGCTGTGTGCACTCCCTTGCTCCCCTTCGGAAAATGATTTTTCCGACGGCAAGACCAGAAGCGACTGTCTGAAGAATTTAAAAATAAAGCTGGGGTTAATGCTTCCGAGTAGAAAACCCCGTCTTTCATTGCCACAACAGGGCGTCCCACAATCAAACCAGGGTCTCCCATCATCCAAGGTAAGTGTAGCACGGGGAATAGGTAGTGATTAGTTATCAATGCTAACCTTGCAGGATTCCTCAGCGCCCCGTAGCAAAAACTCGACTTGTCTCTTCCTTGCACAAACGGCTTCAAGCTCCACGGCAGTCACTGCGGCCACCATGGAAAAATATATGTTCGAAGACGAACTCTTCTTTTACTGCACGAAACCGTATTTCTGGACTATCGGCACTGTTTCCGTCATCTTATCCCTCGTCCTCGTCACCGTGGCTCGAGCCTTTGATACCGATCCGGTGCAGGCGGCGTCGGAAGACTCGTGGCCGCAACAACCGTTCCTCACGGCATGGCTAGCGCCGTACCTCACGAATACTCCGAGGAAATGCATTGCGTTGGCGATCCATATTGGCGCCTTAGGTCTCCAGATGTTAGAAGGATATTGGATACTGATCACGCTAATCAGCTGGACGGGAGTCATTCCGTATCAGTGGCCCGATCCACGAGTTGTCTCTGTATGGCTTTCATGTCTCTACGTCGTCGTGTTCATGTTTGCGCTGGGTATAGACCTTATTGTTGTGGTCGGTTGGGGGTGCATCATCATGGTGCAGGCGATATCTGCATTCGAGATCACGGACTCGATGTCTCGATATACCGGCGAGAAGGTCAAGACAGCATAAGTAACGGGAATAGAGGCCCGGGCGCATCTTGATGGATACTCAAGACCCCCCGAATGCACTTCGCCGCGATTGACCGAGCGTGGCTAGATCATTGCCACCTCCGACCTTGCCGTGCCTGAGGACACCCTCTCCTGGTTCGGGGATGTTAAGGGTGGGATGCTTACCGCACCTTGGGAAATTTACCCGCCCGCTACCGGCCTAAAAAAAAGTAATTTCTTCTGCCTGGTGCCAATTGTAACATCAGACCCGACCCCTGCAAGGTCTTACCACAATGTAACTTGACTGCCTGCAACCTACATAGCGCCTTAAGATCTGGGTCTGTAGATCTCGCTTTGCGCATCATTACCACAAATCCAACTTCACTTGAGAATGGCAGGATACATGAAGGCAAAGGAAATTCTCAAAGTTCGTGATCACCTCGTCACTCACTCCGCCCTCCCTCGAAGCGTTGACTAACAAATGCGACACGTTCCTCGTCAACAGTTCCTGCAAGGGCTCCGAGGCGTTGACCTCGCAACAGTCACCTCCCCGCCCCTTTTCCTAGCCCCGCTATCCGTCCTGGAGGCTGGGACCTGCTGGGCCGAGAACCCTTCTGCATTCGCCGCCCCAGCTCTCGAGGCATCGGCCGAAAAACGGGCGCTTCTCGTCCTCCGCTGGTTCCTCCTCTCTCTGAAGCGCCAGTTCTACGTCGGCGACATCCACGGCACAGGCTACGTCAAAAAGCCTCTGAACGCCTTTCTCGGCGAAATCCTTGTCGGCACCTGGCACAACGATAATCACCCTAGCGTCCTAGGCCAGGAATCAAGAAATGGAAATAAGACCAAAACCCAACTGCTCGTCGAACAAGTCTCCCACCACCCCCCAACCACAGCACTCTACGTCTGGGACGCCGAAAACGGCATCAGCGGCCAGGCCTTCTCCCGCGTCAAGATGGTCTTCAACACCGGCCTCGGATCGCACGACGTCGCTGGCGTAGGCATCGACATCTGCCAGGCCGGCCACGGCATGTTGCACATTGACCGCTTCGACGAAGACCACCTCATCCCGGCCCCGCGGGCGCGCATTAAGGGGCTGCTCTCCGGGAGTATGTTCCCGGAGCTCGTCGGGACGTCGTATATGGTGTCCTCCGCAGGATTTGTGTCTGAGATTCGCTTCTCCCCGCCGGAGACAGGGCGGGGTGTCCTTGGCTGGCTGCGGAGTAATGAGGAGTCGAGGAGGAATAGGTTCGAGGCGGTTGTGTACCGTCGTGATGATGCTGACAAGACGCCGCTGTACAAGGTGTCGGGACAGTGGAGTGGTGTTTTTACCATCGCTGACGGCCGAACGGGCGAGGTCATTGAGACCTGCGACCTGACGGATTTGCGCCGACGGGAGGGCGAGATGGCTGCACCGGAAGATATGGATCCTTGGGAGTCGCGTCGCGCGTGGGGCGCGGTTACCGAGCCACTGAGCAAAGGGCACCTGGCGGAGGCGTCGAGGGAGAAAACGAGGCTTGAGAAGGCACAGCGAGAGATGCGGGTGGCGGAGCGGCACGCCGGCAAGACGTGGGAACCGCTGTTCTTTGAGGTTGAGAAAGGAAGGTCAGACACGTTTGATCGGCTGGCAGCGGCGGTGCCATGGCCGACAGAAAATAAGGCGGACGTGATGTGGAAGGTGAAAGAGGAGACGGTGCGAGCACATAAGCGACCCTTTAGACAGGGCTTGACTCCTTTTGGGTGATGAAGTTGAATTATTTGTCATATATATGCCCGAGATTACTGCAAAGCTGAACTATCTTATCTGACTGGGTTGTGCCGCTCGCGTCATCCTACCTATGAGCTTTTCTTCGAGTTGCACAAAATGGCCTCATCTCGTCGTTTTAACACCTGCATCAATGCTCCAGCAGGGCCAGCCACTAGGCTCCACCGCAGGATGTCCCAGCCAAGGTTCGCCCACCTCTGCAAAGTGAGCTCTGTCTCGGCGGATATGGCATACTGCGCCAGCGCCCAGGTCATGGCGGCTGCGGATCCCACATACTGATCCCACTTGAAGAAGTCGTGCATAGCTGCCGCCATCGACGACAAAGGCTCGGTTGAGTGCATGGGGCCCGGCCGGAAGACGGAACCAAACGTGAAGGCAGTAGGCGCCCAGCTTGGAAACAGGCTTGGGGCCACCCTCACGGCCTGTAACACGGCGTAAGTGCAGAGCTGAGTTACAGCAGCGACGTTGAAACCCCAGTCGTAGGCATGCGCTAGAGACTTGGCGTCATTCTGAGGGGAAGGCTTCACCAGTCGCACAAAGAGCGCCTGGTACGCGATGACATACAGCGGAAAGCCCTGCCAAATGGCTCCAAACCACTGATGGGCAGCTGGAGACATGGGCAGCGACATGAGGACCGAGGGGACGAAGTAGCCAAGGCCGAAAGCCGGGAGGAGGACCCGCGGGTCGAAGAGCGATGGGTTGGCGAGAGCCTGGCTGGAGCTGGTGCATGCGGGCGACCTGAGTAAATGCAGGATGCCAAAGAGCGGCATCGTCAAGGCATAGCCGAACGTCTGCATAGCGTATCCCCACAAGACGGTGCTGATCGGCCCCAGTTAGCATTTCCCCATTATCGTTAGGTCACGCGCGGGGGCACCTACTATGTCAAGAGGTTGCGAGCATTGCCCGACCGAGACCCCTCAATCATGATGGCGAGGAAAATGGGCACCAGCTGGCCACCGAACTGAAATGCGTAGAGCGAGAGCTCGGGGGCGGTGCCATCGGTGACATTGGCCCACAGCACGGCGGCGACGGCGAGGAGCCGGTCGACTGGCGATAGACCTAGATACCGGGTCAGAAGCGGCGATTGCGACCCCGGCAGTACTGGTGCTGATGCGGCAAGGATGCCGCGAAGCTGGGCAATGTAGCCGTTGCGATAGATTTGGCCGAACATGCTGTTCAGACCGAAAACGCCGATCGCCGCGAGCGCGGCGACCGCGAAGCCTCGAACTCGGTGATTGTCCATAATTTCTCGGCGTTCGTGTGCGAGAACATGTCAATGGAGCGCAACAAAAAGTCGCTCCTTTTTTTTTTTCGATGACCTGAGGAGGGTGTCCGGGGATAGTTGTCCGCGGATAGGGCTGGGATGGGTTGCACAGAAGGATCTTGGTGGGGCCGGAGCCCCCACCCGGCAGTGCGACGCAAGTAATTTACCAGGCAGAAAGTCCTTTGGTCCTTGGCCATTGCAACCTTCTTCACCGACGGTCAACACCATCCACGCCACGCCGAGAGCGCATCTCCAAGGCGGTAGCGCCTCGCTGGGTTGCGCGCCTGACTTTGCTTCATTTCCCGATATTAGTGTCGAGCGCAATCCTTTTGCAGCCATGACAATGTCACCCCACAGCCCACGATGGCCTGAGAAGTTCGCACCCGCGCACCAGGTAGGCGGCAGCCGCCGCTGACGGTGGCGACATGCGGTACCAAGCATTCGGTCCTTGTATCTTCCCCGTCGTGCGTTGCACCCGGAATGAGAACGGGTGAGCCGGATCCCTTTTCGTGTTATCGCTATCTTTGCGTACTTAGATGATGGTATCGGCCAGCCGGTTTGGTTGCTCCTTGTTCGGCAGCAGTTTGACAACGATCCACAGGTGCTTCGCTTCAGCGCGTCCAGAATGCCGTCTATTATCGTCATCACCGCCTGCGGCGCGACCTTATTGTTCCTCGTGGTGCGGTCATATTTCAGGTACACAAGACATGTCGCTCGCCTGCAGCCAACCCTTCCGCCTGGGCCCATACCGCTCCCATGGATCGGGACTGAATCGGCCATCCGCGGGCTCAACTCCGACGCAAAGCTCACGCTGTCATCTCTGGCAAGATATGGCGAGATGGCTACCGTCTGGCTCGCCCGGAGTCCTCTGCTCGTCGTCAACAGCCCCCGCGTCGCCCATGACCTCATGCACACGGTTTGTCATCCTTGCTTCATCCTGCACCGACTGCCGGGTCCAAGCCACTGATCGATCCTTCAACTCTTGCTGATCCTTCAACTCCTCTTCCGCAGATGTCGGCAGATACCTCAGACAGGCCGCTAACTGTGCATTACCGAGCCAAACTGCTACCCTGGAGTCTGGTTCTGGCGCCCTACGGAGAGCAGTTTCTGCGGCTCAGGAAACTGTATCATCGCCTCTTGGGGTTCCAAGGCTCTCTCGTGTTTCAGGTACACAGCGAGAATGAGTCGCTTTTCATGATGAAAGCGCTCGCCGACGACCCCGACATTGCACATTCTGAGTGCGACCGCTACGGCTTCAATCTCATGATGCGGGCTATCTACGGCGTGCACTACGGCTCTGACGACGGCAATATGGTTCACGAAACTTTCAGTCTCTGGGAAAAAATGTTTTGCTGTGAGTCAAATTATCTTGGCAAGGCAGAATCGGCTCTTGGCCGTGTTGTCCTCGTATGTGAGAGATTGATACGAGCGGTACCATGCAGATTTCCAGCCGGGATCCCTCATTATCGACTACTTTCCGTCTCTTCTTGAGATTCCACAGTGGTCTCAGATGTGGTACTGGATTTTCAGAGGTTTGAAGCGACAGGAGCGGGGACTTCACATCGAACATCTACGCCAGATCAGCAGTTACTATCCCCATCTGTCCAACGAGAAGAGCCCTGTTGAGCCCGCCGAGCCTCCGTTTGCCGCACACATTCTACAAGTATGGACTGCATCCGTGCTCAACTTATTTGGTGCAAGACTGACCGAGACAGGTAACTGCGGAAATGGACATCGGCGAACAGGCCATCATCGACATTTTGAGCATGCTTCTCGGTGCGGGAGCCGACACCATCAGTGCCTACATGCACCAGTTCCTGAAAACTATGGCCCTGCACCCCGAGGTAGTCGCAAGAGCCCAAGCTGGTGAGTCTCCGATGCGAGTGTATCCGAGATGAAGAGAACGCTAAACACACCGGGAACAGAACTCGACGCTGTCGTTGGTACGGATCGTTTGCCGTGTTGGGATGATCGGGAGCAGCTCCCGTACCTTCGCGCTGTGATAAAGGAGGTGCACCGCTGGGCACCATTTGCCGACGCAGGTATGTGCCGCTCACCCCTGCCTTGAAGCAGGCGGTTTCTCAAGTCGCTGCATCACTCTGACTGCCCGAATCTAGGAATTCCACATGCAACGAAGAAGCCAATGAGTTATGCCGGGTATGAAATACCTGAGGGCACCACGCTCCTACCAAATATCCCGAGTATGATGCGCAGCCCGGAGCGGTACGTCGACCCCGATAGGTTCGATCCAGATAGGTTCCTGGGTGATGATTTGGACTCGGCGGCCTCGGCACGCAGCGCGGATTGGGAGAAGAGAGACCACATTCACTTTGGCTGGGGACGAAGGTTGTGTCCTGGCATCCACGTCGCCGACATTTGCCTCTTCACAGCTGTCTCGCGCATTCTGTGGGGATTTACCATTCGTCCCCGCCGTGGTGAGCCGGTTCTCATGGACGATTACACGAGTACGTTCCAAAATTGCCTTTTCTTAGCTCCCTAACAAAATGGGATCTCACGCTGACACTGAATCACAGAGGGTCTTTTGAAGAAAGCGCTACCGTTTCGGCTCGATTTCATATCTCGCGGCGAAAGGCATCGAGAAGCAGTCACACAGGGGCTCGCAAGCTGTAGCATGCGGCATGAAAAGCCTGTACCGTAATGTTCATTCCCTATGTTCTAGCATTTCTGTGTATACCCCACGTGTATCCGACCGCAAACCTGGGCAATCTGGGTGGCACGTTCAACCAATGTCACTCTGACAGCCGAGAATAAGCTAGGGTTTCATTCGGAGTTTGTCTTGGCATTCAATTCATTTCAACCGATATTAACACAACTGGAAACAAAGCATCACTGTCGACCAACCATTCCACGCGATGGATGCCTGTGCTGACCGGCAAGGGACCCAGGTGGCTACCCTGTTTAGTACCTAAGAGGGCTCGTCCCCGCAAGGCAGACTCGTGGACTGTCTCCCCATCCTGTCTGTTGCTGCTGTTTTTCCCAACCCCAACCCCCAAACGGGCTGCCTGCCTCGCCATGTTCGAGTCGGCCGAGTTCCGGGCGCAATGGTGCAACCGCAGTGCCGAGTCGCCGGCGATGCTGGGCTGGGTGCCGGAGCCTGACTACCGGAGCACCGTCGGCATCATCTGGACCTGCGTGCTCGTCACATTTACGTGCACCTGGACGGTCATGCACATCAACGTACCTGGACCGCGCGAGACGTGGAAGGACGTGTTCATGCGCAAGATGCGATGGGCAATCTTCATTCTATACGCACCCGAGGCCGTCACGCTGCTGGCAGCGTGCCAGTGGCAGTCGGCGTGCGAGTCGGTGGCGAAGATGCGAGAGATCGGCGTCGAACAATGGACCAAGACCCACGGCTTCTTCGCCGACAGCGGCGGCTTTGTGCTTGACTCGACCGACGAGGGGCGCTTCCCGATCGACGCTCGAGCGCTGTACTATCTCGTCGCCAACGGCTACATTCGCGCGCCGGAGACGACCGAGGCCGAAATCATCGATCGCAGCAAATCAGACCACTTCGTCAAAGCAACGGCCATCATACAAATGACATATCTTTTTACCCAAGTCATCGCGCGCGCAGCGCAGAACCTCGAAACATCGTGCCTCGAAATAGTCACCGTCGCCTTCTGCCTGTGTGCCCTCGCCACGAGCGCCTTTTGGCTCAAGAAGCCCAAGGACGTAGTCGTTCCCATCGTCATCCCCATCAAGACGCCCCTCAGCCAGGTGCTACACGAGGCCGGCGTTTCCGCTGAGTGGTCTGACACCCCCATGGACTTCACCATCCACCCGGGCACCTGGACGCGGCGCGACGCCTTCCGCACCTTTGGCGGGCTGCATGAGCGCCCTATGCAGCGCATCCCTAACGATCGCATCCCACCGCCTACCACGCTGCGCCTGGCCCTCTTCACCTGGCTCATCAACGTGCTGCACCCCGCGGTTCACATGCTTAAGTGGCACTTTGCATTCCCTACTCTCATTGAGAAGTACGTCTGGCAGACGTCGAGCGCCTGCCTGTTGGCGGTATTGTTCTCCTGGGGCATCGTCGAGGTGTTGACGGTCAAGCCGGGCCTTGACTGCACCATGACACTGCTGGGTATTTGGGTACATGAGACGAGGTCCGAGTCGTGGTGGCGGAGGTACCTCATTGACTTTATGGGGACTTGCAGTTCACTTCTATACCTTGTTGCGAGGACCGCATTGATTGTTGAGACGGTGCTGAGCTTGCGAAAGATGCCCTCTTCTGTATATCAAACGGTGGAGTGGCCGCAGTATTTGCCGCATGTAGGGTGATATAAACGATACCCAGTTGCGATTGAATTGAATTGAATTGTGTTGTATGTTTGGTCCATCAATGTTTTGTGGGTTCATAACTTCGTGACGCCACCTACAGCCGGTACAGCCCCTCAGCCACGGTGTCAATGTGGAAAGATCTCCTTGCTTGCCACCAGTACTAGTAGCTGGGTTACAAAAACCCAGAAGCCCAACGTTCCTCAGAACGCCGTCGAATGCGCAGGAACCACAATCTCGCCCTTTGCAACCTGCGCTCCACCACCGACAATATCAACCTCCAAAACCTCCTCTGTACCCACAGTCTGCGCCGTCAACCTCACCTCAATAACACACTCCCTCCCAAGTTTCAGCCCCTGATACACGAAAACCTTCCCTTTTCCCTCAGCCAGCTTCAGCAACCCATTCTTATACAAATACGCCGACAGTGGACCCGCCGCACTCCCCGTCGCCGGATCCTCAGCCGTCATCCCCCGGCTGTAGAACCGCGCCTGCAGCGTGAGGGCATCCCCAGACGCACTCCCGCTAGCGACGGGTGTGAACCAAAATATCCCATGGGCCCTGCTATCCAAAAGGTCAAGCTGCTCGACGAGCTTGTCCCGGCTGACAACTGCGCGGTCTAGTGCTTCGACGGACTTGACTGGCACGAGGAGGTGGTGCGTTGTGGACGTCGACATGATTTGCGGCAGGGCCTGTGCGTCATGTGTGGTTGGATACCCGATATCGCTTGCCTTTAGTCCCAGCACGGCAGCGAGCGCTGCAGCATCATTGTGGACTGCGTGGGCCTTGGGGCTGGCCTGTCGGATGGCGATGGTGAAGGTGGGTGGTCCGCCAGCACTGTCAATCTTTCTTGTCACCTTAACGGGGGTGACTTCCCCTCCGAGCTCCTGGTGGAAGGTGAACTCCTCGGTGCGGGCTTCGGGATCGACCTGGTCAGGGTTTGAGAAGTCGAGAAGACCGGAGTTGGCCAGATGCCACCACACGCCGAGGATGTTGTGGCCGGCTCCATAAACTTCCCATCCATATGGGAGGAAGGATCGGAGCTTGTAGTCAGCGTTGGGAAGAGTGGGAGGGAAGAAGAAGGTGGTTTCGGAGAGGTTGAATTGCCGGGTGATGAGCTTCATTTGGGTGTCGGTTAGGGTGGTGTTGTCGAGGGCGTTGACGACGGCGAGGGGGTTGCCTTTGTAGGGGGTGGTGGAGAAGACATCGACGATGGTGAAAGGGAGGGAGGCCATATTGCACTAGATGTTTGATGAAGGAATTCTGAGGAGTGATATGGGTGTGAAAATGATGAGGCAGATAACAGTTGTGGTCAGAGATTTCGTTGGGATCTTATAACCCGTTGAGCACTTTTTGGTCTTGTCTTCGGGTCAGGGGATAACTTGACGTTGATGTTAGCCTGCTTTGTCATGGAACGTGTAGTAAGCATGCTTACTTGATCAACCTCCTCACACCATTCTTTCCCCTCACAGTCCCCGCTGGCGGTCGGTCTGAAATCTGGCCGGCTTATTTTCCCAGCGTGTAACAGCCCCCACTTCATATGCGACAAACACATTTGCCAATACTGCAAGTGGAAACCAGATCAATGTCCTGTGATGCTGAAGAGAGCAGTTGAGGGACAACATGGTTTCTTCTTAGAAACAGGAAAGGTATATTCTCCATAAAATCCAGACCATCCTTCGTCTGCCATACCCACAATGCGTGTTCACTCCCTGAAGGTCCATATGTAATTCTTAGTAAACCATCTCTGAATTCCCAGACCAAGCCCTCCTCTCTCCTCTGCGACCATCCCTCCCCCTTTCTCGTTCTCGCTCAGATGTCGAAGATGAACGACTCCTTTCCGTTTTCTTCAACTTCTTTCTCCCCTTCGTTTTGTTCATCGCTGAGTTTGGCGGATAGCGTTTGTCAGTATCCCTATCCCTCAGGCCAGAGCGACTGCTTCTCCTACCGCCACCTCGTGCAGCTTGAGCTTCCATCATAGGGCGTTCCACTGAACTTGAGCGGGGAGGTCGTCGTGGTTTTGTCGCCCGCTCCGCCGGAGGCTCGCGGATCGAGACGTAGCTGGAACCCGAGGATGCCGATGGAGCGGCGCTGAAAATGGAGTCGCGTCTTGTTGAAGCTACCGAGGATGATCGGCTGGTGTCGTAGACGAGGCTGTCCAACTCTGGGTTGTCTGTTTCTCGTCGAGTTCTGTGGCTTGACGGCCTCTGGAATGACGGGCGACGAGATCGACATGCTCTATCGCTGTCCTCGGCATATTCGCTTGCATGTCGACCCGGTGATTCAGGCCGCCTGGGAGGTCCGGGGTGTTGGGGTGGCTTGGGACGTCGGCTGGGGCTGCGGTAATCTCGGACATCGCGGTCACTTGAATGGTATCGGGAGCTGCTGGAACTGTGGCGGTGTGTTGAATGATCGTCGGTGTGCCTTCGTCTTCTCCTTGGCTCTCTTGAACGGTTTCGATCATCGCAGCCCATTTGTACATAGTTGTCGTGGTTTGAAACCACTTCTTCGACAGCGTGTCGGCCCAACGCCGGTGTCAACAGTGGCTGGGGTGGCGGCTGTGTTCTGCGTTCGCTCGAAGCAGACTCTGGTCGTGGTATTTCTTGACCTCGCGAGTAATGCGGTCTATATCGCTCACGTTGGCCAGAATTCTGGCTAGCTTGAGTGTTTTGATCGGCACGCCAAGGGTCCCCAACGGCTGATGGGTGATATGCGTAGTGTCCTCGATGCTCTTCCTCCTCGTCATGGATGTCCCAAGCGAACGCCCTCCTTGAGGGCCCTGCTGCAATTGCCACGGGGACGCCCCTCCAGTATTGGCGGCCATTCTGAGCCTCAGGAGAGGGTGATCCTAGAACAGTCCCAGAAGGGGAAGATAACTCCGACTTCAAAACAGCGAACAAAGGATCATGAGCCAGATACCAATACTTCTGGAAGACATGCAGCTTGACGTGCACTGCCATGTGTCTCTCCATCCGTGGAGGGTATTTTTTCCAGTACTTCTCGGCCTGGGCAACATCCTCGCGGGGCTGCTGGGCGCGGGTCTGGCAGTGCTCGAGCAACCCCGGGGCCCGGCGACACGTGTCGCGATAGGCGAGGAGAAAGCTGGTCGCGGAGGCAATCCTCACCCACAGGGCGCACTCTTGGAGCCTGCGCTCGAATATCTCGGTCCGGCTCCGCTTGGCGGATACGATCCAATGCAAGCATTTGGCCCAGAAGCTAGTTCCGTACTTCCTGTGGTAGTCGACTAGCCCCTGAACTACGCTCCGGGAATAGCGGATGAGGTTTTTTGTCTGGCGGTACAGGTCATTTGGGATATTCAGCCGGTTGATCTCGGCCTTGAATTCTTGCAGGCGGTCTTTGCAAAACTCGCCAGAGAGTTGGAGGTCGTTCAAATCGCGCCCGGACTTTAAAATGTCCTTGAATGTGCGGTTGATGTCCGGGATCTTGATGGCAGCACCGACTGCAAGCGTCCTATGGGCATCGGTTACAATTCCGGGTCAGGCTCTGGATTGGGGTAGCACTTACACGATAGACGCGATCGTCGCTGGGTCCATTGTGCGGTTCAACTTGGCGGTCTGCTGTTGCTGTCGTACCTCCCAAGAACAGGGTACAGGCGAAAAGCAGGGGGAGTAAGAACGCAACTGCCCGAGGGACTGGCGCGTCAAGGTGTTGTGCCTCCAGTCTGCTCATTCTGATCGACCAGGCAGGACGCGGGCTGGCTGGCATTCATCGGGTCGTGCGGGGATTTCTGGCTGTGCCGTCACGCGCATTAGCGTCCTGGCCGCATCCTAAACCCAATCCAGTCGCTGTAAGTTGACTTTTGTCCTCTCAGATTCAGGGATTGCGATTCTGAGGCTTGATAAGAGCGCCTTATGAACTGAAGACGGTTCTGCCTTGGTCCAGATCCGCTGCAATGCACAGCCCGGACAGGGGCTGAGGTGCTCAATTCCTGACCTCAGGCAGCAATCCGAGGCGGGATAACTGCGAGAGCCTGGTGTCCCAGACAAGAGTAGTGATGGTATTCAGCTACCTCCCCGTCCTTCAATCGTTTCATCCCGGGTTTTGCTCCTATCGTTCCAGAAATACTGGGTCAAGCCGGAGAAGGCTCGGCTCATCAGTCGATCAAGCCCGAGATTGAAGGCGCGCCCTTCCTCGCACAAGGCTCATGTTTGTTGAGCACCGACTGCAGCGTCAAAAGAGAGTTTAGAATCAGAGTCAGAACCGAAAATATGATAGTCTGTCAGCGGGCAGCTTCGACGCTCGGTTGTTGACAACAAACATAGATTTGGTCGGCCAGTGACTGGTCGATCGCTGAACTCACAGAAGAAGGCGGTCTAGGTTCGGAAGTCGAGGGCTTCATCGGAGTTGTGTGCCTGAACGGGGCAGAAGGGTGTGAAGCCCAAGTCCGGACATTTTACCGATCGAAAGCACTAGGGAGTCGGTAGCCAAATCCCCATCGAAGTTTTCAATTGCAGGTGAGAAACGGCCTGTATATCCGGCGCTATATTGGGATGGAAGGAAACCTCCCGCGCTTTCCTTCTGTTCGATGACACCTGATCCCGCCCCTTCCGCCTTGAACCACTTTGCCGGATTGGAGGCAGGCCACCCATGTTTTGCATTTTCCGTTGAACCGGGCCTCAAAAGACATGACTGCGCGACACTCAAGTGCCAGATGTTCACAACTGGGTTCTGCGCTTCTTTTGAAGCGAAGTCTTCTGCAATGGAAGTTTGCAGGTTTCGTGCACAAGGGATTTATCTTCATTTGCCCTTTCACCCAGAGCCGTAGAAGATACGTGACGCAATTTTTTCACTTGTGCAATGTCTGGGTTTGCGTCCGACGATAAGTACCACTTTGGCGACCCAAGTTGTCAGAAATGGCATCGTGGGACTGCTCTCCCAAAAGGGACGGAAGGATCACTTCCAGCAAGTCCACCTTCTACTGGCTACGGAATGGGAAATGGGGTCACAAACACGGCCAAATCACCATCCTAAGCGGTCAGCTGCAGTTTGCATTGGTTTTCATACCCAACTGCGCATTTCGGGAGCCTCGTTTCAACAACACAAAAGTGTACCTAGGTACCTCAGCAGCTCTCCGGGGCCGTGTAACCATCGTATTCCGAGCCTAACGGCTGCACAGCATACCTCCGCACACCCTCTGTGCTACGGTCAGCCTTGGCGTGGATTTGAGTGGAAGGAATGGTTGGAGATGCAGCCACAAGCAGGTTGTCTCCTGTCGTGATGATCTGTGACCACCTGGGGGTCTTATTGACGAGAGGTTAGGATCACTGTGGCGAGCAAACACATTGAGGGTGAGCCACAAACAATGACGAACTTGTGGATGAGAGCGTATTGCGTATCGTACCTATCTGGCTCGCTGAGGAGTAAGACCATCGCACTGCAGGAAACTACATATGGCTAGGCTAGTTTCACAGTGTCCGAGATTTCCGTCTTGTGGTACGGTGTCTCGTCTACTCGGATCCAGAGCAGGAATATAAACAGAGTGCAGCGCATGTTTGCTGAGCTCTCTCTGTCATCTTTCACGTTTTCCCAAATTCATCACACCTCATCTTAGGTCATACCACCGCAACATCACAACCATGAAGCCAAAGCCCTCCACAATCTTCCTCCTTGGTCTCAGCGCCCTCGTCGCCGCCGACTGTGACGGACCTACAGACACGGACAGCGACTGCAGCAGGACAACCACTGCAACTGTCTTTACAAGTAGCAACACCACTGTATTCACCGCGACCGCAACTAGCGTCGCGCCCCCAACCACGTCCACCATCGCGACAGCCACTTCCACGACAGTCAACGAGGCCGTTGGAATCCCCACCGGTGCTGCTGGGGTTATCGCCGCGTTGGCTGGCGCCTTTGCTGCCGCTTTGGCTCTTTGATGGGTGGGATCATGAGATAGGAGATCTGGGTGGGAGAGAAACTGGATTTTTGAGCAGGAATGATGAAGGGGCATTAGGGGCAGGGGGCGAAAAGGGGGGTTCGGTAAGGGTATTTGGATGACAAAAGCACTCGAAACACAAGCGAATAAAAGCCAGCCACTTCCTGCGATTTCTTTGCTGCCCAGGCTTGCTCAAGTTCCATCGTGTTGAAGGTGGCTCGAAAAGCTGCCTTCGCTCCATTACCAACCTCTCATACCCCTAGCCTCAAGACCCAAATCACACCAGTCACACATCCCCTGTCTTCGCCTTCTTCACCTCCTTCGACCTCATCCGAAACAACCCCGACGGACATAACCTCTTCGACACCGGCTTCCCTGCATCATTCCTCCCCTCCTTCTCCTTGGCCTTTCCAACCTCCTCAGAGTCCGACTCCGACTCCTCATCTCCCCCTCCATCCACCCCCTTCTCCTCTCGACCTGGACTCGGACTATCCGACAACTCCTCCACCCTCGGCCCCGGCGGCGGCGATGACGTCTGCACCCGTTTCGTGCTCCGCCAACCCATGTTCGAACAATCGGACAGCCATGTAGATTTCGGCACCTCCTCCACCCTTGGCCCCGGCGGCGGCGACGGTGTCTTTGCCGCGCGTTTCCTGCTCCGTGCCCGGCAGACCTTGCTTGAGCAGTCGGATAGCCACGGGAATTTTGGCAGGCGGCCGCGCGGGAGATCCGGGAAGAGGAAGAGGCCTAGGTTGCTGATGTCGAAGCCTTCTGGGGGTTCCACTCGTTTGGTATTGGGGGAGTCGATGGGTGGATCTGATCTGGGTTCGGGGGTTGTATTTGCTTTGGGCTCGAGACGTGCGTCTTGTTTTGTCGTTTCCCTTTCGGGTTGGGGTTGGGGTTGTGGGTCGCTCATCGCGTGCAGGGAGATGATGTGGTTGAGCGAGTGTTGTGTGAAAATGATTTATTTTATCGTGGAGGAGACGATTCTTTTTCTTCTAGGATGGAATTTCACTCAGGTTAGTGATGGAAGGTCATTGAGAACTGAATTGTCGACAGACAGGATTGGCAGCATCCGCCACATGCCCTTTTGGGGAAATCCCTGGAGTGAGGTGAGCTTCGCAGGGATGCAATGGTCATGCTGACTTGAACCCGTCCGGGAATCTTGCCTTTCCTGTGCCAGATAGGTAATCGTATCAATACCTACCATTCGTAAGTGGTGCCAAATTCCCGCCGAAATGCGGCGGATGTATGCCGCCGAAGCTCGCCGCCCGTCGGCGACCGGGGCTTCATTCTGTCCGGTCTCCGAAAAGACGTGCCTTAACCTTGCATACTAGCCAAGTACGTCCGTAAAACCCACTGCACAGTCATCTCGGCCAATAAGACTTACGTGCGGATGAAATGAACCCCCGATCAGCCAGTTTAGAAGGGATATGTCTCCGCAGGGACCGTTTTGTGGCGATAGTCATGATTCTAATCATCGCTTCGCCATCGCTTCCCTACCCATTTCTTGGCGCCGCTCCGGATGTCCCGGCGACGATTACACTGGGCAAAGTAATCCAGGAAAGTTCTTGGGACGGGCAGAAAAATGTCATATTTTGCATCGTATTTACAGTCTTGCCCTCCTCAATTGCATCAAATCAATTCCAGACAGCACCCTCAGTTCTTCGTCGCCGACCCAGGAAACGGAAGCGCTAAGATCTTGACAGCGGCGTGCTCGGCGACGCTCAAAATCGCGGCAGTGGGGTTGCTGGTAACGTGACCGGGGAAGATGGACGCATCAACAACGAAGAGATTGTCGGTACCGTACACCTTGGTGTTGGTGTCGACGACGGAGCTGCCTCCAGTGCGTCCATCGTCGGTGCCCATCTTGACGGTGCCGATCCAGTGGTTGGAGTTACGGGAGCCAGCAGTGGCGGGGATCTAAGAGGTCTCAGTGCATGAACAGATAAAAGAAGGACAAATGGGGTTAGGGGATCTTACCGAGCTGACGAAGGCCTCGGAGGTCTGACTGCTTGTGGGCCGGACCCAGGACAGGCCGCTAACCTTGTTGAGGGCGTCTCTGAGACTCTGGACTCCGGCAACGACGGCAGCCTTGTCGTTGGCATCGTTGAGGTAGGGGGACTTGGAAACCACTGTCTTCAGCTGGTTGTTGATGGTGAGGCGGCCGCGAGAGACGGAGCCTGTGCCAAGGTACTGGGTCAAGGTCATGGAGGCTGGAGGAAAGGGTCAACATTGGACTTAGGATATGGTTAGCAGGGCAATGACTTACTGCTGCGTGAGCCCTCGACTCTTGCCTGCCAGTGCAGATGACGGTTGATGCCATCGGCGCCCTTGATGATCTCCCAGAACATGGGCCCGAAGTTGGGCGCCGACTGAGCAAGGATGCCGGTTCTGCCGTTCAGGTAGGCGTTCATGTCACCCTGGTTGGGCCTGTTGTACGCGGCGTAGAAGTCATAGTTGACAACATTGCCATGGGCAATTTCGAGATCGGTCTAAGTTTAGACCGTCAGCAAACACGAATTCCGCTTCTTTCGTCCCAACTACACTTACTCCGACGTGGTCGTACAGGTTGTATCCAACCGGCAGGTTAATCCACTGATCCGAAGAAATCATGCTGGAACCGTCGCTGGACGACTTGACAACATCGAGCTGGTCCTTGGAGCCAATACCACCTGCACACGAAGGTTAGCGCACTTATCCCCTTCACCCACATCACTTCCTGCCAAGGGGAAACTCACTCCTCCAAAGGATCTTTGCCGACCCAAAAGTGCCCGCGGAGATAATCACACGCCCGGTATCCTTGGTTAGCGACACCACGCCGGAACTGCCACCGCATTCAACCTCCACACCAGTAACATGCCCACCAGTGCGTACCACCCTCTTGACGCCGGCATTCGTCCAGAACGCAAAGTTCTTCCTCGCATTGGCCGTGACCAGATACGTGGCCATCGGCCCGCCTCTCTCGCCCCCGATGTAGTAGTACGCCGTGTGCGCATACGTGCGGTTGCGCTGGTCATTCTGCTTGTTCGCGTCGATCTCCTTCCACCCAGCGGCGCCAAGGCCTCCGCCAATGGTGTTGAACCCCTGCGGCAGGTAGATCTTGCCGTCCTGCGAGGGCGTCGTGGTGCCGGGCAGGCGGGTGAAGACCTTGTCGACGGCGGTCTTCATGTCCGAGTCCTTCCAGCCCGTGGGGAACGAGTAGTTCCAGTCCTCGGGGTGGGGCTTCCAGTAGAGGGCCGAGTTGATGGCGACGCCGCCGCCGAGGACGCACCCGGCGAGCTGGTCGTAGTCGGTGCAGGCGATGCCGCTGCGGTCGGCCCAAATTTGGTTGCAGAGGCCGGGGACGTCGAAGCGCGTGAGGTTGGTGTTGGCGAGCCACGAGGGCTTCATGGTGCCGCCCCAGCGACCGGACGAGGGCGGGCCCTTCTCGAGCAGGAGCACCTTGGCGCCGGACTCAGAAAGGCGGTCGGCCATGGCGAGGCCGCCGGGGCCGGAGCCCACGACGATGTAGTCCCAGGTGTCCTTGGACGAGAGGCTGCATGATGCAGCGGCCGCGCGGGGCTCGTTGGAAGGAGCAGCTGCAATGGGGTGGAGCACTGGGAGGCGGGTTAGTGAGTGGGTCTTGTGGAATAGTCGGTGTAAGTGCGATTGCAGGAAGGAGGGACCCACGAGCTGCGATCACGGCCGTGATGGCCCAGTGCTGCAGGTAATGCATGATGGCTTCGGTGCGGCTTCACGAAACTCGGATGGCGCTATAGGAGAAACAACACAGCGGTGGCGAGCAGAGTCAACAACGGCCTTCCACGGCATCGCGATGGTTTTTATCACCATCTCCCTGCGCGTAGCCATTCATCCGGCTTCCCCTCATTCCCCAGATTCCCCAGGAAGGGCCAAACCAGGGATGCCACCATAGCCGGAAATGAATTGGGCGCATGATTCGGTGCGCGGCGGTGCCAATGACAGCCAAGTCTGAGGGGCCGCTCAGGATTTTGGGGTACCAGTGGGCGGTTCTCGTCATCTATTCATATCGGGGCCACCGGAGAATGGGGCGCGCCTATAGATTCCCCGCCCTTACAGGTCAGGCTCTTGGCGCCTCGGAAGCTGGGGAAGCTGGGGGAGGGTAGCCCTGGGCTCTGCTTAAAAGTGGATGAATTCTCCGTACATTCACCCGGCGACGGAACCCCACCCCCGACTACCGATCCCCGAAATCTGCGTGTTCCGCTGCCTCTTGGCTGCAGAGAAGCCTCGGACTGCCAGGCTTGCGCATTGCAGGGCAAGGCGCGGGTGGGGATCGACGCGCTGCCCTGGTCTGCACCCGTCCCCGTCACCGTCCACGTGTTACGGGAAGTAAAATATCTCCGAACACTGATTGCTGATTCGGGCAGTCCGAGGTCCCATCTGAAATATTTCGTCGGCAGTCACCAGCCTTTCAATTCAGCGTGTTTCAGCGGCAATGCCTCGGTCAGTGCCGAAATGATCGTCCGATGTCACGGTCTGCACGATCCAGGGACGGGCATCGGCTTCACGGCATGGATTCGATGGCAAACAACCACCACACCACGGCTTGGCATCCGCGATCCCTTTCCGGCCAACCCTCTATTTACCCAGGTACCTGAGGAGTGTGGTTGCCTTTGGCTTCCCCTCTGGCTTCCCCTCACTCCACCAATCTCCGTCGTCTGTGCGACCAGACGCCAATGCTTGGGCTCATAACGACGTCCCAGATCACGAGAGGGAGGGTATAACGTGATCGTTACTAATATGAAACCACTGCAAGGCAACGAACCGGGCAATCTCGCTACACCGGAACACTGAAGACCCCATTACTACTGTCAACTGAGACTCGAGTGTCCTCTTCCAATCTCTAGCTACCCGACCGCTTACCAACTCTGAGGCTCTAGTATATCCCGACTTCCGTGGCCCAGCCCCCGACCTCCGTGCAGCATCATCACAGCCCGCACACATTATATCCACCTCACGGCCTGCATCGCCCACCGGTCAACTCAAACCGCCCTCTCCGACCCCCCACTCCTCTCATAATACCAAACTGCGTCCCTGGCCTTCGCACAGCTACTCACACTCCCCCCATTGATATCCGCACCAACTGGCTTCCCCTTTCCATCCTGCACCCTCCCATAAACATGATAATAATACCACACCTCCGTCAACACCGTCCTTCCCGCATCCGTACTCCCCTTCCCGGCGCTGGTCTGATTCCACCTTGGCCCCGCGCACCCAATCCATGGCAAACCCCCATGCCTCTCCTTCAACGCCTCCTGAATATCTCCCAGCGAATATCCCGTACTATTCCTGGGCACGACCCCCTTCTCCGCCAGCCATTTCCACGTAGGCAGCCTCTCGAAGTACTCCACCGCAACAGCATAATATTCCAGTAAGTCAACATGCCTGTCCAAATCCCTCTTCGAAAAACACGACCCCCCAAAAGTACTAAAGCACGTCGCGTGCTTCGAAAACTCATGCGCCCACAGCTCCGTATTCGGCTGGTCCTGCGCAATCCAGAACCTATCCATCCATTTCAGCAACCCCTTCCCCTTCTTCCCCAGCGCAGCAAGGAACGTATCCACCGTCACACCCCCATACGCCGGCACGGAAATCCCCTGGGGCGTCCCCGTCGTGGTATTAGGCGCCGGATGAGGGTCATATTGGCGCGTGAGATCGCAGTATTGCGTCCACGAGCCGTTGCAGAAGTCGGGCCAGAGGCCGTGCAGCGTCCAGGAGTCTTGGGGGAGCAGTTGCTTGGAGGCTTCGAGGCCTGTGTAGGCGCTCCAGAATTGGGTGGAGAGGACGAGCCCGCCGAGGGTTTCGACGCAGCAGGAGTTGACGAGGGCGGATTGGGCGGATAGTGAGCAGGAGAGCGATGGTTTGGTGTTGTGGCAGGTTTGGGCGGGGGGTGGATGGCTGCCGAGGACGGCAATGGGGAAGCCTGTGACCGCGAGGGCGAAGAGCGCGAGTTTTGTCATTTTGAGTCTGGAGATTAGGATGATGGTCCCCGGGGTTGATCAAAATGCTGAAAACACGATGGGATTGCGAGGGATATGTAGCATTTCCTGTTTCGTTATTCGTCGTCGCCACTGCAAGTTATTCCCGGGTAATCGGTGCCCGATGAGGAAGCTGTGAGTGTCAAGCTCGGAGACACTGAAATGTCCAATGACAAGCTCAAGACCCGCACGGGACTGCTGTTTGATGTCTTAGGGTTCCACCAGGCCGTCGCTGATCCTGCCCACCTGCTCAGGGGCCGCCACCCCATTGGTCAATTGGGCGATGCAGCTCCCTTGAACAGCTGCCCCGCAGTCCCAGAATTCCATTTGCATCTCAACATCATCCCCAAAACAGCATGGGTCGAGATTTTCTTAAGTTCTGGATTGCCACATACATCATCTGATCTCACACCTCCGACCGTTGAGATTTCTCCCCAAACCACTCCCCAGTAAGCCGCGTCTTAAAGACGTCGTATTCCTTAACCCATTCTTCCGCAGGTGCCAATATTCGCTGTTTGCCTACAGCATCGCCATCGTTATTCACCCAGTTAACCAAGCCCATCACATAGTCAACCTCTGCGCCAGGTCGAGCTAGAGAGTGGAACGATCGCCCGAGCTCCTTCTCTTTGATCTTGTTCTTATACTCCTCCACCATCACCTCCCGCGCTGGAAGGTCCGCGCTGCCTGCAAACACCCTGGCTAACGCTTGGGCCTGGAAGCCGAACAATGTGAAGGTCGCTGCATGATATGGCACGCCGATGAAGGCGAGTGTTGGGTCGGGGATGTAGAAGATATCCCGGTGGAGGTTATGCACCATGTTGCCGTCCGAGGTAATGAGCACATCGTCACCGGCCTCGTCGAGGTTGGCCTCGTCGGAGTGCAGGTGCGCAAGGAAGGGGTACGAGGTGATGTACCCTGTAGCGAGCACCACGTGGTGGATGTCATCCAGGGCCGCACCGTCCCTGAGAACGATCTGTGCCGGGATTGGCTGAACCGGGGCCAAGTGCTGTTCTCCCGCGATAGCGCCGCCCTTCAGCCGCCGGAACTCTGCTATCTCACTCACACGGAGCGTACTGTTCGGTAGCAGGTGGGCCGGCGTGTCATACATGCCCCCGCGCACGCTCTGGTAGACCTTGTTCGCAACGCCGGCGAGCTCTCTGCAGATATCCGACGAGGATACACCGGCGCCGATGACCAGCACATTCTGCCCCTGGAAGCGTTGGGGGCGGCGATACTGCTTGGAGTGGATGATGCGTTCGGGGAATGCGGCTTTCAACTCCTTCAGTCCCGGGAAATCCGGCACCCGGGGCATGCTGTAGTGACCGGTGGCAACGACCACCAAGTCAAAGTGCCACAGACGCTCTTTGAGTCCGGCACTGCCGTGTTCTTTTTCTTTTGAGAGAGAGACAGTTCGCACTTCCCACTTTGCCCCGTCGGGAGTTGTCGTTGTCCGGACCTCATCCACGCGGGTATGGAACTGCGTGACGGCAGTAACGCCGTGCTCCGTCGCCAGACCCTGGATGTATTTCTCGGCGAGCTCCTGGCTGATGAGCTGCTCCGTTCCCTCGGGCCAAGGACCCAAGCTGCTGACCAGGACATTCGTGGGTATGTTGGTCTTGAGGCCCGCGTAGCACGGCCCCGGCGGCGCAAAGGAAACCTCAAGATCAGCGTCGATATCCTCGTCGATAAAAGGCTCGGGGGGAGGCGTTAGAGGTAGGCTCGCGAACTCGCCTCTTTGGGACACTTTGAAATCTCCCAGCGAGGGCCCCTGGCTCGGATACAAGGGGTCCTTGGGAATGCGCTCGTCAAAATGCCAGATTCCACCGACGACGCCTGATCTTTCAAAGACTGTGACGGATAGTCCCTCCTTCAGCAGGTATGCCGCGGCCGAAACCCCGCCGATACCAGCACCGATCACAGCTACTGACCGAGCGCTCCCAAAGCGAGAATCAGGATGGCCAACCGTGGTTCTGCCTGATGCCATGACTAATACCAGGTGAGTAACGGGCGGGTGGAGGTCGATGATGCTTGTGTGTCGCGATGTAAGGTTTATGTATAGGTAGACAAAACTAAAGGCACCGATGAGGAAGATACGCTTCTAAAGTGGTCGTACCTACAAACCGCGATATGCCATTCCAATAGGTACCAGGAATGATTCAAATCGCCTGGGTGCTATTACCAACGTTGCCCCGCACCGCTGAGCACGTCACCAACCCCATCAAAGCTCGTGATCATCTTCGGATGTGACCATCGGAGTCAGGAGTTTGAGCCCCCATGTGTTGGAAGCTAAAACTAAAAGAGGGTGTTGGTTATACCCCTTTTGATTGCCGCAGGCACATGCAGATGCAAGTGCGATGTGGGTGAGCGAACACCAAGCGTCCCCAGCAGCACTCCGATTCGCCTGATGGTCTACCCAGGTAAGGTACGTTCGTCGGAATTTGACATGAAAATGAGCTGATATTTAACTTGAACGGGAGAAGGGAGCGGGGAACTTCAGTCGGCCGCTATCACCAGCAAAAAAATATTCCACACCGTTGGGAGACACCCAAGATATAAAATACGCGGCGCGAAAGTAACCACTGACTTGAGTACTCTACTGTATTGCCAGGGAAACAATGTATTATTTTCGAGACTCTGCGGGATGAAAGCTAATGATAAGCATCTTGCAAATCCTGCCCCCTCCTTGCAACTTCGTAATGTCATAGCGGGCCAAACTACCTCAAGCACCCAAAGATGCTTTTATCCAGCCGTCAAGACATGATGACCACATTAACAATCACCTACTCCTCCCTCTGTCTATCCCGTCTTTGTTAAAAGAGCCCTGACAAATCACCTCACACACCATCACAGACCAGCCACGAGACCAGCCGTCTTGGCATCGACATCTTCACCACTATCCTTCTTCTCGGAAGCCGAGCCCGCCGTCTCCAGATGGGTTGCCGGACTGCAGGCGGCTTTGAGCTTCTCCTCACGCTTGACAAGAAGATGGATGAGGACGACGGCGAGAATCGCGCCGATCAACAGACCAAAGCTCGCGGGGAAACCGTAACCTGGCATTTGACGTGTTAGCTTATGTACCTAAATTAGGTAAGGTAGGTAAGAGGTTATCATTCTCCGATGACCTCCCAACTGCTGCTCACGTACGGAAGTCGGGTGCCATGGTCTGCGGGAAAATGATAATCGGCAGCCAAGCCAGGATGACATATGACATGCCATTCATGCTGCTGGCGACGACGGCGCGCTCTTCGTTATCATCGCGGCAGGCCTCATGGGCCCAAGCGAAACTATCACGGGATACTTTTAGCACATATTCGACAGTTTTGGCCGAGTACCTAGGCATAGTTAGGGCAGGAGCGCTTACAAGACGCCTGGCATCAGCTGCACTCCTACGGTCAGGAAGGCAAACTGTTTTAACGCGATTCCCGGGGGCCAGACGGCGAGGATGCCGTTTGGAATAAGGCCAAGGATCTGTGGGTTGTAAATGGTTCGTCATCTCATATCCTCCAATGCCTCGGTGTGCCCGTGCGGTTGGGGACGAATGAACCTACCAGGGGTATGACAACAAATGGAAACCTGTTCCGGGTGATATCCGACAGATAGCCCCAGGTTAGAGACAGGAAACCCGCAATCAGCCACGTGCCCGAGGGAATGACGTTTGAGTCGACAACCGAGAAGCCCTCAGATTTGAGCCAGATGCCAAAGAAGCCGCCGGACATGGATGAGCAGCCATAGAGCTGAGGGACACGTTAGCAGAATGTCCTGTACAGGGTGAAGGGAACCTACGACATAGCCAAACACAAACGCATACCACCTCCAGCGAGACAGGATCCGGGTGAAGGTGCGAAGGGTGATCTTCGCAGGGGGAGCAATCCCGATAGCCTGCACGCGCTGTACCGCGATGGCGTGTTCCTCGTCGGTGAGGAACCACGGTTTACCCCTGTAGGGTGTGTTGGGGAAGAAGAAGAAGGTGGCGATGCCGACGGGGACCGTCATCACCTAGGGAGCGAGGCCGGAATTGTGAGTGCCCACATGCGGCACTACTTAGGAGGGAGGGAGACTTACACCGCAAATGATATACAGCCACCGCCATCCAGCGAGACCATTCCTACCGTCCAGGCCTTCATACACGGCAGCCTGCAGATATCCTGAAAAGGCAGCACCAAGCGGTGCTGTGATCTGGAAGAGAGTTGTTCGCTTAGCGAGTTCTGTCTTGGTATACCAGCTGCCAATGACATAGATCACAACAGGCGAGAACGACGCCTCGAACAACCCGACCAGAAAGCGGAACGCATACAGCTGTGCCGGGCTCGACATGCCGGCCTGCGCAAACGTCCAGATGCCCCAGCCGACCTCCATGGCGCCCAACCAGATGGCCGGCGGGATCTTCTGGACGATTAGGGTGCTGGGAACCTGCATGATGGCGTACCCAACCGTGTAGGCCGTGCCCGCATATGTGTACTCGTTGCCGAGCATTCCCAGATCCTCGCGCATGCCAGAGATGTACGCGCTGGTCAGGTTGGTTTGATCCAGGAACTTCATGAAGAAGCCGGCACAGCTGATGATCAGGATGGCTAGGTCAAGCTTGAGGAGCAGTCGTCGCTCCTCGGGGCTCTTGAGGTGCGAATCCGTGTCCCAGATGTACGAGCGGAGCGTCTTTTTGGGCGGCGGTGATGCCTCCGCGGCAGCGGCCGAGGTTGTCGCCACTGACACGCCCATGGTGATGGTGTTGGTTGATGACAGTGAGACTCAGAAACTCGTAAGCCGAGGTGCAAAGAGGGGTGCGGAATAGGGTCCCGCGGGATGAAAGACATTGGTATGGAAGTCAGATTAACAAGCCGGGCGGGGCCAGAGGTTATAGCTCTAACCATGGTTTCGGGACCTGCACCAACTGTATGGTCTGCACAGGGTCGTCGCTTGCGCAATAAGTCTGAATGTTGGCTGGTGCGCTTGGTTGGACACGTGCATCGAGGTGAGATCACGACATTGAGACCCGGTAGTTGCTCATTTATCACTACCACAGACTCGATCTGCGAGCGCGCTTTCCCCGGATGATGAGACATTTTGAGCGACCAGCCAGCTTGTCCGGCAAAGACAGATGCGCGCACCACGTGGGCGGCCCGGTTTGGTACCGCTGCCGGTGTGCGCGGGGGACAAGGACCGGGTTGGTGGGGTAAGAACACGGGCTTCCACCGAGCGAATCGGAGCACAGTGGGTCCATCGGAGTCGAGTGGGCCCCCCCACCCCACTCCGACTCCGATCAAGCGGCATCTATCGGAGTTGAGAGTATGTTCTCAGTCGGATTCAGTATTACCAATGCAGCCATTCCGAACCTGACAAACGGCTCGCCCCGACGGCCAATCGGACGTGCAGGTGGCGCCGCCCATCTGTGTGGCCGGTCGGTATCCTCAGACTGAAGCTTTGTTGATAGTTGCTTTCCGTCTTGGTTCCTCTCACCTTTCCTGGAAACACCTGGCTCTGGTTGTTCTCCTTCCATCCTTGAATCCTCGAATCTTCGCTCAACCCGCACCAATCGCTGCGATGGCGATCGCAACCCCCAAGCCCCTCGGGGCGCCTCTCGAACTGTCAGAAAAGCCGACAAGTACGGCATCAGTCACGCGGTCGGCAGGTGACCTCGACGACAGCTCAACCGATTCTCAGGCAGCAGCAGGTGACGTCGCGGGGAAGACACACTACGGCTGGCAGTTCTGGGCCGTGTTCGCGGCCCTTGTCGCCGCCACGCTGCTGAGCGCTCTGGACGGAGCCATCGTCGCCACCGCCCTGCCTACGATTTCTCTTTCTCTCGATGCCGGGCCTTTGTTTGTATGGATCGCCAACGTCTACTTCCTCACTGGGTACGATATCTCCCTCTCCCCCTCGATGACATGGGGTCAGGGTTAGGGCTCACTAACACGGCGGCTCGGACTGCAGGGCCGTCCTCCAGCCGTTCCTGGCGCAGCTCTCGGACCTGTACGGCCTTCGATTTGTGTTTCTCGCCATCTTGGCCATCTTCAACCTCGGCAGCGGCCTCTGCGGCGGTGCCTCGTCGGCTAACGGGCTCATCGCGGCCCGCGCAGTGCAGGGGGTTGGCGCCGGCGGCATCAACATGATGGTCGACCTCATCATCTGCGACTTGGTGCCCGTCCGCGAGCGCTCCAAGTTCCTGGGCATGATCTTTGGCTGCATCGGCATCTTCACGGCCGTCGGCCCGCTGGTCGGCGGTGCGCTTGCCCAGAGCGGCCAGTGGCGCTGGGCCTTTTACCTGAACCTGCCCATCGGTGCCGCCTGCATGGTCGTCACGTTCCTGTTCCTCAAGGTCAACCACAGCGATCACGGGTCCTTTTCCTTAAAGGTGAAGCGCATTGACTGGGGTGGCGTCGCCATCTTGAGTCTCTCCTGCGTCGGCGTCATGTACGCCGTGACATACGGCGGCGCATCCCGCCCATGGTCCGACCCACGCGTCTGGGGGCCTCTCGCCGCCGGCTTGGTGCTGATGCTCGTCTTTGTCGCCTACGAAGGCTCCCCCTTGGCCGTGGAACCTGTGACACCCTACCACTTGTTTGGAAACCGCACGTCAGCCGCCGCGTACGCCATGACATTCTTCCACTCCATCATGTGCCTCTGGGTGATCTTCGTCTTTGCTGTCTATTTCCAGGCGGTGCTGGGCGTGTCGCAAACCATCTCCGGCGTGTACCTCATGCCCACCGTCATCGCCTTTCCCATATCCGCGGCCGTGGGCGGCGGCGTCATGGCCAAGATCGGCCGCTACAAGCCCATCCATCTCGCCAGCTTCGCCCTGATGACGCTCGGCTGCGGTCTTGCCTCGGTCCTCGGCCCTTCGTCGTCGCCCGCAGCCTGGGTTTTCTTCCAGATCTTCCTAGCCGTCGGCATCGGTCTCCCCATGGCAACGCTCCTACCTGCCGTTCAAGCCCGCCTCTCGGAAGCGGACGCGGCGCGCAGCACGGGCACGTGGGCCTTCATCCGCAGCGTCGGCGTCATCTGGGCCGTCACCATCCCCGCTGCCGTCTTCAACAACCGCTTCGAGTCATTGCTGCACACGATCGACGACGAAGCGGCCCGGTCCATCCTGGACGGCGGCCAGGCCTACGCCCATGCCACGGCCGACTTTGTCAGCGCCTTTGCCGATGTTGTTGTGCGCCATCAGGTGCGCGAGGTGTACAGCTTGAGCGTACAGCGGGTCTGGCACATTGGGATCGTCTTGTCTGGTGTGAGCTTCTTGTTGGTTCTGCTGGAGAAGGAGGTGGAGTTGCGCAAGGAGCTCAACACAGAGTTTGGTCTGCAGCAAGAGGAGACCAAGAAGGCCGAGCCCTGAGCCCTCGGTGGGTGAGCTGGTCTGCGCTGCGTAAAGTAGGTAGAGGTAGCCGCTAACGCTTACACCGATGAAAGATTGAATAAGTGTCCTGCAATAATAGCGCTATTTATGAACCATGACATATAAATGCACGTGACGCCTCCTAACTAATAAGGATGAAGAACAATGTACGAGAAGGAGAGGAGGGCCGCCTGGGCGGACATTTATCTGTTCTCTAACAGCTGCTTAAGATTTTTTATAATATCCATCAGAGGGGGTTCACCACCATGGACGCCGCCTTGCATGCTTTCCTGCGATAGGATGATCTCGCGGGTCGACACGGCCACCGGGTCGTTGAGAAAGGGTAGTCGGTAGTTGTGGTCACCTGGTGACAAAGAAATACCCGAGTCTGTTCCCATGCTGATGCCGAGCGCGTTCCCGATGTGCTGGAGCATGCCCGTCGTGAGCTCGATGAGGACCTTAACCTGGATGGAGACGTTATTCTCGAGCTGGAAATCGCCAAATTGCAAGTTTGGGAGGCTCAGCATGGCGCTGGACCCGGACTGCGGTGGGACCTCAAGGGCTTGGTGCAGACGTGTGAAGAAAGCGCGGCAGTTACGCAACAAGTTAACGTAGGTGGTAACCAGGTGGATCATGAGCAGGTGGTCCTGGGGCCTGGCTGCAGACGGGGGGGCCGGTGATGATGACGAGGCAGAGAAGCTGGAGTCTAGATCCCCGTTGCCATTGAGGTCGAACAGGCTGGCGCTGCTGCCGGCGCTATCGCCGCTGCTGCTGTTGGTACCATTTCCCTGCGATTCCGTAGAGTTCGATGACAGGGCCTTAACAATGTCCCAGAACCGGGCCGTCTGGTTGAGAACACTGCTGACGCTTCTATGCTGCACTGTTGACGAGCACGTCAGTGGTGGGTTGCTCGGCCTCGCTGCTAGTGGTGCCTGCGTGTCGAGGATCTCCCGGTATTCGACCAACTCCAAGCTAAGTTTCAGCA
>Ga0247770_1000283_pt1 | contig 49209 bp, 41 predicted proteins | sample UWRJL136409B6_FD_179943 | JGI IMG/M metagenome (GOLD analysis project Ga0247770, IMG submission 179943) | Plant litter microbial communities from Arlington Agricultural Research Station in Wisconsin, United States - UWRJ-L136-409B-6 | ecosystem: Environmental > Terrestrial > Plant litter >...
AGGGTAAGACGGTGGTGGCTGAGGTCTGGATTCTTGAGACAAAAAAGGAAGTTGCGATACGAGCAAGAAAAGAACTCGGCCCTGAATTGAGCTGGGGACTTTCACATCTAGCTGACGCTACACTCCCCTCCGTGGAAGCATTTTTTTTCCAGAAATGGAATAAGGATACTTTTAAGGTTGGAGCGAGGCGCACCGGGCCGTCTAACGTGTTACCACTACACCACTGGGTTGAAATTACACAACGCAAAACTTCCCCATAGGGTCCTGGTGCCTTCCCCCGGCCGATCGCATCCGGCCCCGCGCCGACTTCTCGGACGAAATGACAACCACTGGCACCTACGATCTATTGCCCCGGCGCGTGTACGCGACGCGTCAAGTCACGAGCTCTCACCATCGCCGCCAACGAATTTTCCGAGCCGGCTGCCATTCTCCGGTAGATTACGAGAGAAATTTCCGCTGCAATTGCGGGAGCACGAATAGGCGGAATGTCCTTGCCGCGTTGGTGGTGACACAAACTATGAGCAAACATGTGGGGAAGTCGGCACTCGCGAGAAGGAAGCGGGGGAGGCTTTGGAGAGGTCGTCACCCAGCTTGACCGGTCGGCGGTCGGGGGATATATCTGGATGCCGTTGCCGTCATTGTGGTACGAGTCTGCTGGCTGATGCGATATTCGCTTTAGAGAAAATTTCCACTCGTTCCTGTTCATTCCATGCTTGTTCCAAATCTACAACACCCTCCAAAATCTTCACAATGCCCCCCCTCAACAAAATAATCATCGTCGGTGCCGGCCCCTCGGGCCTGCTCCTCGCCCTCCTCCTCGCCAAAGCCGGCATCCCCGTCGAACTCATCGAACAGACCGCCGCGCTCGACACCAACCCCCGCGCATCGCACTACACCGCCGAGTCCTGCTACGAGTTCGACCGCGCTGGGGTCCTGGACACCATTTCCGCAGAGGGTTTTTTTCCGGACGGGGTGTCCTGGAGGAGACTTGATGATGATGGGGGGAAGGAGAGGCTGGTGGAGATGAGGAATCCGAAGCCGGAAGGGGGGGAGGAGCTGAGGTATCGGATGGTGTGTTTGCCGCTTCATCGGCTAGGGAAGATATTAGAGGGGGCGCTAGGGGAGCAGGAGGGGGCGGTGATACGGTATGGGTGGAAGGTTGTAGAGGTGGGAGAAGAGGGGGGGAGGGCGTGGGTTGAGGTTGAGAAGGAGGGAGGGGGGAGGGAGAGGAGGGAGGCGGATTATGTGGTTGGGTGTGATGGGGCGAATAGTACGGTGAGGAGGAGGTTGTTTGGGGAGGGGGTGTTTCCGGGTTTTACTTGGGATGTGAGTTGTTTCTTTTGGCATGGGCCCTGTTCTGGTGTTGTGAGAGGAGGATACGTAGCGTACGTGCGTTTGAGAGCTGGACTGACATCCGTTTCAGAAACAAATAGTAGCCACGAACGTGAGTCCAAACGCGAATCACTTGGGAGAGACAACGGGACTAACACCTACACAGATGTACTACGACTTCTCCCCCTACGACTACGACGACTCACAGTTCTTCGTCCACCCCGAGCACTGGCACATGGTAGCCAAGATTCAAGCCGACGGCCTCTACCGCGTAACATACGGCGAGCAGGCCGGCCTGACCTACGACGAGCTCAAAGCAAGACAACCCGAAAAGTTCCGAGCATTCCTCCCGGGGAATCCCACACCAGATCAGTACAAACTGGTCAACTATTCGCCTTATAAGGTGCATCAACGCTGCGTGGACAAGATGCGAGTGGGCCGGTTCTTGCTGGCGGCAGATGCGGCGCATCTATGTAACCCCTGGGGAGGACTGGGGCTGACGGGAGGTATTGCTGATGTCGGGAGCTTATACGACAGCTTTGTGGGGATTCACACTGGTAGGGCCGATGCAGACGAAATTCTGGACAAGTACGACGAAGTAAGGCGGAACATCTGGCACGAGGTCATCAACCCCCAGAGCCAGGAGAATATGAGGCGACTGTTTAAATATTCCGGCCCGGATGAGGCGATGGAGAAGGATTCGTTCTTCAAGCTGCTGAAGAAGATGGAGTTGGCTCAGAAGGGCGAGCTGGAGTTGGATGAGCCCACTGTGAGTTGCTTTCTCTTTATGGTACGAAGCTAAGAGAGCTAACACCACACCTAGCCTGCTCCAATCAGTCTGCAACATGATATGACGCAGTACTTCAAGCCATAGAGACTCGAAAGAGGTGTGAAGGTGACCCGGCTTTGGATAAGTGATTGGGCCGGAATGGCGGAGATCACTGTTACGCTGATAAGAGACGGAACGGAAGGCCGCGGATCTGAATTGTCTTTCTGTATCCAGGCGACTAAAAGTAGGCCGACAATCAGCGACGTTGCTTGTGGCTTCCTGCTCGCCAACTTGAGGCGGTTTTCTCCCCGAAGCTGATGATGGTTTGCGAGGTTCTTTGCAGCTCTCGATAAGCAATATCCAACCCTCTGCTTGTGACCATGAATAGATCCTTCATACCAAAGCCTTTATTCCAGGTCCTACCCTTTCTACGAAAGGCACGGATATGCCAAAAGATAGATCCCTAATATGTTAGAAAGGGATCCTGGAATGCGTGGTTTCAGGAGGCATGCTTACATCGTATGTCTGGCGCAGGTCCTCTTTGCTCACCTTCCCATCTTCTTGAACTAGCAGAAAGGTGGTTCCAAACTCAAACACCCCAGCGCCCCACTACCAGCCATATCATGTTAGTCACTGCACGCTTCATCATCTGGGTTGGCACTGGAGCTTACGCCAAACGGGTCGACGGCGACGCGGTGTCCCGCTACCATGTTCCAAAGCTCCCAGGCCGACAGTGCTCCCTTATTTCCGTTGTCCCACTTGGAGAACATGTCCTCAAAGGCCTGGGGAACGAAGCGGCCCTCTCTGTCGTAGGTGCCCGAGTCGGAACCATGCTTGGCCTTATGCATGCCACCAACGAACAGCCTGAACCACGGGTCGGGAAAATACGAGTACGCAAGTCTCGTAGGATACGAAAAGCCGGAGTGGATGATGAACATGGCGAAGAGCGAAAATGCGAAGCTGAAGCCGAGCTCTCGGAAGCCGCTATACGTATGCCAGAGGTAGATCTGGCCGTCGCAGTCTCGGTCCCAGAAGAGGACATGTTGTTGCAGCACCGTCTGTACAGCAAGGGTTAGCTGAATGCATCGGTGCCGCAGGTGCAGTACTCACGTAGTCCTCGAACTGCTCCGTGTATGTTTCAATGCCCTCAGGATGGTCAGTCGAAACCGCCACGTTTGCACGTGTGACCGCGGGTTTGCGGATCACATCGTCTGCGTCGATCGCTTGCTGCCGGTTGGTGGCCTTGCATTGCGCAGCAACAGTATCAAACTTGTCGGCCATCCTGGGATTGGCCTTGCAAGACAACTGAGGGGCAAGAGATTAAGGAGAAAGAATTCACAGGATATTGATTCCTTGAACTGCGATGGAAGAAAACGAACAGCCATGTGACATTCGTAGTTGGTGATGTCATTCGGTAAGAAGCGGATCCACATCATGATCCCTTCATTCCTTTCCGGAAGCGGCAATGGGGGAGCCCCTATCGCCAGCAAGAATGTTTGCGTCCACTGGACCGCCATCTTGTCGCCAGTCATTGGCATGCTAGCTGGGCCGCTGCGAGGCCGATGGCGGCTGGCAAAGCTCACACTGTCATTGGTCACAATTCTTTGCGAGAGCTCACAAGGGCCATTGTTGATGTACTTGGTACGGAAATAGACGCCACTTGAAGGGAGAAAAGCCAGCCACGTGGTTACGGAGCTTGCCGCAGGAGTCTAGATCGAACGTCGTGCGCTCAGCCCCTGGGCTGAACATGATGGTTGGTCTTTAGTGCCCGCCAAGCCCACCATTCTGAGCCTTGAGCGTTTTATTCGCGGGTCGCAAAATGAAACGAAATGAGCTAGGCACCTTTCTTCACTCAATTCATGGCAGACAGCCTCACCTCCGAAAGCCTGGGGAAAGGCAGGCAAAAACGCCCCGGCTACGGAGCCGAAAAATGTCTCATTTCAACAAACCTCCATCGGGATTTGCGCCGTCGCAAGAGCATGATGCCGTTCAGACCGTCCTATGGTCACACAACCTTTGGGGCGCAGTTTCGGAGCGCGATGCTGTTCGCGGGTGCAGAACTTGGATGGACATTACGATGCCCTCACGCCGAGAAGAGTGGAGATGACTGGGCGAACTGGGCGTTCTGGAGTTATCAACGACGTCGAGCACGACCGAGAACTTTGTCCCCATGATGCATCTGAGTATTGAGCGAAAAGGGTATAAATTCTCCCATGGCTCTCGAAGTTCTGTTGGCCTCGCTCATCAACACGCAGCATCATCATCTGCAGACGCTCGCTTTCTCTCCCGGTTATCTTCATATTTTCATCCACTCTTTCAAGCATCATCAGCAATGGCTTCTGTCATCTGGGCCGCTTACGCCGCGGCGATCGCCACCCTCGCAGCACCCGCCGGCCTTGGCCTCAGTCCTGCTCAGAGGTTCGCCATCAACAAGCAGAACGCTTTCTCGATCCCGGTCGTTCCATACGTCAACTCCCTCTACCAGAACTGGAACGTGTACAAGTTTGCGTCAGTGGTCCCTGATAAGAACATCGCCGTCTTTGCCGACTCGGGCCAGGACTATGACACCGCTTTCGGCATCTACATGGACAACGTCGTCCTCGATCTCCCCACCGACGCCAGTGTAGAGGCCAAGCTCGTCGAAATCGCCAAGAAGATGACCACCCTACGGGAGAGGCTTCGTGAGACTGGAGCCAAGGCCGTAGAGGATTACTACAAGGTAATTATATTCGATCCATTGCTTTTGTAACGATCCCAAGACTGACATGTTGATGAAGGACTGCCCCAACGGTATCGATTCGGTGACGGGAAAGCCTGTCGCTCAGGCGGACTATATTGCTCTCTACTACCCTGAGATCGCCACTGATAAGAAGACCCTCGCAACCCTTGGCCAGGTTCAGGGGGAGCTCCAGAGCGTAATTGCTGGTGGTGCTCAGTATGCACGACTGACTCAGTGGCGGGAGGCTCTCGCTAAGGGTGTGACCGTGAACAAGAGCTATCCAAGTGAGCACAACCCTCTTCTTATCAACCCGGACTGGCTTACTAACTACGTCCAGACTTCAACATGCCAGTGGTTGCTGCAGAGGAAGCAGTTGTCTCGAAGGTCAGTAATGGTACCATCCTCGTCAACGGCGAGCCGACCTCATACGCCCCGGGCTGGTTCATTGGCGGCAACTTCAACCGCGTCGCCCGCAACTGGATTGACACCTTCCCGTCCGAGTATCCCTTTGACCGCAAGCGCTACGAGCAAGGGAAGTCTAGCTATTCCACTCTGACCATCGACATCAACCGCGACAACTGGTCCAAGTTCAACTGGGGCTCCAAGACGCAGTCCACCGGCAGCTCTGGCTGGATCTTCTGGAAGAAGAAGAACACCTCCACCAACACCTGGTCTACCTCGGTTGTTTCCATCAACGAGACGTCCTTCAAGAGCGGCATCACAGTCAACTGCTGGGGAATCGGTACCTTCCCCATCACCACCGGACAGTGGATCTCCGGCAATCCCCTGCGCTCGTGGCCAAAGCTCGTTGCATCTGCGCGGCAGTCGGTCGCCAACGATGTCAAGGACCAGATCACCAGCGTTGTGATGGCCTACGGAGTTGAAACACACTTCACGCTGGAGAAGACGGCGTACGATGCCGTAATGGTTGCAATCAGCTCAGCCAAGTCGTCCGGGGGCAGCTTGAGCATCCTGGGAAGCTTGTACGGTACGAGCGACGGGAACCGTGAGTCGACCTTTGAGTCCTGGTCGAATATCAAGACGCACTCGGAGAACAACACGATTGTGCTGCTGGCACACCACAACAAGGTGCCTGTCGTGTTGGGGACGACGATTACCAGGATCAGCGGGTCTCAGGTTTAGAGTTTCTGATGGGGTTGATCTCGTGTCTTTGACTCCATTTCTTACTATTCTCGTCGCTCGTTTGGACAAAGGGTTTTCTTTCTTGCTTTCCTAATCACGTTATCTCGAGTTCCCCATTATGTTTTCCTTTCTTCCTGTTTTTAGCTTTTAATACATTTATCTCTCCGAATGCTCGGGCCCAAGCAAGCCTTCGCTGTCTTGTGTGTAGCATCTTGTTTTGTAGCGCAGCATTGGTCGCCTGCATTGTACCCTGTCTTGAGTTATGCTAACTCAGACACATGCACCAATTGATCACTGAAAAATCCGTTTTTGACACGGTAACGGCTTGCCTGCCTGCCAAGCCTCCCCTGGCACTTCTTCAATCCCCTGTAAGACAGCCGCGCCACGTGGGGTTACATTGGTGGAGCAAAGTTACCGTCGATCGCGACTCGGGAAAATAAGCAGGGGTAACATCTCCCCGACTACCTTACCTCACAAATGATTCTACGCTCTAACTTTTCAGGATAACTGTTACATATCAGATCGAAATTCACCCATACATACTTCCCAGCCTTCGAAGGATCACCATGAAGCTATTCCGAAAGCTCAAGGGGAAGAAAGGCGACAAGGGAGACAGCCCGCCCCTCTCCGAGACAGCCTCTCTCCGCTCCGCCCTCCCGCCCATCTCCAACACGACCCAACCACCGGCCCCAGCACCCCAGCCCTCAAAGTCTGTGCCACCGGCACCACCAGTCCAAGTCCTCCCCTCCAGCAACATCTGCCAGTCTTGCTTCCACCTCGACCCAACCCTCGCCCCTCGCAGCGGAAACCCCTCCGCCAACGACCCCTCCTGGGCGGTACTAGAGTACAATCTCCCCCCCTCCACGCCAGCAGCCAAGGCCGTCCCCAAATCAGCAGATCTCATCCGCACAGCTCAAAACGGATGCATCCACTGCGTTATCATACGCTCGGCTCTCAGCGCGGTGTGTCCGACGTGGGAGAGCGAGGATACGATTGTGACCATCCATCTGGCGACGGGGGTTCCGGTGGTGGTGAGGTTGGAGTTTGGGAAGTATGTCGAGAAGACGATGAGCAGCGAGGAGTCGATGAGGACGTATGGCCATGGTGTGCCCGTGAAGTTTATGATTTCGTTGGTTCATCCGACGAAAAAGTTCGAGGTGGAGATTTATCGGCCCGTGGAGGGGATGGGGGAAGGGACAGGGAGTGGGGATGAGGGGACGGGTGAGTGTGCGGTTTGTGTGGTTTGGCTGTGAGAGATGCGCTGATCAGTTTATTAGGGTTCGATGTCTCATCTCTGGTGGAGTATATGGGCTTTGGCGAGGACATCCCGAAGCATTCTGGGAGCGAGGAGTCGCTGGGCTTCATCAAGACGCATGTTGAGCGCTGCGTGAGTGAGCATAACTGCGGAGGCGAAGATGGGAAACTGCTTCCGCTGCTTCCTGACCGCGTCATCTGGGTCCAGGCCAACACGCCGAGCCGCATCCAACTCGTGGAGACCAAGGGGACGTTCCGCGCCAAATATATCGCGCTTAGCTACTGCTGGGGCCCCGTCTCGGCGAACACCTACCTCACTGACATCGAAAGCCTCCCGTCGAGAAAGGCGGGCATCAGCTACGACGACCTGCCGCCCCTTTTGCAGGATGTCGTGACATGCGCACGCGCCCTAGGCATCGAGTACCTCTGGGTGGACAGGCTTTGCATCGTTCAGGGCCCTGGGGGCGATTTCGCGACGCAAGCCCCCAAGATGGGCGAGATCTACGGCAATGCTTCCCTTACCATTGCTGCAGCCACCGGAACATCCGAGAACGATCGCATACTCGTCGAGCGGAGCGTCCAGGGCGCCGGTCCCTACACACTCGACCTCAAGCTCGAGGGCATGGGCACACTCGCCGTGAAAATCCGGCGCCGGACCCATCGACTCGGGACAGAAGACCACGGAGGCGATTACGGCCGTGTCTCCACGCGTGCTTGGATCTGGCAGGAACGCCTTCTCTCCTCGCGGACCGTCTTCTTCACCCCCTCGGCCCTCAAGTTCGAATGCCACCGCCACTCCACCTGGCAGGGCTACAGCCAAAACATATTTGGCCACTCCTGGTCAACCGAGATCGACCTGACATCCATCTCCCTCAACTCTTGGCTCCGCCTCGTCGCCGAGTTCATGCAGCGCAACATCACGCACCCCTCCGACCGCCTGCCCGCCATCGAGTCCGTCATGCGCCACATCACTTCCCGCACGGGATGGACCCCTTTCTGGGGGGTCTTCGAAGAGCACCTTATCCCAAGCCTGGCCTGGTCCGCCCAAAGCCGCGCCGCTACCTCAGGGAAATACCCCTGCCGCATGAACCCAGCCCACTACGTGCCTACCTGGAGCTGGGCCAGCGTCGACGGGGAGATAACCTACCTCCACGCCCTCACCGACGGAGCATACGCACCGCTGACGATGATCGACCCCAAGACCTACGAGGTCACCGCAAAGAATCTCAACCGTGCAACTGGCGCCGTGACGCTGGTAGGCCGGTACGTCATCGGCGGCATCACCTGCACTATCGAGCCAAACGAGCAGTTTTCAGGCACCGAAGACTCCCGCATGGGGAGATACACGCACGACTACAAGGTGCGTGTGTCGGGGCAGCATCCGGATTTCCTCCTCGATCCTGATGTTGCGCTGATGCCTCACGAAGGGGATCCGGCGCAGCCGTATACCGCGTCTGTGGTGAGGGTTCCATATGGGAGGGAGTACCCTATGGAAAGCTGGACGGGGAATTGTCTGGTGTTGTTGGTCGCGACGCAGAAGAAGAAGTCGCTGGCGTTGGTGCTGGGGCAGTCGCTGAGGGATCCTGCTGGGGGGTGGGAGAGGATTGGGCTGGCGACGGGGATTGAGATGGCGGTTTGGGGGGAGGAGCATGTTAAGAGGGGGGCGGTTACTGTTGTGTGATGTCGACACATATCGAACAGGACACCTCGATTAGAAGAGCAGAAGATGAAACTATCTTGCAGCAGCAGCGAACCGCAGGAGTCGTGAAAGAAACAAAACAAGATTTGCCCTGTGTGACGAAACCCGAGGGTTTGGGTCGTATTTTGGGTATTATGGAAAGCGGGTGGTGAATTGCCTGTTGGTGTTGTTGGTGTGAAGACAATATAACGCAGGCTGTGCAGCGGGTCGCGTACGGCGCGGTACGAGACGAGATTCTTCCTACCCTGAGCTTCTGGTGCAGGTTTAAAGGGGTTGTCATTCTGCCTGTTTTGCCAAGTTCTGTCCCTCCAAGACTTCAGTTTGCGCCAAAGTGAGCCGACTTGCTTTGTTGCAACTCGAGCGTGTCCTTCTGATGCGAGTCAATTTTTTGACGGCGGTTGCAGTGGCAGCTTTGCCGGTAGCATTATCGCTTGAGCATGTCGTCAAGAGAGATGTGCAATCTGGGGGGAAATGTGGCTCAACCCAGGGGAATGCGGTGTGTGCCGAGGGTCTGTGTTGCTCTGAAGAGGTAAGGTTCCTGGTCTCATCGTTTGGTTTTGCCCTCGTTCGAACTGACCAATTCTCTCACCAGGGAGCCTGCGGAACTGGGCGCACCTTTTGTTCTTCTCCAGCCTGTCAGCTGAACTTCGGTCCTGCGTGCGATGGCAACGGATCGCCCCGTGGAAAAGATACATCTGCCGTGCGGCGACCGCCGCTCGGCGATATACCATATGGCACTGTCATTTCAAGATGCACGCTGCCGGGAAAGATCGCCCTGACATTCGATGACGGGCCGAACAAATTCACCAGCGAGCTGCTGGATATCCTGAAGAAATCCAACGCAAAGGCGACCTTCTTCATCACTGCTGCGAACGGCGGGAAGGGACAGATCCAGGACGAAAGCGCAGGCTTACGGGATGTCGTGAAGCGAATGCATAGCGAAGGGCATCAGATCGCGAGCCATTCGTGGAGCCACGAGAAGTTCGTGGCGATCAGCGCGCAGCAGCGGCGTGATCAGATTGTGAAGAATGAGATAGCACTCACCGACATTCTGGGTTTCTTTCCGACGTACCTGCGTCTCCCCTATTCCAGTTGGGACGACCAGGTCCTCGGGGAGCTTAAGAAGTTCGGCTATCACAATGTGAGTCCAAGTTCCACCGATCAGTGCTAGAAGAAATTCTCAGCAAACTCACCTCCCAGATCGATTACAACCTTGACACTCGCGACACGGAACAGCCAGACGGAGATTTCCAGCTATCAAGGGACACCTTCTCGTCAGCCGTATCGGCAAAAAGCCCCGCAGACTCGTCCTTTATTGTCATTGCGCACGACATCCAAGAGAAGACGGTGCGCGGCTTCACGCAGTTCATGATAGACCAAGCGCTGAAATACAAGTATGAGCTCGTCACGGTGGGCGAATGTCTTGACGATCCATCAAATAACTGGTATCGGGATCCGGTGTCGGGCGAGCAGTTTGGTGGGCCGCCGCCGAAGAAGGAGAAACCGCAGGTTGCTGCGCCATCTGGTGCGCCGTCTGGTGTGGTGTCAACTTCGGCGAGTGCCAGTGGGGCTCGTTCGTCGTCAACGGGCCCCACATCTGCGTCTACCTCGAGTTCGGGCTTGAGTTCGCCCTCAGGTTCGGGCCCTAAGGAAGGAGCTACGGGTGCCGCTGGGTCAACGCCCGCTGGGGATGTCGCCGCCACGGGTGCGCCAAAGTCCACCAGTGACGCAGAACGGAGTATCCCTGGTCTAGCTAGGGGGATGGTCTTGGGGTATTTTGTCTTGTTTATTTTTGCTTGAGTTCTCTACATGTTTAGAATGATATAATTGTCCATCTAGGGACGAGTCGTGAGTGGGGAATAAATGTTAGACTGCTCAGCTTTCTGGTCGGCCCGAACGGAAGGCAAGGACCGCCGCCCACTGCAATACCAGAGATCTGGCCCAAGTCTGCGAGGTCGGAACACATGTCTGCTCGATTCGGGAAACCCAAACCTTGACAACCGTCACAAGGCAACGCTCTCGTCCAGCTACAACCACCACCGGCATTCGCAAGCATGGGGAATATCCCGAGTCAAGTCCGACAGGAGCCGTGCAACTGCGCGACCTCCTCCCGCTACGCCATTGCACCGCTAGTTATCCGTGACTCTCCCATGATTCAGCGCTGTTCCTCGTCGATTACCGTGTGGCGTACACCGAGGTCGCCTTTCCTCGTTCCGACCTCGAAGCTTGTTCTTGGTCACAAGCCGTCGACCCGCCCTTGGCTGTTGTGGCTGCTGTCCGATCACGATCCCCTCTCCAACCGCCGTTGCCACCACCTGCGCAGTCTTGGATCGCGGTTAGATGTTCTACAACGGCCGTGCTAGCATGTCGCAGCCTGAGGCAGTCCCCGTGGGGCCAAAGTACGCCGAGAAAGCCGCCTCCACCGACGCTGGCGACGCCGATGCCAAGCACGGAGCCCTTACGAACCTGAAGAAGAGCGAAACGATTGAGAGAATTGCGGTCATATCCCCCCAATCCGAAAGCGACCGAGACAATGCCAGCGAAGAAGAAAGCGAGGCGATCATCATCACCGGGTCCGACGCCGCCAAATACCTCTTACCCCTGCGCGACGATGGCGACCCGGTCTCGACCTTCCGAAGCTTCTTCCTGTCGACAATTCTGTGTTATTTGAAGCCACCATGTCGCAAATTTACACCTGGAAGCCAACGTTCGTCGAAATCAACGGCACATTCATCGTTCTGATGGCGTATTTCCTCGGAAATGCTTGGACCGCTATTCTTCCTCGTGGAGACCGCCTGGAGGTACAATGGAGACAGTGAGGAGGCCAGGGGGAGCTCCCTGTCTAGATCAAAACCGCTCTATCCCTCAACAACGGCCCGTGGGGTTTGAAGGAGAATGCCATCAGCGCGATTACGGCTACTTCGCCTCGGCCGCCTGCGGTAGTATCGAGGTCTTCGCAGCTCAACGCCTATTCTATGACGTACCCGTGAGCGCCACGACTGTCATCTGTACCGTTGTTTCCATCGGATTGTTTGGTTATGGCGTTGCTGGCTTCTTTAGGCCCGTCGGTGTGTTCAGCGTCGAAGCTGTGTACTGGAGCACCCTGCCAATGGTAAAAACGATACAAGGACTTCATTGGGAGGATGTCAAAAGCTCCAAACCTATCCGGTGGTTTTGGTGGAGCTTCGCCGGCATGTCTTTGTGGCAAGTCTTTCCATCATACATATTTCCATGGTTAAACTCGATTTCCATACCATGCATCGCGTCCATGGGGGCGGTGGACGAGAAGGCTGCCACTCTTACAAATCTGTTTGGTGGATCCATCAATAATGAGGGTCTCGGAATGTTCAGTATCTCTCGATTGGCAATATGTCAGTTATTTCTCGTCAAAACTAGACACAACTGATGCTGACGGAGAGGCACTCTAGATAACATCGTTCAATACCGCCCTCCCTCTCGTCCTTCAAGCCCATATGGCGGCTAGGTACGCCATCTGCGGCGCTGTGATGCTAGCGATCTACTATGGTAACTTTTAGGACTCGAGGGTACATAAGTTGAGTTCTATAAGAATTCACTTTACTTACACTGAGACAGGTTCAACCCTTTATGTCGACGCGGCTGCGGACTCAACGGGGCGGAGAATACAACGTAACCAGTGTTTTCCCTGGTGGTATTCTCAACCACGAAAACCTAGCAGAACAGGGGCTACCAGCGCTTTCTGGGTCGTTTGCGTACGCGATGCTCATGGCAAATGCTGCAGTATGTGTCCCACACAGCCCCATCTGTACTTTGGTTGCGGTGTGCCCGATGCTGACGACCTGTGCGGATTGGTGCTCTCATCACCCACTGCGTGCTGTTCTGGGGCAAAGATGTCATAAGGACTTTCAAGAATGCAAACAAGGGGATACATACGGATCCGCATCACGCTCACATGGCCGGGTATGCTACTACCGCTCCGATCACCTTGAGGGCAGCGCCGTGCTGACTTTTACACAGCCGTTACAACGAGACACCATGGTGGTGGTACGCCATTGTTCTTGCGGGAAGCTTCGTGTTGGGCCTCATAGTGGTCACAACGCAGCATATCACGCTCGGAGTTTGGTACTATATCATCTCGCTTTCCGTGGGAGCTCTGATTGCTCGGCTTGTGAGTCAGCCAAACATGAGTGTTTGAGGACGTGCAAAACTTACGGACAGCAGAGCACTCTCCTCTATTCGCGGTTTGGGACCGGAATCGCCACTGATAATCTCTCTAAGATGTTAGTTGCCCTCCTGGTGCCTGAAAAGCCCATCGGTTCGTCTTGCACTAGGAGAGCTAGAACTTGGCTCATGTTTTGGGTACCCTGACTGACATAATTGGTAAGGGAACATGTACTTCGCTGCTTGGTCGAATAATGTCATCACCAATGCGGTATACTTGTCAAACTCGCTGAAGATGGGCGAATATCGTGAGTCAAACCTCACCCATCCTATAATCTGCGTAGTCTCCCTGACACGAGATGCAGTCAACATCCCCCCTCGGTCGATGTTTATCGCCCAGATCTATGGCACCGTTCTCGGGGGATTCGTGAACTATGCTATAATGGTGTTCGTTGTCGATAGTCATCGCGATCTCCTGAGAGACGAGGATGGAAATGCTGTCTGGAGTGGTATGTTGCATTTGAGGGGTTTGTTGCTTAGGTGGCAGTCTATCCTGGCCTACTGTGGCGAAGAGATTATGGGCGAATAGCATTCCCTGACAGTTTCATCAGGGGCATCGAGTCAATCTTACAACACCACTGCTACGTCGTGGGCCTTGGCAAAGTATCTTTACTCTCCTGGAGCCAAATATGCCGTCGTCCCATTTGGCATTGTCGTTGGCTCAGGTATTGTAATTCTTCACAAGATCTTCTCGAAGGTGAGCCTACCTTCTTTGCCCTATTTCAAAAATATGTTGGCTGCTGACGAAAGTTTCAGTTCGTACCAAAAATCGGGAGATTCTCGATCGCGGAGGACTTGAACTTTCCACAGCTGATTCAGTATGCTGGTTTCATTCCACACAATGCATCACAGACCTGCGTGCTGCTCAGCCAGGTATTGGCCGGTTTCTTCACACAGTTCTACCTCCGAAATTACCGACCATCGATCTTCAAGAACTATTCATACCTAATAACCGGAGCATTCGACGGGGCAAGTCTACTTGTTGCCTTTCTTTTGACGTTCCTGGTCTTTGGGGCAGCCGGGCTCTCCCTTCCGTTCCCGAAGTGGTGGGGCAATAACGAGGGTGGTTACTATGACCTATGCCCTCCTCCTCCTCCTCCTCCTCCACAATAGGGTTATGGGAGAGGAAGAAAGTGCGTGGTGATGCACGGCAGGATGAGAGGTCCTAGGATGAGAGGGCCGGGTTGCGGTCAACCGCCGGGCAGTTGGTCGCCGCTGGCGGGGCTGGGTCCGGCCTTTTCGCACCTACAACAGGCCTCGTTTGTCTCATTCCGCCACCCGACAGCACGAATCAGCGCCAGCCACCGATCGAAACAAAGATTTCGAGCAGGCCGGGTGAGACAAATGACCTCAGTAACCACCAACGGGCGCGGTGGTAACATTCCATTGGAAATCCTTGGCCTTGTGAGGGGAAACTGGATGTTGGGGGACGTGGCACCATGGATGCACTTTATCCGATGTCGTAAACATTTGTTGCTCCGAGCCTTGGCCTGGCCGGGAAGGATAGGGATCTGGGCCTTCGCAATTTGGGGCATTCCAGCGAGTGGTCGACCATCCTCTACTGTGCCCATGGCGGGCGCTACAGTTACGTTCCGGCTGATTGATGGTGCGGGGAAGAAAACCGCCCAATTTCTAAACGCAGGAACGCGGAGGAACGAGGCCTCAGTCGCGAAACAAAGGTATATAGCGAATAGTTCTGCAATCGAATGGAACAATTTTGGAAGTTGAGTGGCCTTGTGGTTGTTTTTCGTTGCAACCCCCTGCAAACGACAATCTCTCGCGATGCTGCAGGTCTTCCCCCTGAAGGCGGTGGCGCTTGCCCTGTGCTGGGCCGCCGTTGGTGGGGCCGTTGTCACCCAGGTGCCAAGATGGGACCTTGTATCGACCGCAAAGGCTTCGGGAGAATTGACTTCCATTTCGCAACCAAGCTACGACACAAGCTCATGGCACCATATCGACGCCCCGTTCTGCACCCTCATGGGCTGCCTGCTCAAGGCCGGCGTCTACAACGATACGGATCTCTTCTTTTCAGACAATCTCAGCAAGGTGGACGCCGCGCAGTTCAGAGTGCCGTGGCTCTACAGAAACGAATTCAGCCTTGATCCCGCGCCGGGCCGGCACTTCTTCCTGCAGACGCACGGTATCGCCTCCCGCGCTGACATCTTCCTAAACGGGAAGCAGGTGGCCGACAAATCCGTGCAGGTCGGCTCGTACGCCGGCCATCGCTTCGACATCACCGAGATTGCCGCGAAGACCAACGCGCTCGCCATTCGGGTGCATCCGACCGATCCTAACCGCGACTTGGCCATTGGATGGGTGGACTGGAACCCCTGGCCCGCTGATAACGGTACCGGCGTCTGGCGCGCCGTCGAGATCAAGCAGACCGGCCCCGTCGCGCTACGCCCCATTCGCGTCGTCACGCTGCTGGACACGCCACTGGTGCAAGCTACCTACACGGTCCGAGTCAAGGCCCAGAATCTCGAGAAGACCCCTGTGCGAGTTTTGGCTTCGTATACGCTGAAGCGCGTGTCAAATGGCGAGCGGGCGGGCGGCGACGAGAAATACGTGACGATCCCGGCCGGCGCGGAGACTGACATTGTCTTTGATGGCGTGGTGCAGAACCCTGCCGTCTGGTGGCCGAAGCAATGGGGTGATCAGCCGCTGTACAATGTCAATTTGACTGTGACGGCTGCCGATGGTGTGGTTTCGGACTCGGCTACCACCAATATTGGCTTCCGCGTTGTTCAGAAGCAGCTCAACTCGTTCAATGACACGACGTTCATCATCAACCGTCGCCCCTTCCAGGTCCTCGGTGGAGGGTACGCGCCGGACATGTTCCTGCGCTGGGACCCACTCAAGTGGGAAAAGGAGCTGCAGTATGCTTTGGACTTGGGCTTGAACACGATTAGGTTGGAGGGCAAGAATGAGCATCCGGAGCTTTATGATATTGCTGATCGACTCGGTGTTATGATCATGGCGGGCTGGGAGTGCTGCGGTATGTTGATCGGTATCCTTGTCTCGAATTGCAGAACTTTTGACTGACATCCTCGCCAGATAAATGGGAGGGCTGGGACTACAACGATAATCTCGAGAAGCCACCGCTTTGGACGGACGCTGACTATGCAACGGCGAATGCAAGCATGATCCATGAGGCCGCGATGATGCAACCCCATCCAAGTGTGCTTGCCTACTTGATCGGCAGCGATTATTGGCCTAACGAGAGGGCCACCACGATCTATTTGAATGCGTTCAAGTCAGTGGACTGGCAGCTGCCTGTGCTGGGGTCTGCCTCGAGGCGTGGATTCTCGCCGCAGACGGGATCCCCAGGCATGTTGATGGAAGGGCCGTATGACTGGGTGCCACCGAATTACTTTTTCGATAACCAACCAGCACGTGTCGGCTCGGCGTATGGCTTCGGATCCGAGTTAAGCGCTGGAGTCGGAACCCCAGACCTGTCAAGCCTCAAGAAGTTTCTCAGCAAATCTGACCTCGACGACCTCTGGAAAAGCCCAAAGAAGGACCTCTTCCACATGTCTACCGCTGATTCGACGTTTCACAACCGCAAGATCTACAACGACGCCCTTTGGGCTCGCCTTGACGCCCCGACGTCTCTTGAAGACTATGTTCAGAAGTCACAAATCTCCGACTACGAAGCTACGCGCGCTCAATTTGAGTCATGGGCGTCAATGTGGAACGCTCCGAGGCCAGCGACGGGTGTCATCTACTGGATGCTTACGAGCGCTTTCCCCAGTCTTCACTGGAATCTCTGGGATTACTACATGCGTCCTTCCGGTGGCTACTTCGGCGCCAAGGTGGGCACCCGTATTGAGCACGTCGTGTATGATCCTGTTCGCAAGGTCGTTCACTTGATCAACCGGTCCCTGGATAAGTCCGGAAAACGAACGCTCGGGGTGCACGTCGTTGATAGCAAAGGGGAAACAGTTTACAGCGGGAGTATTGACACGACAACTGCACCTAACACAAGCAAGAACATCACGTCGCTCGCTACAGCATTGACCGGGGCTAAGGATCTGGTCTTCCTACGGCTGACCCTGACGGACGATAAGAATACTGTGCTCAGTCGCAACGTCTACTGGATTTCCAAATCTCTGGATGTTCTGGACTTCGCCAAAAGTGACTGGTACTACACGCCCGTCTCAAAGTACAGCGACTATACGGCGTTGAACAAACTGGGGGCAGCAAGTGTGACGGCGGTCGCGACGAAGCAGGGCGGCGTCACCACGGTGACCTTGGAGAACTTGTCCAATGTGCCCGCTTTCTTTGTTAGTCTGTCGTTAATCGACGCCAAGGGGTCAGACGTCCTGCCATTAACCTGGTCGGATAACTACGTAACGTTGTGGCCGAAGGAGAAGCTGAGCTTGACAGCGTCGACGCTTCGAGGGGCTGCGGAGCCATCTACAGTGGATATTGTTGGTCGAAACGTCGCCAAGACGACAGTGCGTCTTTAAGGGAACGGTGGATGTAGAAACGGAAAATCGGAATGCGGCGATCGGACATACACGGGATCGTTCCCGTTCCTTCGACGGTTTAAGGATCTTCGGAGTTTTTTTGGTTACGTGGTATGCAGGGGTCACTGGGAGTGCATTTCGGATTATGACCCTATAGAACTCATTGTACTTACACAATCCGGCCCTCCGTACTTATTTGTTTATTTTGCCCCTCGATGTAGATGCTCGGTCGCTCCGCTGTGGAACGACCCACCGAGACGTACCCGTTTGCGTCAAAATCCTGCAAATTCAGGGAACGGTGACATCACCACCTGTCCGGGGCGCCGATAAAGCCGCCGTGGCGCATCACGAATGTGCTAGTTTCACATGCCAGTGGGATTTCCACATCGCCATCTCGTCTTCGCGGACATCCTCCCAACTTTCATTGCAGATACGCTCCAACAAACCCATCCCACACCCGCCATCATGCCCGTCAAAGGAAATGGCATCCCGACCGCCAGCCGGCTCACCGACCTCCTGAGCCTCAAAGACAGAGTCGTCGTTGTCACGGGTGCCTCCGGCCCAAGAGGAATGGGTATCGAAGCCGCGCGCGGATGTGCCGAGATGGGTGCCGACCTGGCCATCACATACTCGTCTCGCGCTGACGGCGCACGAAAGAACGCCGAGGCGCTGGAGGCGGAGTATGGCGTCAAGGTGCGGTGCTACAAGTGTAACATTGGGGAGTATGAGGATGTGGAAAGGCTGGTGGGGGAGATTCTGAAGGACTTTGGGAAGATTGATGCGTTTATTGCGAAGTAAGTTCTCGGTTACGTGGCGGTTGAGGGGAGGGGAAGGGATGTGACAAGAGCTGAAAGCTGATGTCTCACAGCGCTGGTGCCACGGCCGACACGGGGCTGGTCGATGGCTCGAAAGAGGACTGGGATCGTGTGATCCAGACGGATTTGAGCGGGACGGCGTACTGCGCCAAGGCTGTGGGGAAGCACTTCAAGGAGAGGTGCCAGGGGTCGTTCGTCATCACGGCGTCGATGTCGGGGCATGTCGCCAACTTTCCTCAGGAACAGACGAGCTACAATGTTGCTAAGGCGGGGTGCATCCACCTGGCGAGGTCGTTGGCTAATGAGTGGAGAGGGTTTGCGCGCTGCAATAGCATTTCGCCGTGAGTTTTGGGTATCTGGTGTCGCGGAAGGGGGAAGCTAACTCGTTCGATAGGGGGTACATTGATACCGGCTTGTCCGACTTTGTCGATCAAAAGGTGCAGGATCTGTGGATGAGCATGATCCCGCTGGGCCGGAACGGAGATGCGAAGGAGCTGAAAGGTGCGTATGTCTATCTTGTGAGCGATGCGTCGAGCTACACGACAGGCTCGGACATTGTGATCGACGGGGGCTACACTTGTCGCTGAAGATGGAGATCTCCCTACGCCCGGGCGGTGGCCTACTGGAATGTCCGTACCTACTTCATTCTGCTCCAGTTTCCGGGATAGCCCTCCAGCTGCTCGGGATATCGGAGACCAGACTCTCGCGGGCTGAAGCACAACGTGCTTGCTCAGAAATGGCGCTGGCTGGCATCGATCCGATTTGGGCGCCTCTTCCGAGACATCGATCGTAGAGGCGATAGCGTCCAATGTACTGACATCATTGAAACAGCCTGGTTTCCTGCGACGAATCTGGGCACACGAAATTTCCTTTTTCGTCCGTTACCCTGAGCTGGGGTGAGCTGGGGTGAGCTGTGGCTGATTTGTCCTGAGCTCTCCCTGATTTCTCTCTGATTCTCCCCTGAGCTGGGGTGATCCGGTACACCGCCGCCGCACAGCCTCGGGCCCATTTTCAGTCCCCTCGGCTAAACTTTCCCATCGATGGAAAGCAGACAACGCGTAATCTGTAAGGATAGCTCCCAGGCAACAATTCAAATCACGACGTACACGTGTACTATGTACTGGGTATACGTGTGACTCAGGCCAGAAGCTCTATTACTAAAGCTAAGTAAGATAAACCCTCTGTAATTAAATCACCCCTGTAAATGGATCAGGTGGATGTTAGTGCGCACGTGTTACGGCCCAGGCTGTGACCTAAGGAGGAGCACGGACTAACTGTAGTTAGCTAATCGTTAAGCTAGGTTGTAATGACTTATAGAAGCCTTAACAGATTAATCAGAATAATCCTAATATCTTAAAACATATAAAATTTAAGATATAAAGGGACCGTAACTTATAACGTCTGTCTTAAGTATATTAAACTGTTAAGATATTAGGATAAAGTAAACTTGTTAATAATAAGTATAAATATTATTATTATTATATTTATAATAAATAAAAGATCTTTTTAATTTCTTACATTAGTAATAACACTTACTTAATATTTTACTATTTAATTTATATACTTTAAATTATAACTTATATTAGTGTAAACAAATGTAGGCTAAAGGCGCAGGTCTGATTTGAAAAAAAGAAGCACTTTACCCTGCGCTAATCCTGTAATAATGTTATTTTATTAAAAGTTTTACTAATTATATTTAACCTTTTATACCTCTTTTCCTTTAAAGTAATTAGTTTTTAACTGTTTTTATAATTTATTTTTACTTTAAATACTTTAATACTTTAAAGCAGGTTATAATATATTATTAATATCTTTTTTATAAGCTATTTGGTGCAGGAAGGACTCCTGCATTGTGGCACGGACCAAGAGGGGCACCTATTAGTCCGTACGCTCTGTAGATTAGATTAGATTAGATAGGGGATCTGGATGCGCACTTAAAGAGCGCATCTACAGCACCCCTCTAGGTGCTATCTTCCTTCTTCATCATTTATTAATCTACTCTTTTACTACTAACACTACTATATTCCTTTTTACCTCGTTAAACCATACTAAATAGTAGCTTAAACGAGCAGCTTCGGCTAATAACACACTATACTAAAACCACCCTACTGTCTCGAGATCTCGACCGAATCGCTGGAGCGCTATGTAACACGAAAACACTATGCGTAGCTTTAACCCCTCGACTCGAACCTATCAAAAACACCCCCATTACTCTCGATAGCCGTAACCGCCGATTTTTTATATAGTTATAAAAGCAAGCAGATAGCCTTAGCGAACTTAGGTAACTAAGGATATCTATCTCCTATTATTACGCTAGATACCGCTTAGTCCTAAACTTAAAGTATTACTTTCTTATAGTCTTAATCTTAGATTTGTTCTATTATAAACTTAGGTAGTAATAATCCCGATTACAGACGCTATAAACACTCTTATTGAACTGGTGCGATGGCGCAACAGAGAAGAAACCATAAAGAGAACCACACCCACAGAACGTTATTGTCGGCCTGAAAGGCCGACTCCCAGACTACTAGTCCTCCGATCGGAGGGACATAAATGCAACTAACGTAAAAAAACAGATACGTACCTAGTATAGAACAAAACCTAGTATGTGACGGTGCCTAGCATGAAACGGAGCCTAGCATGGAATAATAAAGGAAACGCGACCGTGGATCAGGTCATCTTACTTCGATTAAAGGGCCAGAATGTCACTGGGCTTTTAATGGGAGGTTTTCGTAGTGAAAATCGTTGAATGATTCCCAGGTTCCCAGAAGCATGGTTTAAAGAACCGCGCGGCGCGGCCCCTTTTTAACGGTGGCACGCGCCAGAGAACGCATCGCTATGTACATAAACGGCTACAGTAATATTACACACAGAGCCTAAAAAGAACAATAGGGTTGACCTGAACAAACGCCCCGAGTTACTATAACTGAACTTAAGTACGCTATAGTTACTAAGATTAAAGAATTTAATTAAACTTAGGTAAACGGATTCGGAGACGATAGTTCCTCCTTATCCTTATTCTCCCCGATTTACTATACTAACCGCTTACGCGCTACGTAATCAAATCGTTATAAAGTTTGAGGAAAAAACGATAATGATATAATGTTAATACTAGGAGAGATGGAGCCTTTAAGCCCTGAAAATCCGTATCGCGATTATAACCCTCCTGATATATCTAAAGCGCTATGTCGTATTAGTCCTTTTAAGCCAACCGCCCTAGTTAAGTTAGCCTACGAATAAATGTATAGGAACGTACGAGAAGCCTTATCGAAGTTAGCTACTAATTTCCATAGCCTATTAAATGCTAGATTAACCTTAGGGCTGACTAATCGCAAGGTAAGCCGTACTATAAGCTATTAACTAACTATTACGACCTGCACCCGACACAGGCCTCGAGAGGACTGGTGCGGGTTAAGACAGAACGTATGGCAGGACGCTAACAGGTAAGGGGCGTTCCGAAGACGGCTTATTAAGTTAACACTCTTAGACGGGGGGGTTTAATGTCACTATAGGTCGCTGTCACTATAATGCACAGAGGTGAGTTTGAACAGTAGGATATAAATGAACAATTGAATATTAATGTGAGGAACTAGAGTCCCTTACGGTGGTTATAAGCACAACTATGGCTATCTATACTAACTAACTGGGAGGTACTTCACACCTTGCTCGTGGTGCCGTAAGTGCTTGTTATGTAAGCACTTTACATCGTGTAAGCGTTCCGCTTATAAGGTTTCTCCTGCTTGCGATATAAGCACTTAGCATGCTGTAAGCAGTACCTTATTAGTTGTAAGGGCTTTAGGTCTTTACACCCCTGGCCTAGTGTGTCTGGACGGTATGCACTGTCTTCCCATACTGTTCCTTTTACGGGGGATTCGTCAGGCCGCCCTGGCCTAAGTGACGGCCTGCAGGGTCGTTACATAATTCCCCCTCTTTAATGTTCTTTTTCTATAAAGAACTTAAGAGGTAAGTTTCTCCTTTCACCACTTTACTATGTAACGAGTGTCTGGCTCCCAGGTCTTAAAACGGGAATAGGGTAAGAGTATTAACTGCCGTCTGAACCTTGCAGCCTACACACACATATTTGGTAGCGAAATGTCCCCTTATTCTTCTTATAAATCTGCTAACCCTCTGCTTATCTGTCGGGTTTCGAACCGGTCTGACAGTTATAACTACTGTTTAAAGAGGTATTGGCCTTCCTAGTGTGACGCTTTTAATGTTAGTGAAGCGAAGTTAAAGGCTCTTCTTATTAAAAAGTAGAACCTTAACTTGTAAGTCGAATCTGCTGCTTAGTAGCTCCATAACGCTACTGTTAAGCTTTAAAAGGTGTTAGTGCGTTTAGCGCGCCTTTATAAGCAGTAGTCTCACCTTAAAGACCGAGCCGTGAAAGCGTTTAGTTGTGAAGTGGAGTTATTAGAGTTTTAAAAGAGTAAGGAGGTTAGGTTAAACGCTCCTCTTAAAGACGTGGAGTCTTTTAACTGGGGGAACTTTCTAGCGGAGTCCCTGTAGTGAGTAGTCGCTTTATAACTTAGTTTATAACTGCCTTTTTTAGTGGGTTTAGCACCTATAAGAGCCTTAGTAACTTTTTACTTATTCTTCTTTTACTAACTTCTTTTTTTAACAGCACTTATTTTTCGTGCAGAGCTTTACTAGGAGCTTTAGAGGCCCAGCCTCCTTATTAGGTTTAAGGTCCTTATAACCTATAGTTAAAGGTTCTGATAAATGTCCTCCCGTACCTATTAAGGAGTTTCCTGCCGCTTTTTAGGCTTTAAGTCCCACGGTGGTCTTGCTCTTCAGTATGGTAGTTTAGATGTTAGATCTTATCTTGTTTCTGGTTTTTATTATTAGTTTTAGTCGGTCTGGATTTTTCTAATAAAACTCTGTAATTAGGTTTGGGTATTTAAGATTTTTAACTAGCTCCTATAAGTTACTTTTAAGGCTGTAATCTAATTATTTAACGAGATACTTAAATGTGTTCTTTCCTTTCCTTAAATCCATAACTTCCTTAACGTCGTACTTATCCTTATCAGCGTCGATCTCGATCTTCTTTTCCAGAGGAACTCTTTTTAGAGCAGGTTTTAAAAGTAAGATGTGGAAAACCTTAATCTGCACCTTTATACTAGCGGGTAGGTCTAGTTTGTAATTAGAGGTAATAACTTTTTTCTTAATTTAGAACAGTCCGTACCTTTTAAAGTTAAGCTTCTTACTAGGTTGTTTTAAATGCAGGTTTTATGAAAAAAGGTAAACGTAGTCCCCCTTTTAAAAAGTCGGTCCCTTAACTTATTTGCTATTATAATGGAGTCCTTTTTTAAGCACTGGTTACTTAGTTTAATGTTTATTAGTAAACTTCTTTATTTATTCGCGTGTGAACTTAAGTTCGGCTTACAGATAGTTATACAGCTCCTACATCTAGTTTACGTGGATTATAGTTTAGGGGGCGCCTGTAGGCGGGCCTTAACGGAGCTTAGGCTCCTTACTGTAATTGGTGAAGAATGGTGACACACCTGTTAACTTAACTGGCGTTATATTATAAGTTATCTATACTGTTAATAATAGCTTAAACTAATTATCTTATTTAAAGTTAATATAGGTTTAGAGATATGTATAAGTATTTAATTAATTTACTCTATTTAGCTATCTGTTTATAAGTGGAATGTTATTAAAAGCTTACTTTTCACACCCATTCTTTACATTAGCCCTTATTAGAACTTTAACATAATTAGTTTATCCTAATCTGTAACGATATTATCTAACCAGAGGTATTATAAAACCACCTCTTTTTTAAAGATATAAGTAAGTTACTCTGCTGTTATATCCTTTAAGGTTAGTAGAAAGTAGGCCTATTTTATTAATCTGTTAACTATTATAAGGATCTGGTTATAAGTAACTCCTATAATAGGGTCTTTAAACTTTAAGATCCTAATAACAAAGTTAAGTGAGATTAAACTCTATAGCGCTTATAGTATAGGGAGTGGTTTAAGAAGTTTATAAGGCTTATAATATCAGTTCTGCTTCTTATAACAGATATTATAATTATTAACTACTTCCTTAACTAACTTCTTTATTCCCAGGAAGGTGTACGTTTATTAAACTTATATAAGAGTCTTAACCCGGCTTATATATCCTCTAAGCTAGGACTTGTAAACTTGCTAGATATACTCCTTCCGTTTATCCAGGTTATAAATGTACGGTTTCTCTTAGTACCAGAGCCTTACTCCTAATTTAAGCGTGCCGTTTACACCTTCTAGCAGCCGTTCCAGCTAATAACTAGTTTTATCGTGGTTTAGATACGTTAGGTACTTCTTCTAACAGTCTTATACGTGCCCTAAGAAGTCCTTTAAGGAACATTTATATTTACAGGTTCCTTCTATTAACCTTCTTACTTAAAAGTCCTGTTACTGTTAATAGATATTATACTCTGTTTATAAGTTTATACAGATGTTAATAGTTTATTCCAGTGTTTAATTATTTAACACTTACAGCGTATACTTTAATATACTGTTTTTAGCTTTATTAAACATAGTGACGGGGACTAGGATTAAATTAGCATCTTTATAGTCTTATCTCCGGCTAAGGGTATTAGCTTACTTATTATCTTTTCCTTTAACGTGGTGAATCTGGAAGTGGAACGGGGCTATTAACTCTACCCACTATGCTTACTGTAAGCTAAGTTCCTTTATTAGGAAGTACTGGAAGTTATTATAATTTAAGAAGACCTAGACCAGTTCTTTTATACCACTTAGATATAATACTTATTTAATAAAGTATTAAATAATCACTATTAGTTCCTTATTATAAATTAGGTATCACAGGGCTAGGCCGTGGATTCCTTTTAATAAAAAGGTAATTAAGTAGCGTTTCCTATCGTCCTGGACTTAATTAAGTTCTCTATTAATTACGAACTCTAAAGAGTCTATCTTAACTTAGAAAGGTTTTAAGAAATCAGGGAGGGCTAGGATTAGGGTTATAATAAAGGCGTACTTAAGGTCTTTAAACACCTTCTACTGTTTACCAGTCTACTTAAACAGTTTTCCCTTACTTATAAGTTTATAAAGTGGTCTTATAACTTTTACGAAATACTTAATAAAACAGTAATAAAAGTTTATAAAGCTAATAAAAGCTTATAACTCTTTTTAATTCTTTAAAGTAAACTAATCCTTAACTGCCTTTATCTTCTCCAGCTGCATTTTAAGCCTTTTAGGGGTTACTTTAAACCCTAAATAGTTTAATTCCTGGACGTGGAAGTAGCTCTTTTCCGGGTTTACTGTTAGCTTCGCCTTCTCGAGAGCTATTAAAACCTATCACATATACTTTTAATATTCCTTTAAAGTTTCAGAGTAAACCAGAACATCATTTAAATACATAAAGATAAACTTATTAAGGAAGGGGTAGAAAATATTATTAATAAGGCCTTAAAAAGTTACAGGGGTGTTTATTAATCCTATTAGTATAACACAATACTGGTAATACCCGTTACAAGTCTGAAAAGCCATTTTATACTCGTCCTCTTCCTTCACTTTAACGTAGTTAAATCCTATAAGGAAATTAAGACTGGAGAACCAGTTTACCTTAATAATCCACTCTTACATTTTTATAATAAGTAATAATAAGTAGCGATTCTTAATTATATCCTTATTTAACGTTTAGTAATTAATAACTATACGTAACTTACTGTCTCCCTTCCTTAGGACGAACAGCATTAGGTACCTTACTAGGGACTGGGACTTTATAATAAACCTGTTTTTCAGGTTCTTATTAACATATTCCTTTAAAGCCTTAGCCTGTTAGGGGTTTAGGTAGTAAGGCTGGAAGCTGTAGAGCTTTGCTTCCGGCTTTAACTTAATTTCGTAATCCTACAGTCTGTAATTTAGTAATTACAGTATCTTTTTTTAAAACAGGGTGAACTTCCTATATTTAGCGGGTATTTTAGATAAATTAACTTCTTCACTTATTTATAGATCAGCTTTTAGCTTCTTTCCACTTTTTAAATTATCATTTAAGTAATACAGTAGACCTTTTAATCTTTTAACCATCTTAATAAACTTAACCTAAACCGTACTTAATTTTAAGGGTTTAACGTGTCTTTAAGTGCTTTATATATCTTTAAAATGGTTTAGTACCTTTTTAGCTTTCTCTAAACAGTAATTACAGCTAGGGGACTTATTAAAGGTAAGGTAACCACTCCTCCAGTTAATTATAAGGTTATACTTTTCTAGTTAGGGTAAACTTAAGATTATATTATAACTTATAACTAGTGTAACGTTAAAGTCTATTTATTATTTATCCCCGTCCACTTTAATTAGGAGTGGTAAGTAATAGGTAACTTTACTATTATTATACTAATACAGGCCTCCTTCTCTATTTTGTATAGGAATAACCTCTTTATACTTTTAATTAAGGAGTTTTCTTTAGTTAACTAGTAAGGGGTGCATTAGGTTAGAAGCACTCCCACTATTAATTACTACTCTTACTCTAAACAGCCTCCCTCTTCCGTTTATTATATTAATATTAGCGGAGTAGTACTTATACTTCTTTAATATCTAAGTTATAGTAATTATCTGTCCTTAAGGTCTTATATAGCCTAACCTTTAAGTGCCTCTCCTTCTTCTTAGGGTTTTTACTAACTAGCGAATTACTAATTTCTAGCCCTTTTAAAGGGCCTGCAGCCTTTTCCTAATTCCTTCTGGAAAAACAGGCAGCTTTAATAGACTTAATAATTAACCTTTCCTAGGTTTTCATGCCTTAACGTCCAGTCGACTTTAAATGGTATAACGTTCTTAAAGTCTTTAATAAGTCGGTAATACGCTTTATAAGCTTAGATTACAGCGATGTCTTTTTACTCTTAGACCTATTAGTAATCTTCTCGCTTCTACTATTCTCAGGCTTTCCCGTTAAAGTGTAATAAGCACGTTATAACTAAGCAGTTATTAAGTACCCCTCCTTGCTAGTATGTAATAGGGGTTTAGTTAATTATAATGACTTTTTACTTATTACTAGATTCTTTTATTAGGGAATAGGAGACTTAGTAATAAGCCAGTTCCAACTTTACCCTTATAACAGTGTAATCCTATCTTTATATACTTAGGAAATAGTTATAAAGGGCCTTAAGTTTATAATACTAGTTAAGGGTGCAGTTATTATATATATAATTAATCTACAGTATATTTTTATAATTAAGGTAGTTAATGTTAACTGTTAATGCTGTGGTAATAAAGTACGGAACGGGAGAAGTGGCGCCTTATCCTTTTTCTTCCTCCACTTACTTCTATATGTGTTATTTCTCCTAAACCTCTTTTTAAAACTTAGGTAGTAACAGCCTAGCTTATTCTTCTATAAAGTAGTCTTTTTTAACAAGACGGTATTTGAGCTGGTTAGTAAAGCGAACTCTATTGTGGAGCTTTAACCTGATTTCTACCGCTTTGTCTTTTAACGTTACAGTAAGACCTTTAACCTGTAGGTCCTTTATTTCGTCTATTAACTCTTAGTGTTTCTTCCCTAGCTTCTAGATCCTTTATTAATATACTTACTTTGTGCCTTCTTAGGGGACCTTTAAGGTACTAGTCTAAGGCACACTAGCTTTAATACAGGGTAACTATCTAAGCTGTCCTTCTTCTAGGGAAGTAAGGGTGCTAATCCACTTAGTATACTTAAAGTGTTTAAGAGTCTTAGGGGGTACTGTTAAGAAGAACTTTCATTTCTTTAGTTTAATTCTCTTAGTTTATTCTCTTTTACTTTTTAAGGCTTACTTTACTGCTTAAGTAGCCTAAAAGGCTAGTTCTTTAACTCCCTTTACTATTTTAGTAAGGTCTAAGTCAGGGTCCTTTCTAAACTTCCTTAGTTTTTAGGCTTACAAGGTAAGGTTTTTAAGGCTTATTACAGTTAACTGGAATATCTCTTCTTAAAATTAGTCTTTTATAACCTATACCTTTAGCAGTTCTAAGTTTCTACCTAGGAGTTAGTCTGTAATAACCTACACCTCTGTAACTGACTTTTCTAAGACACTTTTAAAGATTAAGTATATTACGTTTTAGGGTTCTTCTTCTTTCTCTTCCTTATCTCCTAATTTGCACTTATCTATTTAGGTGTAGTCTTCCTTATTACTTATTATCCTAATATAAACGTCTCTTAAGTTAAACTTAACGTGTTTCCCTCCTTCTAAAACTAGCTTCTAACTGACTTATTTTAGCGATAGGTATTACTATGCTATATAATCTTTCTTACTGCAGTTAAAGCACTGGACTTAGGACAGGTCTTTAGACTGCTTTTACTACTGTTATCGTTAAGGTTTATTACAGTTAGGTCGATTTTAACAGTTTACTATACTAATGTCTATTAATCTGGGGTGATAACTTATTACGGTTGATTAGTTTCCCTTTTTAAGTTAATAAGGGGTCTGTTCTTTCTAGAAGTTCTTTTAGTGATAGTAATTATAATACCAGTTGTCGGCTTTAATAGCTATCTTAACTAGTTTTTAGAGGCGATCTGGTTAATCTTCTCAGTAAAGGTCTCCAGTAACGTGCTCCTTTAGGCCGCTCTAGAATAGCATTATTAAGGCTTCTTAGCTAAGCTTAGTCTTTACTGCTTCCAGTTTAAAGCGTGTGGAGAAATTAAAGATTAAGGATATCTGCCTCAGGGTTATAAAGCGTTACTTAGCCTGTTTAAGAGCGTCTAGTTCTTTAAACTCAGTCTAGAGTTAGTTAATAAAAACGTTAAAGTTGTTGAATAGAGCTTAAGTCTTGGGGGCCTTTTTACACGCTCTGTTTATAGAGAGGTTGTTAATTGTCTTTGTATAAGGTTTATATTAGCGAGTAGCTACTTTGTCTAGTAAGGCTTCGGTAAACCTAACCTTTCCTTCTTCTTTGAAGAACTGCTTATCGTAATAGGTGATATAACTTTAGAGCTGGGCTATTTAGGACTCCAGCTACGTAAAGTCTCCTTTAAAGTATAATAGCGGGGGGAGTTTTACTTGTTTTTTTTATAAGCCTTTAAGGTTGTTATTCTCTAGCTTGACAGCGTTAAGTCAGGCCTGGAGTTTTTTAATAAGACTGATATAGCTTTTAATATCTTTAGGGAAGGCTTTGTTAAGTTCTTTAACTAGTCTTTACTAGTTAAGGTTTAAGTCTTTAAGGCGTGCAGCTAGTTTGTTAATAGTAAGGAGCTAAGGTTAGGCTTACACCTCCTCGATCTCCTTACCTTTTCTGGAGGTTGACATGTTAGTGGGAGAGAGGTGGTGTCTGGGAATTTAATAAACAGCGTTTAGAACTGAAACGCTAATATCGTATTATAACTTACACTTAACACAGGCCTTAAAAGGACTAGTGTGGGTTAAGACAGAATATATGGTAGGACGCTAACAGGTAAGGGGTGTTCTGAAGACGGCTTGTTAAGCTAATACTCCTAAACGGGAGGGTTTAATGTCATTATAGGTCGTTATCACTATAATGTATAAAGGTAAGTCTGAACAGTAAGATACAAATGAATAATTGAATACTAGCGTGAGGAACCAGAGTCCCTTACAGTAGTTGTGGGCATAACTATAGTTATTTATACTAACTAACTGGGAGGTACTTTACACCTTGCTTGTGGTGCCGCAAGTGCTTGTTGTGTGAGCACTTTGCATCGTGCGAGCGTTCCGCTCGTAAGGTTTCTCCTGCTTGCGATACGAGCACTTGGCATGCTGCAAGCAGCACCTCATTGGTCGTAGGGGCTTTGGGTCTTTGCACCCCTGGCCCAGTGCGTCTGGACGGTGTGCACCGTCTTCCCGCACTGTTCCTTCTGCGGGGGATTCGTCGGGCCGCCCCGGCCCAAGTGACGGCCTGCAGGGTCGTCACACTAACCGACCCTAACGATATTAAAGTATTAAAAGAAGCCGTTAAAAATAGGATAAAGTATTATAAGCCTGCGAAAATAGAAACTAATATTAGTACGATTAAATTCTTTAATAAAAAAATTAATAAGGTATTTGTTGAAATATAGCTGTGAGTACCCTATAATGACTGCGTTACAGGGTAAGCTGGCTTTGCCAGCCATACCGTGGCTGGTGGTGGCTAGGGCCACCTAAGCCTAGAAAGGCAACTGTGACTTAGGACTCCACAGAATGTTTTACAACTGCCTGAGCACAGTGGCCTGTGGGCCCTGTGGGCCCACTGAAGATTCTGGAAATACAGAGGGTGACGTAATAGACTGGAAGCTTTACCCTCTGTAGTATAGTTGTTTCTCGGCATAGAAGGCTCTGGAAGAATTCCAGAGCCTATAAGTAAACCTCTCCTCTCTCTTTTATAAATAGTTCTTTCTTTAAGCAAGTAAGCAACAATCAAGCTTTCAGCACCTTACCAAGCTCTGCTCCTATAAGTCTTGTTACAGCGCCTTCGGCCCTGTAACCACTGTATTACAGTGGTGCTTCTGCTTCCCTCAGCACTTCTGCTATTATAAGGAGACCTTCCGTGTTTCCACCCCCATAGCTTCCGCTACCGCCTACAGCTTCGCTGTAGGCACCTCTGGAGGCACTGTATTACAGGCCTTCAGACACTAAACTTTAATAAAAAGTAATTAATATAGCTATATAGGTTATACTTATAATTAACCTTAATATAAAGGACTTGTATGTTACAGCTTTTACCTTTAATAATTATTGTCCTATATCTTAGGTATTTAAGGAAACTCTTATTAATTTTATCTGTAAACTTTTATTATAAAGTCTTCTAAACTCTTAAAAATCAGCGTAAGTTACTGTTAAATATTAAACGTTATAAGTATATAAGCTATAAAGATATCTTAATACCCGTTTTTAACTTATTAATAATATAGTTAAATACCTGTTACTTAATAAGTGGTAGAACTAACTCTATCTTTTTTATTATTTTATGTTCTTAAAAGTATAACTGAGCCAGTACTAAGCTAAAGACAGTATATTAAGAGTTAGCTTAAAGAAAAGTCTTAGGTGGTAGGTCCTTTAGTAAATTCTCTTTCTACTATAAGTACACTGTTAACCTTAGTATCTAGGGGTACTCTGCCCTTATAGCTATTAGTTAAAACGCTTTATACATTTTAAACTGTCTTATTCCCTTTTATAAACCTCGAATTAGCTTATATTTTAAATAAGCTTATTAATAGATAGGGATTTAATCTAAACTGCACTAAGTACAGAGGCTATAAGCTCTTCCAATACCTACTCCAGACTTCTAATTTATTTATTAGGGGGAACGTCTTATATACCTTTACTAGCTTATATCGTGACAGCCTTTTTAAAATAAGTTAAAGTAATGGTTTTACAGATATAGTACTAAAGGAAACGCCCTTTTTATTGTACTGTTTACCTTAGTTATCTTAATATTAGTTAAAATCATTATATTATTTTAAACTATATGTAAATCTAAATTACCTAGTATACCTAGAAGTATACACTATAATTAACCACCTAGCGGGATTCTATAAGACCTTCGTTTACACCTACCCATAAGGTCCCTGTTTATTACCTTACAGCAATTATTTAGTAAACCTGTGGCTTAACGCCGCTTTACTATAATCATATCCTACCGATTCTTCTTTTCCCTTAACTCCTCTTTTACAAACTGTGTTAACATATTTTTAAGTAATATATAGTTAATTAACCTACTTTAAAGATTATATTCCTAATACAGCCTTACTTCCCTTTACTCCTGATTTATTATTTTATTAACACCTTTTATTACGTATTTTTTAAAGGCTTTAACGGTAATAGTACCCTTTGCTATAAAATTTAACTAACTTTATACCTTTTTAAACACTGTAATAAGACAGTTAATATAAGCTGTAACCAGATTATCCTTAAGCTCTTATAATAACCTAAAGCTAAAAGTGTAATTAAAGGCTGTTGAAGTTTAGGGTCTGAGAGCCTGTAGTATAGCACTCTCAGAGGTGCCTATAGCGAAGCTGTAGGCGGCAGCGGAAGCTGTAGGGGTAGAAACACGGAAGGTCTCCTTACAACAGCAGAGGTTAGTAACGTGCTGAGAGAAGCAGAAGCACCACTGTAATACAGTAGTTACAGAGCTGAAGGCGCTGTAACAAGGCTTATAGGAGCAGAGCTTAGTAAGATGCTGAATGCTTGATTGTTGCTTGCTTGCTTAAGGAAAGAACTATTTACAAAGGAGAGAGGGGAGGTCTAGTTATAGGCTCTGGAATTCTTCCAGAGCCTTCTATGCCCAGAAACAAACTATACTACAGAAGGTAAGGTTTCCAATCTACTACATCACCTTCTGTAGTTCCAGAACCTTCAATGGGCCTTATAGGGCCCACAGGGCCCACAGGGCCCAGTGTGCTCAGGCAGTTGTAGAACATTCTGTGGGGGCCTGAGTCACAGTTGCCAATCTTGGAATAGGTGGCTCCAGCCACCTTCAGCCACGGTATGGCTGGCAAAGCCAGCCTACTCTGCAATGCAGTCGTTATAGGGTACTCACAGCTATAATTTAACAAAGGCTTTAGTGATGCTGTATATAATAATTTACAGTATATTTATATAATTATTTAATAATATATTAAGAATAAGTAACCTTTTACCTTCCTGACCTTTTAACGTTATAAGTAGTGGTAATATAATGTTTATTAATTACGATATAAAACATGTGTTTAAATCTATATATATATATATTAACTTTAGTGGTTATAAAGGTGTTAAAAGTGCAAAGTAGTGGATTAGATATAGGTAAACCACTAATATTATTTATTAAGATAATGATATTAAGATTTAAGATAGATTTAACTACTGTTATAATTTCCTTTAATGTTATAATATAGGCGTCAAGAACTAAGGTATATATATGTAGGGAGTTAAGACTTTTAGTAACGTTTATAAGTTTATTAAGAAGGTAACTAAGGAGAATAATACTGAAACCTTAATATATAAGGGTATAGGTGATAATAAGACTAATACCTATACTGGTTCTGGTAATAAGGGTATAGCTATTAGTACTAACGTGTTTATATACTGTTAGGAGTGCTGAGGATTGCCAGAAGTGGTAGGTGACGAACTGCGATACCTAGTATACGACGCATAGAACGACCGCGGCGCTAACGCCAGCGAGGCCTGTGGTGATAATTAAGGGAATCATTTTGTTTTACAGATGATGGATTGACGTTGTAAGAAAGTTCCGCGTTATGAAGGTCCCGCAAGGTCTCGCGGCTTTTCAAGAGTGCCAAGACGACACAAAGGAGGATTGACCAATGAGCTGGAGGATCCTGCCATCCCTTCCAAATCGAGATCCACTGCTTACTGCCCTGGGTCAAGCATGGGTGTCGCTGATACCGGAGCGAGCGTCGGGAGAAGGGAGTCTAACTGTGCCTGAGGGACAAAGAGTCAAGGGCCGCGATATATTAAAGACGACATTGCAACAAAAGATCTCCCACCAAGATGGTAGTAGCCTCTTATAAAGCTTGTGTCACTGATAACTGTCTTTTTCGACCTGGTTCTTTGTAAACATGCAAAAGGGGGTTTGATTGGGTTGGTCGATATGTCTCCTTTAAAGCTCTGTGTCGGTTCGAACAAGGGTTGAAGAAACCGAGAGCTAGGAGGCTGAAGGATCACAAGCTCCCGAGATCAACCCGAACACAAAAACGACCGAAACCCAAAACTCCTTCAACCTCTCAAACCTTCGAGGGCCCTCGGCATCCATTTTTCCAGACAACCCATCTACGCCTGCCTGTTAGAACCCCCCTCCACATCATCCTGCCCCTCCTCCTCCTCCTCCACCTCCTCCTCCTCCTCCTCAACCATAAACTCTTCCCCATCCAACTCCCTATACTTCCACTGAAACCAACAAGTCTGCCCAAACAACGCCACCGCCGGCCCCACCCACACCCAGACCAAATACGGATCCCTCACCGCCGGCGTGATCACCAACCCCAGCACGCTCGCCAGCGCGTTCGAAAAGATCAGCAACGACGTAACCATCGCCTTCGCATTCGGCGGCGCCCGCGCATACGCCAGCTCGTACGCCGTCACCATGCAGAAGCACTCGGATAGCGCCCCCAGCGCCACGACAGGCACCTGCCACCATATTGACAGCGGGGAGACACCAGCGTCGCACTCCGTGGCTTGGTAGCCGCAGGGGGATGTCTCGTAGACGCGCCACTGCAAAAGGGCGCCGAGGATTCCAGAGGTCCAAGCGAGGGTGAAGCCTAGCGTCAGACGCTTAGACGGGCCAAAGGGGATATGGAAGCGGTGAAGGATGGGGTAGACGACGTGCGTGAGGAGCGGGGTGGCGAGGATGATAACGAGGGGGTTGATGTTGTTGAGGAGGTCGTTGGGGGCGCCGTTAGTGGTCATGGAGGCGCCTTGGCTAGTGGCGACGGAGCCGACGCCGCCGTTGTTGAGGTGGTAGAGGGGGAAGAGGAGGATGAACATTTGGCAGGCGGAGACGGTGCGGCGGGCTATGTCTACTTGCTTGTCGGTCCAGGTTATGTTACGGGCAGATGGTTGGGAAGAGGATGGCTTTGCGAGGTGCCAGAAGTTACGGGCCCAGAATTTGCCTTTGCTGCGGCGGAGTGCGAAGAGGATGATCTTGAAGAATCGGGAGAGCTCGGATTGTCCCCCGGCTGCTGGTGCTCTGGCGATGCTGTTGCGGAAGAAGAGCAGGAGGAACGGGAGGGGCAGGTAGATGGCGCCGGGGGCGAGGAATGCCAGCCAGAAGCCTACCTTCTTTGCGGAGAAGGCCATGGGAATCCCGAAGAGAGCCCCAACGTTGATCAGGCCGTAGCAGATTAAGACGATGCGTTGGATGGTGGTCTCTGGATCGACCAAGACTTTTTCTCCGGACGCGGTGATCTTGGTTCGGGGCTTAGTCTCGCGGCATTGGTCGATGATCATGGGAACGATGTTGGGTTTGAAGAGGCCTGGTGTGAAGTGGTGAGGAGTTAGTACACTGACAGGGGATACTACAAGGTAAGTACGCACCTGTTCCCACGGCTAGCAGAAAGAAGCTAATCATGAACGGCGCAGTCGCCTGGCCGGCGTGAAGCAACGATGGGGTAGCCGAAGCAGCCATGAGGACATGCGAGAGCGCCCCGATCAGCACGCCAAGGGTGACGACCGTGTACCGACCGAGCTTGACGTCGGCAAGCCATCCGCCAAAAATGGGGACGATGCAGACCATGAACTGGAAGAGCAAGATGAAGGCATTGGAGAACTGGAGACCTCGACCGAGGGCTCCAGCCGTCATCTGTGTGCCCGGTGGGGGAGCACCAGCGCCATTGCCGCCTGTGTTTCTTTATCAACTTACTGCCGGAGTACATGGCATCCACTGGCGTTACTGTGAACGGGATTACTTACCAGCTGGAAGAGGAAACTGGATAAAGTTGGAGAACACGGTCCGGACACCGTAGTACGAAGCTCTCTCGGCACATTCGACGAGGCAGAGAAGAAACGCCGCCTTCGGGACAGGACCAGCAACCTTGCGCAGACCATCGATTGGCTCGATAGGATTACCACAGGGCATGGCTGGGTCAGCGGCGTCCTTGGACATATCTGCTTGTTCTTGGGTGACGGCCGCCTGCTTGGCTTGTTCTGGGGAAAAGGGGGTTAGAAATTGCGCCAACAGAGAATGGACAGGGAGACACCTACCCATTTGGAAAGAGGTTCTGAGAGAACTAGGCAGAAATTGGGCGTTGAGAGTAGGTCAAGATACCTACTAGGTGCTCTCTTCTCGGACTCGTCTCGCAAGTGGCTGCTGGCCGTGTTTGGAAGAGCAAGCATGTCTTTCTCTGAGTCCGCGCGAAGTGACACCATTTTATATCCATCTTCAACATCACTTGAAGTGGCGTTCGAACACGGGATTTTCCAGGTTGTCATCAGGTAGTCCTGGCGGCTACAGCGGACAAGGGTCATCCGGCGCAAGTTCGGTCCCATTTTCGGTCAACCACGGTGGTTTAGCTGCTTCAATATCTAAGCAATGTGACGGACGACCAGCATAGAAAGATGCGGGTGGTCGCCCTCGCCGGTCCAGTATGTACCTCACCGATTCGACGCCCACACTACATGTACTTAGCACCTTAGGAGATATAGCGGGCGTGACATCGACCTTGGAAAAATCTCGACGCCTTGGACGCCTCAAGGGTGCCAAGACAGGGCGAAGAGCAGCAGGACTACAGATAATTCGCCGAAGACGTTGTTGAGGCATAATTTCGTTAGTGTGGCAGCCCAAGCCTCATCTGTGTGGCTTCAATAAGGCAACTTGCACTTCTTGACCTTAGCGGACAGGCGTCACCGACTGACCAAAGGGGAACCGAAGGAGAAGGAGCGGTGAGGCTTCTAGAAGCCTGGCATATCGTGGCTATCACCCTTAGCCCGCGGATATTGCCGCTAGGCCATGACTCCAAGGGGAGAGGGGAGAGGGGAAGAGGAGAAAGCGGTTAGCGCTGCCGGAGCAATGCCGGGTGTTATTTTGTTCTGGGGCTCAACCAATAGTACGTGGTGCGCAGGCTGTGTTGCGGTTGTGTAACCCTCCATGCACCGCACCAGACCCAAGGAGACCCCGAGAGCCTGAAATTGATGCAAGGGAGGACCCGAAATGGGTTCCCAATACCCGCGTCAAGCGCTTGGAAAAAATAAGTGTCTGAGTCAGTCACCACAGAGCCTCATCGCAGCCAGTGCAGATGGGATAGACATGCTGAAAAACGTTTGACGCGGACCGTTGCAGAGTTGCATCATGCAATGTTGGCAAGTTGGCCAACGCCCAGTCTTGCACAATGCTGCACGTTGCTGCAGCCTCCTGCGGACTCCTGCAGCTTGGTAATTGCTATTATCTCTGTTAGTTGGGCCGCAAGCTAACCACCACTCACTTTCGCTTTGTGATGGTTGCGGCCTTTTGTCGTTTTTACCTGTTTTGTTTCTTCGGCGCAAAAAGAACAAGCAGAGGTCTCCGCCAGAAGTTTGAAGCGGAAAATGAAGAAGCACACACTTTTCAACAGTGCCACACAATTGGGTGCTTGAAGAATCGGGCGGTAGGACCGATGTTTGGGCAGTAGGTCCAACCACCATGGACGCTCGGGCGCCAAGCGGGAGCCTTGCCTCGAGATGCCGGGAGTCCAGGCCATCTTTCGAAGCCAGTGAAAGCCAAACGGGACTGTCAAGAAGAAAGGCCCGAATTTTACTTAAGTCGCTCAGGTCGGTGACGACAAGGGGCAGCCGCGCGACCCATGTCCAGAACTTCCAGGTTCCTCCTGCCTTACCCACCTGGTGAGAAGAATTCAAGCCCCGTGGTAAGCGAATCATACGAGAGCTCTTTCCCTCGAATACTACGCCTCCACAATCCCAACTTCAGCACTGCACGCACCATGGTAAGATCGTCCCTTCTCCTCGGATAACTGATTTGCCTCCCACTTCCAACTCTTCCAATGTCCATCCAGCATCACCTCAATACCATTTGATCTGACCGAAAACTTCGACTCTAGGAGCTCATCCGACCGTACAACCCCGAAGTTTTCCATGGCCTGCAGTCTCCAGGAGACGCTACCAAGGACTTTGAATCCTTGGACATCAAGTCGTTCCTGCAGCCGGAGTCTGAGCTGAGCCAGCTGTTCCTCAAGCACAAAGTCGGCACCGATATCGCCATTGAGCTTCTGCACCGCCACTTCGAGGTTCCAGCGGACAAGCGCCTTGTCAGAGTCGGCCGCGTCGTCACGCCGTGGTCCGCATCGCTCTTCAGCACCGTCGAGCAACAGGCCGGTCTCGGTCGGCTTGCGCCTGGCGGGATCCTCGTGCACGACGGCGCCTACTACCCCTATGAGTTTCGCCATCTATCCAAGTCTGACGCTGCGGCCGAGGTCGAGTCCAGCGGTGGCAAAGACCGTCCCGACCAGCACGCGACCTTCCTGGAACAATTCGCGCGGTTTGTGCAAGACAAGAACATTGCCAATGTCATTGGGCTGCGCTTCCTCTCGGCCGAGGAGAAGCGCCGCGTCGAAGATCCCACCATTCACGACTACGAGGTGACGGATGACGGCTGCCACATGACTGTCTTGTCGACGGATGCGCCCATCGAGGTGATGGGCTACGAGGAGTTCAGCTGGGCGATGGTCGGCGGTGGTTGGGCTGTCGTCAGCACCTGTTACGGTGGGTTATTCATACCTTGTTCATGCACCTCAGGGGAGAAAAAATGCTCAATGTGCATTTCCACTTGTTTCTGTGCGCCACTTGTCGACGGACACAAGCAAAACAGGCACCCCTGCAAATGTGCGGGTAAATGGCCGGATGTTGATCTGCCTAAGAGCGACTGTTGCTGATGCTTCAACTGCTCGGGGCAGTTGAGGTGGAGGGTAAAGTGGTGACCGAGGTCTGTTTGGGTATTCTGGGGCGAAAGGTGACAGGTTATAGGATGGGTGGGGTGGAGCTGTAGCTCTTGAAAAAAAATTCTAGAATGTTGATCCCTCACTTTTTAATCTTTTTGGTTCAACTCGCCTGAGTTCTATTGGTTGTCCCTGGTGATTTTGTTGTTAAAACAAGAGAATGTCTATTTGCACCGTAGTCTTCGTCTATTTGCACCGTAACTCCTGACATCTGGCCTATGCACTTTTCACACCAGCCACTCCTTCACCACCACCACGCTCAGCACTCCCGCCATGGATTCTATTTGATACAGACTAACTCCTAACACTGGCTTATTAAGTTTCGTCATCTGTTTTACTAGTCGTGTGTAATCTCTTATTTGCGCGCAGGGTCCGTTTCGGCCATTTTACTGCTCTATAAGCCTGAAAAGATTACTTCGGATACCAATCTACCTGGAGAGAGTGTATATCAATAAAGTACGATAGAAATATATTATGGTGTTAGTGTGTTGAACTGAGCTTGCGACTGAAGTGCTGAGCGTGGTGGTGGTAGTCGTGGTGGTAGTGTGTTTGGAATGTGCATGGGCCAGATGTCAGGAGTTACGGTGCAAATAGACGAAGACTACGGTGCAAATAGACATTCTCTAAAACAAAGGGTATCCCAACCGCCGTCGTGATCAGCGGGCTTGAGCTAGCCCCAAAAGTTGAGTGGTTCTTTCCAAACATGCGGCGGATGGAATCTAAGCCGCTCTCGCCGGTTTCGTTTCTGCTTCTCATGCACGTTAGGCGATGCGATTGCTATGAACAGGGGCCCATGAATAGTGAGGAGAGTTGTTTGAGCCCGAGTACCTCGACAGCCTTTGGTCGAATCTTACCACCCAATGGACGGCCACTCTGACAGCAGTCCTGGTACCAACCATCAGATTGTTAGATTATCGACTACGTGTCCCAGGGCAGCAACTGCCTCAGGCACATCTGCCTTGTTGGCAGTCAAGTCCACCATCCGGCTCCACTGCAACGCTGCACAGCTGCGCTGCCGTGGAACAACAAATCAACTGCGAGTTGACAGCGAGGCCAGCGGCAATGATGCCCAAAGAAAATACACCCCAGCGGCCGGCACAGTGGTATTTGACCACAAGGATGGCCGGCCAAATATCACCGGGGCCCCAATTGCATGTCTGGTCGGCGTCCCGGTTCTCTCTTGGGTCGCACTTGCCTGTTTGAGTGCCTCTGACAGGTGGCCTGCCGCATTATTAGCCCTAACGCTGCGTCGCAAACTTCGTCACGGCAGAAGCACAACCGAATATGGCCTCAGCGGGCCCACACGTCGTCAGACCTTCGTCCACACATGCAGCTGGGCAACCCCCCCTCTCGCTCCCCGAGCTCGCGATCGGAGCATTGTCACCACTGCGCTTAGAGCCGCAAGAGCTCTCGGCGCTCCGGCTCCAATGGAGCTGCAACGATGTCCGAAACGAGATCTCGAGCCTCGAGCTCGCCGTCAAGCGCAAGCGAAACAGCATCCTCGCTCGGATGGAACCCCTCCTTGCATGCATCGAACAGTACTCGGAAGTGGCCAGCATCTTCGCCCAAGTCAACCAGTCAATTCTCGCCCCGGTGTGGGGCTCCATCCGGCTGCTGGTCGTCGTCCTCCGCAGCTACGAGGCCTATGTGGAAGGGGTTGTGGCCCAATTGGAAGAAATCCATCGCAACTTGCCGAGGTACTCTGAGTACGTCAGTCGCTATCCCGAAAGAAAGCGGCTGTTCGATGCGGTTACGGATACTTTTCTGGTAAGTCGAGCCGTTCATGTACCACGAATGCCGGGCACTGTGTTTCACTTGGGACTCCTCCACTGATGCTGGGCATGTGCTAATCCTCGGGCCGCACTTAGTTGGTCGTCACCTTCTGCATTCAAGCGCGTCGCGCGCTGGTCCGCCGTGAAGACGCGACGTGGTGGGAACGGCTCAAACAGCAAACCGGTCCTGCTCGGAAGCCTTTCGCCGCTGCCTTCAAGCCAACGTTGGGTCGGATGACGGAGCTGCGGGCACAAATAGAGCATGAAGCCCAATCGGCCGTTGGTGCGTCGGTTGAGGCAGTCAGGACAGACTGCAAGCAGGCAAGACATCTCCAGGAGAAAACACTCACGCTGGCCATGGCCGCGCTCAACGAAAACGACTCAGCTCGCAGGATCAGGGACGTGGCCGATGTTCGCCAGTATTTGCACGACGCAAACCATGCCAACCTCTCTCGATTGGAGACGCTCAACGTGTGTCGTTCTGAATATCCGGATACCTGCGGGTGGCTCCTTGATAAGTCCCAATTCCAATCCTGGTCCTCACGGGATCGAGGACTGCTATTGATCCATGGACCGGCCGGCTGTGGAAAGTCAGTCCTTGCCGGTGCATGCGTGGAGAGATTCCGCGAGGAACAAAACAAGAAGTCCCAGAATGGTCCCTTCTTCTTCTTTTGCGACGAAGGTAGCCCCGGCTGCCGATCTTGGCAATCCGCCCTTCACGCGTGGGCTGTCACCTTGACATGGCAGCCGCATACGCCCATGTTGTTCGACCAGCTTTGCAGCATCGTCGCCGGAGCCAGAAGGGGAAACAGTCTAACAGTCATGGTTGACATGTTGCGCTACGGCTTTGACGCCACCAAACCTCCAGTTGTCCTGGACGGGCTGGACGAGCTAAACGAGGCTGATCAGGAGGTGGCTATCAGAGACCTGTGCGACCTTGCCCGTCGAACCAAAGTCATGGTCTTCTTCCGCAGCAACCCAAAAATTCTCAAGGGATTTGATGCGGCATTAGGAATCGCGTCAGAGAAAGGACCATCCGAGAAGCTTTCGAAGGAGTCTATCGATATCCAGATCAAGGACACTGAGGGAGATATCGAGCGTATCGTCACTAGATGGATCAAGCGTCAGGAGGTGACACATCCTGCAGCCGCCAAGGTACAGGAACCCATCATCCGCGGTGCTCACGGAATGTTTCTGTGGGTTCGTTTGATGTTGCAGGAACTTGAACTTCAAGACTGTGAGACAGAGGATGAGTTCGAGAGGAGGGTCCTCGCTGTCATTGTGCCAGGGGGGATCGGGTGTTACTACGACCGCTTGATCGACCGCGCACTCTCCAAGTCCTCCTCTCAGCAAGAGCCGGCATTTAGGGCACTGCAACTAATCGCTTTCGCCCTGGACACGCTCACCCTCGACTCCGTAGACTCGGCTCTCCAATTCCACTTTCGGAACAGATCCTGGACGGTTCCAGAAACCCGCCGTCTCCTGCACCTCTTTTCCCCCTTGATACGATGGGAAGCCAACAATCGCATCATACACGCCATACACGCATCCGTGTTGGACCACCTGCGAGCTTCCAAGACACTGGCGCCCGTGGACGCCCGCCTCCCCGATCACAACCCGGACCACGCCAATCATGCAGCTCTGTTCCAGCTCTGTATTGAGTATCTCAGCGACTTCATGAAACACGAAGATGACTTAACAGACACAATAGCTGATGCCTTGAGAGCCAAGCACTCGTTTCTCGAGTACGCTGCGCGGCATGTCTGGACACACCTCTGCAGCTCAGGTCCAGCAACCGAGCTGGCTCTGGACCTTCTCGGCGATTTTTTCGATAAGGCGGAGAAGAAGGCGCGCTGGATGGAGCTCACGGCCAACCTCGGAATGGACTACCGAGTCCGGCACCAGCTAGTGATCCAGGGTCGCCTGCGGACATGGCTCAAGACCTTCCCCCCCCGGCTGTCGTCGCCAGCCATTGCTGAAAGGATCCGGCGTGTTGAAGATGGTGTTCGCTCCCTCTACCGCAGTGCAATGAAGTACTGCATGCTAAACTACCCGGCCGACGACATACGCATAGCCAGATCAGTCCACGCCCTTGGCAGCTTCCTCTGTTCGAGTGGGCACAACGCCGAAGCGGTTGGCTACCTCAAGCACGCCGTTTACAGCTATGAGCAACCTCAGACCTGCTGCAACTATCTGGATAGCGACTACGATTACCGCCTCGACTCTGATTATCTCGACCTCCTCCTAGAGCTCTCCTGTTGCCTGAGCGATATCGAGCCCCAAAACCCCCGCGTCGCCGAGCTGATGTCCCGGGCCTACAAAGGTAGCCTAGCGGTCTACGGCAGCAATCACCCAACTGCCATCTACTACGCCGTCAGGCTCGCCGACATCTACAGCTGCCAAGGAGACCTGGACCGCGCCATCGCCCTCTTCGAGCCGACCATGCAAACCGCCCTGTCCACGCTCGGTGAACGGGACCCAGTCACCATGCGTGCCCACCACAACCTCGGCAAGGCCTACCTCGCACGGGGAGACTTCGACAAGGCGGAGCAGCACATCACGGCAGCCCACAAGGCCCGCCGCGAGGTCCTAGGTGCCAAACACCCCACCACGCTCCGCAGCATGACGATCTTGGGCGAGGTGCAGTTGCGCGCTGCGCGGTACGATACTGCGTGGAGGTTGATCAAGCAGTCGAGGGATGGGCTTATCGAGGCGCGAGGCCCCGATAGCATGTATGTGCATCTTGCTACGCATTCCCTGGGCGATGTGCGGCTCGGCCAGAAAAAGTTTGGCGATGCACTTGTGCTCTACGAGGAGGCGAAGCGGGGGTTGATGCGGACGTCAGGAACCGCGGACACGTCGGTTGTTGCTGAGATTCTGGACAAGATGGCTCAGGCTTCTGAGGCCAAGGGAGATGCTCAGGGGGCAAGAAGGTTCAGGAGGGAAGCTTCTTTGGCTCAGTCGAAAGCGACCAAGGCCGTACAAGCGGTAGCACCACCTCGACGGCGATTTTTGATGGCTTGGGTTCCGATGTTGTTATTTGTCCATCTGGGTGGGCTGTTACTGGCAACGTTGTTCTGGAAGGGGGAGGAGAAGTATCGCCGGATCGTTCTGTAAAGGGTTTGGGTAGCAAGCACCGCCGGAGCATCTATCGCGGGCTTGCTCAATACAACAGAGCTGCCGACTTCATACGCAACAAAGCCCACGCGCATGTCTGGCCTATCTTATCAACCTTCTACCTTCTACCAGTACCCTTTTCCGCCCTCGACCAACCCCAGTTCGAACTCCCATCATCCTTCTGCATACACACCCTTACACCTGCCCTCCACCTCTACCAGATCACTCCACACATTACTATCTCAGAGATAATCCACATAAACGTTACGGCAGGCCACTCTCCCACGATACGCTTTATTAAAATCTCCTTTACTTACTTAATTTTGGGTAATATCACAGGCACCCTCCCTTATAACGTAAAATAATCACACCTGTTAAAGATACCTAACTAGGTAATAAAAATCGAAGAGATTATTAACAGTTTAAAAATTATATCCTTTATAATAATCCTTAAGCTAGTTGAGGTTAGAGTTATGTTATTTAGGAGATAATTAAAACATTTTATAACGGTGGTAATGGTAAAGTTAAAGAGGAAAGATAAGACCTAATTAGTAAGTAAAGCAGTTTACACAGCATTGCGGTAGTTAAATCCCTTAGGTAGGATACGGTATAAGATGAAGATAGTAATTATAACAGAGTATAAGATAAATATACTTATAAGGAGATAGTAGTGCTATAAGGAATAAAAGCTTTTAAGGAAGAAAATAGATAGGTGCCAGGCGTATAACCCCCTGGTAATGATATGTTAATATAGCGTTATTAGACATCCCTCTAGCAGGTTTGGTCCTGTATTAAATAAGGGGTCGTTTAGGGTTAAAAGAGGGATCTTAGGCGAAGGGGCTGAGCTTGCTGAGATAACACCTGATCAGCATCTGCATATCGTATCTTAACATGAAGAAAGTTAGCCGTTATAGTATGGTTTGCAATAAAGTGCTGCCAATATCTGCAGCTCTTTTTGCATGTATATATATGCGAAGCTCTAAGAGGTCACGTATTTTTTAACCTATTATGTCTGTGAGCTCACGATAATGGAAACCGACCATAGCTTAAAAAAACCCCTTAGCTGCTCCCAGGCAGAGCCTAATGCACTGCTTTCCAATAAATACGCTTACAGCGGAAACATAATCTAGCCGGTATTACAACGGTTCACAAGCCTCCTTTATTCAGGACCTCCCTCACTAGCTTCACTAGTGCTAGATCGCTACCTGATACGGGAGTCTATTAGTGTAGGCTTAGGCCAGATTTAGTAAAGAGAATAGTGGTTATCTTACCAGGTTGGCTACCAACACTACATTTCGTACAAGATTGCATGCTCCTTCGTTAAGCCACCTCATCTTGGCCTCACCTATGCTCAAGGCAATGCTGACTGAAGAATGGAAAGGAGACAAAAGTAACATGAGTCACTGGGCTTGCACATAGACGAGGTGTTTATGTTGGAGATTCTGTTCTTTGTCTCAGCTACATGATTCCATGAAGAGCCCATAAAATGACGGAAGCTATCATTATCGAGCTCGGGGCCCAATTCAGTCACCACCTCCATCACCACCACCACTGTCGCCTCCGCTGCCACTATCCCCAGTGTTGTCGGTTCCGCCTCCTTTGGACATATCATCATAGTAGTCGTCTCCCATGGTGGCAGGAGCGCAGGCTATGAATAGCAACCGCTACTGAATCGATCAGTGTGTTTAAGTATTATCAGTCAGGGGCATCTCTATTCTAATTGCCGCTGGACGCATCGAAAAGATTGTGGGGAGGAAATGCAGTACCTTTCGGGCATAGATGTCCTGAGTTGATAATCTTAGTTTTACTGGAAGGGAAAGGCCTCGTTGCGGATGGATGAGAAATCTAAAGCATCGTCAAAAATGATGGGAGAAAAACAATCACTTTATACCTGTTGAGGTGGTCTTAATCGAGTTGCTGTCAGGGAAGTCTATCTTATCAGTGAGCCATACCGCATCTGTCAGCCGCAGAAGTGAGCTCCGATGAGGCGCGCCTCACCACTGCACGGCTCGGTCTTGCGGTAATTTTACAATTGGTTTCAAAACGCCAACAGGCGCAAGCGGCCTGCGGAGAGGGGGTATTTATGATGATAAAGTCCGAGTATCAGTCGGTTCTGAACCCTCGGCTCATGCAGCCATTCGGACTTCCTTGGGCTGAGTAATGTGCTGTGTGTTGTGTGCTGTGTTGCCATGCCAGGTTTGCCTCCGCCGGGGATGTGATGGCTAACAGACTTATCCACCCGGCCTGCATCACATCGAGATCGCTGCGGACAGAATTCGGGACCAGTTTGATTTTCCTCGTCTTATTCCTTGTCGCTCTGGCTGCCCGAAATGAGTCATAATAATTCTTGCTGCACGAACCTTGCCTGAACTTTAAGCAATGTGTTGAGAGGTCACGTGATAGTGAAAAGAGTAGTGGCAGAATTCTTTCGCTGCAATCGGATCGACGAGCGTTCCGGGGGGTTGGCGCTCCCCGTTGCCGAGATGTGGGGCATGGAAGTCACATCAGCCATTTTCGGCCGTTTGCCTTGCCTAGGGAATAGTCATCGCGCGACTTCGCCGACGCGATGGCGTCACGAACGGGTCGCGTGTCTCGGCACGGCTCCTTGACGAGGACTGCCACAGGTGCAAATGCCGATCGAGGGGATACAACTGATGGGTGACGGACAGTGCGTTAGCTCGAGTTCTCGGTCATGGGGCTCAGTTCGCGCGCTGTTAGCTTACAGCCAGAGCAACTCGCTCGCATTCAGAAACGCTGAGTAGCCTTGACTCTATAAGCCCGGCCCAGAACGTATCTACCGCTAATACTCCCACAACCCCTTGCCATCGTGGGTATTTCCAATCTGTATCCCACACTCTCGCGTTGCTAGCACCGTCCCGGCCGAGTTGGCTGTCCGGTCCATCACACTAGCAGCTTACATCTTTCTTTCCATATATATATATAATCTTAATCAGACCCTCCTGATAACAAGATCCCCCCCTACGCCGCCAGCAGAGACAAGAATGGCCTCGAGCGACGCCGTAAATCTCGCAAACTCCTCTCTTGATATCATTGCGCCCTCCGGAGACGTACTTCTTGTAGTTGGCCCCAAGGAAAAGCGGATGAGAGTGCACTCACTCATGCTCCGCACGGCATCCACTGTGTTCAATACTATGCTCGGTCCTCATTACTCCGAGGGCAGGAACCTCTCTTTAGAGTCACCTGAGAACATTCCTCTTCCTGACGACGATCCAAAAGCTTTGGAAATCACCTTCAATGCCATCTATTACCGTATGGAGGCCATTGATGACCCGCTCGATCCGGCTCTGCTGCTTCGTGTGGCAATCATGGATGTCTCGAAAATTAGAGGGCCTGTGTTTTTTTTAAGTTATATCTAAATTATATTGGACTTTAATGTAAATTATATACGCGGTATTTATATTTACTTACAAATGCCACACCTTAAGCGTAAGTGAATAGTAGTATTTGCTCTTAAGCCTTAGATTCCTGTAAACCGTATAAGGGTCAATCTTGGTACGGTCAGCTGTAAGACCTCTTCTTACTGCCTGTTTAATAACAGCATCTGCTAATTTAAACGCTGTTGATTTGGACTCTATATCTTTGCGTTTTGTTAAGGGTAGTGAAAAGTTCAAGGTATAGAATAACAAAAGAGTATACACGGTTAGCTGTAGGTAGGTGTGAGATATCGAGGTAAAAGTGTCAGAAACACTGCACTGCTTGTTGTGGGGGTTTCAATTCAGTTGTTACGAAGAGGGTTGTAACAGTGATTGTATTGCTTGATCTCTGTGTGTGTCTCTGGCGGAGCTAGAGACCTGTATCTTATAGATCTATCCGTAGGGTTATATCCACGTTATTATGGTCGCTTTGGCTTACTGGCGCCAGCCTTCCAGTCAGCGAAGCTGACTTGGTGACGAATACACCTTCCTTCTGACGTAACCGGAGGTGCCCTTTTTCTGACAAAAAGCTAGAGTGGAAAACTATTCGCTTTCTGAAGATGGGGACCGGCGTAGCCCTTTTTATATATGAGACTAATTTTGGGCTCGCTCGGCTAGAGTTGAAGTGGTTGTGGATGCTGCGGCGCAGCCTTCCAGAAATGGTTCAGAGGGTGAGCAAGACTGAGCCAATCCTGAGCAGCCCTGAGCCAGCCCTGAGCCAGGGTGAGCGACGTCACGTGGGCACGGTACGAAAAAGGAAATTTGGTGTGCCCAGATTCGTCGCAGGAAACATGTCAGAAAGAAGGGGGTTCAGAGGCCCTGGGTATCTAGTCAGCGGAGCTGACTGGATACCTGGCACTGCCAGTACGCCAGTGAGCCTCAGCCACCAGAGTGACGAAGCCTGAATCCTGCAGAATAGTCTATAAAGAAGCCTCTGGCTTCCAGCCAGAAGCCAGAAGAAGAGGCAACACAAGCAATACAATCACACAGTTGCAATCCAGAGTGCAGTGCTTCCAACAAAACATTTGTGGCAACGGGGTCAAGCTTGGTGTGAGAGTCTCACCGCTTTGCAACAGCACCTCTTCAGTTCACCATCCTAGGCTTATTCGGGCAGAGCAGGAGCAAGACACAAAGGGTCAAAATACCACTAAGCTAGGTATCTGAATCAGACCCTCTGAACTCGACCACATTCAACGCCAAATGATGCAGGGGTAAACAGACAACGAGATTGCTATGCCAAAGGAATGTCTATCAAAATCTAATCTAAATCCACCACTCCATCTCACCCCTTCACCCCTAAATCTCCAAAGTCTTAAACCCCTCCTCCAAACTCTGAAACTCCCCCTCAATCCCCAAGTCCTTCGCCGTCACAATCTCCGCCTCGGCATCCGTCCAGCTCTTCTCCCTAAACTCATCCCAAAACTCCATCATGACGCCCATCTCCTCAGCCCACAACGGCCAAACCTCATTAAACGCCTTCGAATCCACCCGCACCTGCTGCGCCTGCACCCCCTTAATCCCCGCCCACGTCTTCAACATCTCCTCCGCCCCCCTCGTCTCCGTCACACCGAGCACAATCTTTCCCCCCTTTGTCGTCGCACCCTGCTCCACAATGGCCCTCACAAACAGCGCGATATTCACACTAACATCTCCAATCGTCGTAATGGGGGTGTCAGGGGCATAATTCGCCAGCTGGATGCACTTCCCCGCCGTCTCGATGAAGTACGGCTTGAACATGGAGAAGACATAGTTGGAATGGTACCACGTCACCCAGAGGAAGGTCGACTTGGCCAGGAGGTTCGGCAGCGAAGCCACACACACACACCCAATGCCTTGCACGAGTAATGATGCTTCCTGTCCCGTTCTGCGGATTCGCCAAGTGACATGAAGCTGCAACCGATCAATGCATGCGCTTTGACACACACCACCTGCAATGCCTCAGCCGAGTCGGCCATCGGGGGCGGATCAGATTGCAGATTTGCCGAGAGAAGGTCGCACTGAGTTGCTGAGGGAATGCGCGGGCGCAAATGAGTGCCCGGTACACGCAATATGCACACAGCAACATACATATGCGAGACGGCCCCATCAATCGGCCGCGCTGTCTTTCCACGCGTTTACTGTATTGGTCGTCGCCGTCACCACCTTTTTTTTTTTTTTTCCCTTTCTTGCCTTT
>Ga0247770_1000284_pt1 | contig 49159 bp, 46 predicted proteins | sample UWRJL136409B6_FD_179943 | JGI IMG/M metagenome (GOLD analysis project Ga0247770, IMG submission 179943) | Plant litter microbial communities from Arlington Agricultural Research Station in Wisconsin, United States - UWRJ-L136-409B-6 | ecosystem: Environmental > Terrestrial > Plant litter >...
GAAGAGCGGCGGATCGTCGGCTTCGTCCAAGAGCTCCGGCGGGGCGTCGTCCAAGAGCGGCGGCGGATCGTCCTCCAAGAGCTCGGGCGGCTCCAAGAGCGGCGGATCGTCGACCAAGAGCTCCGGGGGCTCGTCGTCCAAGAGCGGCGGCGGATCGTCGTCGACGCGCTCGGGGTCGTCCGCCTCGAAGGCTTCGGACACGGCCTCCAAGAGCGGCGGGAGCAAGAGCGGCGGATCGTCGTCCAAGAGCGGCGGGAGCGGCAACGGCGCCTCGAAGAGCGGGGGATCGTCGTCCAAGAGCGGCGGCGGGTCGTCCGGGTCCAGGGCCGCGAGCACCGCTTCGAAGAGCGGCGGCGGATCGTCGTCCAAGAGCGGCGGGAGCAAGAGCGGGGGCTCGTCGTCCAAGAGCGGCGGCTCCAAGAGCGGCGGGTCGTCCTCCAGGAGCTCCGGCTCGAAGTCCTGAGGCGGCGGGCGGGTGATGGACGGGTGAGCGGGGCCGCGCCGGAGGGTGCGGCCCCGCTTCCGTTTGCGCGGCCCGGATGCTGCGAATCATCCCCGCCAGACGACCGTTCTCCACCTCACTCGACGGCGCTGGAGCCCCATGTCCGACAGCGTGGTTCGCCGCATCACCTGGAGGTCCGCCGACGTGGCGCGGGTGCTGGGGATGGGCTTTCTCTTCCTCTTCCTCTGGCGCTTCTTCTGGCTGGTGCACGCGGCGCTCTTCGTGGCGCTGCTGGCGGTGCTGATCGCCATCGTGCTGCACGTGCCGGCGCGCAAGCTGTCGCGGTGGATCCCGTTCCGCGTGGCCTTCCCCATCGTGCTGATCGCGTTCATCGGCGGGCTGATCGGGCTGCTGATCGTCATGATCCCGCAGATGGTGGAACAGGGGACGCAGCTGGCGGGGTCACTCCCGGACACGCTGCGGAGCCTGGCGGAGTGGGTGCGGAGCAAGACGGGGCACCTTCCCAACGCGGACCGCTGGCAGCGGCAGATCGAGCAGTTCGCCGCGCGCTTCGTCCCCGTGGCCTTCAACGCGCTCACCACGGTGCTGGGGTCGTTCGCCGTGATCGTGCTGGCGGCGTTCCTGGCGGCCGAGCCCAAGATGTACCGCGACCTGGTGCTCTCCATCGTCCCCGACGACCGGCGGCCGCAGTGGTCGCGCCTCCTGGACGAGGCGGGGCGGAGCCTGAAGTCGTGGGTGATCGGGAAGTCGTTCACCATGCTGGGGATCGGGATCGCCACCTACATCGGGCTCACGCTGCTGGGGGTGCCGGGGGCGCTGGCGCTGGCGGCGTTCGCGGCGCTGATGGAGTTCATCCCCAACTTCGGCCCCACCATCGCGGCCATCCCGGCGATGATCGCGGGGTTCGCGGTGGCGCCGGGGACGGCGGTGTACGTGGCGGTCTTCTACTTCCTCCTCCAGCAGGTGCAGAACGCCATCACGGTGCCGCTCGTGGAGCGCAAGGCGGTGAACATCCCTCCCGCCGCGCTCCTGATCTGGCAGCTGATGCTGACGATGGGCTTCGGGATCCTGGCGCTGTTCGTGGCGACGCCGCTGCTGGCGGTGCTGGTGGTGGCGGTGCGCATCCTGTACCTGGAGCCCAGCGAGGAGAAGCAGCGCTGGGACCGCCGCGACCCCGACCTCCCCACCCCCGCCGCGGAGCTCGCCCTGTCGGCCGCGGAGGCCGCGGACGTCGCGGCGCAGAGCCCGCGGGGGAGCGCGCTGGGGCAGTAGGGGAGGTGCGGAGGTGCGAGAGTGCGGAGGTGCGGAGGGGGGTCGGTGCGTGGTCCGGGCGACCGCCTCCCGCGCGGTCGTCCACGAAACCGCTCCGTGGACGAGCCGCGCGACCTCCCCCACAGGTGGCCCACGGGGTGGGAGGTGGGCGAGTCGGGCGTGGCCAGCGGTCGGCGGTGCGAGTGAGAAGGTCTGCGTGGCAGGGGCCGGTACCGCCGACTTCCATCCTCCCGCATTCCCCCGCTCCGCGGGTCTCACGGCTCCTCGATTCTCCCGCTTCTTGATCGCCACTTCCCGTAACACTCCCGGGGTCCGCCGGAACACGGGGGTTGACGATTTCTGAAAGTTGGATTATACTGCGGTTTCCGAGTACCCCGCCTATTGCGGTCTCTTCCAGAGACTCGAGATGAGGACCCCGGGTGCACTTCGCGGGTCCCCTGTTTTTCCCCCAAAACCGACGCATCAGGGGAGGATTGCGTGGTCGAGATTCAGCTTGGCGAGAACGATCGTCTGGACTGGGCGCTCAAGCAGTTCCGCCGTCGCATGATCCGTTCGGGCCTGTACAAGGACATGCGCCGCAAGCGGTTCTACGAGAAGCCCAGCGAGGCGCGGAAAGCCAAGTCGAAGGCCGCGCTGCGTCGGCGGGCAAAGGACCGCCGCAACGCCCGACGCCGGGACTGATCCCGGCGCGGGCAGCGGTTTCAGGTCGGATGGTACGGCATTACCGGACCCCGACAGCTTCATCAACACCCCCCAAGGGAGTACCGCAATGCGTACCACCGGCACCGTGAAGTGGTTCAACGACGCCAAGGGCTTCGGGTTCATCACCCCCGAGAACGGCGAGAAGGACTGCTTCGTCCACCACAGCGCCATCCAGAGCCAGGGCTTCCGCTCGCTGGCCGAGGGACAGCGCGTCGAGTTCGACGTCGTCGACGGCCAGAAGGGCCCCGCGGCCGAGAACGTCGTCGCCATCTAAAGGCGACGAAGCTCCGGTCCCCCGGGACCGGGCAGAAAGGGGCGCCTCCGCCAGGGGGCGCCCCTTTTCTCATCCCATCGACCTCTCTCCCGCAGGCTTCTCGCTCAGAGCACGCCGCACTGCAGGGAGCGGATCATGATCTCCTCCTGCCGGAAGCGCCGCTCCAGGTCCTCGCGGTACGGGCGCCACCACTCGCGCTCCAGCTGCTTCGCCATCACCTCCACGATCACCACGTCGTCGGGCTCCACATCGCCCCCCTGGTCCTTCCAGAGCCCCGCGGCGGGCGCGCGCAGGCAGCGCGGTGGCGCCGCCGAAGCGCCCGGTGAGCTCGGCGCGCACGCGGTCCAGCGCGTCGCGGGGGAAGGCGTTGCCCTCCGGATCGTGGATCGGGAGAAGGAGCTGGATCGGGTACACGGCAGGTCGGCTCGGCTGGGGATGGACAAGGGAACGGGCCCCGCGCCTTCGACGCGGGGCCCGTGCCATTCCGTGACCAGCGGATCCGCCGCGTCAGGCGCGGATCTGCACCAGCACGGGGTCGGTGAGGCGCACGTCCTGGCTGCTGCGCACGCGGTTGATCACCCGCTGGAACCACCCGGCGGAGCGCGGGGCGCCGCCGTTCTCCATCACCCGCCGCGCCAGGGCGGTGACCTCGGAGTTGCGCATGCGCACGCACCCGTGCGACTCGGCCTGCCCCAGCGAGTCGGTCTGGTGGGTGCCGTGGATGTAGTAGTCCGGCTGCTGGAAGAAGATCTTCACCTTCCCCATGGGGTTGCGCGGGTCGCCGGGCGCCCGCGCGCGCTTGTTGCGCGCCCACGCGGCATCGGGCGGAACCCACCGCGGGTTCCATACGATGCGCCGGATCCGGAACTCGCCGCGCGGGGTGGGATGCTCCGGCTTGCCGATGGCCACGTTGTAGCTCTCGGTGGTCTCGCCATGCTCCACCACGTGCAGCTGGCGGTCGGAGAGGTCCACCACCAGGTGGAAGGCCTCGTCCGACGCGGTCATCCGCTCTCCGGCCGTCTCCACCTCGGTGGCCGGCCCCGCCGCGGCGAGTGCGGCAAACGCCAGCGCCGCCGTCGCGAACATTCTCTTTGCAGCCCGCATAGCCCTCGCGTTTGCAACGGTTTACGCCTGGTTTCCGGCACCGCGGAAATGCCAGGATCGTGCCAAACGTTTATGGCTCTCCGGTCGGGCGATCTCCACCCCCGCCTTGCATCGGGCCGCGCGCGAGATGAGTTTGCGATGGATCTCTCGCATCTTCGCCCCCTCGCACGCGGTTTTCCGAATGGCCGTTCGCGCGCCCGACTTTCGCCCCGAGCTGGAGTGGATCAACACCGGCGGCCGGCGGCTCACGCTGGCTGACTTCCGCGGGCGGCTGCTGATTCTCGATTTCTGGACAGCCGGGTGCATCAACTGTATCCACATGATCCCCGAGCTGGCGGAGATCGAGCGCCGCTTCCCGGGCGAGGTGGCGATCGCCGGGGTGCACTCGGGGAAGTTCCTGAGCGAGCGGGAAACGGCGAACATCGCCCGCGCCTGCGAGCGGCTGGGGGTGCATCATCCCGTGCTCAACGACCGGCAGTTCCGCACCTGGCGCGAGTACGCGGTGCGCGCGTGGCCCACGCTGGTGCTGGTCTCCCCCGACGGGTACGTGCTGGCGCAGCAGGCGGGCGAGGTGACGGCGGAGCAGCTCGCGCCGGCCATCGACCGCTTCCTGGGAGCGCTGCGGACCGGCGGGAAGATCGGCGGCGGGGCGCCGGTGCCGTACGCGCCCGAGGCGCTGCCGCCGGAGCCGGGCGTGCTGCGCTTTCCCGCGAAGGTGCGCGTGCTCCCCGGCAACCGCGTGATGGTGGCGGACACGGGGCACCACCGGCTGCTGGAGATCGAGCTCGATGGGGAGGGGACGCGCGGCCGCGTGGTGCGCGCGATCGGCTCGGGGAGGGCGGGGTGGATGGACGGAGATGTGTCGAGCGCCGCCTTCCGCGCGCCGCACGGGATGGCGTTCGCGGACGGGATGCTGTTCGTCGCCGACACGGAGAACCACCTGGTGCGGATGGTGGACGCGGAGTCGGGGCGCGTGACGACGATCGCGGGCGTGGGCGACCAGGCGCGGCAGCGGTACGAGGGCGGGCCGGCGCTGGAGACGCCGCTCAACTCGCCGTGGGACCTGCTCTGGTGGGAGGACCGGCTGATCGTGGCGATGGCGGGGCCGCACCAGCTGTGGAGCATCCACCCGACCGGCGGCACGATGGAGGTGTTCGCCGGCTCCGGCGCGGAGGAGGTGCACGACGCGCCGCTCGCGATGGCCGCCCTCGCCCAGCCCAGCGCCCTGGCGACGGACGGCGAGCGCATCTACTTCGCCGACGCGGAGTCGTCCGCCATCCGGGGCGCGGAGCCGGCGGGCGAGGTGCGGACGATCGTCGGCACGGGGCTCTTCGACTTCGGCGACCGGGACGGGATCGGGGACGAGGCGCGGCTGCAGCATCCGCAGGGGCTGGCGTGGTGGGCGGGCGCGCGGAAGCTGCTGGTGGCCGACACCTACAACCACCGCGTGAAGACGGTGGAGCCGCGCAGCCGCGAAGCGCTCGCCTTCGCCGGATCGGGACAGTCGGGACTGGTGGACGGCGCGGCGGAGGACGCGCGCTTCTGGGAGCCGGGCGGGATCGCCGTCTCGGCGGACGGGTCGCGCGCGTACGTGGCGGACACCAACAACCACGCCCTGCGCGTGATCGACCTGGCGACGCGCGAGGTGCGGACGGTGGAGCTGAGGGAGCATTAAAAGAAGTCCTGAGTCCTAAGTCCGAACAGCAGACGCTCCATCCGGTGTGCAGTTGAGCACTTAGGACTTGGCACTCAGGACTCAGGACTTTCTTTTGTTCAGATCTCGCCCGCTTCGCGGAGCGCGGTGTGGTCCTGGAACATGCAGCGGTCCTGGATCACGCGGATCCCCGCATCCTCCAGCCGCTTCGCCACTTCGTCGTTGCGGATGCCGAGCTGGAACCAGACGTAGCGGGGCTTCAGCTCCAGCAGCTCGTCGGCGTGCTCCGCGATGGCGTCCGGGCGGCGGAAGACCTCGACGACGTCGGGCGGGTCGAGGAGGTCGGAGAGGCTGGAGACGGCGCCGGGGTAGCCGTCGGCGGCCAGCGCGGGGTTCACGGGGATGATGTTGTAGCCCTGGCTGGCCAGGTAGATGGGCACGTGGTTGGCCGGCGCGCCTGGATCGTCGTCGCCCTTCATCCCCAGCACGGCGACGGTGCGGCTGTCGCGGAGGATGGCGGCGGCGAGCTCGGGGACGGTGGTCATCGCGAACACTCTTTTCGGATTTCGGACGGGGACGGATGATGGAACGGCGAGGGCTGGGGTGCACGAAGCTGGCCGTGTCGCGGATGGGGCTGGGATTGGCGGCGCTCGGGCGGCCCGGGTACATGAACCTGGGACACGCGCGCGACATGGCCGGCGGCACCTCCGTGGAGGCGATGGAGGCGCGCGCGCACCGGGTGATGGACGCGGCGTGGGCGGCGGGGGTGCGCTACTTCGACGCGGCGCGCTCGTACGGGCGCGCGGAGGCGTTCTTGGCGTCGTGGATGGCCGCGCGCGGGATCGCGCCGGACGAGGTCGTCATCGGCTCCAAGTGGGGATACACGTACACGGCCGGGTGGCGCGTGGACGCCGACGTGCACGAGGTGAAGGAGCACTCGCCGTCCGTCCTGGCGCGCCAGTCGGCGGAGTCGCGGGCGATCCTCGGGCCGCACCTGCACCTGTACCAGATCCACTCCGCCACCCGCGAGAGCGGCGTGCTGGAGAACCGCGAGGTGATCGAGGGGCTGGGCCGGCTGAAGGCGGAGGGGATCCGCGTCGGCCTGTCGGTGACGGGGGCGGCGCAGGCGGAGACGCTGCGGCGCGCGATGGAGGTGGAGTGGGATGGAGAGCGGCTGTTCGATGCGGTGCAGGCCACCTGGAACGTGCTGGAGCCCTCCGCCGGCCCCGCGCTGGCCGAGGCGCACGCCGCCGGGATGGGCGTCGCCGTCAAGGAAGCGCTGGCGAACGGGCGCCTCACCGGCCGAAACGACGATCCCGCGTTCGCGCCGATCGTCGGCCTGCTGCGGGGCGAAGCGAGTCGCCTGGGGACGAGCCCCGACGCGCTCGCCATCGCCGCCGTCCTCGCGCAGCCGTGGGCCGACGTCGTCCTGAGCGGCGCCGCGAGCGAGGATCAGCTCGCCTCCAACCTCCGCGCGCTCGATGTGCGATTCGACGAGGAGGCCGCGGATCGTCTCCGCGCGCTGGCGCAGGACGCGGGCGAGTACTGGTCCGAGCGATCGCGGCTCCCCTGGAACTGAAGAAGATCCGCGCCGGCTGCGATCGATTGCAGCCGGCGCGGATCATTTCGTAGCCTGGATTCAGCGTCTCGCCACCCTCACGCCATCACCGACACCATCTCCAGCGCCCGCCTCCCCAGCGCCTCGTCGCCGTCGATGCGGACGTGCGCGCGCGGGTCGGGGCCGCGCGACGCCTTGGTGAAGAGCCGCCACGCCGCGTCGGGATCGATCCACACCCGCGCGGCCGGCGCATCGGGAAGTCCGACGTAGAGCCGCCACGCGCCGTCCTCGCGCCGCACGGTCCAGTCATCCCCCGCCTCGCCGGTGATCGTCACCGTCACCGCCGTCCCCTCCGGCGCGTCGACGGACCGGTAGGTGTGCGGGAGGGCGCGGAAGAAGGCGTCCAGCACGGGATGATACAGCTCGCGCGCCTGGATCCCCTGCCGCCCCACCGCGTCGCGCACGTGCTGCTGGTGGAGCCATCGCTCGGTGTACTCGCGCGCCACGTCCATCCACATCGCCGACTCGCGCTCCCCCGCCCACGCCACGGGAAAGAGCGCCGGCGCGTGCGGATCCGCCGCCGCGAGCATCGCGGAGAGGTCGCGCCCCACCACCTTCATCATCTCCACCAGCATCGCGGGGCTGATCCGCCGCGCCGCCGACACCCACCCGGCGTTGACCTCGTTCAGCCACGCAACCAGCGACTCGTGAGAGTCCAGCGCGCCGGGCGGGGGCGGGAGGAGATGGCCGTCCCGCTGCGCGGAAAGGCGGCGCAGCCCGCCGTCCAGCAGGTGCGCCGCCACGTCCTTCACCGACCAGAGCGAGCACGCCGTCGGCCGGTCCCAGTCGTCGGGGGAGAGGGAGCGCAGCACCTCCAGCAGCCGCGCCTCCAGCCGCGGAAAGAGCGGCGCCGCGTCGATCACGCCGGGCGCGCGCACGGCGGAGCCTCAGTACTTGAGCATGGCGTAGACGTCCAGCCCGTCGAGCGCCGCGCGGCCCTGGAGGAACTCCAGCTCGATCAGGAACGCCACCGCCATCACCTCGGCGCCCAGCTCGCGGAGGAGCTCCGCGCCGGCGCGGGCGGTGCCGCCGGTGGCGAGCAGGTCGTCCACCAGCAGCACCCGCTCGCCGGGGCGGACGGCGTCGGCGTGCATCTCCAGGACGTTGACGCCGTACTCCAGCGAGTATTCGCGGCGGATCTTCTCGGCGGGCAGCTTCCCCAGCTTGCGGATGGGGACGAACCCCACCCCCAGCTCCACCGCCAGCGGCGCCCCGAAGATGAAGCCGCGCGACTCGATCCCCGCCACCGCGTCCACCCCCGCGTCGCGGTAGCGCTCGGCCAGCAGGTGCACCACCTCGCGCAGCGCCCCGGCGTCGCGGAGCAGCGGGGTCACGTCGCGGAAGAGGATTCCCTGCGTGGGGAAGTCGGGGATGGCGCGGATCAGCTCCTTCAGGTGCTCCACGGGAATGCTCCTGGAAAAGAAGTCCTGAGTCGTGAGTCCTGAGTTCCGGGTCGTGAGCGTTGCGGCCTGGGTCGGATGCCGTCGAGCCGAAGCTGGCGGACGCAGGGAAGCCCGCCTGCGCGGGCCTCCTGATCGATCCCCTTCGAGTCGTCCGTTCAGTCCCACTCAGGACTCAGGACTTGGCTCTTGGGACTTCTGTTATCTCGTCAACACGCTCTGGTACCGCTCCCACTCGTCCAGCACCATCCCGGCGCCGCGGACGACGCAGTTGAGCGGCTCGGCGTCCACGTGGATGGTGAGGCCGGTCTCCTCGCCGATCAGCACGTCCAGCCCCTTCAGCAGCGCGCCGCCGCCCGTCATCACGATCCCCTCGTCCACGATGTCGGCCGAGAGCTCGGGGGGCGTCACCTCCAGCGCGCGGCGGACGGCGCCCACGATGGCCTGCACGGGCTCCTGGATGGCCTCGCGGATCTCCTCGGAGTAGACGCGGATGGTCTTGGGGATGCCGCTGATCAGGTCGCGGCCGTTGACGTCCATCTCGCGCTCCTGCCCCGTGGGGTGCGCGGAGCCCACCTGGATCTTGATCCCCTCGGCCGTGGCCTCGCCGATCAGCAGGTTGTAGCTCTTGCGGATGAAGTTGACGATCATCTCGTCGAACTCGTTCCCGCCCACCCGGATGGAGGCGTCGGCCACGATCCCGGAGAGGGCGATGACGCCGATCTCCGTGGTCCCGCCGCCGATGTTGACCACCATGCTCCCGCGCGGGGAGAGCACGGGAAGGCCGACGCCGATGGCCGCCGCCATGGGCTCGGAGATCAGGAGCACCTCCTTGGCGCCGGCCGCCGCCACGGCCGCCCGCACCGCGCGCCGCTCCATCTCCGTGATCCCGGAGGGGACGCCGATGACCACGCGGGGCTTGATGCGGAACAGCCCGCGCGGAAGCACCCGCGCCAGGAAGTGCCGCAGCATCAGCTCCGCCATGTCCACGTCGGCGATGACGCCGTCGCGCATGGGGCGCACGGCGATGATGCCTTCGGGCGTGCGCCCCAGCATCCGCTTGGCCTCCAGGCCGATGGCGCGCACCCTCCCGGAGCCGCGCTCGATCGCCACCACCGAGGGCTCGTTGAGGACGATCCCCTGCCCCTTCACCTGGATCAGGGTGTTGGCCGTGCCGAGGTCTACCGCGATGTCTGCCACAAGCTCTACTGATCTCGGTGCCCGTAACTGCGATACGGTTTTGCGCGAGCGACGAATCTAACGCCCCCGCGGCGGAGCGGACAGGACCGGGCGGGGTATACGGCATTCAGGTTGACCGCCCGAGGGGGGCGGAGGTACCATGCAACGGGACACACCCTTCTCCCCAGGCACATCCATGACGTTCTTCGACCAGCAGACGGACGGCATCCGCGTGAGCGCGCAGCCGTTCTACGTCGCCGAGCACTCCGACCCCGAGGAGCAGCGATACGTGTTCGCGTACCGCGTGCGCATCGAGAACGTGGGGGACCAGGAGGCGCAGCTGGTGTGGCGCCACTGGTACATCCACGACCCCGTCGCGGGCGACAGCGAGGTGGAGGGCGAGGGCGTGGTGGGCGAGCAGCCCACGCTGACCCCCGGCGACGTGCACGAGTACCAGAGCTTCTGCGTGCTGGAGGGCCCCGAGGGCTCCATGGCGGGCTTCTACGAGTTCCGCCGCCCCGACGGAAGCCGCTTCAACGCCACCATCCCCAGCTTCGTCTTCCGCACCTACCAGGCGTGACGAGACGGCTCGGGACATTCACAGAACTTTACACAATTTGACGGCGGACCGTCCTTCGTTTACTTTGGGTGCCATGGCTGATCCCGCACGCTCCAGCACGCCGCTGGCTTCGAGCATATTCCCGACCCCTCCCTTTTCGATGGAGGCGCCGCGCGAGATCCTCGAGGAGATGGCCCGCCCGCCGGCCGACACGCCCGAGCGCCGGGCGACCTTCGAGCGCGCCCGAGGATGGCAGGACCAGCTCGACCGCCTCTTCCCGAACGGGCGGTAGGCCCAGTCGGTCGAAAGTGATTCCGCGGCGGTGCCACTCGTGAGCGGGTCGTGAGTTGCGGCCCGCTCTTTCTTTTTTACCCCGCTTCCGATCCCTGCCTTCACCGACGCGCTGAGAGTCGCCAAGCTGGATGGTCCCCCGCCGCGCAGGTTCGACTGTGGGCGGAGCGACCAGAACGAGTTTCTGCACGAGCACGCCTGGCTGGATCAGCAGCATTCCACGTAGACGACCTACACCTTCTCCCGGGGCGAGCTGATGGCGGCCTTCGCCACCGTGTGCCTGGATGGACTGCGCCTCTCGGCTGGCGAGCGCGGATCCGGCGTGCGGTTCGCGCAGGTAGGTGCCGTCAAGCTGGGCCCAGTTGGGCGTCCATACGACGTCCCAGGGCCAGGGTGTCGGCAATCGGGCCGTCGGATTCGTGGTGCTGCTCGCTCGAAGCGTGAGTGAGATGATCGGATGCCGATACGTGGTGCTCGATCCCCAGCCCGATCTGGTGGACTGGTACGCTGGTCTCGGATTCGTACGCAATCGCAAATGGCAGGAGGAGCGCGTCCGCGAAGCCGTGAAGCACGGGCGCGACCCGGCGCTCGTCCCGGTGAGCATGAGGCTGGACCTGCGCGAGACAGCCGACGCCGGAGCGTCGCGCGACTCTGAAGCGTGCGGCGGCCTGGAGCGACACGATCGACCGCCTCTTCTCATCGGAGCGGAAGCACGGAGCGGAAAGAGAACAAGAGTGAGCATGGCCGCAGCGCCGCGTCTCTCGTACCGAAACGGGCCGAAGGATACGCCCGAGCGCCGGGCCACCGTTGCCCGCGCGCGAGCGATGCGCCCGCTCATCACGCGTCTTCGCCAGAGACGACGCGAGAGATAGAGCAGGCTGATGGAATGCGAAGGCCGCCCCCGGAGCACCGTGGCTCCGGGGGCGGCCTTGCGTTCGGACCAGCGTCCAGCGGCTACCGCGCGGCGGCGGGGGAGAGCTGCTGCTCGACGATGACGATGTTGCGTTTGGCGAGCGCGTCGATGTACGCCGGGGCGGGCATGCTCTCGTCCGGGGTCCAGACGCCGGGCTCGATCTCGCCGGCGGCCTGCATCTCGCCGGTGATGGCGAGCGAGTAGCCGGTGGTGCGCATCATGGCGGTGACGCCGGCGGCGGCGTCGAAGCGGTCGTGCAGGTCCCACCGCAGCATGGTCGCCTTCCCGTCCTTGTCGCCCTCCACCTCCACGCGCAGCGCCACCAGGTCCGGGCTGGTGCGCGGGTCCTTCCTGAGCCGCGGGCCGGCGACGGCGATGAACAGGTCGCGCGGGCGGACGGCCTCGCCCTTCACGTCGACGGGGTCCAGGTCCAGCAGCCCCAGGTCGCGGATGGCCTCCATGGTCTTCGCGTGGCCGGGGTAGCGCAGCGTCTTGTACTCCATGGTGGGGATCTTTCCCTCGTAGCGCTGCGCCATGGTGGAAAGGCCGCCGGCGGTGTGGAAGGCCTCCAGCTCGCCCACGCCGGGGAAGTCCAGCGCCTCGATCTCGGAGAGCGCCTTCACCTGCAGCGGCTTGCCGTCGCGCAGGACCCAGGAGAGGGTGGTGTAGTAGTCCAGCACGCCCTCGATGGAGTAGACGATCTGGTAGTTGAGCGGCGGCTCGGGGTTCTGCGGGAGGCCGCCGACCTTGATGCGCACGGCGCGCACGTTGTCCAGCCGCTTGATCCCGTACTCGGCCAGGATGTTGACCATCCCCGGCGCCAGCCCGCAGTCGGCGATCACGCTGACGCCCTGGGCGCGGGCGCGCTCGTGCAGCGCCTTCTGCTGCAGCACGATCTCGGTGTTGCCGCCCAGGTCGCAGAAGTGCGCGCCCGAGTCGACGGCCGCGACGGCCATCCCCAGGTTGAAGTAGTACGGGAAGGCGCTCATCACCGCCGCGACGCCCTCCATGGTGTCGCGCACGGCCTGGCGGTCGTTGGCGTCCAGCCGCACGGCGGTGAGCCGCCCGCCCAGGTGGGGCTGGAGGAAGGGCGGGAGGTTGTCGACCGCGATGTCGGCGATCACCACCTCGTGATCGGTGTTCGCGAGCAGGTCGTAGGCGCACGCGCTGCCCTGCTGACCCGCGCCGAGCACGAGCATCCGCATACTCGCAACTCCTTTACGTTGGCAAAAAGAACGGTGTCCCGTGCGCGGTTCCCGCGCCGGGACGTGGCGCCCGCGCGGAAGATGCCGGCGCGGGAAGCCGCGGAAGATATCGCGCCTCGCCCTCCCGCGCAAAAGGGGCGGAGTGACCGAGGAAAATCCGTCGCGTGGATGCCGATTCCGGCGTGGCGGGCGCGGGCGCGAGGGCCGTGGCGCGTCACCAGAGCCGACGCGCACCCGCCATCCCGCGGGGTCGCGTAAACACGACCGCTAAAACCACGGGGCCCTTCGGGCTGGATCGGCGCGGACGTTGATCACCGCGCGTTTGGCGTGTGTCGCGATGCGGGGCCGAGGCCACATGCGGGTTGAAGCCTCGCCCTCGCATCACCATCTCCCGCGATGAATGGTGCGGCGAGGCTTTCCGTGGTTTCTAGCGGAGGCGGCCCGCACCGTTCACGGGACCGCTCGCCCGCTACTCGTCCTCGCCGAAGAATCCCGCATCCTCCGACGCGCGCTTCCGTTTGCGAGGAGCGGTGGGCATCGGCGCGACGGGATCGCGCGGGAAATCGACCTCGTCCGCCTCGTTCTTCAGCGCTTGATACGTGGCGCGGCCGCGGCGCTTGAGGAGGGACAGGGCGCGCTTCGCTTCCTCCGGCGTGGCGCCGCCGGCTTCGACATCGCGCAGCAGATCGCCCCACGACACCGTCAGGCCCGCGTGCCGCGCCGCCAGCGATTCGGCGAGGGCGTCGATGTCAGCGCCGGTCGGTTCGACGGGCTCCGGCGGGAGGAAATCCGCGAACAGATCCAGCGTCAGTGCTGGCTTCGGCGCCGGGGCGGGCGCGGCCGGCTTCGGCGTCGACGCAGACTTTGCGGGTCTGCCAGGCTTCGGCTTCGCGGCAGACGGCTCCACGTCCGCGACGGGACTCGGCATCGGAGCATCCGCAGCAGGCTCCGGCGTCAGAGCGTTCGCAACGGGCTCCGACGGCGAAGCTGGAAGATCCACATCCGCGATGGGCTCCAGCGGCGAAGCGGGCGGCTCTGCGTCCGCGATGGGCTCTGGCGTCGGAGCATCCGCAGCGGGTTCCGACGGCGAAGCTGGGGGATCCACGTCCGCGACGGGCTCTGGCATCGGAGCGGGCGCCTCCACGTCCGCGATGGACTCCAGCGTCGGAGCAGGCGACCCCACGTCCGCTGCAGACGCCATCGTCAGAGCGGGCGCCTCCACGTCCGAGATGGGCTTCGGCGTCGAGGGCAGCGGCTCCACGTCAGCGAACAGCGGCGAATCGGCCGAGGGAGGATCGACGGCGGCCACGATCGGAGCTGGATCGTCGGGCGGAGCGGGGATTTCCGCGGGCGTCTCGGGCTCGGCGACGGGCTTGGTGGCTCTGGTGGATCTGCCGCCTTTGGCCTTGGGCTGCTTCGCGGGCGCGGCCGCCTTGGAAGCGGCTTTGGCCGGCGGGCGCGAGGAGACGGCGGAGGCGGCGGTCTCGAAGGCGAGGGCCAGCTCGGGGTCGGAGGTGACCAGGAAGAGGTAGGTGGCGGCGCCTCCGGACTGCAGCGATACAGGCTTGACGATCCGGCCCGGCGCGGCGGATTCCAGCAGGCGGCCGAACCGGCCCAGCACGTCGTCCATTGCCGCCGCGATGCCGCCGCGCGCCGCCGTGCGCCAGGCGAGGAGCCACGCGTGCTTGGCGTCGTCCAGCATCGCCGACGCGCCCTCCACGATGGTGCGGGCGAAGCCGGGGAGGTCGGCCAGGGTACCGGTGTGGCGCGACTGCTTTTCGAAGTCCGCGTGCGGAACGCGGATCAGCACGTCGGCGTTGGGCGCGGTGACGAAGGGGCGCAGCACCTCCCAGGGCAGCTTCCGCGCGGCCGGCGGCGCCATCAGCACCAGCGCGCGCGCGCCGATGGCGAAACGGCCGATCTCCGCGGCGGGGCCGCGGAAGTCGGCCTCCACCAGCGTGGCCTCGCCGGGATCGAGGGTGGCGAGGTCGCGGGTGGCGCGCAGGCGCTCGCCGCCGGCCACGCTCTCCAGGTCGGCGTAGATGCGCCGCAGGTGCGCGGGATCTTCCTCCACGAAGACCGCGTGCACCGTCGCGGCGCCGTCCGCCTCGGCCAGCGCGCGGACGGCGGCGGCGGCGCGCGTCTCCTCGTCCCCCGCGCGCGAGACGCCGGTGCCGAACTGGAGCTCGGCGCCGGCGAAGGCATCCACGTACAGCAGGCGCGGCGTATCTCCCCCGCCCTCCGCCGGGGGGCGCGAGGCCGAGCGCGCCCAGGCGCCCACGCAGCCGGCCAGCACGGCGCGGAGCACGGATTCGGGGAATGCGGTGGGCGGCGGCGTCAGGGTCACGGCGGCGGCGGAACGTGGAACGGCGTGGACGCACCAACACTACGCCCGAATCAAAGCCGAAACAAGGGGGATCGTGCGCCGAGGCAATCTATCGCCCCGGATCGCGCTCCGCTCCGGCGGATTCGGGGGATGCGTCGCGAACGCGTGGTCCGGCGCGTTGTTAGCAGGCCGGCGGACGAGATTCGCGAAATGTTGAGACGCATCTTGCAAAGGGCTCCTGCAGCACTCGGGGCCCGCGGGTTGCGCGATGTGGCCCCGGACTGCCAATTGTGGGACCCCAACCTCGTTACGGAGACCGGAAATGAAGAGACGCCTGGCGGTCGCGCTCGCCGCACCCGCGGTCCTGCTGCTCACCGGCTGCCCGATCCCGCAGTACCTGCGCGAGCAGGAGCCGCTTCCCGTGCGGAGCGAGCTGCTGGTGAGCCCCAACGCGCTCGGCCGCATCCTGGGCCAGCCCGGGACGGTGGTGCTGCACGTGGGCCGCGACCGCGCCTCGTACGACCAGGGGCACGTCCCCGGCGCGCGCTTCCTGGCGCTCTCGTCCATCGTCACCGAGAGCGGCGGCAACGCCAACGAGCTTCCGGCCGCCGCCGCGCTGGAGGAGGCGTTCGAGGCCGTGGGCGTATCCGACGCGTCGCGCGTGGTGCTCTACGGCGACCTGGACGGGCTGGCGGCGGCGCGGGCGTTCTTCACGCTGGACTACCTGGGCAAGGAGAACGTGGGGCTGCTGAACGGCGGCCTCGCCAGCTGGCGCGAGGGGAGCCGCGCGGTGGAGACGGCCGCGCCCACGGTGCAGCGCGGCTCGTTCACCGCCCGCCCGCGCCCGGAGGTGCTGGCGAGCGCCGAGTACGTGCGCGACCACCTGCGCGACAGCACGCACCTGATCGTGGACGCGCGGCCGCCGGCCGAGTTCTCGGGCGCCACGCCGGGCGAGGGCGTCACGCGGCCGGGGCACATCCCGGGCGCGCACAACATCTTCTGGCGCACCACCATCGTCTCGGAGACGGACCCGGAGCTGCGCAGCCGCGAGGTGCTCCGCGCGCTCTTCACGCTGGCCGGCGCGCGCACGGGGATCGAGCGGCAGCGCGAGCAGGAGGCGAGCCGCCAGCGCGAGCGCGAGCGGGCGCGCGCCCTGGGCGAGCCCGCGCCGCCGCGCCAGCGGACGCCGGCGGCCGCGCCGCGCGGGAGCACCGTGGTGGTCTACTGCCGCACCGGAGTGCAGGCGAGCATGCTCTACTTCGTTTCGCGCTATCTGGGGTATGAGACGAAGATGTACGACGGCTCGTTCGTGGACTGGAGCCGCCGCGGCGCCGACTTCCCGGTCGAGCGCTGACCCGAGAGGCCGAACGGAGGAGGAGCGAGATGGACGCGACGACCCAGCAGCGCAAGGTGACCCTCGGCTGTCCGCACTGCGGCCGGCTGAACCGCGTGAACCTGGCCCGCGCCGCCGAGGGGCCCAAGTGCGGCGAGTGCGGCAGGGCCATCGAGCTGGACCGGCCGGTGCACCTGGCCGACGACAGCTTCGCGCGGGTGATCGCCGACGCGCAGGTGCCGGTGCTGGTGGACTTCTACGCCGACTGGTGCGGGCCGTGCAAGATGATGGCGCCCGTGCTGGACGAGATGGCGCGCGCCCGGATGGGGAACGTGCTGATCGCCAAGCTCGACACCGACCGCAACCAGCAGACGGCGGCGCGCTTCGGGATCAGCTCCATCCCCACGCTCATCGTCTTCAAGGGCGGGCGCGAGGTGGACCGGCAGATCGGCGCCCTTCCCCGCCAGCGCCTGGACGCCATCCTCGACGCCGCCATTCGCTGACGGATTCGGTCGGTCGATACGAAACGAGAGCCCCCGCGCGGAATGGTCCGCGCGGGGGCTCTGTCGTTGATGCGGATCCGTCGCCGTTTCGAATCGGATCGCGCGGGCCGCGGTCGTGGCGGCCTTGGCGGTCTCTACGCTGCCGCGCCTTGGCCTCGTGGCTGCGTCGGCCGGACTCTCACGGCCCTGCCGTCACCTGCGGATCGGCAGGGTTCGCCCGGCCGGGCCTCAGAATGACAGCGTTTGACTTCCGACGAAACAACGATTTGGATCAGCCCGCCGTCGCCGTGGCGGCGGTGGGCTCCAGCTCGACGGTCCACTCCAGGCGCGTGTCGGGGGCCAGGGAGCCGGCGACGGAGCAGTACTTGTCGAACGAGAGCTGGACGGCGCGCTCCACGTGGTCGCGGTCGGACTCCGTGGCGACGTGGAAGACCAGGGTCAGGTCGGTCAGGCGGCGCGGCGGGGTGGGGGCGCGCGAGAAGCGCACCGACACGCGCAGCGACGAGGCCGGCGTGCGGCGCTTCTCCAGGTAGTCCACCACGTCGATGGCCGAGCACGACGCCAGCGCCACCACCAGCGAATCCACGGGCGAGGGCGCGGCTTTGCGCTCGCCGTCCATCACCAGCGTGGGGCCTCCGGCGGGACCGCCGCGGTAGCGCATCCCGCCCTCCCACACCACCTCGATCGGGTACTCGACCGGCACTCCCTGGGGCATCTCCATCCTCCTCGCGTGAACGTCCGTCAGCCGGCCATCAAACGAAGGGAAAGATGGAGGGTCCGTCAATAGCCGCGCGGCCCCTGCGGTCCGCCCGGCCCGGGTCCCACGTCGCGCGTCTTGGTGCGCGTGGTGGCGGTGATGATCCCGATCCCCACCAGCACGATGACGCCCACCACGATCCAGGTGGTCGGCGCGCCCAGCAGGTGCGCCGCCAGCGCCAGCCCGATGATGAAGATCAGGAACCCGACCAGGTACGTCGTAAACGAAGACATATGCGTTCTCCGGTGCGATTGAGATTCCGAAACTCACCCCCGGAGATGCAGGGACGGTGCCGAAGGACGGTGCGAGGCGCGAAGGTGCGAGGGTGCGGGGGATCGGCCGCTCGCTACAGATCTTCCACGTGCTCCGCGATCAGCCTGGTCAGGGGATCGTGGATGCGGCCGTTGCTGGCCAGGACGCGGCCGGTGGCGAGGGGCGGATCCACGTCTCCCGGCCAGCCGGTGACGCGGCCTCCGGCCTCGGTGACCAGCAGCATCCCCGCGGCCACGTCCCACGGGCCCAGGCCGATCTCGAAGAACGCGTCCACCCGCCCCGCGGCCACGAACGCCAGGTCCAGCGCCGCGCTCCCCGCCCGCCGCACGTCGTGCGTGGACCGCACCGCGTCGGCCACCAGGCGCATGTAGGCGTCCAGCCTTCCCTTCCCGGACTTGAAGGGAAAGCCCGTCGCCAGCAGCGATCGGCCGAAGTCGTCGACCTCGCTGACCCGGAGCGGCGCGCCGTTCAGGAAGGCGCCGCCGCCGCGCACGGCGTGGTAGACCTCGCCCAGGAAAGGCGCGTGCAGCACGCCCACCGCCAGCCCCGCGTCGTCCGCCAGGGCGATGGAGACGGCGACGAACGGGTGGCCGTGCACGAAGTTGGTGGTCCCGTCGATCGGGTCCACGATCCACCGCCGCCCCGCGCCGACGGCCGCGGAGGAGAATTCCTCGCCGACCACCACGTCGTCAGGGAACGCGGCGCGCAGGCGTTCTCCGATCAGCCGCTCCGAGGCCTCGTCCACGGCGGTGACCAGGTCGGCGCGGGACTTCTCGCGCACCTGGTCGGCGCCGGCGCGGGCGCGGACCAGGGCTGCGGCGGCTTCGGCCGTCTCCAGCGCCACCGCCAGCTCGCGGGCGAAGGGGGCGCCGGAAGGAGCGGCGGAAACGGAACTTTCGGGCGTCATGCGAGGTAGCCGCCTGGGTTTCGGAAATCCACCGGGGAAAGCAGGCCGCGGAGGAGCGGCAGGATGGCTCCGCGCCGCCGATCCCGCAATATGGCGGGATCGGCGGAATCGCCGTACATTCTCCGCTTCCGCGTCACATCCCCGTCACGCCGCACTCCCTCTCGACAGAGAACGCGCGGCGCAACCGCAGTCCACCAGCCGGCCTCGCGATCCCGTTCGATCGCCGGCGCACCCTCAGCCCGAGATTCCATGAGCCAGCCCATCAGGCCGGAAAACCCCCGCTCGTCCGGATCGGCCACCCTGGAGCGCGAGCGCGGCGCCGGCGGCCACGCGTCGGACGACACCCGGTTCTTCGGCCATCCGCGCGGACTCTCCACGCTCTTCCTGACGGAGATGTGGGAGCGGTTCTCGTACTACGGGCTCCGCCCGCTCCTGGTGCTGTTCATGGCCGCCGCGATCAACGACGGCGGGTTCGGCTTCGACCGCGCGCAGGCGTCGGCCATCGTGGGCATCTACGGCTTCAGCGTGTACCTGGCCTCCCTTCCCGGCGGCTGGGTGGCCGACCGGCTCCTGGGGCTGCAGCGCGCCATCCTCTACGGCGCGGCGCTCATCTCGCTGGGCCACATCTCCATCGGCCTTTCGGCCCTCGCCGGCAGCAAGCTCCCCTTCTTCCTGGGGCTGGTGCTGATCGTGATGGGGACGGGGCTGCTCAAGCCGAACATCTCGGCCATCGTGGGCGACCTGTACCCCGAGGGCGGCGCCCGCCGCGACGCCGGCTTCTCCATCTTCTACATGGGGATCAACGTCGGCGCCTTCTTCGGGCAGCTGATCACCGGCCTGCTGGGCGAGAAGTACGGCTGGCACCTGGGCTTCAGCGCGGCGGGCGTGGGGATGCTGATCGGCCTGGCGGTGTTCTACACCATGCGGCGGAGCACGCTCGGCGACCTGGGCACGACGATCACGCGGCACCCGGACGCCGCCGTGCAGGCGCGGCAGGAGCGCAACGTGAAGGCGGTGCTGGGCGTCGCGCTGGGCGTGCTCGCGCTCGTCTTCGTGCTCGCCGCCACGGGCACCATCACCATCGACGCGCAGGTCATCGGGAACTACCTCGTGGGGGTCACGCTCCTGGCGGTCAGCGGCTTCTTCCTCTTCGTGTTCTTCGCCGGCGGCCTCACGGGCGACGAGATGAAGCGGGTGGCCGTGATCATCGTGCTGTTCATCTTCGCCATGATCTTCTGGAGCGCCTTCGAGCAGGCGCCCACCTCGCTCAACCTGTTCGCGGCGGACTTCACCGACCGGAAGATCGGCGGGTGGGAGGTGCCGGCCACCTGGTTCCAGTCCATCAACTCGGCGTTCATCATCCTGCTGGCGCCCGTGTTCGCGGCGATCTGGGTGGGGCTGGGGAAGCGGGGGAAGGACCTGTCGTCGCCAGGGAAGTTCTCGCTGGGGCTGGCGTTCGCGGCCATCGGCTTCTTCATGATGATCTTCGCGGCCAACGCGGTGGTGCGCGGCGGGGCGGGGACGCTGGTGTCGCCCTGGTGGCTGGTGGGGAGCTACTTCTTCCAGACCATCGGCGAGCTCTGCCTCTCTCCCGTGGGCCTCTCGTCCATGACCAAGCTGTCGCCGCGCAAGTACGTGGGGCAGATGATGGGGATCTGGTTCACCGCCTCGGCGCTGGGGAACCTGGTGGCCGGCCTGGTGGGCGGGCACGTGGACCCGGAGAAGCTGGAGCTGATGCCGCAGCTCTTCTCGCGCACCACCATCTCGCTGACCATCGCGGCCGTGGTGCTGGCGCTCCTCTCCATCCCCATCTCGCGGATGATGCGCGGCACCGACCAGAGCGGCGCGCGCTGACGCATCGCCGGAGGACGAGCGAGCGGGGGGCGCGCCGGCGGCCGGCGCGCCCCCCGCGTCCGTTTGTCTTTGCCGCGGCACGCGACGCGCTGTATCCTTTTCGGACCGGCCGGAAGCGGAGGATTGGACGACCATGATGACTGACGACGAGATCGGCGAGCAGATCCGGGGGCGCGGGCTGGAGGAGGAGTACATCCGCGAGCTCCTGGCCAGCATGGGGTTCGACCCCGGCGAGGGGTTCAGCGACGGGGCCATCCGCGCGCTGGAGGAGGCCACCATGGACCAGCGCCGCAGCGCCGCCCTCCGCACCCTGAGCTTCAAGGTGGCGGAGGAGGCGGAGGAGTAGGGGCGATCGATGGGGGTCGAGGGCGAAGGGCTTCGGCGCCCGCCCGCGGCACCCTCACCCCTCGCGTGATGGTCCGCGAAAACCGCCTCGCGGACGCATCACGCTTCCCCTCTCCCGATCACGGGAGAGGGGAACACCTCGGCGCTTCGCGCTTCAACCGATGCCCCGTCCTCGCGATCGATCCCGTGGCGAGGCTTTGCGTCGTCTCAGCCCGTGGTCCACTCACCCGCGCGACGTACCGGTCGAGCGGCGGATGTCCGGCGGTCCGATGATCCTCCGCGGACCATCCCCGGTCGTTCCCGGCGGGATCCGCTGATCCCCGGGTCTCACCATCTCGCTAAACCCCTGTCTCAGAGCAATTTGGGGAGCCTCCGCCGTGGCAGGTGGCTCGCTTCTTGCCCGCTCGGGCCAGCCTGGTCGCACCGGCGAACCATCGCGCGGCGCTGATACGCTGGCCCACACCCGCCTCCTCCCTGCGCGCGGGAGGAAAGGACGTCCGCTCGTGGATACGAAGGGCACCATCCTGGTCGTCGACGACAACCTGGACAACATCGAGATCCTGCGCGCCTTCCTGGAGTCGCGCGGCTACACCGTCTCCGAGGCACCCGACGGCAAGACGGCGCTGGCGCGGATGGAGCAGGTGCGCCCCGCGCTGGTGCTGCTGGACGTGATGATGCCGGGGATGGACGGGTGGCAGGTGTGCCGCACCATCAAGAACCACCCGGAGTTCGGCGGGGTGACGCGCGTGGTGATGGTCACGGCCAAGGGCGCCTTCGAGGACAAGTACGAGGGGCTGCGCTCCGGCGCCGACGACTACGTGGTCAAGCCCGTGGACTTCAAGGATCTCCTGGAGAAGGTGGAGCGCAACCTGGCGGCCCGGGGCGGAACCGCGTGAGGATCGTCGGCTACGTGGGAGACGAGCGGCTGGGCGAGGAGCTCACGGCCGCCGCCTCCCGGATGAGCGCGGAGCTCACGGTGGTCAACGCCGGCCCCGGGAGCGCGGCCGCCAACCAGGAGCAGCTTCTCCCGCTCCTGCGCACGAAGCCCGACGTGGTGCTCTTCGAGTTCCGCTCCACGCTGATGGAGCAGGTGCGCGAGGAGACGCGCCAGCGCGGCATCTGCCTGCTGGCCGCCTGCCGCGGCGAGAACGAGACGCGGCAGGCCGTGCGGGCCGGGGTGGACGACTGGGTCCTCCTCCCCGCGTCGGCGGACGAGCTGCACGCGCGCCTCTGGGCGGCCACCGCGCGCCCGGCGCGCGCCACCGTCTCGCAGACCACCAGCGAGATGGCGGAGCACCTGCGCTACGAGGAGCTCCTGTACGACCGCTTCACGGGCTTCCCCACCCTCCCGGTGATGCTGGAGCGGGGGCGCGAGATATTGGAGCGGCGCGGGCGGATGACGGTGCTGTACATCGAGTTCGTGCGCTACTCCAAGCTGGAGGAGATCTACGGCTGGGAGAAGCTGGACGAGGTGCTGCAGACCACGGCGGCGGCGGTGCGCGAGTTCTACGACCGGCAGCGCGGGGGCGGCGGCCAGGAGAGCCACCTGATGGTGTCGCACACCGGCGACGACGACTTCATCTTCTTCACCGACTTCCCCGACGCCGTCGAGCAGGCCGAGAAGCGCATCAACGAGCTGGCGCAGGAGCTGGAGACGCACGTGCGCACCCGCATCGAGAGCGAGCACGGCGAGGACGTGGCGGGGCTCTTCGAGATCTACGTGGGGAGCGCGACGCTCTTCCGGAACCCCAAGATCCGCCCGGAGCGGCTGATCTACCGCGGGATCCGCGAGGCGGCGGCGGCGGCGCGCGGCGTGGAGAGCCGCGAGCGGAGCCGCAAGGTGGCGGACCTGAAGACCACGCTCCGCGAGGAGGCGGTCTACATCGTCTACCACCCCATCGTGGTGACGGAGACGCGCGAGGTGTACGGCTACGAGGCGCTGGCCCGCGGCGCCCACCGCGCGCTGCGCTCGCCCGAGGTGCTGTTCGGGGTGGCCGAGGAGGCCAACCTGATCTGGGAGCTGTCGCGCCTCTGCCGGAAAAAGGCCATCGAGGGGATGCCCCGGGTGCTGCGCGACGACCAGTTCCTCTTCCTCAACATCGACCCGCACGACTTCCGCGACCCCACCTTCCGCTACCTGGACGTGGACGAGCTGGGGGGCTTCGAGCACCCCGAGCGGATCGTGCTGGAGATCACCGAGCGCACGGCCATCACCGACTATCCCAAGTTCCAGGGGTACCTGGCGGCCTTCCGCGAGCGGGGCTTCCGCTTCGCGGTGGACGACGCGGGGAGTGGGTACGCGGGGCTGGGGAGCATCGCCAACCTGTCGCCGGACTTCATCAAGCTGGACATCTCCCTGATCTCGGGGATCGACGCCAACTTCATGAAGCAGAACCTGGTGGAGACCATGGTGCAGTTCGCCAACGACCAGGGGATCAAGGTGATCGCGGAAGGCGTGGAGCGCGAGGAGGAGTACGAGACGGTCAAGCGCTTGGGCGTGCATCTCACGCAGGGATTCCTCTTTCACAAGCCCGGCACCAACGCGGTGCCGGCGGGGATCGCGGCCGCGCATACGACGTGAAAAAGAAGAAAAGAAGTGCTTGGTCCTTAGTGCCTGGTCCTTGATTGGTACGCCCGAAGCCTGCGACGTGCTGGTGGATCGAAGGATACGGAACGGAGCCCGCGGAAATGCGCGGGCTCCGTTCGTCGTTGTATCCCGGGTTCCGAGCACCACGAAGCCACCAAGAATCAAGCACTATCCAACGGGTGGCCGGGATCATCCATCTCACCGCGCCGCCGCGCCACGGTCCGCACGGCGGTGCCGCTGGCCGACATCAGAAGCAAGCCGTCTCCTGAGTGAAACGGGTCCATGCGAACACAAACTACCGCGTCAGCACCGAGCAGCGCGGCCTCGTTCCTCAGGCCGTGGAGACACGTCCGTCTCATCTGGTGAAGCGTATCCTGCGCGTTGGAGCCTTGGAGGAACTGCTGCAACGCGTTGGTGGAGCGCGCGCCCTGGTAGGTGACCACGTCCAGGATCTCCGCGATCTCTCGGCCGGGGAGCACTTCTCCAGTGGTGAGTACGACAGCAGCCGTGGGCGAGACGCCAGGCATTGCATGACCTGAGGCGACGCCGTAGCCCTGAGGCGGAAGGCTGTGCATGGCGTGGGGGGAGTGTGCGTATGCCGAGGCGGTCGGTAGACCCCCGGCGGTTCCGTTGGGGGTCGGGTTGTCGAGTGAGGGGCGGCGATTCGCCGCGTTCGATCGCGTGACGTGGTAAATGACGGCGCCCACTCCAAGCAAGAATAGAAGGGTAAGCATGATCGTCCGGACGTGATGAGGGCATAGAAGTGCGAGCGGGCTGTTTCTCGCGGGGGAGTGGCGAGGGTCGATCGCGCCACTCCGCGAAGAGTGCAGCTACTGCGGGCTCCGCGCAAGGTTACTCCCTTCAGCAGATCGCGCCGGAAAGCTGGTCTTCAGGGCGGCAGCCGCGCCATCGGCCGCCGGGGATGGAACCTGGTCGAAGCGTGTTGGAGCAAAGATGAACGAGTTCCCGCGCGCCCGCGCGGCGCGCGTTTACAGGGCCGCTCTGGATTGCTGCGTGAACCGCTCCAGCACCGGGGACATCCATTCCTCCCCGTTGGCCTGCCTCATGCAAAGCTCCCCCGCTCCGCGGGCGGAACTCTTCGGGGAGGAAACGAGATGGGCATCAAGAAGATGATCGCGAAGAAGGTGGTGTGGCCGGCCGTGACCACCGGCACCGCCTGGGCCGCCGAGCGGGTGATGGACCGCGGGCTGCGGAAGACCAGGGGCCGCAAGCTGGCCCAGAAGAAGGGGAGCATCGGCCGGACGCTGGCGCTGACCGCCGCCACGGCCGCCGTGAGCGCCGTCGTGGGCGTGCTGGCGGAGCAGGCCGCGGAGTCGGCCGTCCGCCGCGTCCGGAAGTCCCGCAAGAACGACGACTGATCGTTCGCCAGCTCCCGCGATTCGCCTCTGGCTCAGCGGCTTCGGGGATCGCGCGGGGGAGGCGTGATGAGACCGGGACCGCAGCAACGACGGGCCGGCGCCGCGACTGTGCTTTTCGCGGGGACCGGCCCGGAGTACGTTGTACACGCTGCGTCCACACTGGCACGGCGCTCGCGCACAGGCGGCGCGTCCGCGCACCCCGGAAGATGAGCCCAATGGAGCAACCGACCGGCAGTTCCGCGCCGCCCGAGGCCGGGGGCGTCCCCCCCGCCCCGGGGGCGCCGCCGGCGCCCGTGATGGAGCTGGCGCGCCTGCTGGAGGCGCGCCGCGGCGAGCGTCACGTGGTGGCCATGCAGGACTTCCCCGACCCCGACGCCATCTCCTCGGCGATGGCGTACGCGGAGATGGCGCGCGTCTTCGGCATCGACGCGGACATCGTCTACGAGGGGCAGATCAGCCACCCGGAGAACCTGGCGCTGGTCAACCTGCTGGAGATCCGGCTGATCCGCTACGAGAAGGGGCTGGACCTGGAGCGCTACGCGGCCGCCGTCTTCGTGGACAACCAGGGGAGCACCACGCACCTCACCGCGCGGCTGAAGTCGGCGGGCGTCCCCACGCTGGCCGTGGTGGACCACCACGACCCACAGGACGTGCTGGACCCCATCTTCTCCGACGTGCGGCCCCTGGGCGCCGCCGCCACCATCTTCGCCGAGTACCTGCAGAGCGGCGCCGTCCTCAAGCTGGACGCGGGGAACGAGCACCACGTCCGCCTGGCCACGGCGCTGATGCACGGCCTGCACAGCGAGACCGACGGCTTCGTGCGCGCGCGGCCGCCCGAGTACCAGGCGGCGGCCTACCTCTCGCGCTTCATGGACCCCGACCTGCTGGAGCGCGTGGTGTGCGTGCAGAAGTCGGTGGGGACGCTGCGGGTGATCGAGGAGGCGCTGCACAACCGCGTGGTGGCGGCGGGCTACTCCATCAGCGGCGTGGGCTATCTGCGCTGGTCCGACCGCGACGCCATCCCCCAGGCCGCCGACTTCCTCCTGACCGAGGAGAACGTCCACACCACCATCGTCTACGGCCTGCTGGACGCGCAGGACGGGCGCGAGGTGATCACCGGCTCGCTGCGCACCAACAAGACCACGCTGCGGGTGGACCGCTTCCTCAAGGACGCGCTGGGGGAGGACCTGATGGGCCGCCCCTACGGCGGCGGCCGCAGCCGGGCCGGCGGCTTCGAGATCGACGTGGGCTTCCTGACGGGCGACGAGGACGACGGCGAGCAGCGGAAGATGAAGTGGGCCCTCTTCGACCGCCGCATCCGCCGCCGCCTGTTCAAGGCCGCCGGCGTGGAGGTGGAGGAGATCGACGGGATCTGCGACCACGGCGAGCGCGACGAGGAGTAGGAAAGCCGAAAGAAGTCCTAAGTCTTGAGTCTTGAGTCCTGAGTCCTGAGTCCGAAAAGCTGAGTCCCAGATCCTGCTCGCGGGATCTGGGACTCAGCTCGTCTACTTAGGACTCAGGACTTCTGTTCATCCGTCATTCCATGTCCACCTGGCGCACGTCGAGCACCTCGGGGAGGGCTCCCAGGCGCTCCAGCACGTCCGGGGGGACGGTGCCGTCGACGGAGATGGCGGCCAGCGCCTCGCCGCCCACCTGCAGGCGGGCCTGGTGGTACTCGGCGATGTTGACGCCGGCCTCGCCCAGCAGCGTCCCCACCCGGCCGATGACGCCCGGGACGTCGCGGTTGCGCAGGACGACCAGGTTGCCGCGCGGCGCCACGTCCACGCGGAACGCGCCGATGCGGATGATGCGCCCGTGCGTCTCCCCCAGCAGCGCGCCCCCCACGCGGATGATGCGGTCGCCCGATTCCATCCGCAGCTCGATCTCCTCGCCCAGCTCGCCGCGCCCCTCCACGTGCGTGGACGCGGTGTCGATCCCCCGCTCCGTCGCCACGTGGTGCACGTTGACCAAGTTCACGGCGCGGCGGTCCACCACCTCGCGCATGGCGCCCATCAGCGCGGAGAGGAGGAGGGGGCGCGGGGCCTGGCCGCGGGGGCCGGTGTAGCGAACCTCCACCTCGGTCAGGCCGCCGGGGAGGAGGGCGCGGCCCAGCCGCCCCAGCCGGTCGGCCAGCGCCAGCAGGGGGCGCAGGTCGGCCCAGCCGGCGCCGCCCACGCCGTCGGCGTTGATGGCGGCGGAGAGGTCGCCGGTGAGGAGGGCGTCGCGGACGGCCAGGCACGCCTCCACGGCCACGCTCCGCTGCGCGTCGCTGGTGGAGGCGCCCAGGTGCGGGGTGAGCACCACGTTGGGCATGGTGCGCAGCGGGTGGTCGGCGGGGAGCGGCTCCACGGTGAAGACGTCCAGCGAGGCGCCGGCGATCCGCCCCGCCGTGAGCGCGTCGGTGAGCGCGGCCTCGTCCACGATGCCGCCGCGCGCCATGTTCAGCACGAACGCCTGCCGCGGAAGGCGCGCCAGCTCCGCCGCGCCGATCATCCCCCTGGTCTCGGCCGTGAGCGGCGTGTGGACGGTGAGCACGTCGGCGCGCTCCAGGGCGTCGGCCAGGCGGTGGGCGCGCTCCACGCCCAGCTCCTCGAAGCGCGAGTCGGCCACGTACGGGTCGTAGCCCACCAGCGTCATCCCGAAGGCGCGGGCGCGGCGCGCCACCTCGCTCCCGATCCGCCCCAGCCCCACGATGGCCAGCGTGCGCCCCCGCACCTCGATCCCCCCCAGCTTCGACCGGTCCCAGCGCCCGTCGCGCATCGACCGGTCGGCCGTGTTGAGGTGGCGGGCCAGGGTGATGAGGACGCCGAAGAAGAGCTCGGCCACCGAGACGGTGTTGCCGCCCGGCGCGTTGATGACGGCGATCCCCAGCTCCGTGGCGGTGGGGATGTCGATGTTGTCGACGCCCACGCCGGCGCGGCCGATCACCTTCAGCCGCTCCCCCTTCTGCAGCAGCTCGCGCGTCACCTTCGTGGCGCTGCGGCCCAGGAAGGCGTCGAAGGTGCCGATCTCCTCCAGCACCTCGGGGAGCGGCCGCGTGGGGCGCTCCACCACCTCGATCCCCGGGGCGGCGCGGAGGACGGCCAGCCCCTCGGGGTCCACCTCGTCGGTGACCAGCACGCGGAAGCGGGGCTCGCTCATCCCAGCACCTCCTCCAGCGCCGCCAGCAGCGCGTTCAGCCCTTCCACGGTGTGGTCTCCCATGTGTCCGATCCGGATCGTCGTCTCTTTGAGCGTGCCGTAGCCGCCCCCGATGGTCCACCCCCGCGCATTCAGCCGCTTCACGATCTCCGGCGCCGCCACGGGCCCGTCCACCGCGATCGTCGTCACCGTGGGCGACCGGCACCCCTCGGGGGCGAAGAGGGAAAGGCCCCATCGCCCGCCGTTCTCCTCCACCCACCGCCAGCAGCGCTCCGCCATCGCCCAATGGCGGGCGGCGCGGCCCTCCATCGTCTCCGCGCCGATGTGCCGCGCCTGGTCGGCGAGGGCGTAGATCAGCGAGAGGGCGGGGGTGGTGGGGGTCTGGTGCTTCTTCCAGTACGCGTCGAACTCCAGCAGGTCGAAGTACTGGCCGCGCCCGGGGATCGTCGCCGCGCGCGCCATCATCCGCTCGGACGCGGTGCCGAACGCCAGCCCGGGCGGGAGCGCGAACGCCTTCTGCGAGCCGGTGAGCAGGAAGTCGAGCCCCCAGCCTTCCGCCTCCACCACCATCCCCGCCACACTGGTTACGCCGTCGACCAGCAGGAGGATCTCTTCCCCGGTCTCCCGCTCCGCCCGCCGCACCGCCTCGGCGATCTCCGCCAGCGGGTTGAGGACGCCGGTCGACGTCTCCGAGTGCACCACCGTCACGGCGTCGAAGCCGCCGGCGGCGAGGAGGCGATGGACCTCCGCCGGATCGTGGCAGCGGCCGGGCGCCACGTCGTACGTCTCCACCTCGCGGCCGCAGTCGGAGACCAGGTCGCGGAAGCGCTGGCTGAACGCGCCGTTGACCAGCGAGAGCGCGCGGCGGCGGATCCCGTTGCGGACGGCGCCCTCCATCAGCCCCGTGGCGGAGGAGGAGGAGACGTAGACCGGGCGCGAGGTGCCGAAGACCGCGCGCAGCACGGGATCGATCTCCGCCAGGATCGAGGACATCTCGCTCCCGCGGTGCCCGATCATCCCGCGGGTCATCGCTTCCAGGATCTCCGGGCGGACCTCGGTGGGTCCGGGGAGGAAGAATCGGCCGAATGTCACGTGACGACGGGTGCGAAGGTGCGAGAGTGCGAGAGTGCGTTGGATCCGGAGCGCGCATCGACTCCGGCGCGCTTCCGTCGATCCCGCGCAGAATGCGCCGGCGGCCGCGTCACGCGCGAGCGCCGGCGAGCAGTCCGCGCGGGCGGGATTCCTGTCTTCCCCGCCCGCTCGATCCGACCAGCGCGACCGATCTGCCGAACCCGGATTCCGTTGCCGTTAAGCGGTCATTCCAGGGCCGGACGCGCATTCCCAGCTCTGGCACAACCGCCCGCGGGCCCGTGGAATCTAGCCCGCCGGCGAGAGGCCCGGGCGTGGCAGCGGCGAGACAGCCCGCCCTCGGAACCGCCGGTGCGGCGAAAGGCCGTGGTCCGGCGCGAACCCACGAATTTCGCTCGGGCCGCTGGGGTTGTGGCCCCGGTGGTATCGTCGCTGCCGCGCCCGAGCCTCGCTGCCGCCTCGGCTAGATCCTACGGCCCTGCCGTCAACCTGCGCACAGGCGAGATCGGCGCGGCCGGGCCTCAGGATGACTGCTTTACGACGGCCACGGATCAACGGGACAGATCGTGGGGATCGATGTCACTCCGTCGGCGGTGCCGCCGCGAGCAGCTCGTCGCCCCGGCGGAGGAGGTCGGCCCACTCGCTCGCGAGGAGACGGGCGCGATCGGCTTCGTCGGCGGCGAGGGCGAGGATGGGGGCGAGGCTCTGGCTCGCGACCACCACGTCGGCGCCGGCGGCCACGGCCGGGCGGAAGGCGACGCCCATGTAGGCGGCGAGGGCGTCCACGGCGGGGCGCGCCTCCAGGTCCGTGGCGCCGTCGCCCACCAGCAGGGCGGGACGCGGGAGACGCCAATCCCCCAGCACCACCGCCTTCCCTCCGCTCCGCGCCAGCGGCGACGACCGCTCGAACCCCGCGTACGATCCATCCTCCGCGAAGTCGATCCCCACCGCCCCCACCTCCTCCGGCCCGATGCCCAGCGCGGCGGCCACCGCCTCCACGGGGGGGCGCAGGCCGCCGGAGAGCACGCGCACCGTCTTCCCCAGCCAGCGCAGCGCCGCGACGGTCTCGCGCGCGTCGGGGACCAGCCCGTCCACGTACTCGCGCCCCAGCGCCTCCACGCGGGCGCGGGTGGGGCGGATGATCTCCAGCCGGCGGCCGTAGACCTCCTCCAGCGCCACCGTGCCCTCCATGGCCGCCTCGGTCAGGCGGCGAATCTCGTCCGCATGGGAACCGGCAAGCTCGTCGATCCCCTCGATGCGGGCAAGGGTCGAATCGCAGTCGAACACCACCGACGCGAACCCCCGCCGAAAGCCGTCGCTCACGCGCATCCTCCCCAGCCATTCATCGATCGGAGCCGCGAGAGCAAACACACGACGGCCGGAACGACACCATCGGATCGATCGATCTTCATCCGCACCCTTCTCCGTATCGCCGATCTCGATCAAGGACCAAGGACTAAAGACTAAGGACTAAAGACTAAGGACTAAAGACTAAGGACTAAGGACTAAGGACTAAGGACTTGCAGTTCAGGACCCCGTCTCGATGCGCGGCCGATCGATCCCCGCCGGCAGCGCCAGCCGAAACGTCGATCCCTTCCCCGGCGCCGACCGCACCGTCACGTCGCCCCCCAGCAGCCGCGCGATCTGCCGCGAGAGCGCCAGCCCCACGCCGGTGCCGCCGTAGCGCCGCGTCGCCGATCCGTCCACCTGGCGGAACTCGTCGAAGATCCGCTCCAGGTCTGCCTCGGCGATCCCAATCCCCGTGTCCTCCACCTCCCACACCACCTGGTGCACCACGTCGCCGGTGGCGCGCGCCTCCTCCGTCCACGGCGAGCCGCTGGCCATCCGCACCCGCAGCCCCACGTGGCCCGCGAGGGTGAACTTGTAGGCGTTGGAGACCAGGTTGCGCAGCACCCGGATGGCCAGCGAGGGATCGGTGCGCACCGGCACCGTGGCGTCCGGCGCGTCCACCCGCACCTCCAGCCCCTCGGGGGGCGCCATCCCGGCCAGCGCCGCGCGGAGGAGCGCCACGGCGTCGCAGGTCTCGGGGCGGGGCTCCATCCGCCCCAGCTGCAGGCGCGTCAGGTCCAGCAGGTCTTCGATCAGCGCCAGCAGCTGCGCCCCCGCCGCCTCGATGCGCTCGATGGCGTCGCGGCGCTCCGGCGCCACCTCGCCCCGGTCCGCGCTCTCGCGGAGGAGAAAGGTGTAGCCCAGGATGGCGGTGAGCGGCGTGCGCAGCTCGTGCGAGACGTTGGCCAGCAGCTCGCCCTTGAGCCGCCGCGCCTCCTCGGCCTCGCGGTAGCGCGCCTCCAGCTCCACGTTCTGCAGGCGGAGGAGGGCGTTGGCGCGCTGGAGGTCGGCGATCAGGTGCGCCTTCTCGGCCGTGGCGGAGAGCTGGTCGGCCACCAGGCGCAGGAGCGAGCGGTCGTGCTCGTCCAGCGCGCCCCGCTCGCGGAAGTAAAAGGTGATGGCCCCCTCCGGCCGCTCGCCCAGCACCAGGGGGAGGGAGACCGAGCCCGCGAAGTCCAGCTCGCGCGCCACCTCGTACCAGTCGCCCAGCGCCGGGTCGGCGAAGACGTCGGGGACCTCCACCATCCGGTTCCCGGCCACCGCCTGCCCCGTGGGGCCGGAGCCCACGCGGACGCGCATGTCCACCAGGAAGTCCTCGTAGGCGGGGGGCCAGTTCCACGCCGCCTCCAGCCGGAGTGTTTCCGGCGTCTCGCGCAGGAAGACGGAGGCGAACGCGGCCCCCACGAGCGGCGAAACCCGCTCCAGCGCAAGGGTATACACCTGGTGCGGCGTGGCCGCCGTCAGGAACGCGTGGGCGATCTCGTGGGCCGCCCGCATCTCCCGCGGCGGGGCCCCCGCGCCGGGAAACGGCGCTGCTGCTGAGATTTCGGGCACTTCCAGTCCTTGACGGATGCGGAGCGGGGTCCTACAGTACGTGCGAACGGCGCTGCCGTTTGGGTTTCGCCCGCACTCAACCCCATTTCGAAGGAGCTCCCGCGGTGAACAAGTCCGAACTAGTCACCAGGCTGTCCGTCGCCGCCGACCTGAGCAAGGCCGAAGCCAGCCGGGCCGTCGATGCCCTGTTCTCCGTGGAGAACGGCATCATCTCGGAGGCGCTGCGCACCGGCGACAAGGTCCAGATCACCGGCTTCGGCAGCTTCGAGGCGAAGCGCCGCGAGGCCCGCAAGGGCCGCAACCCGCGCACCGGCAAGGAGATCGACATCGCGCCGTCGACCAGCGCCTCCTTCCGCGTGGGCAAGAGCCTCAAGGACTCCCTCGGCATCGGCAACAGCTGAGGACCAGGGTCCTCCGCCGGCTGACCCGCGAGAGCCACGGCCCCGGCCGTGGCTCTCGCCGCGTCGGCCTCCGGCGGCGGCTCCCGTCCCGCTGACCACGGCGAGCGAGCCATGGCGCGCAGGCGGCGTCCCCGCGCGGGCGGCGGCGACCTCCCCGAGCGGGGAAGCGTCTACCCCACCCTGGACCTGCACGGCCTGACCGGCGAGGAGGCCCGCGCCACGGCCGAGCGCTGGCTGCGGGCCCGGCAGGGCGGCGGCGAGCGCACCGTGGTGCTGGTCACCGGCCGCGGCAACCGCTCGCCCGGCGGCCAGCCGGTCCTTCCCGGCGAGATCGAGCACCTCCTGGACGGCCTCGCCGGCACGCTGGTGGAGGCCTTCGACCGCACCGCCGGCGGCGGCGCCTTCCAGGTCACCCTCCGCCGCCGGTCCGCCCCCGTCCGCCCGCGCGACCCCGCCGCGGCGGGCCTCCGCGAAGTCGATCCCTCGCTCCGCCGCCGCGCCGAGGAGGCGCTCTGGGAGCTGGGCATCGCCCCCACCCCCGCCCTGGTCCGCGCCGAGGTCCTGCGCATCCTGGCCGAGGAGGACGACGGCGAGGACGATCCCCCGCCCCCGCGTCCCTCCCGGCGAAGCTAGCCCGCCTCCCATCCGCCGCGCAAGCCGCCCGCCGGCCCCGATCGCGCCCGCGATGTTGCCCACTCCCCGCACAAAATCCCCGCTTCGCCTCCCTCGCGATCCTCGCGACGAATCTCCCTTCATCAGACCCCGGTCTTCCGGTCCATCCACCCCGTCGGCGAGCCGCATCCCCCTGAAGATCGACCACGGTCCGACGCACTCCGTCACCCTCGTGGCCGAATCCATGCGACGATTTGCGTCAGGGGATTTCCCGACAACCCCGTGGACGGCGATCTGACGCTGATCTCCAAGCGGGAGAACGGATGCACTCCCTCCCGCGCGATTCGGGGCGATGCCCGTTCTTCGACGGTCGAGCTTGTGTCGAGGGGAATCACCCCACAATGTTGTAGGGCGATCCACCACGAGCCATCCCGCTCTCGCGGAGCGCTCCAGTGCTTCGTTCTCCCTTCGGGCCGCCCGCCCAACGCGCGCGACTCACGGTCCGCACAACGGAGGAGGCTGGCAATGACGATCCTGTCACGAGCGATCCAGGTGGTCACGGGCAACAACGGCACGGCGCCCCCGGCCGGCGCGCTCACCCGGGCGGAGGTGGAGGCGCGGCTGGCGGGCGGCGAGCGCTCGCTCCCGGGCGCGGAGCTGAGCGGCGCCGACCTCTCCGGGATGGACCTGGAAGGCGCCGACCTGCGGGGCGCGCGGCTGCGCGACGCCAACCTGACCGGCGCCAACCTGACCGGCGCGGACCTCACCGGCGCCCTCCTCTGCAACGCCGACCTGAGCCGCGCCACGCTGGTCAACGCCACTCTGCGCGACGCCAACTGCCTCCACACCGGCGCGCTCAAGCCCATGGTGCTGGAGGGTGCCGACCTCTCCCGCGCCGACCTGACGGGGATCGAGCTCGGCAAGGCCAACCTGCGCGACGCCGTCCTCGCGGGCGCGGTGCTGAACGAGGCCGGGCTGGGGCACGTGGACGCGCGGGGCGCCCGCTTCCAGGGCGCGTCGCTCAAGGGCGCGGCGATGCGGCACGCGATGCTGGAGGGCGCCACCCTGGCCGGCGCCGCCCTCGACGGCGCGGACCTGACCCGCACCGAGGCGCGCGGCGCCAACTTCGCCGGGGCCACGCTGTCGCGCGCCAACCTCACCGAGGCGGTGCTGGAAGGCGCCGACTTCTCCGAGGCCGTCCTCCGCGACGCGCAGCTGGACGACGCGCGGCTGAAGGGCGCCAACCTGCGCCGCGCCCACCTCAGCGGCGCCGACCTGGGAGGCGCCGACCTCACCGACGCGGAGACCGAGGGCGCCGACCTCGCCGCCGCCCACAACTACCGCGCCTCCGCCTGACGTCTTCGGAAGGCGGGACACCTCCCCCGGCCGTCCACGCGACGGCCGGGGGATTCGTTCGCCTGGCCTGCACCGGCAGGAGAAATCAGACGCATCCCTCGCGAGGACATCGCCATACGCCCTTTCGTGCAGATCTGCGTTGGAAAAGGTCCGCGACTTGTGTCTCGATTCTCAAGGCATGCATCAGGATTCTGCCCACGCTCCCCCTTCCAAGCCCCAGATCCGGAGCCGCGTGCGACGCTTTTTGCCGATCCTCCTGTGCTGCGCCACTGCCTCCTCCTGCGGGGAAGCAGGCGCCCGCGCATCCGGCTCCGAAGCCGCGCCCACCTTTGCGGCGCTCTTCGACTCACTGGGCACGATCACGCTCGAGGAAAACCAGGCCACCATCAACGTGGCCCCCATCGCCGCGCCGGACCCGGCCGGTGGATTCGTCGTGGTGGATGCCAAGGAGCTGCGCGGGCGGCTGTACGACGGCTCGGGAAAGCTGGTGGGCGCGTTCGGCCGGGACGGGAAGGGGCCGGGCGAGTTCACCGCTCCCATGTCGGGGCGCCGCGCGCCCTCCGGCGAGATCGTGGTGGCCGACGCCATGGAGGGGCGGATCACCTATTTCGACCCCACGGGCACCCGCGCCACGGGAACCTCCCGCGTCCCGCTCCTCCCGCTGTACGACGCCGTCCCTCGCGGCGACTCCGCGCTCCTGCTGGTCGGCCGTGCTCCGGGCGGATTCCACGCACCGCTGCTGCACCTGTTCGACCGCCGCTCCGGAAAGGTGGAGCACAGCTTCTTCCCCACTCCGGGCGGCGCGACCGTGCAGCGGCTGGCGGGGAGCCTGGGGTGGGCCGATGCCGCCGTCCGGGGCGACACCGTGGCCACCACCTTCGGGATGTCCGACACGCTCTACCTGTTCGGCCTCGACGGCGCGCTGCGAAAGCGCATCCCGCTCCCGTTCCGGAGCTTCGCCCTCCCGGAGATGCCGGACGCGGACGAGCGCAACGATCCGCGCGCGCAACGACTGGATGCAGCAGCTGACGCTGGTCTACGATCTCTTCTGGCTTCCCGACGGGTCGTTCCTGGTGCAGACCGGCCGCCAGAAGGGAGCCGAGCTGGAATGGGGGCTCCTCCACCTGACGCCCGACGGCAGGCGCCTCGCCGAGCTCCCCGCCGCGCCGCGCCTGATGGCCGCGCGCGGCGACACCCTCTACTTCGTGGACCCTCGCTCCGAGGTACCCAACCGATGGAGAATCGCGCGACTGCGCGCCGGCTCGTAGGGATCGGGCCGTCGAGGGCGCGCCGCCGGCTCCGCGCGGGTGCGTGAACACACCCGCTAGAACGACGGGAAGCCTCGCCAAAGATTTCCGCGCGTCAGGGATCGAGCGGCGAGGCTTCTTGCGTGGGCCGTGCCGTTCTCCCTATCCCCCGGGGGTTTTCGGGGGAGAGGGCCGGGGAGAGGGGGCCCGCCGAGGCATGCGACACCCGTCGAAGCGGCCCACCACGCAAGAAGGCCCGCCCCGGAGCACCAGGGCGGGCCTTCGTTCGATCCTCGGACCGACATCGCGTCAGGTCTGGAAGCCGCTCACCAGCTCGCGCATCCGCTCGGCGGCGTGCAGGAGCTCGGCACTGGAGGCGGACATCTCCTGCGTGGCGGCCGACTGCTCCTCGGCGGCGGCGGAGACTTCCTCGGCGCTGGCGGCGTGCGACTCGGAGGTGCCGGAGACCTCGGCCACGGCCGTCTCCACCCCCACCATCGCCGACCGGTTGCGCCCCACGGCGTCCTCCACCTGCGCCGCCGCCAGCCGCACCCCGTCCACCGCCGCCAGGATCTGCTCCAGCGCGCTGTCGGCGCCCTTGGAGACGTGCTCCACGTCGGCCACCTTCTCCTGCCCCTTCCCCATCGTCCCCACCACCCCCTCGATCCGCGAGCGGATGGCGTGCACGTTCTGCGCGACCTCCTGCGCCGCCCGCGCCGAGCCCTCGGCCAGCTTGCGCACCTCCTCGGCCACCACCGCGAAGCCGCGGCCGTGCTCGCCGGCGCGCGCCGCCTCGATGGCCGCGTTCAGCGCCAGCAGGTTGGTCTGCCGCGCGATCCCCGTGATGGTCTCCACGAACCGGTCGATCTGCAGCGACGTCTGCTCCAGGTCGCTCACCTGGTTGGCCGAGGCCTGCACCACGTCGCGGATCTCCACCAGCCGCGCCAGCGCCGTCGACACCTCCTGCCGGCTCCGCGTGGCCACCTCGGAGATCTGCCCGGTCAGCGAGGTCACCATCCGCGAGGCGTTGGCGATCTCGCCGGTGCGCACCTTCATCTCCTCCAGCGCCTCCTGCGTGGCCTGCAGCCCGTGGCTCTGCGTCTCGGCGCCGCTGGCGATCCCCACCATGGCGGTGGCCACCTCGCCGCTGCTGGCCGCCACCTCCTCGCTGATGGAGGAAAGGTCCGACGCGAAGGTGGAGATGCGCTCGGCCGTGCTCACCGTCTCGCCCACGATGGTGCGCAGCTGCCCCGCCATCCCCCCGAACGCGCCCGCCAGCGAGGCGAACTCGCCGGTCATGTTCCCGTTCAGGTTCACCCGCAGGTCGCCCTGCCCCAGCCGCTCGGCCGCCCCCACCAGCTCGCCGAGGGGACGGGTGATCCCGCGGATGGTGCTCATCACCAGCGCGAGGGCCACCAGCGACGCCACCGCCGCGATGGCCAGCAGGAGGATCTCGGCGTTGCGGGCGTTGGTGGCCAGCTGCGCCGACGCGGCCGACACCTTCTCGGCCTGCGCGGCGCTGATGGTGCGGATGGCCCGCTGCAGCTCGCGCGTCTGCGGGCGGATCCCGGCCACGCGGGCCAGCGCCCCGGCGCCGTCGCCCACGTCGCGCTGCGCGTGGGCCAGCGCGTACTCCACCTCGATGCGCGAGTGCAGCCCCTCGAGCGCGGCGATCCGCTGCTGCTCGGCGGGGGAAAGGTCGGTCAGGTCCTTGTACTGGCGGCGCTGCTCGTGCGCCTGCCGGCCGTAGGTGGAGAAGTCCTGCGCCACCTGCGGCTCGGGGGTCACCAGGTAGCGCTCGCCGGCCGTGATCTGGTTGAGGACCAGCGCCTCCAGCGAGCTGCCGATCTCGGTGCTCCGCCGGAGCGCCGCCAGCCGGTCGGTCATGCTCCCCGACAGGTTCGACACCGTCCACAGCGAGAACACCGCGCCGATCAGGATCAGCAGCACCATCACCGCCCCGCCCCACATCAGGCGGTCGCGGATGGAGGTGAGGAAGCCGCGGCGCCGCGCCGGGGGCCGGGGCGCCCGCGCGGGCGGACCCTGCGACGGGGCGGTCTGCGGGGTCTCCGGGATCGAGGGCCGGACCAGGGTCGTGCTCATCGGTTCGTCCGGGGAAGCTGGATGGTGCCGTTCTGGATGGTCCCCACGGCGAACGCCTTGTTCGACGGGTCGCCGTTCTGGTCGAAGCGGATCTCGCCGGTGGCGCCCACGAAGGCGGGGGCGCCGCCCTCCTGCCCCAGGTGGTGCAGGTAGCGCTGGACGCCTTCGCGGGTGGGCCCGTTGGCCTCGGCGGCGGCGGCCAGCAGCTTCACCGCGTCGTAGGCCGCGGCGGCGAAGGGGTCGGGCTCGGCGCGGTAGGCCGCGCGGTAGCGCTGGGCGAAGGCGCGGGAGGCGTCGCTGGCGTCACGGTGGAAGAGGAGCCCCACCAGGGTCCCGTCGAAGGCGCTCCCACGCCCCTTCAGCGGCTCCAGCCCGTCGCCGCCGATGAAGCGGGCGTCCATCCCCACGGTCCGCGCCTGGGTGATGATGCGCCCGGCCGCCGCGTCCAGCCCGGCCACGAACACCAGCCGCACCCCGCGCTGCCGCATCCGCCGCAGGTAGGGGGTGAAGTCCTGCGTGGTGTCGAGGTAGGGATCGCTCTCGGGGACCGTCCCGCCGCCCTTGCGCACCGCCTCGCCGAAGGCGCCGGCCAGCCCGCGCCCGTAGTCGTCGTTGCTGTAGAGGATGGCCACGGCGGGCGACATCCCGCGCGCCACGGCGGCCAGCGCCACCGCGTTCGCCGAGTCGCTGGAGGCCACGCGGAACACCCAGTCGCCCTGGCGCGAGACCTCGGGGCTGGTGGCGGTGGTGGCCACGATGGGAAGGCGCAGCCCCTCCAGGTCGCCCGTCCCCAGGTCGCCGTTGTAGAGCGGCCCGGCGGCGATGGTGGTCCCCGAGTTCACCGGGCCGGCCACGGCCACCACCGAGGGATCCTTGAGGAGCTCGGCGGCGATGGTGATCGCCCGCTCCTTGTCGGCGCCGTCGTCCTTGAGGACCAGCTTCAGCTTGCGGCCGCGGACGCCGCCCGCCTCGTTCACCTCGCGCGCGGCCAGCTCGGCGCCGCGCTGCGTGGAGACGCCGTACTCCTCCTTGAGCGGCCCGGCGAGCGCGAAGCTCACCTCGCCCCCGCCCCCGCCGCGTCCGCACGCGGACAGGCCGAGCGCCAGCAGCGCCGCGTGGGCGAGGCGCGCGCGCGGGCCGGACGCGGGAGACCGCGGGCTTCGGGGTGTGGACGGGGGCATGTCGGGAGCAGAGAAGGTGGCGAGATTTCGCATACTACGCGCGCCGTCCAACCGTTGTCAACGGCGCCCCGCATCCGTTCCCTCGACAACCCGTCCGCGCGTGCCGCCGCTCCGCAAAGTGCGAAGCGGACGAAGCGTCGCCGCCCGGTCGATGGAGGGGGCGAAAGGAACGGGAGAGGCGAAGGACGATCGGGATGGATGCGGATCGGTGCGGTGTGGAGGCCAGGTGCGAAGACTATGGGCGAATCGCGGGCTTGTCAACGACTTGCGCCCGGCCGTTGCCCCCGCCGCCGCGCCGGAGTACGTTCCGGCCATGTCGTGCCATCGATCCCCCCGCGCGCGCGTCCGCGCCACCCGTCCGTTCCCCGCGCCCTGCCCGCGCCCGCGCGTCCACCCGATCCGTGGAGGGCGGTCGTGAGCGCGACCAAGGCGGAAGACGAGCTGGACGACAAGCCGTACGACGTGCGGCTGATGCGCCGGCTCCTCTCCTACCTGCGTCCGTACCGCGCGCGGGTGGCCGTGGCCGTGGTCCTCCTCTTCGCCGCCGCGGCGCTGGAGCTGGTCGGCCCCTACCTGGTCAAGGTGGCGCTGGACTCCGCCGTCCCCACCCGCGACCTCGGGCTCCTGGGGACGCTGGTGGGGATCTACGTCGGCGCGCTGGTGCTGGCGTTCCTGGCCGAGTACGCGCAGACGCTGCTGACCACCTGGCTGGGGCAGCGGATCATGTACGACCTGCGGATGGAGGTGTTCGCGCACCTCCAGCGCCTCTCCCTGCGCTACTTCGACCGCAACCCCGTGGGCCGGCTGATGACGCGGGTGACCAACGACGTGGAGGCGCTGAACGAGGCGTTCTCGTCGGGGATCGTCACCGTCTTCGGCGACGTCTTCACCCTGGTCTTCATCCTGGCGGCCATGCTGCGGCTGGACTGGCGGCTGGCGCTGGTCACCTTCGCCGTCCTCCCCTTCGTCGCCGCGGCCGCCTTCCTCTTCCGGGGGCTGATCCGCCGCGCCTACCGCGACATCCGGGTGCGGCTGGCGCGCATCAACGCCTTCCTGCAGGAGCACGTCAGCGGCGTGCGCGTGGTCAAGCTCTTCGGGCGCGAGCCGCGGGTGAACGAGCGCTTCGCGGAGATCAACCGCGACCACCTGGAGGCCAACCTCCGCTCCATCACCTACTACGCCCTCTTCTTCCCCGTCATCGAGGTGCTGACGGCGGTGGCGCTGGCCGTGATCCTCTGGTACGGCGGCGGGCAGACGCTGCAGGGCGAGGTGACGGTGGGCGTGGTGGCCGCCTTCCTCCAGTACACGCGCCGCTTCTTCCGCCCCATCCAGGACCTCTCGGAGAAGTACAACCTCCTGCAGGGGGCCATGGCCGCCTCGGAGCGGATCTTCGAGCTGCTGGACACCGAGCCCGAGGTGCGCGACCCCGACCAGCCGCTCCGCCTCCCCACGCCGGGGCGGGGGGAGATCGAGTTCCGCGACGTCTGGTTCCGCTACGGCCCGGACGACGAGTGGGTGCTGCGGGGGGTGAGCTTCCGCGCCGCGCCGGGGGAGCGGGTGGCGATCGTGGGGGCCACGGGAGCGGGGAAGTCCACCATCATCAACCTGCTGATGCGCTTCTACGAGCCGCAGCGGGGCCAGGTGCTGATGGACGGCGTGCCCATCGACCGGGTGCGGGTGGACGAGCTGCGGGCGCGGATCTCCCTGGTGCTGCAGGACGTCTTCCTGTTCAGCGAGGACGTGCGGCGCAACATCCGCCTGGGCGAGGAGCGGATCACCGACGAGCAGGTGCGCGCCGCCGCCCGCCGCGTGGGCGCCGAGCGCTTCATCGAGCGCCTTCCCGGCGGCTACGGGCAGGCGCTGGGCGAGCGCGGCACCTCGCTCTCCGTGGGCGAGCGGCAGCTGGTGAGCTTCGCGCGGGCGCTGGCCTTCGAGCCGCTGGTGCTGGTGCTGGACGAGGCCACCAGCTCCGTCGACTCCGAGCTGGAGGCGCAGATCGACGAGGCGCTGGTGGAGCTGATGCGCGGGCGAACCTCGCTGGTGATCGCCCACCGCCTCTCCACCGTGCAGGGCGCCGACCAGATCCTGGTGCTGCACCACGGCGAGGTGCGCGAGCGCGGCACCCACGCCGAGCTCCTCCGCCGCGGCGGCCTCTACGCCCGCCTCTACGAGCTCCAGTTCGTCCGCGGCGTCGCCTCCACCCCCGAGAAGGACGCGGCGGACTAACGATTCGGCGCGCGAAGCGATCGTCGAGGCGCCACGATCCAAAACGCGAAGCGCCAGGGTGTTCCCCTCTCCGTTATCGGGCTATCCATTAGTCACAAATCCAAGCGAGGCGGCAGCGTGTGCAAGTCCATGCCGAGAAAAGCGTTATCTGCGGCTTGCGTCCAGTGCGACTAGGAAATGGGCGCACGAAGCGCGCGTGACAAAGGGATGGATCGGGCGATCGCAGGCCTCATTCCCTCTCGAGGTTAGCCGCTTCAAGCGCGAAATCCCTGGCGGCACCTCGACTTTCAGGGCTCCAAGATGTGACTAATGGATAGCCGTTATCGGGAGAGGGGAAAGCGCGATGTGTCCGCGAGGCAGTTTTCGCGGACCATCGCGCAAGGGGGTGAGGGTGCCGCGGGCGCGCGCCGAAGCCCTTCGCCGTCGCCGATCCGCTCCGAGGCGGGCTATCTCGCTGCGGCGTGCCCAACCCCGATCCGCATCGCCGTCCGCGCTTGACACCCGCGCTCCACGGGTTTACCCCTGAGGGAGCCCGCTCCGAAAGGCCATGTTCCACATCGATCCGTCCGACCCCACCCCCGTCGAGGCACAGCTCGTCCGCACCATCCGCTCGGCGGTGGGCGCGGGGACGCTGGCCGCGGGCGACGCACTCCCCACCGTGCGGCAGCTTTCCGTGGAGCTGCGCGTGGGCGCCAACGCCGTGGCGCGCGCCTACGAGGAGCTGGAGCGGCAGGGGGTGCTTGCAACCCGCGCCGGGGTCGGCACCGTAGTGCGCGCGTCGCCCGACTCCATCCGCCGCGAGGAGCTCCTCGACGAGCTGGTGGCGCTGGAGGACACGCTGCTGCGGGAAGCCGCCGAGCTGGGCTTCTCGCTGGACGACGTCATCATCCACCTGGACAGCCGCCGCCGGCGGTAGAGAGCAGGACCACATGCCGGGCACCGACCTGATCCCCGCCGTCTCCAGCACGCCCACGCAGGTCAAGGGCGGCTTCAACGTCCTGGCCGCCGGCGCGCTCACCGGCCTCACCGCCGTCGGCGCGGCCGCCACCATGGTCTTCGACACCCCGCTCGGCATCGCCGCCGGCGTGGTGGCGGGGCTGCTCGCGGCCGCCTCGCCGAAGATCGCGCGGCAGTGGGAGCGCGCGGTGGTGCTCCGCTTCGGGAAGTACGTGGGGCTGCGCGGACCCGGCATCTTCTGGGTGATCCCGGGGGTGCACAGCATCTCCGCCTGGATCGACCAGCGCACCATCACCACCTCCTTCTCGGCCGAGCAGACGCTCACCGCCGACACCGTCCCGGTCAACGTGGACGCCGTCCTCTTCTGGACCGTCTACGACCCCGAGAAGGCCGCGCTGGAGGTGCAGGACTACGGCGCCGCCGTCAGCTGGGCCGCGCAGACGGGCCTCCGCGACATCATCGGCCGCACCTCGCTGGCCGAGCTGCTGAAGGGGCGCGTGCACGTGGAGAAGGAGCTGCAGGCGCTCATCGACCAGCGCACCACCCCCTGGGGCGTCACCGTGCACTCGGTGGAGATGCGCGACGTGGTGATCCCCGCCGCGCTGCAGGACGCCATGAGCCGCGAGGCGCAGGCCGCGCGCGAGAAGCAGGCGCGCATCATCCTGGGCCAGGCCGAGGTGGAGATCGCCAAGATGTTCGAGGAGGCGTCGCACGCCTACCGCGACAACCCCACGGCGCTGCAGCTCCGGCAGATGAACATCCTGTACGAGGGGCTGAAGCAGAAGGGCGGGATGATGGTGGTCCCCAGCAGCATCGTGGACTCCATGGGCCCGGCCGGGGTGATGTCGATGACCGCCCTGGCCTCGCAGCAGCGCACCGCCGCCCTCCAGGAGCGCCCCTCCGCCGGCGAGCTCCCCCCGGCGTCGGACGACGCGGACGAGCCGGCGCGCCTCCAGCTCCCCGACCCCGCCTCGCTCTACCCGCCCGTCGGCGGCTGAGCAGATCGATCGAGCGACGAGAGGCCCCGCGTCACGACGATGCCGCGGGGCCCGACATCCTTCCTCCCAGTGGCCGCGCTCCTTCCTTCCCCTCCCTTCCCATGGGACACCGGGCCAGCTACGTGATCGTCCGCGGCGGCGAGCCGCGCATCTACGGCGCGCAGTTCGGCGCGCTGACGGTGGCGCGCGACCTGTTCGCCGGCCCCGGCGGGGCCATCCCGTTCATCGAGTCGCTCACCCCGCGCGACCAGATGCACACCCGCGTCTGGTGCGAGGGCGGCGCCTTCGTCGACGAGGACACGCGCACGCTCCTCCTCTTCGCCGACGACGGCGACGGTGACCTGATCCGCTGCCTTCCGCTGCGGCGCGCGTTCCTCCTCCTGCTGGCCGAGCGGTGGCCGGGGTGGACGGTGGAGTGGGCGCACCAGGGCGTCGAGGACTTCGAGGCGCGCCTGGGGATGCCGCCGGGGAGGGACTACGATCCGCCCGGCCCCGTGACGGAACGGGAGGTGGAGCGGGCGCGGGCGAGCATCGGGATGAGCTCCTACCCGGGCGGCTGGCCCTTCGATCGCACCGCCAACGAGCCGCTTCCGTGCGGCTGCGACGAGGCCGTCGACACGTTCATCACGGTGCTGGGCGAGGACGGCGGCGCGCGGGACCTGATCGCGAACGAGATCCCCACCCGCCTCCTGCGCGTGGGGCCACGGCTGCTGGAGTGGCTGGATGCCGCGCACCCCGCGCCGCCCACCATGGAGCTGCACGTGCGCGGCTGCATGCTGGTCGATCCGCGGCGGCGGGAGATCGAGAGCTGGGAGGCGGAGCCGTTGAGCGACCACGAGCTCTCGCGGCTGGCGGTGCACTGGCCCGGCTCGCGGCTCACGCGGCAGACGGGCGGGCTGATCCACCAGCTGGAGCGCTCGGGCCGCGACGGCGCCGCTGCCCGCGTCCCCGAAAGCCGGATGGCGGAGCTGCTGCGGTCGCTGCTGGAAGACCGGGCCAGCGGCTACGGGATGGACGCCGTGCTCGCGAATCGGGTGGCGGAGATCGCCGCGCGGCCGGACGTGGTGGAGGTTGCCGCGGCCGCGCAGCCGCACGACCACGCCGCGCCCGATCCCACCGGCGAGCGCACGCGCGGCTGGCTCGCCACCCTCCTCGGCAAGATCTTCCGCTGACGCTCGTCCAGCTACGGGCGGACGATGATAGGCCCCGCGGCATCGGCATGCCGCGGGGCCTCTCGCTTCTCCTCGACATTCATCGCGCCCGCCGCTTCAGCAACGGCGTGGCACGGGAGGGCACGGGCGGATTCACGTGCGCTGCTCCGCCGGTCGACCGATCCCGATCTCCTGCGATCGCGGAGCTACCGGAGCAGCTGGGGCATGAGGTCGTCCAGGTGGATGTGGCTCCAGCAGGCGTTGCGCAGCTCGTTGGACTGGCCGCGGAACCAGGCGTGAGTGACGTGGCGGGCGCGGCTCGCCAGGAACCGGACCGCGGGGACGTGGTCCGCGTCCGCCGCCACCAGCACCGCCCGGTCGTAGTGCTCGTCGATGCCGAAGCGGATCATGTCCGTCACCAGCGCCGTGTCGACGCCCTTCTCCACCGTCCGCTGGATGGAGCGCTGGCAGTGCGGGCAGAGGGTGATCAGCTTGTGGCAGTCGGCGTTGGGGCAGCGGGCGGGGCTCACGGGGGAGCGCTCCTTGAGGAACACGTCGTAGCCTGTGAACCCGTCCAGCACGTTGAAGAACCGCCGCAGCTTCGACCCCTTCGGCTGGTCCGGGCCGTACGAGGCGTAGACGTGCGTCCCCGCGTAGACCGCGTCCTCCTGCACCGTCCCCACCAGCACCTCGTAGAGGCGCGGCGCCCAGGGGATGCGCACCGTCCCTCCGGCTCCGCGGTGCGCGTGGTACTCGTTCCAGCTGAGCTGGAAGCTCCAGAAGTCGATGAAGATCTTCACGCGAGGTCCCATGAGGCGCGTGGTGGGGCGGTGGCAAAAAAACGGGGAGCCGAAGCTCCCCGGGACTATAATCCTCAGCCGGTACGCTGGCTGAGGTGCTACACGTGAACGAAGTTAACTGCCGCCCGTCCCGCTGTCAAGACTCGTCCATTCCGCGCCAGCGCGCGAACGATTCCACGTATCGCCAGCGCGCGACATAAACCGCTGGCGGGCGGGAGATGCGGATCCACCAAGCGGATCCGCATCTCCGCACTCCCGCCCCTACTCGCCGTATGGGACCCAGATGTTCTTGACGTTGGTGGCCTGCCGGAGGAACTCCTGGCCTTCGCCCTGGATGGTATCGGTCCAGTCGCGGGGGCGGCCGTGGCCCACCCAGGTGCGCTTCATGTTGCCGGCCGAGAGGCGCTCCACCATCTCGCTCCCCTCCGCCGTCCCGAAGTACCACACGGAGTCCACGTCGTCGTGCGCCGCCAGCGTCTCGGCGAGCTCGTCCCGCTTCCCCGTGACGATGTTGACCACGCCGCCGGGGACGTCCGAGGTGTCGAGCACCTGGTAGAAGTCCGTCGCCGCCAGCGGCCAGCGCTCCGAGGGGATCGCCACGACGGCGTTCCCCATCGCGATCGCCGGAGCGACGAGGGAGACGAAGCCCAGGAGCGGCGCCTCGTCCGGGCAGGCGATCCCCATCACCCCGATGGCCTCGGGCATGGCCAGGGTGACCATGCGGAAGGGTGTGTGGTGCACGTCGCCGTCCCACTTGTCGGCCCAGGCGGCGTAGGTGTAGAGGCGGCGGATGGACAGCTCCACCTCGCGCGCCGCGCCCACCTCGTCACCCGTCATCGAGGCGATGCGGCGGGCGAGCTCATCCGTGCGAGCGGCCAGGTTCTCGGCGAGGTAGAAGAGGACCTGCGCGCGGTTGTGGCCCGTCGCCTTGCGCCATCCGCCCGCCTTGTGCGCCGCCTCTACCGCGTTGCGGACGTCCTTGCGGTTGCCGTGGCCCACCTCGCCCACCAGCCGCTCGCCGGGTCCGTAGACGGAGAGCGAGTAGCCCGCGTCCGGCCGCGCCTGCTTCCCGCCCACGTACAGCTTGGCCGTGCGGTCGATGGGCGGAAGCGTGGGCCCGCCCTTCGCGGGACGGCCGGCATCCTTCGCCGGCTTCGCCTTCGGCTCCCTGTCGCGGCGCACCTCGCCGCGCTTGGCGGCTTCCGCCTCCCAGCGCGGCTTCACGTACTCCCACAGCCCCTCGCGGCCGCCCTCGCGCCCGTAGCCGCTCTCGCGGTACCCGCCGAAGCCCGACGCCGCGTCGAAGACGTTGGTGCTGTTCACCCAGACGGTGCCGGCCAGGATCTTGGGGGCGATGTCCAGCGCCAGGTTGACGTTCTCCGTCCACACGCTGGCGGCCAGCCCGTACACCGTGTTGTTCGCCAGCTCCACCGCCTCCGCCGGCGTGCGGAAGGTCATCGACACCACCACGGGGCCGAAGATCTCCACCTGCGCGATGGTGGACGACGGAGACACGTCGGTGAAGAGCGTCGGGGGGAAGAAGCATCCCTCCTGCGGGCAGCTCCACGAGGGCTGCCACATCGTCGCCCCCTCCGCCACGCCCTGCTCGACGAGGCGCTGGATCTGCTGCAGCTGCACCGGGGCCACGATGGCGCCGATGTCCACCGCCTTGTCCAGCGGATCGCCCACGCGCAGCGTCTCCATCCGCGCCCGCAGCTTCTCGGTGAGCCGGGGCGCGATCCCCTCCTGCGCCAGGATGCGCGAGCCGGCGCAGCAGACCTGCCCCTGGTTGAACCAGATGGCGTCCACCACGCCCTCGACCACCGAGTCCAGGTCCGCGTCGTCGAAGACCACGAAGGGGCTCTTCCCGCCCAGCTCCAGCGACAGCTTCTTCCCGCTCCCCGCGGTGGCCACGCGGATGATGCGGCCGACCTCGGTGGATCCCGTGAAGGCGATCTTGTCCACGCCCGGGTGCTCGACGATCATCGCGCCCGTGCGCCCGTCGCCCGTCACCAGGTTGAAGACGCCCGGCGGGAGGCCGATCTCGCGGCAGACGTCGGCGAAGAGGACGGCGGTGAGCGAGGTGAACTCGGCGGGCTTGAGGACCACCGTGTTCCCCATCGCCAGCGCGGGCGCCACCTTCCACGCCAGCATCAGGAGCGGGAAGTTCCAGGGGATGATCTGCCCCACCACGCCCAGCGGCACCTGGTCGCGGAGCTCGGCGTCGCTCTCCATCAGCTGCGCCCAGCCGGCGTGGTGGTAGAAGTGCCGGGCCACCAGCGGGATGTCGATGTCGCGCGACTCGCGGATGGGCTTGCCGTTGTCCAGCGACTCCAGCACGGCGAAGAGCCGCGAGTGCTTCTGCACCTGGCGCGCGACGGCGTACAGGTAGCGCGCGCGGCCGTGTCCGCCCAGCGCCTGCCAGTCGGCCAGGGCGGCGCGCGCGGCGGCCACGGCGGCGTCCACGTCGTCGCGGGCGCCCTGGGCCACGCGGGCCAGCGGCTTGTTGGTGGCGGGGTTGGTGGTCTCGAACCACTCGCCGCCCGCGGGGTCGCGCCACTCGCCGGCGACGAAGTGGCGCGTGGATCCGCCCTGCTCCTCCAGCCAGCTCAGCGCGGGCTTCGCGCTCTCGGGGGCGGGTCCGTAGTCCAGGGTCTCGAAGATCTCGGCGATGCTCATCGGCTCCCTCGGGGAGTGCACGGACTTGCGGCGCGGCGCCGCGCGCGTGAGCGTAAGTATACGCACTCCCGTCGCGTCGCGCAGCATGGGCGGCGCACCCGAATCCACCGAGGGCCCCACACGTTGAGCGAAGCCCATCCGGACCCGTCTCCCTCCCCCTCCCCATCACCCGGGGAGCTGGAGGAGCAGCGCCGAGCCCTGCAGGCGCAGGTGCGCGAGGCGGCGGCGCGATCGCCCTACGGCTACTTCGAGGAGCACCCCATCCCCTCCACCCGCGAGGAGCTGCTGGAGCGGCTCCGCCAGGGGCGCCCCACGCCGCTGGTGTGGACGCCGGAGACGGCCGGCGTGGTCCCCACCTGGACGGTCCCGTACCTCTTCGAGGCGTTCCGGGAGCACGGGATGCGGCACGCGCGCAACCTGGTCGTCTTCTGGGGCGTGGTGGCCGCCGCCCTCGGCGCGGCGGTGGCGGCCGGCGGCGCCGGGACCTCCGCGCTCCTCTTCGCCATGCTGGCCGGGGTGCTGGTGGTGCACTCCGCCGTGGAATACCGCACCTTCCGCTCGCTGACGCCCGACAAGCTGCGGACCGAGGTGCGCGAGATCCGCTCCCGCCCGCCCCCCCGCCGCGGCCCCCCGCGGCTGACGCAGCTGCTCGCCGGCGTGATCGGCGCCGTCTTCGCGGCGCAGGTCCTTCCCGGCATCGTCCTGGGCACCGGCATCCAAACGGCGATCGACGCCTCGGCGGCGGTCGCGGGAGTCGACAAGGAGGCGGTGCGCGCGGGGGCGTGGTGGCTCCTCCTCACCGGCACCCTGCTCCACGGGCACATCCTGCACTTCGTGATGAACATCCTGGGGTTCATGGCGCTGGGGCGCATCCTGGAGGCGTTCTCGCACCGCGCCTTCGTCCCTCTGGTCTTCCTCCTCTCCGCCATCGGCGGGAGCCTAGCCAGCCAGCTGCTGATGCCGGAGGGGCTGTCGGTGGGCGCGTCGGGGGGGATCATGGGGATGTTCGGGTTCCTGGCCGTGATCGCGCTGCGCCGCCGCCAGCTGATGCCCCCAGGCTTCGGACGCGCCATCGCCGTGGACGTGGGCGTCATCGTGATGATGGGGATCGTGGGGTACGGGCTGATCGACAACGCGGCGCACGGCGGGGGGATGCTGACCGGCGCGCTCCTGGGCCTGATCGCGATCCCCAAAGGCGGCGCCGAGCCGTACTGGGATCCGCCGCGCTGGGTCCAGGTTGCCGGCCACGCCGCGCTCGCCGGGGTGATCCTGGTCGCCGCGCTGGCCATCTACCTGATCGCGGGGCTGTATCGGGGCTGAGCCGGGGATTGCGTCGGACGTCGAGGATCGGCCTCGGGGTGGAGGGCGGGCGGCGGCGCGCTTGGGCGGCTCCGCGCCCCCTCCTGACCGCTGGGGC
>Ga0247770_1000285_pt1 | contig 49083 bp, 29 predicted proteins | sample UWRJL136409B6_FD_179943 | JGI IMG/M metagenome (GOLD analysis project Ga0247770, IMG submission 179943) | Plant litter microbial communities from Arlington Agricultural Research Station in Wisconsin, United States - UWRJ-L136-409B-6 | ecosystem: Environmental > Terrestrial > Plant litter >...
TCCACTCGCAGCGACTGTGTCGAACTCTCCATCTCGTATCTTGAGGATGGGGACTGGATGGGCGACGATACTGACACGATACGGCATGAGCCGGAACACCTGATTTTCAAGCACCCTCTAGGATTGGATTCCTTTTTGATCCTCAACCCCACCGAGATTTCTCGGCAGTCGTGGCACCAGGAGGAGAAGAACGGGTTGCCTTCGAATGTGGTGGCTAACGCCGAAAAGGCAAACATCCTGGACGGTGCCAGTCAACTTGACACGTCAACTGGCAGCGACGTGGCTCTATCACTTGCGTCTTCCTGGATGAAGTACTGTCGAGAAAATCACTTTTCTTGCCGCGACAACGTTTCGAGCGGCGCCCGTCAGTTACCAACACGTCTTATATGGGTCTCTAAGGCGACATCTCATGAAGAGAAGGTATTTCTTGTCGGGTCTAAGCACAAATCTCATGGCCAGCAAGCAACGGACGTGCGATATGCGACTTTAAGTCACCGATGGGATCCCCACCAGTCCAGCTTGACAACAACTAGCAACGAAAATACGCACATTGTGGAAGGCCTTCGGGTCAGTCAGCTCCCCAAAACGTTTGCTGAAGCATGCATCACGGCCAAGAAGCTCGGAATCGAGTACATCTGGATTGACTCCCTCTGCATCCTTCAAGATTCAGAAGAGGACAAGCTTCGAGAGATCCCCAAGATGGCCATCTATTACCAAAACGCCGATGTCAACCTTTCCGCTTCGGCAGCTAATCCCGGCGGCCTCTGGAGACAGCGCACAGGGCTGGCAACCAGGCCGCTTACTCTACCCATTACAATAGTCTTTCCTGGTCCTAACCAAAGGAGCAAGAGCGTCATGCTGAGTCTGGCCCCAGTCCTTCGCGGCCCCAAGTCTCAACTGGACAGTCGAGGATGGATTCTCCAGGAGAGAATATTCCCAGCCCGGACGCTCTTTTTTGAACCCTACTGGATTTCCTTCGAGTGTGGCCAGTGGTCCGCTTCTGAAAACCGTCCTCGCGGCCTTCCTATTAACGCCACAACGAGAAGTCAGGAGCGGGAAAACAAGATGGGAACCCATTTGGGCAGGGACTGCAGTTTGGCTGTTATGGGGACCATGTTACGGAATATCAACATCCAAGCCAGCAGCAATCCAGCTACCCCATCTACGGGGAACGAGGCGAAAAGCTCAGCCTATGTCTCGTGGTACCGCATCGTCAAGGAGTACTCCCAACGCCAGCTGTCCTTCGAAGCGGACAGACTACCAGCCATAGCCGGCATAGCAGAGAGGCTCTCTTCGATCCTAGGCGACCGATACTTCGGTGGTATGTGGGAATCGGAGATTATTTCCTGCCTTCAGTGGATGCTCACAACCCCAACCGGCTACGGCAAACTTAGGTTCCTTCCCTACCGCGCACCGACCTGGTCCTGGGCGAGTCTTGACATGTCTGGCTCGCCGCAGAGGAGCCCGTTCGTCGGCGTCATTTACGACCAGGAAGTGGTGGAAAAGGAAGAGCGAGAAGCCATCGTGGTGGATGTCAGCTGGAACTTCCGGACGGCGAATATATACGGCGACCTGGCGGACGCGCGGCTTGTCGTTAAAGGGCGGCCGATGCTTGGGCATGCGCATCTCAGCGCCACGTTTCCGGACTCGAGTGAGATTCCTGCTACCATGGATGAAGAGCTCGAGGATGGGCCGACTGAGCAGCAGGTTTTGAGGAGAACTGTCGATGTGACGGGAAATAAGTTTTGGTTCTTTCATGTGTTGGGGGTTACCGCTGAGGGAGCTCGTGGATTGGTTGCTGGTAGGCTGTACCTGGATTTTTCGGAGGACATGACTGAAGGACCTGTGCATCTATTGCCGATTAGCAGGAGGTTTATTGGAGGGGGTTGGGATTGCTTTTGTTTGGTTTTGAGGGTGATAGGGGATGGGATGTTTCAGAGGATTGGCTGGACGAAGACGGTGCCTAGGTTTATGCCCCTTGCGAAGGAACGGATTGTCATATTGGTGTAGGCAGGACAGCAAGGTAACTACTACTGAAGAGGGTCGAATTTGTCCGCAGTTCAAGCATTCTATCAACCAGATCGGAATAGAAAACCAGGTATTTCATTCTATTTGGCATCTTCATGATGTTAGTAAGTAGATACCTATGTGAGACCAAATCCTATTCATTATATCCTGTGTGATGACCGATGCGCTTGAGCTCGCCGTAGAGCCGCAGCCGATCGACATCATCCTCGGGCAGGTGTCACCGGGCTAAGGACATCTATGGTTAGTCTTGGCTGCAAGCCAAGACCCTGCCCCAGGGAGTCGGGTCCGCCCCCACAAGGGGGCCACTCCCCTTATATACCAGCTCTCCCTGAGAGCCACATTACCGTATCTCTTCTCTCTTCATAGAAACCACAGTAGATTCTGTCACCAGTAACGGTCCTCACCTTGCTGGCCCGTCACAGCAGGTGCTTGATCTCCTTTTCGACTAGCCACCCACCTTATGCTGCGCAGCATGCCGTCTACGCGATTCGCTTCGTACTGTGGGAGCCCCGAGAACAGGTTGGTGGCGAGCTTCTCCTGGAGTTTCTGCAGCGCAGGTTCGGCGCGCGACAGCGTCGCAGTCTTGAGGTTGGCGGCACCATCAGCGAGCACATCTGCGAGTCGGGTCTCGTATTCGCGGTACAGCTCCGGGGGTTAGGTTCGACGGACATCGTTCTGCTCGAACCGCTTCTTGAACTCCCATCTGCGCGGTCTCGTCTGCAAGGCCGGCAGGCTCTACCGACTTGTCGCCCTGGAGTGAGCACTCAGCCTTTGTCAACACTAACTCAACTTGGTCCATGCGCCCCGAGCTCAGGTATTCGTTCGCCCAGGATACCGCGCGCTCGGCGTTGTAAAAGTCTTGAGAGGGAGGGGAGGGGTAGCGGCCTTGGGTGGAGCGGGCGGAGTAGTGTTGTTGGTGCCGTGCTGCTCACGACTCTGATCAATTTCAACAAAGACACGGGTCTTTAGCTTGTCTGCCTTGCCAGCATCCGTGATCTGATCAAGATATTGGTGGCGATTTGTGCGATGAGAGGAGCCGCATCAGCTGGGTCGAGGTGGCGAGGCGTTGCTCAGCCTGGAGCAGGCTGGGCTCAACATCGTCGACTCGGTACGGCGAGTCGAGATATTCTAGAACCATGTTGATATAGCTTCTAACTGATGAGATGCTCATGGTGGGGAGTGTAGGTAGAGACAAGTGTGACGAGAAGGGAAAAAAAAATAGGGTTTCGTGGCTTGGGAGGGGATAGAGGCACTAACAAGTGCGGACAAGACACCCGGGTCCCAAAAAACAAACGGCCACCGCTGCTTGCAACATACTGCTTTTGTACATACGGCTTTCGTCCACAGCCACGGAGCGGTCTTTTGTGACAGATCTTGTCTTTTCGGCATGATGGTTCGCCTTCACGACCCCAAGCACTCACCTATCCACCATTCACAATATTACTAGGTATTCAAGCGATTTAGCGAGGGTATGCGCCAGGAGTAAAGAGGCGGCAAGGGATTGGCAAGGCCGCGAACAATTGCCAAGTGTTCCCATTCGCTTTCGTGGACCCGATTCGTTGAGAAGGTTGGGTTGCCTGAAATTTCGACTAAATGAGCCTGGCCACGCGGGCCCTTTCAAGATTGCGAAGCAGACTATGTACAAAAGTAGACTAGTGTGAAAAGTGAAGACTGCCCCCCTGAAATCCACACCTGAGCTGGTCCTTGAATGCTACCCTCGAAGTTAGCACTATCTGCAGTCCACCGTAGAATATTCGTAGGTATCTCTTTTTCGGCTGGCAAGAGCGTCCTAAAAAGGTATGCAATTTTCGTTCCGTGGGGTTCACCGAGCTGGTTCTGTGGTGATATGACATGCCTATGCTCAAGATATTTGATTGCTCTGTACGACCTAGGTGGCGCTTGAAGACCTGCATAGTTTGCCGTTTGCCGTTTCATTTTTGGTTCTCTGGGCAAGTGTGCACAAAAGGTCTGTGCCGTTATTTCTTGTCCTGGGCTATACCATCGAGTCATCCCGAAACCCTTGTCCCTCCGGCCCGAACTATTCCCACCACAACCCTCATCTCATTCCAACATCAATTATCTTCGCTCGACAGGAGCCACTTCCTAGAAATCCTTCAGGCACTCGGCGACCCTACCTATTGTCAGAATCTAACACTTGTTGCCAAATATTGCAAATGGTTGTTACTTGTGCTGTTATTCTGCAAAACTGTGGCGTCTCTGGCCCCCTGGGAGGCCTGTTACCAAGCCGGAAACCTCCGTAGATTGGCCTCCACAGCCCCATAGCTGATACTTATACACTGCGACCCCTCGTCGGCTAGCTTTATGTGCGAATTGAGAACTATGCCGACACTCCATCCACTGAAAACCTACTAATAATCCGCACGACCTCAAGGATTGGTGTATCCTAGAAGTCTACATCTATGCTGAGTCGGGGCATTGGTGGGAGTATTGGTCGGTCCAGGTTGCAACACTGAAAAACGAATCGTGGACTTCGCCGGCGGAACGGCCGTTCATATCACTACCGGTACCTTAGATAGGGAGGCGTAAGAATTTCAGGAGACTGCCACGCCCGCCCGACCTGAAAGGCTCACCTGTCATTTTGCAATAGCTCTACTAGTCTACCATGCTCGATGGGTATCGCCCACTACATGAGAGATCGATTGGCGTTTGCGTGGTGTGGATCATAGTCGGAACCGGGCTAGACAAAGGGGCAGAGTGGTTGGGCTCGTGATACGGGTGACGCAAGAAGGCCCGGACTCGTAGCAGTGCCTGACTGGTGCTGCCCGGACCACCTTGTTCTTTCCTGAGATATCAGGAGACGGAAGCTCGTGAGGCCGCGACGCGGTCATTTATGCCGACGTGCCGGCAGATTTCCCTAGATGTGGAGGAGTCACGCTTGTTCGGTCTCAGGGATTTGGATTATTCTAGCAGCATGTTGTGCGTTGTGAACTCAGCCCATGCAGGTTGTCGGAGGATCAGTCTTGTCACCCTCCAAGCTGGCCAATCCCGATCGGTTCCACCCACACTCTTTTCAAGCGAGTCTCGGTATACAAATCAACATGCGACCAACTCGCATCTCCCTGCCATACTTATAACCTTTAAGCCGGGCCTGTTCGCTGGATTTCCATACCCCCAGATCTTCTCAGTCTTGCTCAACAAACATGCATTTTACAGGCATCCTGATCTAGGATTCATATATTAGGGCCTCTCATTCCAGCCATCCACAATGTTTCGTTTGACGAGCTCCGAGTTTGTGAGTTGTTGTCCCTGCGGTCTTTGGCTACAATCTCTAACTTCTCCGTGATCTTTAGGAAGGGTGGCTAGTCGAAGTACAAATGATGGGCCTCACCAAACGGCAAACTCTTCGCAGCAATCATGGAGCTGTCGGACTAACTGAACGATTTGGAAGACCTGTCATACGGACCGTCGTCACTATCAGACAGGTACAGGGCGCCGCATCGCTCTAAGAACTACAAGAAACGCCGCCCCCGCATCGACTCCGATACGTCCATCCCCCAATGCGTGCGGATTCTCGCATCGATCGATTACACGAGCTCGAAATCGCCTGGCACCCCACGTGCACTAGCACGTGACTAACCCAGCTGATCTGTCGACTGATGCCTAATTTCGTCCGACATCGAGTTCTCGGTCCGCCAACTACGACCAGGCTCGCGAACCATCATCACTTCTGGCAAGGCAACTTGTTGTCAGGCAACCATCACTGTGTCGACACACGCGGCACGCTAATTTCCCCGCGAAAATCGAATAGTGGGCACGTCACACCGACTTTCCATGTGGACCGTCTTTCTCTGATTCGGCTCAGGCTAGTTGGGGGCTCCTGCTTGTTTCAATGTCGAGCCGTATGGTGCATGGTGCGAACCCCGCATCTGAGGGATTTCTGCGAAGGGATCGGTGAGTGAGCGAGATTGGTCGTATGTAGCTGGACCATTTCGTTCTGCAGCTTCTGCAGCTTGCCTGCTGACAAATTCCTCACAGCCTCGCCCGTCCATAGCGAATCGATGCCACTCCTCGGAGGCCTCTGACCAAGTCATAAGCAAGCGCAATACGCAAGCTCAGATGCCATTTGACGATTCAATAAAGCTCAACATCAGTCCATGCCAGGAATCGACCTCACGATGCGCGTGATAGTGGCTCCAACATGCGCGCCTGGCACACCGCAGCCCCAGACGCGAAGTCGTTTGCGCTGGGCAAAAGCCACGCCGTATCAAGGTGCTGAGATTTGCCATCACCGCCGTACCGAAGCAGCCCGGGACACCACTTTCCGTCCAGGCTGACCGGCTTCTTCTGCAAACACTGCTCACCGAGAATGAACTCGGCTCCTCTTGCGGAAGACACGGGCCCAGCAGACTGCAATTGGCGAGATCGAACACGACCCTCGCGCGGTGGAGCCGGGTGGCTTGAGAAAGCACCTCGAGAAAGCGGCGGCGGCGTTCGACCGAAGCTGCGCTTGAAGCCTTCTAGGCCTTGCTAGTTGCCTCCCTGAGAAGACGCGGCTTTCCTGGGGTCTCACTAAATTCACCCCACATAAGTTTTCATTCGACCTCCGTTCGGAATCAAACTTCTTCGATGTCTAGTTCACTATTCGGGCCCGTGGGAAGAGAGGGGCGTGGGCGGATTGCCTTGGAGTTGGGGAAGTGGGTGCGCCACAGAGAGGTGCAACCGTCTCAGTGTGTTCTCCTAGTGCTACTAGTTTCTGGTCATTGGGGATCCCTATAAATGGGGGCCGGACGAAAACGAGGGTGGTTGAGTATCTCTTTTCGGTATCCACCGCGATTCTTGAGAATCCAAGTCTTTGATATCAAATACAAACCCAGCCAATCTGATCTTGCCAACACTGGCAGTTTTCGCCCGATGTCTTCAACCGGTAAATCGCTGGATGCGGGGTACAGCACAGTTCAATTCGCCCTTTAAGACGTCCTCATAGTGCTAATAGTCAGGAATTGGGCGACAGATCAACGAGGGCGGCATCTTCCACCTCGAAGCATCCCAAATGCTACCCCCTCAATCCTCGCTCCTTGGCCGGTCATCGCGTCTCCGCATATCTTGCAGAGCCCTTAAGACACGGGAACACATTTGTCAATCTTGTGAACGATACGGCCGACATCACTGCTGCCGAAGCAGCTCACAAGAAGCGGATCGCGGAGGAGCTCGCAAGGTTAGGGAACAGTTTACCACAGGTCTCAGGGTGTGTTCCTATCACCTGACCGCTATCTCTGGTACGATTAAGTTCACGGCACAGACCAAGATGGGCCTGAACAGCGAGCTCTCTGGCTTTGCTAGAGAGCGAGGACACAAAACACAAGCAATCAATCACGCAGTTGCAACCCCATTAATTCCACCAGATCCAGTGTTCTGCGTTTCTTACACCCAGTGTGCTCATCTCCTTTTTCACGATCAAATATAGCAGGCTCATCCTAGTAATCGCTCAGAATCGCACCGTAAGAGTCCCACGGGACGAGAGTGCTTGCTAGCCTAGGTGAAGTTATAATAGACTGTCTAGGTAATTAAGACCTATTTATCGAACTTGATCTCGCGTTTGGCATAAGTTTCCGAAACGGGGCGCTGCTAGGGTGCCAAAAGGTCACTCCGCTTATTGTATCGTGTATCGTGCTGCTTATTGTTACGACCTGCAGCCAAAGAGGGTTGAGACAAGATCACAAGGCAGAACGCTTTAGGGTTAGGGTAGATAAGGAGATTGAATGGTGAAGCAAGTCTTCACAGAAGGGTTCTGTCACCGTAGGTCGCTGTCACTATAATGTACGAAGGTGATTCTGTAAAGTAGGATACGTAAGCAATGAAATTACTTGGGTGAGCAACCAAAATTCTCCGCCGCCATAAGCACGGTGATGGTATCTATACTAGAGTGTCTGAATGGTGATTGTGTCCTGAGGCTGCCAAGTACTCAAGAGATGGCCTGGGCTAGTCATGCCTCGGACCTGAGCCGGGCCGTTTCGCCCACCATGCTGGATAATGGCAGTTTTGCCAGTAGTGTGGGCTTGGAATAAATGATTGCTTCGAGAACGAAGGCATCTCATCACGTTCCGCTTTTGGTCGCCAAATCAACCTATCGTCCCCGCATCGAAGCTGGCAGGGGACTTGGTATTCCACGTTGCCACTTGCTGGTTGGCCACTTACGCAGAGCCCTAACCCTGTTTGTTGTTCTGCTCAGCCCCCCAGGCTCGTCGAGTCGATTGGATCGGGATATTTTGTGCTTGGCTGGCACAGCCCAAATTTCAGGGCCGGGCCTTGATTCGCGAGTTGAAGAGCGTGGACCCCTTTGTCGAGGCGTTTTCTGTTCCCGCGATTCCGTCCAGGTCAGCCCCGACCGTTGCTCCGAAGATAGCGCATCGATAGGTTGTCCAATCAAATGGTTACAATATCCCAGTGGCTCCTGCTGCCAAGCCGGCTCATCAAACCCACCTCCATCGGATTTTGTCCAGCTTTAACATCGCAGGATACCAGCGTGATACAGCCACGAAGTCGCAGCAGCGGCTGGCTCTTGAATCGCTCTCTCATTGCGAGAACAACATGCTCTAAATGGAGACGACATGCTGGTCCTCCCCAGAATGTGGAGATGAGGGGATATCTACGAGGCGAACTGGGCTTTCTAGAAACAGAACCGACTTGGGCAGCATAGCGGGTGGAAAGGCGTTTTGGCGATGGCCGAAAAGAGCTGAGCCGAGACGAATACTCTGTATAAAAGGCTTGGGTTCTGTCGATGGTGTGGGATTTTGTTTTCATCGCTCCTCAACCAGCACCGACAGCTTCTATAGCCACTCCTTCTCCGGCACGACTTCTCACATTTCATTATCATGGCTACCACCCTCTGGGCTGCCTACGCGGCGGCCATCGCTTCGCTCGCCGCACCGGCCGGTCTCAACCTCGGTAGCACCCAGCGTTTTGCCATCAGCAACCAGAACGATTTCAGCATCCCGGCTGTTCCGTACGTGAATCAGTACTACCAAAACCACAACGTCTACCGCTTTGCCTCTGTCATTCCGGCCAAGGATCCCGTTCTCACCCTCAAGGATAGCAAGTCTCAGTTTGCTCCTTCGGGCCACACCTACGATGCGGCGTACACCAAATACATCGACTCGGTGCTGTTGCAGGTTCCTCACGACGTCCGCATCCAGGCTCAAATCAACGAGACCGTCACAAAGATGGCCGACCTGACCAACAAGATTGCCGAGACCCGGGCCCAGGCACAGGTCAACTTCGCGCGGGACTGCCCCAACGGAATCGACCCCTTCACCGACAAGCCCGTGACGCTCGGCGAGTACGCCGCGATCAACTTCCCCCAGCTTGCCAACTACTACAAGACGTACGCCACCCTCGAGCAGGTGCGCTTCGAGCTCGACAGTGCGGCTACCGGTGGCCAGCAGCGTGCGCGCCTCGTCGAATGGAGAGAGGCCATGGCCAAGGGCAAGAACACCACCAACTACTTCCCCAGTGAGACACATCTTGCAAGTCCAAAATTTGCCACTCGAGCAGGCTAACAAGCATGTCAGATTTCAACATGCCTACCGTTGAGGCCGAGGAAGCTGTCGTCCAGCAGGTGGCCAACGGCACCATCACTGTCAATGGCCAGCCCACCAACCACAAGCCTAGCTTCTCCATCGGGGGGTCCTTCAACGCGGTCGCCAAGCAGTGGATCGACTCGTTCCCCTCCGAGTATCCGTACGACCGACGCAGATACGACCAGGGCAAGAGCTCGTTCGCCACCTTGACCATCGACACCACCAAGCACAACTGGAGCCAGTTCGGCTACGCCTCGAGCACTAAGACATCGGGCAGCAACGGCTGGATCTTCTGGTCCAAGAAGAAGACGACGACCAACACGTGGCAAAGCTACTCTCTCAATATCAACGAGACATCTTTCAAGAGCGGCATCACCGTCAACGTTTGGGGCATCGGCAGGTTCCCCGTGTCTATGGGCTCCTGGTACACTGCCAACCCCCTCCGCCAGTGGCCAGTGCTCTTCGCCGACTCGCCGGCGGCCACCACCGAGGACGTCCAGGAACAGATTACGTCGGTCGTTCTGGCCTATGGCGTTGAGACCGTCTTCACCCTCAAGAAGACGGCCTTTGACGGCGTTGTCGGCGCCATCTCGTCCGCCCAGTCCTCGGGCGGCAGCCTCTCCATATTTGGCTCTCTCTACGGCAAGTCCGACGGCAGCTACTCGTCCACTTACGAGAGTTGGAACAACATTAAGACGCACAGCGACACAAACACCGTCCGCCTGCTGGCCCACCACAACAAGGTCCCCGTTGTCCTCGGCACGACGATTACTAAGATCAGCGGCGTTACAGTTTGATCTAAATTAGGCAGTGCTAGGTAGCACAGGCCTCTGTCACTTGACGCTTCACGTCGCTCGCTTTTTCCCTCTTCTGGCTTCTGTTCTTCCTCCTTCCTCTCGGCAGCGTTTTGGTTCTCATCAAAATTTCTCTTTGACTACCCCCTTGAACAAGTTTCCTTCTCTCTTCTTCTCCTGTGTCTCAAAAACCACAGAGAAATGGACTCTGTATATTAGTAGCTAGTTATCTTCCTTAACCATGTGTCAGAAATATTTGTACACTAGATCAATGTATTTATATAGATTGCAACTGCCTGAATGTATTACCTTCCGAGTTGTTCTGTCGTTGCACAGTTGAAGTCATGACGGATCATCAGGTCGCGGTGGTGGCCCAATACCTTGTGAGCCGTTAGATGGAGTATACGGAAACCTATAGAAATACGACGCGCAGGTTCCGCAGCTCTCCAGTAACAGGCGTCGAGACCCGCGAAGTCGAAAAGCCCTGCTTTCAGACAGTCTGGGTGGTTCCGATGTTGGTTGGCCCTGCAAATAGCTGGCTAACACGGATCGGCGGTGGGTGTCAGTCCAGTTTGGTTCGGGTTGGATTGGATTCGCTTAGATTGGCCTTTTAGCCCCTATATGGTGATTTTTACAAGGGAGTAAATACCAAGGTCAATCAGCTACCTTCCCGCCACTCCGAAGTCGGATAGGTCAATGCCCAAATTTACTCCTCCGGACAAAGGCGGGGTAATCAACAAGGAGAGCTTGCCATTGGTATAAGCCATCGTCATGAACCTCGTTGCTGTGCCGACGCTCTTTTAGGTGGGTTGGGCCTCGCCAGCCAGTAACTGGGTCTTGGCAAAAGGTGGTAATTCCGTTAACAAATCAAATACTGTCCAGGACCAGCCGCCGATGCCGACATGCAGCGTGCGTCAGTAGTCCCATGCAACGTACGCATGTGGCGAGCTGAGTCCGCGGGATGCTGAGTCTAGACTTCCTTAGGTACACATGTAAGTAGATTGCTGGCCTTAATAGGAGCGGCAGAGGAACCCTTGCAATAGACAGGTGTTTGCGGACAACCAAAACCCGGGATCCCAAGTCGAAATAAAATTAAAATCGCCTCTACAATGACCAAAGCCAAACAGAGCGCAATCCGCCATGGCGTCATCCAGGTCCATGAGCATTGCCCACGGCGGCCGTATCTTGAACTTGTTGTCCCGCCGGAGGCCTTGGCGGTGACCTCCGCTACTTTTGTAACCGATTCTCGAGACCAGGGTAAGAGGTTACTCGTCCTTCAATGCGGTCAAGTGGCTGTAAGCTGACATAGTGACGTACAAAGGCTGGGCAGACGACAAATCGATATCCTACACATGGTTCGAGGTAGCCCTCCGACGTCCCGAAGGAAGAAGCGATGTCGCTGCCATTAGAATCCAGCACAACCGGGCTGGGGATGAGAATTTTTCCACAGCTACCACGCTTTGGGATACTCAGAGCATCTCGCCGCGCTCTAAATGGTGGCTGGGGATAATCCAGCCGGGCGATGTCATCCAATTGATACCTAAGGCGCAATTTCCCGGCTGGGTGAACATCATCCGCCGAGGAAGCATTGAGATTGAATACGAAGTTCGAGAAGAAGATGTGAATCTACACCGGAACTTGGGGCTGTCAGCTAGCGCCGAGAGCACTGGCTCTATCTACAAGCTTCTTGGCTATGGAAATCGGCAGATCCGCGTCTTGGTTGTCAAACCTGGGACTTACCAGAGCGACATTGAGACCGAGTTCGAATACGTCAACCTTGGTGGCACCTCAGACCAGCCCACGAGGTTTTACGCGCTCTCTTACTATTGGGGGGATTCATCCAAGAACGCGTCACTATCGATAGACATGGGGGATAAAGCAGTCCACAAGATCGGCATTTCAAGCACTCTTGAGAGAGCCATCCGTCGCTTCCGCCGCCCAGACGTGCCTATCCGGATCTGGATCGATGCAGCGTGCATCAACCAGGATGACCTGGAGGAGAGAGCCCAGCAGGTAGCCATGATGGGTTCCATCTACTCCGGTGCTGACATGGTTTGTGTCTGGCTGGATGATTATGTCCTCGGCCTTGCCACGGCTCTTCGAATAATTCGAGACATTTACAACGTGAATAAGCGTATCTGCTTAGGCGGAAGTCAGTGTCGGTGCGCTGGTACAAAGCACACACTGCCGGCCGAGGAGCTCGACAAGATCACGCAGTCAAAGGAGTGGCATACTTTCGGCTACACACGCGAGGTTTTCAGCCGACATCATGCCATGCAGTCCTTTGACAGCTCGGCGATAGACGCAGGTGGCGGCGAAGGCGAGGTACATTTCACCAATTTTATGCAGACCTTCTTTCACCACCCATGGTTCCAGCGGGTCTGGGTGATTCAGGAGGCCATCTTGTCACACAAGACTGTCGTCTACTCGGCCAGCGAAGAGATTCCCTGGGAGGAGCTAGTCTTCATCAATGAGATGGCTAGCACACCCGAGTACGCGGGCGAAGCGCGATGGAGTGTGCAGGCGCGGGACTCAATGCCTGCCATCTGGAATGCCCTGCACCAGCGGCACGACAGAACACTAGAGGTCAAGACAAAGCTGTTGCCCATCTTGGAGGTGTTCCTCAAGGCCCTGGATCTGAAAGCCACCAACCCTCGAGACAAACTCTTTGCCCTCCTCGCCTTTGGCCACGAGACGTGCGAAGCAGACCGGATCCCTTCCCTTTTGCGACCAGACTACAGCAAGCCCTTGGAGAATGTCATGGCAGACTTTACGCGCTGGTGGATCCTCGAGTATCGCTCGCTTGATATCCTTTCTTTCATCCACTGCCAAGCTACCCGTGCCTGGCGGTGTACACTGTGGGATGAGGACCCACGATTGGGCACACCCATCCTCAGCGGCCCAAGTTGGGCTCTTGGAACGGATGGTTACGCTCAATGTTCGCCTATAACCCTACGACAGCAGTTCCCGTCCATTCTGCCTACCGGGGTGGTCAATGCCGAACCGGATGAGGATTTGATCCGCTTAAAAGACGACTCGAATCCTCTAGAACTCGCTCTCCGAGGCTACAAAGTCGGTGAGATTGTCGCGTTAGGTCATCCCCCACAGGAAATGATTTCCGCACAATACAAAGACAAACAAATGCTCGCCGCCGCCTTCAACCGCTTATTCGATCCTTCGGCAAGGATGGGTGTTTGGCTCCTCCAGGGCGTAAACTACCATGAGGAGAACTGGGATCCGCAGGCGCTGGAAGACATGTTGTCCGACCACACACAGGCACACTTTTCCTATGTCCCTGCTTCGTGGCAGCAGACTCTGCTTCCGACAGCGGATGGTGGTTCGGGGTACATGTACTACGAGACAATAGATCTCCCATCGTGTGTGGAGAGGTGCTTTTTCGTCTTTTCAAATGGGAGGTATGGCTTATGTCCCTGGAGGGCGCAGGGAGGAGATGTAGTTGCCTTGTTGCATGGTGGAGGGGTTCCATACCTTCTTCGGCCTGTCCCAGACCATCCACGGAGTGAAGATGATGCAGGGAACAACAGATATCAACTTGTCGGTGAGTGCTTTGTTGAAGGTATTACTGACAAGAAGACGGCAGGCGACGGTGACCTGAGTAACTCTGAGATATTCATATTGGTGTAAGGAATGGAGAATAGATGCCTAGCGATGGAATGACAGTCTCATGATATGCTTCCGAAATCATCTCCTATGAGAATAAAGACATTGGATATGATCAACAAGTTGTCCTCGCAGCCGTCAAGCAAGTTTGCTACGAAATGACCTAAAACACGATTCCATGCTTCTATTATACAATGCACCATAACACCACCCGGCTGATGACTGCACTACCGATGGAAATGGCGGGGTGACGGTAAGTTAGCAAACTTCAGAGCTTCTAGCATGGGAATACCAGGCGTGGAGCTTGCGTGAGAGGAAGCGGCCGCCAGAGATTAGCTCAGTAGGTTGATTAAGCTGGAAAACGTCTTGGGGATGGCTGGGCTTTTCGTAACAGCCTGTGTTATTGGCCCACACTACTGGGTCTTCCCTGTCGTTATAAACTGGGATGCCGTTGTGCATGCGGTCATCCATCATCCCTGATGACATTCCGCTGAACGCCCTCGAATTCAAAATACTCAGGAGTGGTCGCGCCTGTGCCTGGAGAGCCGAGCTCGGCCGGCCGTAGAGCTTGGTATTCGCATCCTTGCGCTCGACTACGATCGATCCCTCCAGCGACACACCTGCAAATAGACCCTCCGTTTTTGAGAAGCTGAAGATACCCGCTACGCTTCTGAGCGATGCCGCTCCAGCCGCCTCGGCATTGCGACCAACCGGTCCTGCAGCAACGTCAGTTCAAAGCTGATTTGGCCGCCGAAACCTACGCCACCAGTGGCAATCGCAGTTGGCGTACTTCAACTGCCGTCGGGAAGGCGGCATTGGATGCGGCGTTCCTCATCATTCAGGGCTAAAACTTTGGTACGAACATTAAAGGGGCATATCTTAACCCCGGGCGACTCATTGACCCACTGGCGGACTTTGGTAGAGGTGTGTAAGCAACCAGTCAGGGGTATTGTGCAAGGTGGCAGGTGGCATGAGACCAATCCTGGGCCTACTCGGCTGGAGTTGAAGCAATTCCTATCATACTGGAACGCAGGCTTTCGAAAATGGTAACTAGGGTAAAGCAAAGGTGAGCAAGCCTGAGCAAAGACTGAGTCGGGCCTGAGTCAGGATGAGCAATGTCACGTGGGCGAGGCACCAAAGTGGGAATTTCATGTGCCCAGATTCGCCTCACAGAAAAGCCGAACGTGATCAACTACACCACAAGGGGCTTCTTCGATGGAAGTGCTGTTTGGTATCTGTGGTTGTGCCGCCTTGCTCCCTTAGTGGATCATGCCATCACCTATCTCCCAAGTTCAACATGGTTCAACATGCCGCAGTTTTCATGACTTGGAGCAATGTATGTACAGAGGACCCTGCTCAACCCGCTCTTCCCGTTCACGTCCCTCGTCCGCCTTAATCTCTTCCGTTTAGGTGCACCCAACCCTGGCCGACGAAACGGCAATATCATCATACCAGAAAGTATTCGTGTCTCCTCCGTAGCTCTCCCATCCAAAGTAAATCGCCGTCACCTTCGGCTTAATCGAGCTCCTCTGCCACTGCGCTGCATTTGGATTCGCCGTGCCCTTGACGCTCGTCAGGCCCGCGATAACCTTGCTGTTCAGCCACGTCTCGATGCTCCCGTCGGCGCCGAGCTTATACTCGAAGCACTGCCAGCTTCCGGTGGGGAGGGCTGTCGAGGCGGCGACACCCTGCGGGGAGAGGTCCGGGAGGGTGGCGTCGTCGGATTCGCGGTTGTACATGAGGATGGAGTTTTGGCCGCCGATGCGGAGGTGCTTCTTGGCGCCCTGGGCGGAGTCGGGCATGGTGATGAAGCTGACGTGGGAGGAGGCGAGGGCTTTTGATGCGCGGCTTAGGTTGGGGTCAGCATGCATGCTAATCGGTGGTTTGGCATGGTGAAAAGGGGACTTACATCCATGCCCGGACGTAGACATCGCCGCTGGGCACTTTACTGGTGCCGAAAAAGATGTGGCCGCAGTAGCCGCCGGCTCCGTCGACTCTGACTGAGTTCTTCCCGCTGTGCGCCTGGGAGCTGTCAAGCGTAACTTTGCCGCCCTGGTTGCAGTCGGGCGCATATGTCGGCCATGCTGTCTGGTCTAATCCATTCTCAAAGCCCTCGGAAACCTGAGCGAGGGATCCGGGGACGAGCGCGAGGGCGAAAAGGGCGACTTGGCGGAGCATTGTTGCGAATTGACTCGAGGGTGAGGTTCAATGGCCAAGAACGAAACTTCGAGAGCAGGAGCGAGGCTCGGCGAGGTGGCGGTATTTATCTGCTGGAATCTAGGGTGCAATATCGACTCCCGCGACCGGTGCCTGGATGATTGAAGGCTTGTATTGCATCCCCACAGCTCGGAGACACTACCCCCGGTTTTCTGCCGCGTGATGTGGTATGTGCCGTCCTTGCCATTCTGTACGTCAATTGACCTGAATCCCACATTTTACCACAGACTGTTTACAGGTTTGAAGGGGAGGAAACGATATACTTTCTAAATGAATGCTGGTCCGTCGGGTCGAACACACCGCCGCGGAGGAGCGAGTCAAGATCTCAGCCTCGGGTGCCACGGCTGCTACCCATCAGGCTGCCCAGGGGCCAGGTGCTGCCCCCATCACCATCGCAGGGCCCGGTGCTCTTATTCAGCACATCAAGGCAGCGATCCAGGCAAACACGTTTTAGAAAGAGATATTGGGCCACGGTTGTCTCGCCTGCCACAGTCACCGGCCAGGAAAAGGGGAGTTACGGTAAATTTCATTATCTGCTATATCCTGGAGACTCGCTCAGACCTGTTTGGCGCTTAGCACCCCTTGGGCTTAGAGTTGTCAAGTGTGACTCCCCCGGTGGAAGCTGGTTAACAAAACCGTCAGGGAAGCCTTAAGCTAAGGTGACAGAGCCAAGTTTCAGGTGGTCGTCGTTATCAAACAAGTTGAAAGAGATAGCGTCTATCTGTAAAACCTCAGTAGCGCCTGTTGTCATGTCCACAATCTGGCTGCAGATGCGGGGTGGATCGAAGGTGAGGTGTTGATAATTGTAAGGAGGATTTTGCTCCGCCATTGTGTAAGAGGAGGGGAGGAAGTTGAGGTTCTCGACTGCGACGGGCGCATGTCACGTTGGGATATGTTGAGTTTGGCAATGACACGCTTCTGATATTCTGCGGGGTGGAAGTTGGTTGCTGATGAGAAGAGGGTTGAAACTTTGCCGCGGATAGGGAGACCGAGGAGAAAGGACAAAACGGGTGCGAGTTGGGGTTTTTTATCTCTTAGCCGCATGCGGCCGTGTTTACAAATTTATATGAAACGCTAAAGATTTAAATCGAAATGAAGTGACAAGGAAAAGATTTAATTGGAAACGAAGCGAAAAGGGAAAACTGATAACTTGGTGCTTTGTTATTACTAATCTGGATGCCTTTGTGAGAACCTAGTCCCCTTATCGGAGCCCTAATGACAGTTCATCTTTAATTTGACCGCCCGTTTCAGCCGCAGCGCGCATCTGAGTACATGATGATATGCTGAGCCGTGCGTTCATCTCCTCTGCCATCCTTGTAGAGAAAAATGCGGATTGACCTGTGGTGCTATCACCTGGCTCCTTGTTGTATCATTTTTCAGGCTTTTGTCTGGAGGTGATCCGGGCTGCGCGTTGAGAATGGCAGCATCTGTCCGCCATGGCAAGCTTGAGCAAACCAGTCCATGCTGTGTGTATAAACTGGGCCAGCTCGACGCCATTCCTACACCGTGAACCTCCCACCTTCATCGACCGCATCCCAAAGCACGCCTACCTGCCCCTGGCCTGTTTACTGTTCTTCGTTTGCGCCGTCTCCACCCCGCTTCCCGAAGCTCAGTTGCGGTCTTTTGCGTCCGGTCTTCAGCATACAATAACTAACATGTGCAGTCTTGCCCCTCTCCCCGTTCCATTTGGCAATTCGGGCAGCTAATGCTAACAAAACGAGCTACGGGTGCAGAATGAAACGCATCGACAAGGCCAACGCGGTCGATGGAGGTATGATCATGATCATGAGATGGAAATCATCAAGGTCGATTGCACGATGAAGCACTGCATAATGTTAATTGCATGCCAGCAGGGCCAGGCTTGCCAGGGTGGAGAAGACAGCACGAAGGGCAGTGGACACACGAGATGATGCGGGTGGAGCCAAGTAAGCTGGAAGCTCCACTTTCTTTGTATGTGGTGGAGACTGGATGTTGCGACGACAGGGATTGGCGAATAGGGAGAAGTTATCACTGGAATGCAAACTATTGTCACCATATCCATGCCCTTGTAGTGTGAGGCCCACTTTTGTTAAGAGGGAGCCGAGGGACACCGCGCTTGCTCGCGTCAACAATGTGTCATGTGATCCCCCTCTTGCCCCTTTGATCCCGCTCTGAGGCCCCGCGGGCCGGGATGTCAACAAAGGAGCACGAGAGCACGAAACCGCTGCAAATTCCCTGACGCAATAGAAGCCACCTGACTTGTGTGTGTCCTTGCGCTCCAATCCTGCACAGCTAATCGAACGCAAAAGCACCGACACAAACTCAAACGTGACATACGGCGCACGACACCCCTGGCTTGTGCACGCACGCGCTGCCCCCCCCGCCCCCCCCCTTCCAAAAAAAAAGGAGCAACACCCCATAGCAAAATCCAAAACTGGCCGCGCACATGCAACCGGCAAAGCAACAGCGCGACACCCTGACTCGTGTGCACGCTGTTGCTTGAACACGCCAACTCGAAAGGCACACAAAGAGCACGCAGCGGCACATGGACTTGTCGAATTACTTCTTCCTGTACGAAGAATGTGGTTGTGTAAAGTTGTCGATGTCGCACCGTCTGCGACAGAAGTTGGTGGTGCTGGAGGGACAGGCCGAAATATCGCATCTCACGCGACTGGGCAGTGTTAGTGATGACCCCGACATTGCGAAGAGTTCGCGGGGAGTTTTGTGTCTCTGTGGAAGAGGTAGTAGCTGGTGCGTTCCCTTTGAAAATGTGCTTTATGCAAAAAAAACTGATACTTGCGTTGTGCGTGACCTTGGTCCTCCGGGTAGGTCATCCGGCTCGGAATAGCACCTGAAAGAGCTTGGCGAAGATTCTGCTGGTGTGGTAGCCGTTGAAGGTGTGGTACTGCCAGACCGGGATCTCCGGGAATCCGAGCTCATCGATGGTGCCGCCCTGTTGGCGGCCCGTTCGCATCAAGGTTGATGTGAGGCCAGATCTGGCGGTCCTCCGGTGGTATATCTGCGGTCAATCGGGAAGGATAGGAGATATAGGTCGGGCTCAGGGTCCCAGCAGTCAGGGCCGAGACGCTGGTCTTCTGGGCACCAAAGGTGAGGTTAGCTGGGTGCTTCAGTGAGGAGACACCGGAACTTTCGCCTTTGGAGGGAAGCATCCGAACGAAAAGGGCGGATGATTCGTCCTCTCGGCATCCGCCAGCATCTCTCGGATATTTAGTCGATGTCGGCATCGTTGTCCGGTGTATCCTCTGCACTGGGATTGTGGTGCGGGATGGGAGGAGGGCTGGATAAGACAAATTTGTCGTCCCTGTCATCACCGCTGGATCGGGTAGCGTATCTTTCGATGGTGTCAAAAGCTCTCGAGACGGGAGGCTTGGTCGAAATCGCCTGATGGTCGTCCCGAGGCATGGGACCTCCCCCATCCTCAATCTCGTGTAGGTTGAGACACTACCCGACGCCTGGTTGAGGAGCCTGTGCATGTTGGCGCGTCAGCTCTGCTTATAGAGCCTCCGCAAATTCTCACAGTCGCCCAGCGGCTCGAGCAGCTCGTCCGAATCGTAGGCCATATCTGAGAGAGGGATAGAAGCGCCAACGCAGCGGACAGGGAACATTCCCAGATTTCTAAAGTCAGTTTACAGGACAAATTCCAGAGACATTAATATGTATATACGTAATAGAAACTAACTGGTTCTCACTTTACTTAGGAAATATGATGCGTCTCGAACAATTGTTATTCTTTAACAGCTTATGGCGGCCCATCCGGCTATGTCCTTTTGATTGGGACGATGCAAACATCACGCTTTCATGGATACACACTCTCTACCAATGGAAGGTGGTGCTCTTAATCCGGTCGAGGTCAGTACATTCCCACAGGGTCAATGGGTCCACAAGCAGCCTGTCATGATTGGGGTTACTGACAAAAACACCCACATCAATGTCATCAAGCTCAGTAGTCTGCCATTCAAATGGAGACTCTGGCGCGAGCAGAGACACCTTGTCCCAGGGTAATGGATCCCACGGCGACCATCGTATCTTGTCGAGGACCACCGCCGGGGGTGAACCTGCAGGCAACAGCATCGGATGGCCTGCTGGGAGCCATGGGAACTTTTTCTGTGCCTCAGCAAGAAGAGGTGCCATGCCCTCTTCCGGAATCTCAGAATCTCTGCTGCAGGCTATGCAGAAAGCTCGACGTGGAGCCTTCGGCCCGTAAAGCCGAGGTGCGACATCCAGATCGGTCGGCTCGAAAATAGGGTACTTGCACCACGGAGGAATGAACTCGCCGCAATCTGGAAATGCGCAGCATCGTCGCTTAGAGGGCGGTGTGTCCATCCACTGCATACGCAGAAAGTACTTTTTTGACAGAGCCCGAGGTAGGCAGTCTAGGAAGTAGGGGCCAGGATGTGCTGTGTAGCCTCCACAACACTCGGGAATAACGTGTCCAACCAACGCATAAGCCTTATACTTCATATTCTCCTGGTAGCGCCAGACCTGGCTCAAGCAACGATACCAATCTCTATTAGCATCCGACTCTCGCACGAGCGTATCGGCGTGAGCTCTAACCCAGGTGTGCTTTGGTTGAGCCTCTTCCGCTTTTTTCAGATACTCTTCCGCTGCCGAGACTTTGACTGGGATGTCTAGGGCGTCCACCACCTCTTGCGCCTTGTCCCTGACGCATGAAATGCAATACCGGGTCTCGTCGCAACATAGCCTGTGTGGTTCCGCAGCTACACTTGGTTTCCCGCATCCATTACAACACAGGCTCCACCATTCCTCCTTGGTGAACTCTTCAAACCAAGTCTCGTAATCGTGGTACCCATGGCAGGGACCGTTCGAGTTGAAACACATCTTTTCGCGAGCGTACTGGCTGTTGTATTTGTGAATCTGAGCCGGGAAGTGAGTCTTAGCCTCATGCCTGCCATTCCAACGGCGTTTCTGTGGCTTTGCTTTAGACTTGGTACGGGCCATTCTTTCAATCGAATTCGACGGCTCTGTACCTCTAGTCTTGGATAAATTTAGGGGAGGTAGGCGTAGAAATAAGGTATGGTCAAAGGTAAGTGATGGTGATGTTGAGAAGCAAGTACTACTCTGAATGCGTTTATCTGCTCTTGATATACTTCAGTCTGGAAACTGGCACAAATCGGTTGTGCCTGTGGAAGGTGGGTACACAACAAAGCTCTGCGATGGCTTGCTTTGATCTCAAGTTCAACTCCATTGTCCGAGACGATGGCCCCTCAATCAAGATCGAACCGAGCACACCAACTACACCTAAAATACGACAAAGACAACAAACCGCCCAGGTGGTAGTTGAGGTGATGCTGACACCGTAACCAAGCTCTCACCCTTCTTCCGCTCAAGTCTTCCAAACCAAAACAAAGGGATGCGGAATAACGCACTGGAAAGCCACCCGCTTACGAGACGCAAGCCGTCCCACCAGCGAGGGAAAACTTCCATTCACCCTGGCTCCTGACCCAGCCTCTCTCCCAGCTGCCTCGCAAACCGGAACTTGCTCGGGCCGAGGCCCAGCTTCGGCAGCGCCGCAAGCGACACCGTGTTCCTCCCGCCCTGGAACGCCGCGTGCTGGCGCACAATGGTGGTCGGCGAGGGGCTCGCGATCAGGATCTTGAAGACGGCGAGCATCTCCGTGTCCAGCGTGAGGTCGAGCAGCGCGCTCAACACCAAGCCCACCCCATCGGCGTGCTCCGGGCGTTCGTAGTACTTGATGCCGTCGATGAGACACAGCAGCGTCGTGCGCTGCGGGAGCCGGCGCGCCAGCCAGACGAAAAGCGCGCACAGCTCGGACAGCTCGCCCGCCTGAATGCGGTCGAGACTCAGCTCGTGGTGCAGGGACGAGGTGTCGAAGTCGTGGCGCTGCAGGAGCTGAGCGAGAAGACTGTGGATCATGAGCCGGCCGCCGCCGTCCAGGTGGCAGCCACAGAAGAAGACGAGCGGGAGGAACCGGTCCATGCCCTCCATCGAGCGGACGAGGGTCGAGCAAAACACCGAGAGCGCGGAGAGGTAGTGCGTGCCCTCGAAGTCTCCGTGCAGGAGCAGGACGCGCGATTCCAGCGCGGTGAGGAAGTCCTGGAACTCTGTGACCACGACGAGCTGTTCCGCCTTCTCGCGGTGGTGGGACGGCAAGCGCCCGGCTTGCTGGGCGATGGTGTCCATGTCGTTCTGGGCTAGGGAGTCTGGTAGGCCCATGAGCTGTCGGAGGGCCTCCTGGGGAATGTGCCATGCTGGCTGGGCGAAGGGCTGCGGCGACGGTGTTTGGCGGCGAGAGAGGGTGATGAATTCGGCGGTCAGGTGGGTGTTTTGTTGGAAGAGAAGTTCGATTTGCCCTGGCGCCGGTTAGTCTGGTAGTGCACGCCTGCGCCTGTGAGACAAGCCCTTACTATTCTTCTCGGCCAGTTGTGCTTGCTGCTCTTGGATGTTCCTGTCCTGGGCCTGCTGGTATCCCTCGAGCATCCTCTTCAGCTGGTTTTGCACGTCGGCGAATAGCTGTTGCCCGTCGAGGATCTGTTTCTGATAACCGAGCAGAGCCTCTTGGTTCTGAAGCATCACTCGGTCGTTTTCGATCAACTGCTCCGAGTCTGGTGGGTGTCGCAGGAGTCAGAGAAGCAGAGCAGCAACAGATGGCGCCGTGTGCTTACAATTGCGGACTTGCGCCCAGAGGTCCCTAATTTGCTTGATGTTGGAGGTCTGAGCCTCCTGTATCAGGGCATTGCTGCTGATTTGGATCTGCGACAGGCTCTCCCTGAGGCTCTTTTTGTAATCCACGCCCGACAACACGGCTTTGCTGGCTCTCCACACTTTGGGAAAAGAACAGCAGGGCCGAGTCAGCATCTGAAAGCTGGAGAAACTCGGGGTGACTAGACAAAGGACACACCAATGTTTTCGAGATAATAGCCCACGGCGTCCTCAACTGCTTTCAGGATAGATACCACAACCCCAAGCGCCTTCTTCTCGATAACCTGGTCGCCTGGGAAGAGGGCAAGGAACGTCTCAATGTCCCCGAATGATTGTTCCAACTGGCTATCGTCAAACGAGTTTGCGACCTCCTCTCGGACATTCGTCGACTCTGTCGCCGCCTGAATATGGCGTCAGGTCCGTGCTGGGCATGAATGACATGGGTGGGAATAAACTCACATCGAGAACAACCTGCAAGGCCCCCACAACCGGAGACAGGTACTCCACATCGGGGAGAAGGTTCAAGGCGGGGCGGACGATCCGGACCTTGTCGAAAAAGACGCGGAGGCCCTTTTTAACGTGGCGGGAGGCGCCCTTTCCGTCGTACACGGTCTTGGCGCGCTGCAGCTCGTCGTAGACAGCGGCCCAGTCCGGCTTGTCGCGGATGTCGTACACGTCGCCGGCGACAGCGCGTCGCTTCGGCGCTTGGTGCTCGGCCTGGAACAGCGCCATTGCCTCGGGGAACAGCCGGTCCCAGAATCGCATGGCCGCCACAGCCGGCGGCGGCTGTCGAGGCTCGGCCCGCGGCGGGTCCATGGCGGGCGGATCCGAGCAGGGAACGTACCGGCCCGCTGCCGCGTCAAATCGGGTGGGCGGGTCCACAAATGCCGGGTGCACGGCCGCCAGCCGGTGGTCGATGAAATCTACCGCTGCAGACCTCTGCGTGAGCCCGGAAATGGGGGCTTGGTGACTGCTCATCACTCGTCTCGGCGGCGATGGTATGGAGTATCATGGTTAGACTGTCAGCGTCGGCGGGGTGATCAGATTGAGATTGCCGCTCATGGCGACGAGAGGTCATTGGCCTCGACCCACCCTCCTGCAGGCAGGCGGGGTCCAGCCCCCCCTCTTTTCCGCTTGGCTTCGCGCACATCGTGGCCGGGCGCACCTTCCTCAAGAACACAATCGAGTGTCTGGTCAATCTGCCGCGTAAACTTGAAGAGCCAGTGCCTCACGTCTCGCACATTCGGTCATGTCGTCGCACGCCGAGCCAGCCGTCAGTTCCGCGACCAAAGAGGAATCCCCGCCACCATCTTCTCTGCCAGATCGCCCGCCCTCAGAAAATGAGCCGGAAAATGAGCCGGAAAATGAAATGTCGGCACGCGCTGCTAGCGCTTCGAAGAGCGGCGATTCTGATACGGATGTCTCTGACTACCGCAGCTCGGAGCAACGCATTCGTGAGCTGAACCATGAGCTCCAGGCGCTGAATAAAAAGGTGGCGGCAATGCAAGGTGGAATGCGTCGCGTTCGCAGCCGCGGTCGTGACCGTGACCGCCGCCGCCGCCGCCGCAGCAGCAGCAGCAGCTCCTCCGACATCAGTCCGCAGGTGCCAGTGATCCGCGTGCGAACGAGGGCAAGGGCCCCGAGCCCGATACCGAGCCCTGTGAGGAGAGCGAGGACATTTTCGAAGGGAAGCAAGGAGGCCTATGACGATGCAAGAGAAAGAGAGGCTTATGACGATGTAAGGGAAAGATGGGAGCTAGAAAGGGCGAAAAAGGAGTTAGACGTGCTTAGGCAGAGAGAAGCGGAAGATAGGATACGTCGGGAGATGGAGCTCCAGCGTCTCCAGGAGGAACAGGCCTACATCCGCAAGTCGGGAAAGGAAGGTTTCGCCTCGATGTCGAGGGATTCGCGAGTGGAGAGGAAAGTGAATGAGTCTAAGAGACGGGGTCAGCTGATCCATCTCCACGAGCAGAAAAAGCTTGACGACAAAGCTGAACAAGCGGCACTAGTCAGGAGGCAGCTTAGGGTCCAAACCACGGAGATTGTGGTAGACGAGCCGAACCTCGAAGAGACGCAGCGACCACTGCATGGACCCCGCAACATGGTTCCGGTCAAGAGCCATATGGAGTGGTCGGCATTCCGCATGGCTAACAACTCACCCGGCCCGCAGGTCAACCTGCACGACTTGCCCACTCTGGATATTCTGGTGGAAGAACCGGCTCTCCTTACTGAACCGGAGACGAGCACGGCGCATCGACCGCAAGACAGCACTCAAGGAGCCAGCGACACGGCGGAGAAAAGCGAGGCCTACACAGTCCTCTCTCAAACAGCGCCAGGGTATAATGCTGCGGAGAGACCCCTGCCAGAACGCATCCGCGTTCAGTCTCCCATCATCCTCCAGTTCCTTGCCGCCTTGCTTCCCGACTTTCCCCAACGCAGCTTGAACCCCAGGGTTCTCGTCCGGCCCTACAGGGCGCTAGCCCATTACTACTCCACCATCCGGGATGAGTGGTGCTTCTGGGCTGCAGACTTCGACATCGCGAGCTCAAGACGTCAGCAAACGGACGACAAATCACGTAACATACTCCGTGCAACGCGGAAGCGATGGTCACCTGATGAGATGTTGCACGGGCCGGAAGATGTAATGGCCTACCGAGCTTTTGGACGTCGAACTCCCGAGCAAGCTCTCCGGCACGTCGAGTGCCTTATTGAATTCATGGACGACTTCCTCAAGAAGAAGATCGATGGCCTGACCAGCCCCGACTGCCACAAGGTCTTCTTTGTCGACATTTGGCACATATTCAAGCCCGGCGATTTCGTTATCAACCGAGACGGTCGCCAAGTATACCGGATACTCAGCATCACCAGCACGGGGCACAAGGCCGCCGTCTCTTGGAACGACTACTCCAGCATAACTGCCTCTAAAACCATGAGCCCGGGGACAGAGATGCCAATTCGCATCCTCTGCGTTCACATAGACTACGACGGTGTTCAGCTGGGGCCGGTGCCAACCGAATTTGTCATCAAGAAGTACGAAGGCGAGAAGGCTATCGAGTCGCTGGAGATCCGTCCCGCGCACCTCGACAGGGACTCCTCCCAACGAGAGCGTTTCGTCGCGAGGGGGAGGCGGTTCCTGCAGGCCGCGTCCATTCAGCACCTGCACTATGCTGGATTCACGCTAGAGACCAGAGATGAAGTCGACAGTCAGGTGGTGGTCGACTTTGCCGAGACATTTGCTGCCCCCGGAATCTCCGACTGGAAGCCCGTGATCGAACCGCAGATCGGTACAGCCGCGTTCATGCCCAATTTTGAGACATGTGAGGCTGCGTGCTGCAAGGACGATTTCATATTCTACGATGACTACGTCGAGCAGGTCCGTGACGACGCGTTCATGAAGACGCTGGTCCCGCCCAAATGGGAGCACTCCAAGCTCCCGTCCGTGGCTGTCTACCCGCGTACGCTCGAGGAGGCGAAGACACCGGGAAACAGCCTCACGGATGACGAGCTTCTCATCATGTCGTACCGGGTCTTCGGCTTCGTCCTAAGCAGTCGAAAATGGGCGAAACTGGACCTCGAATGCCTGAAACCCGTCGGCAGTGGCAATGCGAGGAATGAAGACGAGTCCATTAGCGAAAATGTAGGGGCGGTAGACCACGACACCGAGGCCTCTTTCGACCAACTTGTCCTTCCGAAAGGGCATAAAGAGATGGTTCTCTCCCTCGTTGCGCAGCACTTTCGGAACAAGGAAACGGCAGGGACTGTTAGAGACCAGTTTGACATTGTCCGCGGCAAAGGTTAGAACCCCAACGCAAAGGCTGCGTATACACCTCTTACAAATGCTTTTCACCGAATGGAAACTCGCCGACTGACGTTTGCCTCAATTATCTAGGGAAGGGCCTCATTATTCTCCTTCACGGCGCCCCTGGTGTTGGAAAGACAAGCACTGCCGGTGAGCACCCCCTGGAAGTCCTGAATCATGTCGCCATTGAACTCACATGCTTGGTAGAGTGCGTTGCGGAGCTATTCGGGAAGCCTTTGTTTCAGATCACATGCGGTTCGTACTGAGTCTTTTTGTTGTTCTGTCGGGACATATGCAGTGTTAAGCTACTAAAACACCTGCCTCTGTCACTAGGAGACCTTGGAACCACCGCCAAGGAGGTGGAGTCCTCTCTAGAGACGAACTTTGCCCTCGCCAACAAATGGGGATGCATCCTGCTCATCGACGAGGCGGATGTATTCTTGGCGAGACGTACAACCAGCGACTTTTCCCGGAATGGCCTGGTTGCAGGTGAGTTCTACCCACCCAATGCTGCTCTGTAGGTATGCCGGACTGACCTTTCCGTATTAGTTTTCCTGCGCGTCCTGGAATACTACGCGGGCATCCTGTTCCTCACTACCAACCGGATAGGCGACTTTGATGAAGCATTCACGTCCCGCATCCACATCAGTCTTCACTACCCCCCTCTAGACGACGAGTCTACCGAAGCCGTGTTCCAGGTCAATCTGAAGCGCATCCTGAAGCGATTCCGGGACAAGGGGCGGATCATCAACATCGAGGAAGTCAAGATCTGCGTGTTTGCAAGGATGTACTGGCAGGAGCACTTCAAGGCGAGATGGAATGGCCGGCAGATCCGCAACGCGTGCCAGACCGCCCTCGCCTTGTCGGAGTTCGAGAGTCAGGGTGGCATGTCGGTTTTCGAAGGCCAGGGCGCGTACAGGGCAGCCTTGGAGGCGAAGCCGGACATCGCCGTCCATCTCAAGGTGGACCACTTCAAGACCGTGGCCAACGCGTACCTCAGCTTCATTGGCTACCTCGATGAGATTTACGGAGTCGATGCGGACACGAGAGCCAAGGAGAACTTCCTGCGCGCAAGTAACACAGGTTATCCCATCAGCATGGAGCCAATGAACCCGCTTCTTGGTTCGTCGAGGTGGAAAGAAAAAGCGGCGTGGAACTATCAAACTGGACCTGCGCCGCCTGCAGCGGGACCACAGGGGCCGCAGCAGCATCACCAGAAACCCAGCTACAGTCCTTACGGGCAACCTGGGGTCCTCGCCCCGCAGGGTCGCGAAGAATCGAATCAGCGAAATATTGGCGCGGCAAATCTGAGCTCACTCCAGGGCGGTAGCGGCGGCAGCCAAAGCTACTATCCCATGCCACAGCAAGGGGGAGCATACCAGCCGTCAGCACATCCGCCACCGGGGGTCCCCGTGGCGACAACTGGCCGGGGAAACATACCGACGGCACAGCGCCCTACCCAGCCGTGGAATCCGGACAGTGTTGACGCCTACCAAAACCAAAGCGCTTACCTAGCTAGCCACCAACACATGCAGGAGCAACAGCCGTGGCAGCATGTCCCGCAGGGACACGGGAGCGGGTTCTCCCCGAACACGCAGGCGGGTGGTGGTTCTCTGGGCGGAGAGGCCCTTCTGAGACCGGCGGAGAATTCTGGTAATCTGCGGTAGGACGGAGGAACTGTCAGTTCTATTACCTTTGGGCGGAAGACGCGGAAATCAACTCTCTGGGTTCCCTGTTTAAGGTGGTCTAGTGGATTGTGAGGCATGGTCTTTTGGATTAGAGGTCCTCACGCTGTACCGTAGGCTGCATCATTTGTACCGTAGCCCACTGCAAACCCCATACAAAACCCTAACCCCCAATGCACGGTCGCAACCATGTAGAAGTCGCGACCCCACAACCGATCGACCTGATTGCCGATCATGAAGACCACGTGCACCCCCAATTGTAACCATGCCACAAAACATCCATTTCCTTACTAATTTCTATAAAACAACATGTTTTCTACATCTCCTCGGCGCGACGAAGGCTCTCCAAGCTATGGTATATAACCTCTTGAGCCTCCTCCATCGCAGGGGTGAGGTCTACGCGCGTGGTGACTCGCCTCCGCTTTAGGGGCTTCTGCAAAGCCTCCTCAGCCGTAACGATGTTACCTATCCTTGCAAACTTACCGTTTAGAGGCTTTTTCACCTTCTTCTTACTACGTGGTTCCGTAACCCTTAAATCCTCCTTTAAACGCGTGTTTTCGGCTTTTAATAAGGCTATCTTTACGTTACTTTAATCCAGCACTTTTTCTACCTTACAAAGAACACTCCTTACAGTTCGATTAGTAGGGCTTACGTACCCCTTAACGTTATTAACGGCCTGGAGAATATTACGGCTTTTTTACAGAATCTTAATAACACTATCCGCAGAGATAGGGGCTATCTTAAGGGTCCATAGCTGTTTAAAGGGGAGGGGTAAGTTTCTAATCAGTGCCTTAAGATCACTAAGGACTTAGGAGGGGTTAAACGGCTATATATTAGTCTTTTTAAAGCTGCTCTTTACGTTAGTAAGGCTTACACGCTCCTTAAAGGTATCTTTATAAGCCAGAAGGAAACGTTATTTATAAGCTAGTGTTAAGCCTTAACAGGTTATAAGTAGCTTTATTCGTTACTTATAATAAGTCTTAAGAGCTGAGAAAACGTTACGGTTTAAAGGCTAAGTTTTATAAAAGGTATAGGCTAGTAAGAACAGTATTTAAACTTTATTCTTAAAGGCTAAGTAAGTTAATTCTTCCAGTTTGTAACTTAAGTAGGGATTTATAATAAGAAGGTGCCACTCTGTAAGGCCTGCAGGTTTAATTTCCAGTAAATAGACCTCTTTAAACCATTTTAAGGCTATTCTTATATTATTAAAGCCAGTAGGGGAGTAGTTATACTTCTAATCGCGGATATCAGGCTGTTTTTTAACCCACTTAAGATATTACTGTCCTTAAAGACTTACACTTATAAAGATAATAATTAAAGTTAGCCTCTAACTGTTTATAGTAACTGTCTCTAAAATAGATACCTAAGTGGTTCTATTAAAGGACTGAATAAGGGCTTTAAGTGTAAGAGAATCGCTTATAACAGTCCTAGCCGTTATCTTACCCTTTTACATATTATGTTTATTTATATTAGCGATATTAGTGTGACGGATGGCTTTAAACTTTATGTGAAAGTTAAAAAGGCTGTAAAACTCCTTATAAGCCTCTTTGTAAAACCACGTTTCTTTACACTTTCTAATAGTACCGACTTCTTTGTTTTAACACGTGTGTGGCGTGTTAGGAAACGGTCTACCTAACGGTAGCTAATTGTGACGACCCTGCAGGCCGTCACTTGGGCTGGGGCGGCTTGACGAATCCCCCGTAGAAGGAACAGTGTGGAAGGACGGTGTATACCGTCTGGGTGCACTGGGCTAGGGGTGTAAAGACCCAAAGCCCTTACGACTAATGGGGTGCTGTTTGTAGCATGCTAAGTGCTTACATCGCGAGTAGGAGAAACCTTATAAGTAAGACGCTTACGTGGTGTAGAGTGCTTGTGTAACGAGTACTTGCGACATTATAAGTAAGGTATAAAGTACCTTTTAATTAGTTAGTATATATAGTTATAGTTATGCTTATAATTATTATAAGGGACTTTGGTTCCTTACACTAATATTTAATTATTCATTTATGTCTTATTGTTCAGACTTACCTTTATGCATTATAGTGATAATAACTTACAGTGACATTAAACCCCCCGTTTAGGAGTGTTAGCTTAATAAGCTGTCTTTAGAACACCCCTTACTTGTTAACGTTTTATTATACGTTCTGTCTTAACTTGCATTAGTCCTCTTAAGGCCTATATCGGGTGTAGGTTATAATATAATATTAACGTTTAGTTTTAAATGCTGTTTATTAAACTCCTAGATATCACCTCTCTCTTACTAATATATTAACCTTTAGAAAAGGAAAGGAGCTTAAGGAAGTGTAAGTTTAGCTTTAGCTCCCTACTGTTAATAAATTAGCCGCACACTTTAAAAAGTTAAACTTTAACTAGTAGGGACTGGTTAAGGAACTTAATAAAACCTCTCTTAAAAATACTAAAAGCTGTATTAATCTTATTAAGAAACTTTAAGCTTAACTTAACGCTGTTAAACTGGAGAATAATAACTTTAAAAGCTTATAGAAGAAATAAGTGAAGCTTCCCTTACTGTTACGTTTTAAAGGAGACTTTATATAATTAAAGTCTTAAATAGCTTAGCTTTAGAGTTATGTCACTTATTATAATAAATAGTTTTTTAAAGAAGAAGGAAAGGTCAGGTTTGCAGGAGTATTATTAGATAAAGTAGCCGCTTGCTAGTATAAACCTTATGTGAAGATAATTAATAACCTTTTTATAAATAGAGTGTGTAAAGAGGCCCTTAAGACTTAGGCCCTTTTTAATAACTTTGATATTTTTATTAACTAACTCTGGATTAAGTTTAAAGAACTGGACGCTCTTAAGTGGGCTGAGTAATAGCTTATAGCTTTAAGGTAGACGTCTTTAATCCTTAAGTTCTTTATACACTTTAAATTAAAAGTAGTAAAGATTAAACTTAGTTAAAAGGCCCTGGTAATGCTGTTTTAAAGTGGTTTAAAGGAGCACGTCACTGGAGACCTTTACTGGGAAGACTGTCTGGACCGTCTTTAAGAGTTAGTTAAGATAGTTATTAAGGCTGATAATTAATATAATCTCAGTGTCGCGGCCTTCCCCACCGGGTTAGGCGGCATCTAATACAGTACTTGACCCCTGCAAGCTCCGCATTACCCTTTACGTCATGATCGCCGGCTAGTTTCACACCCCTCTCTTATTACCACTCATTTCTCCATTTAAATGTATCTACTGTTGACGTAACGACCCCACACTGCCAAGAGGTTAGTAGAGTCTACTAATGTAGTGACTCATCTTAGTCTCCACTGGACTGTATCTACTTTAATCCACTGTTGACGTAAAAATCCCACGCTGTGTAGGGACTTCTGACTAGGATGATTCTATGACTCACCTAGGTCTCTATTTAACTGCACCTGCTGTTGACGTAAGTACTTCACAACACATGGGAGCTTAATAATAATATAGCTTCTACTCTTAAAGATAGAAATAATTAATTACCTTTAACATATACTTTTTTTTTAATGCTTTGACCCCTTTTGTATTCTAACAGTTATTCTCTAATGTAGATATAGAGGACAAATGGTTAAAAAGCTTCATGTTATAACTAAAGCAAACAGGCTAAGAGGCGGCCTAATTTACAGTTGTCAGAAATACTACATACTGGAATCTATGGAATTCGAGAGATTACAACTTGATTTTTTTAATTCCTTTTCGCTCTCTGGCTTAGCCAGAGAGCTCCTTATAATACTGCGCGGTGGCAACAGTGGTGGCAAAACGTAGCCTTGGCCAGCTGAACTGACTACGTTAGTTTAGCTCAGTCATCCACACTTTCCTTCTGACAACAGTCTTTTTTTTTAGCCAGCTGCTATACTTGTATGAAGGTCTCAGGCGATGGCTTCACAATAGAGCTTTACTAATATCTTTATAACTATATGCTATCGTTATATGACAAATTCGTATGACTGCCTCAGGCTATGCCTTTGCGACCAAATCATACGACGGTGTCATTGGGTACGCTGACAGACTTACAAGTATATATATACGACGGAGTGGCCTGGCCTTACAGATAGCTTCCTTTGTCACCTTAGTAACGATAATAATATCGCTTTGCACTTATCGTACTGGAGCATCTCTTAACTGTTTACGATCCACGTGATCCATCACCGCTCCATTCAAATGATTCTCGATCGCTGCTCGTCCAAGCCACAGATTCCAAGTTGATATACCTACCTGCCTTCCTACCTACTTGAATGCTTGGATTGGCTCCTTCGTGATGTCAGTGCACGCTACCAGACTCGAGGACTCGAGCGACTCTTTGACCCTTGAACTCGGACAGGACTTATGGTCCTGGGAGCCATGTGCACAGTGTCAGCGGAGCCAGCCATGCACTTCCAAGACGTGTCCAAGCGGAAGAAGCAGCCAACTTGGACGAATCTATCAGTATTACACCGCCGTCTTCTCAACGTATATCGATGCGGCGGACAGTCACCCTCGGCTTCTAACAACGCACAAGGAGCTCTTCAAGGCAATTTCGCAACTCAAGTCCCATCCGAACGCCACCAGAGCCGAGTTCTGTCAACTTGCTTTCCCCCCAACATGCCGACGAAGCGCCCTACGACCAGTTGTGCCACGATCACGCCACGTCTCTGGTGGTAAAAACACTGCTGATGATAGAGCCCTCGGCCTTACGTCACCTATCTGATCGTCTAGAGAAAGACACTTTCCGGGTTGGCTGGAAGAGCAGCGTTCCCTTTAGCCAGTACATCCGCGAACTGTTCCCTCTTCAGAACCACCCGGTACTCAGCCACGCCGATCACGAACGTTTCCTCGACATCATGTCGAAGCTACGCGCCACCAAAATGAAGGAGCTAGGGGTTAAGTTTCGGCCCACACATGATATCCAGAACCATCTCCGCTTCGATCGCGAGGAGAACGTAGTTGACATCTTCCACCATATGGCGTTTATAAAAGAGCAGCTTCGTGTAACATTAAAAGCAAGTGGGGACATTTCAGATCCCTCCAAAAGCATCAGGGTGTAAGTAACCTCCCAAACCCCACTGTCAATTACACCAGCCAAAAGCCCTTCCTTATTAATGGACAGCAGAGCCTTACCCCGCCAACTGGTCCTCGAGGTGCTCGATTCAACTCAGAGCGTGCTATTCCCTCTCGCGGACCCGCAATCGAAACAACTCCTGCGCTCACTAGTCAGGTCGTCGTCTTTCGATCCAGATACTCTCAAGTTCGAGTTCCAGTCGATCCGAAACCTCGGCGAGAAAAACATAGGTTACGTTTATTTAGCAGCCAGGCTATCAGATCTATACAACGAGATGCAGAGCCCTCCCTCCAGGGGGTGGTTAGGGAAGCTGGCCGAGCGAAGGAGCGGGGCGCGGTACATGATGATAGCCACGCTGATGGGTGTTGTTTTTGCTGTGTTTCTGGGAATTCTTTCATTGGCTGTGAGCTCGTATCAGGCATGGATCGCTTATCAGGCGTGGCAACACCCAATCTCGCCCGGTGGTGGCGGCCATAAGTGACTATTTTCTTGTAGCATTATGACAAGTAGGTAACTAACATCATTATAAACCCTGGGAACGGGCTTCATGGGATTGTATGGATAACGGTCGCTAAGGGGAAGATCATGAAACTCAGCAACAGCTCACCCTAGCTAAAGTGAGGAGCCAAAAGTTCGTGAACACCCCGCATTTCCCTAGCCACCCACATTATATACCACCAGATACAACATACTATAACTTTCCACAGGCTGTATTGCTTACAAATCTGGTAATATAGCCAGAATCTACAGGTTCCAGGCTTTAAGATTTTATATACTACCCCCTGGCTTTCTTAACCGCACGCAGGCGATTTGGCATAGTATCGATAAGCCTGTTAATCCACCTCTAATTAATAATCTACCACGCCGTACGCAGGTAGCGAGTAAACTCTGCGATATTAAGCTCGTTCTTCTTAAGTTCTCAGATATTTGGGAACATTTTCTTCATATTCCTTTTAAAAGCAGCCTAAACGTATTCTATCAGGTTTAAATTAGAGCTATATATAGGCCATTCGATCTAGGAAATATTACGCAATTGAAGCTATTCCTCTATTGACTTACAAGTATAAATACGCGCGTTATCTTACTAAAAATACTGTATTTCGTTATAATAAGAAAGAAAACTATTAGATAAAGCCTTTTAATACTGTTGAAGTACGGCGTCTCTGAGCCTGTACTACAGTGCTGCAGAGGCTGTAAGCCTCTGTAGTACAGAGGGCTTACAGGGCACTCAGGGGAAGAAAGTGCACGCACAGGGGGCCGGAGGCCTACTGTAAAAAGGGGGTATAGAGCCGAAGGCTCTGTATTATAACAGTAGTACTAAGGAAAGAAGATTAATTCTTACTTCCGTCTCCTACTTAACAATAATACCCCCAGTAAGTAGTACTTCTGGATAGGGACTAAAGAGTAGTAATTGTTTACAGTAGCCAGAGCTAACTGTAGATACAGGGGATGTTCTCCTTATAAGGTATAACAGCAGAGCTTAGTAAGGTGTTAAGGGAAGAAGATTAATTCTTGCTTACTTATTCTAACTAAAATACAGGAAAGGAGAGGGCCTATTATAGGCTGTAGGAGGCTTTAGAAGAATTCTAGAGCCTTTTATTACTAATACAGTTCTAGAAAGCTCTGTAGGGCTGTAGCCCCACAGTGGTTTTAGGGCTGTGGAGCCCTGGATTCCAGAGCCTTCGAGGCTCAACAGGGGCCCTATAGGCCCTGGAGCCTTCTAAAAGGCTTGGCTTCGCAGTACAAGCCATAGCTGCAGGGTACGCAGCAATAAAAGGTAACTACTTACAGCAGTTACCTGTAAGGTAACAGTGGCTATACTTTAACACTCCCTCTATAACTATTAGTGCCTTACCCCCTTTATAGTGTAAGGGGTTACGCCTAATAGCTATTGCTATAGCTCTGTAAAGTACAGACCTAATAAGCTCTGTAAACCTTTCAGATACAGAGGCTAAATTACACTCTGTAGCCTTTAATACCCCCTTTAGAAACCTGTTATTTCCAGTAATATTATAAGGTAGTTAAAGGTGTAGGGTACTGTTATAACAGTGCCAGTTAGCCCTGTAAGCCTGTGGAAGAGGCCGCTTACTACTCTGGGGCTTAATGTAGCCTTTAGTAGTGAAGAAGAAGCCTGACTTCTAAAAGTTCAGAACGGTAAACAGCCTGTGTAAGGCTAAATAAAGCTTTTACTTTATAAACGTACCCCTTAAGGTATAAAGCCTGTAACCACTTATTAGATTTAGTGGAAAGGCTGGAATATAAAGGGTATTTTGAAGAGTTACAGGCCGGAACTAGGCTTTACCTCCGCTATAGTTAGTGTAAAAACTGACTGTTACAGTTCTAACCCCCTAAGGGGTAACTAGGCCGGTACCAGTACGTACTGGGCGTAGATTTCCAGGCTTAATAAGCTCTGAAAATAAGGCTCTGTTATTACAGATGTGAACTGTAAAGCTTATATCAAATAACCACTCTGATTTCTATAGTTCTTTAAAGGCTGTAAAGCTAAATTTAGTAAAATTCAGTCTTTCTTTAGGCTCTGGAATAGGCTTAAAGCTGTAACCTATAATAAAGGCTGCGTTTACAGCGTTTGCAGCATTATAGCTAAATTCAGTGCTAGATTCACTGTTAAAATCAGCACTAGATTCAGGCTCAGAGGGCTTTATAACGCTAGATTTGCTACTTTTAAGTTTATTAGCCTTCTTCCCCCTCTGCTTTTTAGGTCTCCGGCACCTATTAGGCTTAGGAGAGGGGCCTAAAAAGCCTATAAAGCGTTTAGAACACTTAAAGCCTGTGGAAGTAGAAGTAAAGCGTTTCTTTTAGCTCTAATTACTTCTTTAATTCTTCCGGCCTCTAGGCCCTGTACAGGGGTTACGTTTCCCCTAACGGTTATTCTGGCTACTAACCTGGCCACTGTTTTTATTAATTTTACGCCCTAAACCCCCTCTATAACTGGCTTATAACACAGAGAGTTAATAAGCTGTAAAGGAAGCTAAGTTTCAAGCTTTAGTAAGTAAATCCTCCTGGAAATACAGAAAGCTTAAGTAGTGCTGGCCTTTAGTACAGAACCACTGTTAGCTCTGTAGTTAACTTTTACAACGTTTGGCTTACTGTGGAAAATAACTCTTTATTACGTTAAAATATTAATTTATTTAATCAATTTCAGCGATTTTAACGCCCAGGTTACATAACTAACCTACTATAGTGTTAAATCTGGTGTTAAAATCAATTATAGTAATACTTCCGTTAAACTGTAAGCTGTAGAAGTCTCTGTAAAGCTCCTAACGCAGTATAAATTACGTAAGAGCATACTACTAACGTAGGTGTTTATAGGCCTCTGCAGGGTCAGTTTCGTACGTAATAGTTACTAAAGGGCCCTCCTTTAAAGTATTCCAAAATGTAAGAAGTAGTGCGGCCTTTTATAAGTCGTTAAGATAACCTGTAATAACCTTTAAAGCCTTTAAGAAATCTGGAATTTAAAGGGCTCTAAATTAAATAAAAATAGCCTAATACTACTGTTAGTAATTCTCAGGCCCTAAAAGTCTTTACTTCTTAGTAAGTTAAAGAGATTGTTTAGCTAACTCTTTTACTATAAAGCTGTTAAAATCGTTTATTAAAGTAGTAGCTTTAGGGGCTGTAGTGGAAGCCAGAGGGGCCTGAGGAGCCTGGGGAGCCGCAGTAGGCTTTGAAGTAGGCTTTGGAAACTGCTTAGTAAGCTGTTACTGTTATTAACTCAGGCTTTAAAGTAACTGTAACGTTTATTACAGTTATTAAGCTAGTTAATTTATTTACAACTGTAAGCTCTGTAAGGTAAGGGCTTTAGCCTGTGGAAAATTAACTACTGAAGGCTCAGAGGACCCTGTAAGGGTATCTGTTCCGTTAGAAGCCATTACTTACCTTATATCTACTAAATTCTAAGGTCTTTATAGTAATTAAATAAGGCCTATATCTACTAAATTACAGTGCCTTTATGTCTCTTTTAACGTGCTAAGTGGGCTTTAATAAAGGTAACACTATAGCGTACAAAAGGTGCTTATAAGGTGTAGGCTAGGCGTTTTTTAAGGTGCTGTTATACCTAGCTGGGCCTCTGATAAAGGTTTCTTACAGGGAGTAGACTAGGCGTTGTTCAGGGCACCGTTTTACCTAACCGGCCCTCTGTATAAGGCATTAAGAGGCTTAAAAACAGTGCTTTAAAGGCCTGTAAAAAATGATTCTAGTGAGGAAAAACAGTAGGCTGGCTCTAAACAGGATTATGCTATCCAGGCTTATAACCTGTTAAAGTACAGCATCTCTAAGCCTGTACTACAGTGCTATAGAGGCTGTAAGCCTCTGTAGTACAGAGGGCTTACAGGGCACTCAGGGGAAGAAAGTGCACGTATAGGGGGCCGGAAACCTACTGTAAAAAGGGGGTATAGAGCCGAAGGCTCTGTATTATAACAGTAGTATTAAAGGAAGAAGATTAATTCTTACTTCTGTCTCCCACTTAACAATAACACCCCCAGTAAGTAGTACTTCTAGATAAGGACTAAAGAGTAGTAATTATTTACAGTAGCCGGAGCTAACTGTAAATACAGGGGATGTTCTCCCTGTAAGGTATAATAGCAAAGCTTAGTAAGGTACTGAGGGAAGAAGATTAATTCTTGCTTACTTATTCTAACTAGAATACAGGAGAGGAGAGGGCCTATTATAGGCTGTGGGAGGCTATGGAAGAATTCCAGAGCCTTCTATTACTAATACAGTTCTAGAAAGCTCTGTGGGGCTGTAGCCCCACAGTGGTTTCAGGGCTGTGGAGCCCTGGATTCCAGAGCCTTCAAGGCTCGACAGGGGCCCTATGGGCCCTGGAGCCTTCTAGAAGGCTTGGCTTCGCAGTGCAAGCCATAGCTGCAGGGTACGCAGCAATAGAAGGCAACTGCTTACAGCAGTTGCCTGTAGGGCAACGGTGGCTATACTTTAACAAATACAAAAGGGCTAAATAGCTCTTATACGTAGCTGTTAATCCCGCCTTATAATAATAAGCTAGCTTCGACTCCCTATTTAGATCATTCCCTAGACTATTATTATAGCATTAGTCTCAGTGACGCGGTCTTGCCCTCCTAATTCGGTGGCAGATGCCGCTGAATTAGGCAGCTTTGACCGCTTACATTCTCTACCTCTTTTTTATCACTTTACGGTACTGGTGTGAACGTAACGTATGCACTTCCCACTGATCGTCACTGATCGTCACTGATTGTCACTTATTGTCGCACTTTTGCCCGTGTGTGTCACTTTAATAACTTGTAATAAAAACCTTGTTTTATAAAATAGAGGTTCCGGCCGAAGGCCGGAATGCGCGAGAGGAAAGGGTAGCCAGTCGAGCTAAAAGGAAGCTTGTGGAAGCTAAGCTGAAGTGGTAAGTTTAGCTAGTTAGGGCTACAACTTGGCACCACTGTTGCCACTACGTACCATTATAATAGAAGCTCTCTGGCGAAGCCAGAGAGTGTCACAACCCCACGGTTGCAATTTGAGCCAGTATGGCCCGAGGAATAACCTGTAGAGAAACCAGTATGAAAACGTAGTGCGCACTGTCTATTACACGGACTGATCACTGTGATCACTTGTATTGGTAGTAAATAGAGTGATTAGGAAAAAGAGCACTTACCGTAATTAGCGTTAAATACAGTAAGTACAGTAATTAAGGTATAAGTTACTTCAGAATACCGTAATATAGATACTATCATCGTGTCTACGATAGGTAAGGGACCCTTCTGGTTTCTCATGCTAGTAATTACATTATTTATTACGGTTATTCCCTTTGGAAGCTCTGTGACCACGACCTGTTTGATAGTGTAACTGCCCTAAAAGTTTTACTAGCCTTTAATTAGTCCTCTTACCTTTTAAGTCTTTACCGCCCTAGTTTACAATCTGTCTTCACCTGGATCGCCCCTAGCGTCCCAGGAGCAGGCCGTAACAGAGAGCTGACGGGTAATGAAATTGTTGGCTGGAACAGCCAGTTTATAGTGCCAAGGCACTAAGTGGAGCCTGAAACACTAGTGTATGTTCTAGCAGATTCTAGTGGTTTCCAAGCCTACAAGCTTACGTCACCAGAACGTAAGACGGCCTAATAATTACTCCGACTTGGCCAACTATAATAATAGGCTCTCTTACCACTTCTTAGATAGAAGAAAGAATAATAACAACGAATCTTCTATTATACTTTTCATTACATGACCTTCACGTGACCTCGCAACAGAAATCAAGCAATTGCAAAACGCTTAATTCTACAGATTCCAATATGTAGTGTTTCTGAAATCTTGTAATACAGGTACCGTTCTGCTACTTGCAGTGCCTACTCTCATTAACCCACGTTACAGCATAATACATGTCATCAAAGTCCAGTATGTTATCAAAGTCCAGCATGTCATCAAAGTGAAACATGCTATTAAAGTAAAGCATATTAAGTTATATCTTGATTATACTCGGGTAGTTCGGAGTGATTATCAAGCTGGCTTCTTCTTTTATTATGTAATATTATAATTTAAAATAAACTCGTTAGCGCCCACAGAGCTACAGCTAGGAGCGAAATTGGCGTCCAGTCGCTTGCACTCTTCTTTTGCAACATAGACTGTCAAGAATGAAAGGGGTTCCGGCCACTGGCCGGAACGCGCAGTCGAAGGTGTGGCTAACGAAGCTGAAATGGAGCTCAAAGGAGCTGAACTGACGTAGTCAGTTCAGCTAGTCAGGGCCACGGTTTGCCACCACTATTGCTACCACGCAGTACTATAATACAAGCTTTCTGGCTTTGCCAAAAAGCCGCAGAAGGAGAAGCAATTCAATCAAGCAGTTGCAACCCACAGTTTTTCCAGTGTGCAAGTGTTTCTGACATAGACGCATAGACGCAGCTGACAGCAGTACGAATTTATTTTAGTCGCACTTTGTACTCAGGAGTCATTGGCGGATCCCTGACCGACTGATTTAGGATTTTGAGGATCCGAAAGACTACCGCAGCTCTGCTGACTGCAGCAACATCACCAATTGCACCACCCTTACAATGGCGCTAAAACTTCGCTGTCCACAGGCATGTTCTGATTTAGAGCATCATTAACAGTGAGCTATAAGGCGAGATAGCAGAACTAGCCGGCCGCTCCGCCCGCGCGGTGTGCCGCATTCGATCGAACCTAACTTTGCTTTTCGGAACAACGACCGCGCCGCCGAAAGGCACTGGCCGGCCCAAGACCAAGTGGTTAAAGAAATGCACCTAGAATTTAGCGTGTGAGTGTAACCCTGATCTGCGGGATGAATAGTTGCACGAGATACCGTTCCTCCGTTCCGAATACCTGGTATTTATACACGAGACAGGGAGTAGATAGAAGCATTAGGATAAGGCGTAATGGGTTATGTCGTCGTGCGATTATTACGTGTTAACATACTAGATTCATACTTTACAATACCGTTACAAAACATTATCGCTACATATAACAGAATGTATAAGTTTATGAACTACCATCCTCCCAGCCCCTACTGGTACTAAGCTATGAAAACAAAAAAGAAGGATAAACCCATCGTCTTAACTATTATGTCCGCCTCCGAAGATCCCTCAGATGAATGTACTCCTCCACCTCAGCTTATCTCCGCTCAGCCCGAGCTTTTCTCTGTTTATACACATTACGTACGTTGAAAAGAAAAGTTACCAGCCCCTTAAGAACTGCGACGACTTGGTCCAGATCAGAAAGCTTGGTATTGCTGTTCGGAATGAAGTGAAATGCGTGAAACCTCTACTTAAGGGGGTATATTGATTTATATTTGATTCAGATTAAAAATGCTCCGATGATGACAGCAGAGATTGCAGATATCTAATAACTTATTCTTCTGGGCTAAAGAATTTTCCACATTATCATTTGAGGCGTGAGTTGGGATTCCAACTTAATGTTTCGCTGTCTGGTCATCAATACAGTGTGGAGAATGTTAAATGCAATTTGATAATGAACACGATAATTACTAGGAGGCTTTATGTAATGAATCCCCTGATTACCGTAAGTGATTGAAATATAAACGGATGTCAGACGTCATCAGACCTCTGATGCCCCCGACATGCCTGATTGGCCGCATCGACACTCCAAGACCCCACAGAACCAGAGTCTTGGCACCACAGAATTCTTCGCGAATGGACCCACCAAGACTCGTCAAGAACCTGACGACTCTGGGTGGATCCCCATCATCCTATCATAGGAGCCATGAGCCCTGGATGGTCGGAGCGACTGCGCTACTAAGCGCCAGCAGTGTTGGCAACCGCCCACTGGCCGCAAGCGGCATCCGATAGAATGTCATGGAACCTCAGCCCAAGTTGGCTTCGGTCCTATTTAGATAGATGGTCATGGCCAGATTGTATTTCGGAGGGCAAGGACCTTCAAGGCCATAGACAAATTATTGTGATTCAGAATTGAGATTGTTCAGCGCCTTATCAGGCCATTTACTTCGTTCCAAGCTGCTATCTCATCCATGTGTGATATCAGACCCACGCTAGTATCGGTCGCACCTGCCTGAGATTGCCCCTTGTCACAACGGACGAACGAGTGGATCTGTCAGGGACCTTTCGGTATCATTCCAACGACCGAATGCCGAGGCCGAAGGCCGAGGTGATGAGCCCGTGAACGACGCGTGAGCGATTTACGAGCGGGGTAATGGAGTATCTCCGCGGAATTTAGGTGTACAAAAGGGCGACCGGAGGCCGCATCTCAGGGACTTGGGAGGCCAGAGTTCAAGGTGTATTCTACTCTACTACTTACGAGCGAATCTCGAGCATCTTGCGGTGTTTCCTCACTCTGGTGAAACCACCTTGACAGGATTAGAGTTGTAGGGAGTGTTGGTGGATATGAACACAAGCCCTGCACCTAAACCTGCCAATTTAGCAGCTAGGAGAGCGAGCATGTGTTTTATCTGTCCCCTGTAAGCTGTGAAGAAGAAGAGGACGGTGACCTAGGTGATGAACTTTTCGAGAACAGTTAAGGGGGCTTCGATTACAGTAATATAACGAACATTATTACGGTCACGGCTTATCAATAGCTGACTTTACATCATATCCCGATATCCTGGCAGATGTCTTGTAGCCAGGTAGTAGTAATTAGGAGCTGATTCGATGTGAAATTTTGTCGAATTTCGCGAGCTTCTTGGCTTCTTGATCCAGGTTGTGTCTTGATCAGTCAACGGTGCTGTGGTTGGGGAAAGTCGTGGTGTCGCTTCTTCGAATCTTTGTCCGTGTTCGGTGGCGTTGCGGCTGAGCATCGGAGGCAGCCCATTGCTGCCTGTTTCAACATCATAACTGACGCCCGCCTTAATAGCTAGCGCCACGACGCAAAGAAACCAAATATGCCATCAGTCATGTAATAATATAATGTTGCGCATTAGATTACGCTGCATCAGTACATGGCTGAGGTGCTGGTGTTTGGAAGGTGGCGGAAGGAGGGAGGGGAAGTTGACTTTGCGGGAGAGGCGCAAGGACCACCTCTGCGACGATGCCCGAGACGCTGCCTTTTGGCTGCCTTATCATGCAAGCCACCCTCTAACAATCACGCGCTTAGCTCGCGTGCGGGGCGGTGCAGCCGAGAGGGCAAGAACAACAACCTCGACCGATGTGCTCTTGGGCTCCTTCCCGGTATTTCCCTATCCCACACACATCCATACGACCGTTCTGTTCGTTGCCTTCAGGAAGCCTCCACGGGACCTGCGTACCCAACGATCTGCTTATCGCCAAACGGCCGAAGCCCCTTTCAATCCAAGTATTCGCTAGTTTGCATTTAGGTTGTTAATATGGATTATGGAGAAGGATCCTGCGATAAGTTTATCGCCATCGGGATAGACTTTAGGACGACGTGAGTTCATTTCATGTTTCTGGTCTCACACTACTAATCCTGTCTAGGCTCTACTAGGGCAGCATCTCATCGCGCACTTCGCAGGTACTCTAGTGTCTCCTGGGCATTCTCTGATATGCCAAATGAAATCCACGAGATCACCGAGTGGCCTTCTGCCAATCACCTCAGCTAAGTGGAGACACAGGTCCCTTCGGCATACAATATTAAGATTGGAAAATGGGGCTACCAGGTCACGCTTAATATGGATCCCGTCCGATAGTTTAAGCTGCTTCTTCTTAAGATATAAAGTAGAAAATAACTCGCGACTCTATCCATATCGAAAACGCTGCAGCTTAGCTCGTATAAGCCGCAATGCGGCTAACAGATATTATTAGCCGTTACTTGAAAGAGCTTTAGGATTATATTTATTCCTAGATTAAATAACGACTGGATATTAACAGTTTTCCACTTTAAGTCGCTATCACTACACCTTTTATCTAGCCGCATTACACCCTCTCCGTTATAAGAGAAGTAGTAGAAATTGCTAGGATTCTTTGTGAGAGAGATATAGGAGTTACTACATTAGTCCTTGTTTAAAAGCTAAAAGCCGCTGGAATATTAATTCTTTTCCAATAGGGTAGGCTGTAAGGAGTTAAGGTATGTATTATTCCTTTACATATTCCTAACACCTGAATTCATTTTAACATTAAGTAGAAAGGAAACTCTTTTATTATGTGTAATGTTAATAACAGTATTATTATATATAATTCTTACTTATATTAAGCTAAGAATAATTACTGCTTATAAAAACGTAATACTAATATGCTAATAGGATGTAATAAGTTACTTTATTACCTTAATAAATCTGTTCTATATTAATAAATGTGTTAAGGGAGATAGTTCACTTACTAACACTATCTAATTAGACGATATATTCGAAGACTATCTTAAGTTCAGAACTTACCTTAAGCTTAAGAACCTTAATGTAGCAGAGTATAATAACTTTTTCACTTAGGAATAAGAATATAAGGTAAAGTGTATTTTTAATAGTGCTAATAACCCCTTACACTTTACCTTTTCGCTACCTTTAGACATAATAAGAAAGAGAGAGAAGATATCTTATTTCGTGTCCTAAAGTAAGGATAGGAAATATTATATTGTTATTAGGTAAGTTACCTTACTCCTTATCTAATGTCTAGATTACAGTTAATAAGTATAACTTTATTTAAGGAGGAGATGATAGTGTTTTTCATAGTGTCCTTAACTAGCATTCGCTCCCTAATAGGTGTGTAAGTTAGAGGTATAGCGAAGAAAACCGGCAAGGAGCCTAAGGTGCGATAACCTTAACACTTTAGATTTATTTTATCGGCTGCAGCTATTAATACGTGTTAACCCTATAGAAAATCCTGCTTGTTAGGGGCCTAGGTTTATCCTTATATATCTATTAGGTCCTTAAAGAGCAGTACCTAGGAAAGATTCTCCGTCTTAATTACCTATACGCTCTAATCTCTATAGCCTTATCAGCTTCTAGCCTTCCTTAAGGCTAATAAAAAAAAATTAAGTAGTTAGCAGTTACCTGCAGGGTAGTGATTATAATACTTTAGGATTAACTTTTACCTTAAACTAGCTTTAGTAAATCCTAACAGGTTATACTCTCTTAGATTCCTAACGTCACTATTTGTAAGTTACAGTATAATTACAGCGATTTTAACCAGAACTATATTGCTCGCGAAACTGAAAGCGTGTACAGTAATATCAGCAATATTAAGAACAGCACGGCACTAAATAATATCGCTAACGAGCTTAAGACGCTTTAAAGTCTCTAAAAGGTAAGTAATAAGAATAACCGTCTTAACAACATATTTAAATATAATTCCTACGTACTATAAATAAAGGATAACAGTATAAGTATTGGGCTAAGTAAGAGATTAGCGGACTAGAAGAAGTGATTTAATAATTATCCTAAAGCACGTAACATGTAAGATTTTAATAAGAAACTATTACTACCTAAAACGGCCGCTAATAAAGAAAAGGGCAGGTATAAGGCGAATTTAGATATAGGAAGAGCTTTTATAAACCCTGATTCTAGTTACAATACCGTATTTAAGACTAGGACAGCTAAGATAACTATTAATTGTTAAGTTTTAGCATAACCTAATATTAAGTTTAATAATATCGCCTCTATTATAACGGAAAATCTCCTATTAGGCCTCCTAGAAGGGGCTAAGAATACCTACATTAATAAGTTCGTCTATAGGATTCTTGTAGCAATAAATTAGGCATCCTTTTAGGATATATAACTTACTAAGTTAGTTTATATTCTCCCTAATCTCCTCTAAACATTTAATCTATAGATTTCATTTATAGAGAGAATAGAAGAGAGTAAGGCTGTTGGAATCTTCACTAGATAAAATAAAGAGTAAGTCTTTTTAGTAATAATAACTTTAAGTTAAGCTAATGGGAGGTTTTACTAAACTGTATCGTTAAGGTATTATAAAAGACATTGCTAATTAACTATATATATAAAGTAAGTAAGTATAACTTAATTATATCAGATATAGTAAAGGATATAAGATAATTTAATATAACGTTTTAAGAGAAGGCGTGGGAATGGAAAATAGACATAATCAGTTATAGCGCCACTACCGCCGCATCCCCTTAACTAAGCACAGACAAGGTTAGTTCCGTAGGCTATAGTAGTGACAACTCAGATAACAGCTCTAGTGGGAACCTTAACGTTACCCCTAAACCTTCCCTAAATAAGATTAACAGAGCTTACATTAACTATACCGTCACTACCACCTCCTTCTCCTAGCTGCTTAAGGTAGTGATAAGCCGATTATAGCTAGATTACAGTACAGTAAAAGTGTTTAATTTGGTAAATAAACTAATATCTTCCTGCCTTAAACGGTAAAGGGAGTGTAAAGCGCTCTGTCTGTAATAAGTAGGAATTTGCCTAATATGGAATCTACATGTGTTTATTTAATAATAAGAGTATAAGTATAAACCCCGCTTACTCCTTACCTACATTACTATTATAAGGACAGCTAAAAAGCCCCAGCTTATAATGTGCTGGGATTACGTAAATTAAGTATAACTCCTAACAGGGGAAGCTGTCTTAAAGGCCGTCGTTACGCTAACCGCTAACGATTTATCCAGCTACATTATAATATCTTTATTTAACAGTCTTTAGCTCTCTTTTAATTTACATAACTAATATATGCAGATTAAGTATTCCAGGTTATTTAACTCTATTATAAAGGTTATTTAGATTTTAACTTAGCTTAAGTCGGCTTTAAGAGAATTATCCAGTTTTACTATTAAGTGCAGTACTATAAATATTTAAATTAATAATAGTAACGCCTCTAACGGAGATTTATCACTAACGTTTCTTCTAAGCTTTTTAGAAGAGGAGATCCCCGTTATAGACATTACAGGACCTTTCTTAAACGGGGGCATATGCTAGCAGAGCGGGTTTATAAGTAATCCTGTCATTACTAAAGGATTTCCAACACTCCTTAAGCCCTTAGATACTGTAAGATTAGAAATATCTTTAGGTATTATAACTTTGCTCTTTAACATACCCCTTTTAACTGTATATAATAAACAAGCATTACTTAAGGGTTTTAACGCTGTTATAGTCCCTACAGCCTACACTAAAGCTTATATTTAGTAGTACTTCATCTTTAATATAGATAGTAGCTACTTACGGTATAATAATAAGCAAATTATATTAAGTAGCCTAAAGATAGTTATAGTAGATATAACGGGTCTGATAAGCAGGTTAAGACACTTTCTTAAATAAACTTCTATAACGGTATATATAATCAGCTCCTTATTAATAAATTATAATATTAAGTAGTTAAGTCCTGAGTTTATAAGACCAGGATACGTACTGGAGAAGATTATAATTTTAGGAGGCTTAAGCTTTTTATCACTTAAAGTTAAGTGTTTTATTAGCTGTAAAGACAAATCTCTAGTAATTAAAAGATATACTAATTACTTTAAGTCCTTAAGCGAGCTTTCTAACTCTTATATCGTTTTATATAATGTACAGGACTACTAAGTATAGCTCTTTAACAGTATTTACACTCTGTTTCACTTAATCTAAGCATCCCTTAAAGAGGATTAGAAAAGCGACTTTAGCGACAAGTCCCTACTTAACTATCTCAAACTAGGTAAAGCTATCAGCAATGTTAAAGCTATAAACCCTAAGGCGGTAATTACATTCTTAAAGAACTGAGAAAACCTTAAGCAGCTAGTGTTTCTAAGACTTAATAATGTCTATACCGAATATACAACAGTTATTAGCGGGCTTATAATTATAATATACTACCGTATTAACACTATAGTCTAGTTAAAAGATTAAATTAGTCAGATTATAAAAGTGTTATAGCAGCTTATCGACCATTAGGTAACCTTAAAGGTATTCACGTCAGTAATACCTATTCGGCTTCTAAGGAATAAGCTGGAAGGCTATCGGTTCATAAAGGTAGCTACCTGCCGTACCATAATACCCCGTGTAATATATCTGTAAACCTTTAATAGGGCCGGCAAGTCTTAAATTAACTTCATCCACACCCTCTATACTGTAATTTTATTTAGGGAAAGCTTTAGCGAACTTATTACGGTAAGACAGACCGGTAAAGACAGTATACGGTGTTCTTAATAGAATGCTGTCCTTACCAGAAAAGACTATCTTACTATAAGCAGCTATAATCTCGCTCGAATTTTACACTAAGAGGGTGATGTAGACTCTAACCTAGTTAAGCTTGCCTCTAGAGTGTTTTAGACTTTATTAACTCCCGTTTTTAAGTTATGCACATGTAATTATAGTTAAGGTAGAATCTTATTACTTTTCTTACAGTAATAATGCGATAAAGTCTAGGTTCTATTACTTACTAAACTTACACAGATTATAAGCATAAAATCAGCTCGTTCTTAAGTCCCAACTATAGACGTAAATTACGCTATTATCTTCGGTAAAAGCGATACCTTCCCCTAGAGGTAGCCAGATCTAGGGGATCTTAAGCCAGAAGACCCCAGCGAGGCAAGCATGGCAAGTAGCAGAGATCAGGCGAGCGGAATATTATCGAGCTTAATAAGCATAATAAGCCTATCTTAGACAGCACAAGCGTCACTTAGCACATCATCGACGACGCCAACCACGGTCGTAATACCAACGAGCACACAAAACAGTCTAAGCGAGCAGTTATCAACATCCGCAATCGAATATAGCGGGGCTGATCCAATATTCAAACGCGGCCTTCGAGATGTGTGGAAATCTCTCACGAAACGATGATTTTTCCGTGTATAGTTGAATATATCGAACATATCCTCTCAAATATATCAAAACATATTATTTTTGACCGACCTCTTCATCGCAACTGGCGCACCGTCCTCGTACTCCGCGCCTGCCTCGCCGCCCACGAGGCCTTCCATTTTGACCCTGAACTCTTCATCCAGCTCTGCTTGTGTCTTCTTCTTTTTGCCTGGTTGTCTATGCGCATCCGCGCTAGCTTGAGCTGTATTTGGATTTTGTCCTTCGCCGTCGATGGTGGCGTTTGTGGCGGTATGTGTGAACTAGAGGTCAAGAATGAAGTCTATCAATGCGGTATCGTGAGGCAAGTAGAGACGGCCGGCGTACCGCTGGTACGGGCATGACATTGCAGTAATTAAACGATAGCCTTGTGGCCGTGCTCGGCAGCCCATGATAGTGGCGTACGGCCATTGTTATCTTTCCAATCGGTGGTTGCGCTGGCATCGAACAGTAATCGAACGACGGCCTTATGGCCGTGCTGGCTGAAGGTATTTCTGAAATCGATGGCTCCGCAGGCATCGATTATTGATCGAATGAGAACGTTCTCAGCAGCCCATGA
>Ga0247770_1000286_pt1 | contig 49049 bp, 35 predicted proteins | sample UWRJL136409B6_FD_179943 | JGI IMG/M metagenome (GOLD analysis project Ga0247770, IMG submission 179943) | Plant litter microbial communities from Arlington Agricultural Research Station in Wisconsin, United States - UWRJ-L136-409B-6 | ecosystem: Environmental > Terrestrial > Plant litter >...
ATTTTGTCAAGAAATAGTTGGTGAATTAATGAGCGAGAGACGTAATAAGCTGCCATTCTTTCAGAGGGGACACAGGGCTATGTCCTTGATTTTATCAAGCTTTTGACGGGGTTGTCACCCCGTCAGGTATTTTCTGCAAGTTCTAAAGAGTATCGTGACAGCACTTTCGCTAATACTAACTTCATTTCAAACATTGCAAATGCCATGCCAATACAGCGGCGGTTTCCTCCCCCAAACGGCAAATATTCGTAAGGCGAAAATTGACGTTCTAGAAAACGTTCTGGTTTAAAACGCTTTGGTTCCGGGTAAATATCCGGTCGGTGGTGAACCAAATAAATACAGGGAGAAAGTACCATTCCTTTGGGAATATTATAACCCATTAACTGCATCGGAGCTTGCACAAGGCGCGGAAATGTAAAAAATAGGACCGGATAAATCCGCAGCGTTTCGCAACATACAGCATTCAAATACGGGAGTTTACTTATTTGGGCCGGGTCGCAATTTTCGACATCAATAGAATTGAGTTCTTGCAGCAGTTTTTGACGAACTTCTGGGATGTAGTGAATCCAATACAAAGCCCAGGCTAAAGCTGTGGCTGTAGTTTCGTGTCCTCCGAATAAGATTGTCATTAATTCATCCCGCAATTCAACGTCGCTCATCGGCTGTCCTGCTTCGTCACGAGCTGAAATTAACAAGCTCAGGATGTCTTCTCCCAATGGTTCAGACTGAGTTTTGCGATCGCGAATTTCTTGATAAAGCAGTTCATCTAAACGCTGTCTTTGTCGCAGAAATCCTCCCCAAGGACTCCAAGCACCTAAATCTTTTTGCAACGACTTGACAAACAAAAAGGTAGCGTTTAATGGATTGCTAAACAGGCTCAACATATTAATCATTAGTTGCTGAATTTGCTGGTAGCGTTCTCCTTCGCTCAGCCCGAAAACCGCGTGCAAAATTACTTCCAAGGAAATTTGCTGCATAGTTGATTGCGCGATAACCGACTTACCAGGAGTCCAATTATTAATTACTTTTTCGGTGGTATTGCGGATGATTTGTCCGTAAGCTTTCATGCGTTCACCATGAAAAGGTGGCATTAAAAGTTTGCGCTGCTGCAAATGTCGATCGCCATCTAACAACAATAACGAATTGGAGCCTACTAAAGGTAGCGTTATGTGATTTACCGTACCGGATTTAAAGAGTTTGGAATCGGCTGTAAAAACTTCTTGAATAGCTTGAGGATTGCTAACAATTACTTGGGGCGGAAAGATGCTGGATTGGCTGAGAAAAATGTCGCCGTAGCGTTGATAATTACTATCTAAATAATACAGAGGATTTAAAATTCCCCGCACTGTCTGAACAAATCTAGCGTCTTTAGGGCCGTCTAGCAATTTGTTGGTAGCATGATTTTGAGAGTGAGTGTTCTCTGTGCGAATAGTCATTTGTTTTTCTCCTAGTTTTAGGGTTCACACGACTAATCAAAGCATAAGTCTTATTTCACAAAACTATCAAATCCCTCAGCTATAGCAATCCTAAATGATTATACTTGTTACCAGGCTCTGCCTGGTAACGCATATCCGGAGGCTCTGCCTCCATTTTCGCAGCCGAGGCAGAGCCTCTGGACATCGGTTCCCAGGCAGAGCTTGGGAACCAGTTAAAATCCCTCAGCTATTGAAAAATAGTACGCGGTAGGCATCATAAATTAGTACGGCAATAGTAGGATACAGAGTAACTCCCAGGCCAAAAGCTCGTTCTATCGGCTCTTTGAGATAGCCTATCCAAAACGCTATTCTTCCCAAAACAAACAAAGTTGCCAAAATTGGAATCAGCTTGATGCTGTAAGTATCTAAAAAGGTAGAAAGGATTAAACTGCCTACAAAAAATAGCACAAATTGCTCTAGAGTGTTGCTCAGATAACGCAAATGAATCCGCATTGCTTCTGATTCGGCATTCGCTAAAGGGTTGATGGCTGGGGTGCTAAATCTACCGTTACCAACTGCAACTATGCCGGCAAATAACATCAGTACCGGAAAAATTTGGCAGCGAAGGCTGAAAATTAGGCGCGACTCTGGGGTATTTAATAGGGGTAGAGGCAGCCCTATCATATAATAACCAATCAGTACAAAAGTAAGGCAGAAGATAAAGGCAGAAATGCCTCGCCGCAAAACTATTTGCTGTTGTTGATTGAAACTGAGTAAATTAATCATTGTTTACACAAACCTTATTATAGATTTTTTATACCTAGAGATTTTACGTAAACCCGATCGCACCTTTGCGTCTCCACACCAGTTGTCGGTAGATATCCGTTATTTTCGTACATTTTAACAGCTTCTTTGAGAATGCTAGCAGTTTCTATCCAGATTTCATCAAAGCCGCGAGCGATAATTTTACTTTCCAATTCTTGCAGTAAAAATTTCCCCAAACCTTGTCCTCTTGCTGCTGGCAAAATATACATTTTGCGAATTTCCACAGCATTATTCCCGCGCTCAATCGGATAGTAAGCGGCCGTACCGACTATTTTATCCTGCCGTTCAACTACCCAAAATTCGCCGCCTTTATTCTGATAATGCAGTTCTACATCATAAACATCTCGATCGGCCCCGTGAGGTTCACATTTTAAACCGTACTCTGCTAAAACATCCCTAATTAAATAGAACGCCTCTGCGCGATCGCGCGTTTCCCAGGAACGAATTAAAAAATCGAGATGTTGGGTTTTCATTGGTTGTTGCAACTTAATATTTATTTTTTGACTTGAGCCACTGTAAAATCAGTGATTTTTTGTGTTTTATTGTCTTTAAATGCAGCTAGCTTTTAACTGTGAATTCTCGGTTCAGGATGAAGAATTGCCAGTAACTCGCTTTCTACTAATGATAATTCCTCCAGCCGGTCAACCACCAGACGGCGATCGAAATAAGTTGTTGCCAAAATCCAATATACCCCGTAATGGCGCGCTTCCGAAGCCATCAAACTGCGGTAAAACTTAGCCAATTGGGCATCGGGACAGCGATCGCCCAGCAACCCCAACCGTTCGTGACTGCGCGCTTCTATCAAACCAGAAACCAACAAAGAATCCAAAAGTCTCTCCGGTTCCTGCTTGCGAATTTGGCCGGACAAACCGGCGCCGTAGGGAGGCGCGGCCAAAGGGCCTAAAGCAATGTTGCGCTGTTCTAACCGCTGGTTGACTTGCTCGAAATGCTCTAATTCTTCACGGGCGATCGCCGTTAGCATCCTCACCAATTTTTCCCGGGCTGGGTAGCGAAACATTAAATTTAACGCTACTCCGGCCGCTTTCCGCTCGCAGTGAGAATGGTCTAATAAGATTGTATCCAAATGTGCGATCGCCTGTTCTATCCAAGCTTCCGAAGTCGGCTGTTTCAAAAACTTAATAGTTGGCAGTGTTAAAGTCATACCATTTTAGATTTTAGATGTGAGATTTTAGACTATGAATGACTGTTGCGATATGGGTTGAGATCCTGTATATGTAGGGTGTGCAATGCGCACCTTGCCGCTTAATTATTTTGATTTAAACTCTTGTCGGGTGGGCACGCGAACCCGCACTCAAAATTAAAACTCAATGCACAGCAGCTTAACAACCTAATTATGTAGGGTTCCATGCACACCGCACCTTACCCCTATAATTCGCGCGTCAAACCATTTTACACAATTTTTCAAACACCGCATACATATCACCAGCAAACTTTTTCGGATTCCACAGCGGCGACAAATTGGCTTGTTCTTTAGATTTCACCAACTGTGCTTTAATTGCGTTTCTCAATTCACCATCTTTACCCAATTTTACACCCAAATCCACATATTCCGACCAAGACCAAGCCACACCAACTTCAATCCCCAAGGCCTGCAAAAACGAATAACCCATTCTCGACAAAAACTGCTCTCCTGTGCGAGTCACCACCGGCAAATTAAACCACAAAGCCTCTAAAGTGTGAGTTCCTCCGTTGTAAGGATAAGAATCTAACAAAACATCGGCCAGCAAATAGATAATTCTGTGTTCTTCCTCTGTAGCAAACCTCGGCAAAAACTTAATTCGGTGCCGACCGATTCCTTCAGCTTCGCAAGCTTGGTGATACGCACCCTCAAACACTGCTGCATCGCCTAAAGCTTTGTGAATTAAGATACTGTTCGGCACTTCTTTGAGAATCGCAATTTGTGCTTTTACCAACTCGCGATTAAATTTTCTACCGGGAGCGACGCACAGGTAAACTATCTGATCCAAACCGATCCGATTCGACTTTCTCAATGCAACCGGATCGACTTCATATCTCTGAAAACCTGACACCGCTACAAAGGAATCCGGCATCCTAATTAGCTGCTCGTCATAATATTTTTCCCGATCGGCTGGGTGCGAGTGCCAGTCTGTAAGAAAGTAATTTTCCGGCGATATGTAAGGCCCATCAAATCCGAGCCAAGAAACACAAACTGGTGCGGGTCGTTGGTAGAGAATGTCAGCGTGAACTGGTACGCTGAGAGAATCTAAATCGACTAAAACGTCCAATTTATCTTGCTGAATTTGGTCGATAATTTCTGCGGCATTGGCAAGTCCGTTCGGGTACGTTTTCGGAAAAGTCAGTTTGCCCAGACTTTCAAATTGCTTAGTGCGATCGTCAGGAACAATTCTTTCGGAAGCGTACAAATACAAATGGGGTGTGATGTCCGACAATTCGCGAATGATGTCAGCGCTGCACCAACCTACAGAATGGCGGCTGAAGTGATTGGACAAAAAGCCTATTTTTAACTTGCCACCAAAAGCAGTTGGTTTGAAATTGTAATTGGCGGGTTGAGAAAAATTAGGTTTGATACATCGGTCGATATACTTTTGGGAAATTAATCTGTAAAGTTTTGAGTTGGCCGCCAAGTCATCTCGCAAATAGGGCGTGCTGAATAAGAAGTTTGCATAAAGCGATTTAATTTCTACTGAACTAGCGGTTTCTAAGTTGTGCTGCAAGTACGACTCTAGCTCTAAAAATCGATCGCCCGCAATTTGATTCAATCCCGACACTTGATAGGTGCTGACGAAGTAAATCGCGGTCATAATTGGATCGGTTTCGGCACACATTTGGCTGTATTTGTGAACGGCTTGCCGCGCGGCCGCTAAATCGCTAGTATCTCTGAGGATGCCGCATAAATGTTGGTGAGCAGAAATAAAATCGGGTTTAATTTCTAGGGCTTTTTGAAGGTTGGGTATTGCGTCTTTAAATTTGCCCTGGTTGCGCAAAACTATGCCAATTTGACAGTATGCTTGGGCTAAATCGGGTTTGAATGCGATCGCCCGCTGCCATGTAGCCACCGCCTCATCTAACTTCCCCTGCCGCGCTAATTTATCTCCTAAATTTAAGTGAAAATCTACCTCAGCTAGATGGGGATTGAGTTCGAGTGCTTTTTGCTCGTATGCGGACGCTGCATCCGGCTGCCCCTGCTGCTTCAGTGCCCCTGCCAAATTCCAGTAAGCGGCAGCCAAATTTGGTTTAAGTTCGATCGCCTTGGAGTAATTGACAATAGCCTCCACCAAACGCCCTTGTTTGTAGAACATACTGCCCAAATTAGTATAAGCCTCAGCAAAATCGGGATTCAGGGCGATCGCCTCAGAATAACACCGCATCGCTTCCTCAATTTGGCCGCTTGCTTGCTGCACATTGCCCATTGTCACGTAAGCCGCCGCCCAATCCGGTTGCAATTCCAGAGCTCGGCGACAAGCAGCGACGGCTGCTGCTAAATCGCCTTGAGAGTAATACATTTCTGCTGCGACTGTCAGCGATGCAGCATCTTCAAATTCGGGTGTTTCGGATTGGTTGCGAAAATCAGAATTCATTTGGCGGCCTATCTGTGCTATCAAGTTAAAGGTTGAATCTAGATCATTTTGCAGAGTAGCAGTTTTAGCGGAACTACGGGCGATCGTCACAGAGAATTTATGAGCGACAAGCAAGCGACACAGCGCCAACATAACATCAGGTGGAAACCAAACCTCCTGCTGGGGATACTCTTGTTAACCTTGGCAATCCCCTTACCCTTTGCCCAAAAGACTCTGGCACAGCAGCAGACAGCCAGCTTTCGGCAGAAATTATTTCAAACGGCTCTTTATTTCACTCTATATTTTGAGGGTGGATTCAGCAATCACCCTGCCGATAAGGGCGGCAGAACTTATAGGGGGGTTCTGCAAACGGAATACAACGCCTACCGCTACAGTCGTGGGCTTCCGCCCCTCGACGTGACGCAGATGTCGGAAGCAGAGCTCCTAGAAATTTATAAATATTACTGGGATTCGAGCCTCTCGGGCACGATGCAGCCGGCTTTGGCGATCGTCATGTTTGACACCGCCGTTAATTTCGGTATTAATAACTCTATTACCTTTCTCCAGCAAGCCTTAGGATTGCCGCAAACCGGCATTTTTGACACGCGCACCAAGCAAGCATTGAAAGCCGCTAACAACAAAAACACGGCGCTGCAAATGATTAACGAACGGATTATTTACCGCTACAAAAGGGTGCAAGAAGATCCGACTCAGATGGCTTTTTTCCGGGGTTGGCTGAGTCGCGATTACAGTTTGTGGGGCTACGTGAACAAGATGAAAAATTAACTGTTAACTGTTAGCGGTTAACAGTTAATAAGCTGGCGCGCATCTAATTTTTACAATCTTGTTTCTTGAAAATATTGTGGGGTGGGCAGGAGAGCCCGCCCCATTTAAATCTCAATGCAGAACAGCTTATGCGGCTCAAATAGTCCTTATATGTTTTTAGTGAGGACTAGAGTCTTCATAAAACTCAGACGATGCACGTCCTCACTACTCTGAGCAAGATCTTTTTAAATCCCTAAGCTCCTCTTTGAGAAAAATCAGTAAATTTAAATTAACACCTCATATCAAATCCGCTAGCATCGGAATTGTAAAATCGAATCAACAGTCAATACTTAACTATCATTCAGTTTTTCGACCCCTCCTTCAACAGTCATTAGTCATTAGTCATTAGTCATTAGTCATCAGTCCTCAGTCAACAGTCCTCAGTCAACAGTCAACAGTCAACAATAATTCCGGTGCAACAGGAATCAATATCAACCATTTGTCAAGTAAATTAATCTCATAAAATTCATAATCTTGATTCATAAAAGTCATATTTATCAAGATATATTTCATTAATAAAAAAGCCAATAAAATTTAAACCAAACCGTCTATAACAGAAATATAAAAACAAAATGTGTAGCTGCTGCACAAGTAACTTAAGCCATGAAATTATGACGGTAGAAGAAGCAATATTTTTTTTGGACAATCTGGTATACGAACAAACGGAAAAACACCTGAGTCGGTTGCAACAGTCGATAATTCGAGGCGTTGTAGGGGGTTTGACGTACCAAGAAATTCAGCAAAACGATCCGATCGCCCGCGGGTATACAGTGGGCTACCTGGGGCGGTATGTCGGCTATAACTTGTGGAAAGACCTCACCAAGGTACTGAAGCAAGCAGAAATTATTGGACAAGAAGAAAGAGTAGTCGGAGCAAATCTTTGGGACTCCATCATGAGAGCTGTACAAAAAGGCACACAACCATCTAATTCTGTCGATCCGATATTGCAAAAGCTGCTGCGGATGCGTTACCGAATCAGAGAACATTTAGTCAGCACCGAGTACAGCAATACGTATCTGGCTGAAGATGAGAATTTGCCCGATCGACCTTTGTGCCTCGTCAAGCGCCTGAAAACCCAGTCTGAGAGAACCAGCCAGCTATTCGATCGAGAAACGCGGGTTTTATATCGATTGGGCAAACACGATCGGATACCGGAATTGTTAGCTCGCTTTGAAGAAGATGGATATTTTTATTTAGTCTATCAATTCATCGAAGGGCAACCGCTGTATCAAGAACTAATCGAAGGTCAACCTTGGGAAGAACATCAGGTTATTGCTTTGTTGAAAGATATCTTGGAAGTGCTTGTATTCGTTCACAAACAAGATGTAATTCACCGCGACGTTCACCCTCAGAACTTAATCAGGCGGACATCAGATGGCAAGATTGTATTAATTGACTTTGGGGCCGTTAAAGAAATTAACAGCTCGCACAACAGCACCGGCCAAACGCGATCGCGCGGAGGCACTCAGCAAGACTACATCCCTCCCGAACAAGCCATCGGCTCGCCGAAATTTTGCAGCGACATCTATGCTGTCGGGATTATCGGGATTCAAGCCTTGACAGGGATGCGCCCGAAACAACTCAGAGTTGATAATTTAGGCAATCTCATCTGGCAGAAAAATGCAACTGTCACCCCGGAGTTTGCTCGCGTTTTAGACCAGATGGTACTGTACGCTTTCCCCCAGCGTTACCCCTCAGCAACCGAAGCTTTGCAAGCACTTCAAAACTTGGGAGTCAGTAGTGATTAGTCATTAGTCAGTAGTGATTAGTCATCAGTCATTAGTCATTAGTCATTAGTCATTAGTCGATCGACAAAACCCAACCGCATTGTACGCGAGCATCTGTAGGGACACTTCAAGAGCCGTGTCCTTACTTTGCAAGCACTTCAAAACTTTGGAGTCAGTAGTGATTAGTCATTAGTCAGTAGTGATTAGTCATCAGTCATTAGTCATTAGTCATTAGTCATTAGTCGATCGACAAAACCCAACCGCATTGTACGCGAGCATCTGTAGGGATACTTCAAGAGCCGTGTCCTTACCGAGATCTTTTAATAATTGGTATAAGATTGAGAATTGTAGCAATAGTTTTTAAGCTTAAAAATATAAGCGATTTAGTGAATTTACTCAAGTCTTTTAAACAACTGTTTAGCGTAATTTTTGTGCCGTTCGCATCAACCGCACCCGCAGATCCCGGTTTACAATGTAAGTGATCTTGTTGCCGAGGGATTCATCCGCTACCATTACCCCTCGCTCAACTGAGTAAAAACACTTGGCAAGGCCGATGAATCGGGCGCTAATTTCCAAAGAACAAGGAATTTTTGGTTTTAACTTACAAGCAAGAAAAATTATTTAATTCTGCCGAAGGCCTTCTACATAAGAGCATTCAGCCTTCGGTTGACTATCTCTCTAAAGTTAGATAAAATAATTTATATTTTATGCAAGGCAGTTTTAAGAAAATCTTAAGCAGCTTTGTATAGGGCGTAACAAGATAGCTACAGTGTTTATTGTTACCTTAGATACGTAGAAACCCAAATAATTTGAGGGAGCGAGAAATTGAAACTTTTTGAACCACCACAACAAGTGCAAAGGCCCTCAACCCCAATTGCTGCAGTTCAGTCTTTTTCCAAAAAAGCTAGTATTGCAGTAATCGCGATCGGCTGTACAGTCATTTTGGGTTGGATATTCGATCTGCAACTCTTAAAGAGCATTCTGCCCGGACTGGTTACCATGAAAGCCAATACTGCGCTATGCTTTATTTTAGGCGGGTTTTCTCTGTTCATCCAACAGCGGCGGCGCGCCGAATTAACAGCAAGAAAGCATCAAAAAAGCGCTAAATTTTTAATTTCTAGCGGTTCATTTTTAATTATATTAATTAGCCTCTTAACCCTAGCTCAATATCGCTTTAATTTAGACTTAGGCATCGACCAACTCCTATTTAAAGAGAGTTACGCCTTGACAAGCCGCGGAATACCAGGACGCATGGCGCCGAATACTGCTGCTGCTTTTTTATTGCTGGGAACAGCCCTGCTGCTGCTGTCAGAACGCCGCCCTAAATACCTGCGGGTTCAAATCTTAAGCTGTTGTGCATTGTTAATTGCATTTCTGGGTTTCATAGGCTACATCTACGGCAAAGCTTTATTTTACAGAATTGGCGATTATACAGGCATGGCTTTGCACACGTCTGCAGCATTTATGTTGCTGAGCTTCGGCATTTTATTTGCCTGTCCAGAGCGAGGATTGATAGCAGTAATCGCCAGCGAGCGCGCGGGTGGCATCATGGCGAGGCGCTTGTTGCCGCAGGCAATTATTATCCCGCCTTTAGTGGGTTATTTCATCCTCTTGGGAGAGCGGTTACAAGCCTACAGGCCGGAGGTAGGGATATCGCTGTTAAGCGTATTGAACGTAATTATTTTTACAGTTCTGATTTGGCAGAATGCAAAAACTCTCTGCACCGCCGACCGGAAGCGCTATCGAGCGGAACTGGGACTGAGGAAAGCTAAATTAGACTTAGAAACTCAAGTTGAGAAACGGACTCTCCAACTGCAAATCGCCAATGAGCAATTGCAAGAGCAAATTTTCGACTCTCAAACAACAAAGCAGGCGCTTCAAAAAAACTACAACCTGTTGCTGACAGTCATTGACAGTACGCCTACCGCCCTATTTGTCAAAGATATTCAAGGTCGTTACATGATGATAAATGCTGCGGGAGCCTGTATAATTGGTAAGTCTGTAAACGAAATTATCGGCAGAGATGACAGCGAGTTATTTCCGCCGGAAATGGCGGGCAATATTATGAGAACCGATTTCCAAATCATGACAGCGGGAGAAACGCAATCAATCGAAGAAGAACTGCCAGTTAAAGGCAATTTGCGGACATTTCTTTCTACAAAAAGCGCTTACCGGGACTGGCTAGGAAATATCAGCGGTATAGTTAGCATCGCTCGGGATATTACTGAGAGCAAACAAGCTGAAATAGCCAACAGAAGCCTGGCAGCCATTCTGGAAGCAACGCCGGATTTTGTAGGTATCTGCGACCTCGAAGGACGCGCCGTTTATATCAACAAAGCAGGCAGAAAAATGGTGGGTATAGACGAAAATGAAGATATATCCAACCGACAAGTTGCAGAATTCACGGCAGCGTCAGCCCGCAGCAATTTGAATCAAGCGATCGCCACCGCTGTTTCCGGTGGCTTTTGGAGCGGAGAAACAACCTTCGTGTCAGCATCGGGACTCGAAATTCCCATCAGCCAAGTCATCATCTCCCACTCCGCACCGGGCGACAAACTCCCATACATTTCGACGATCGCCCGCGACATCAGCGATCGCTTCCAAGCTGAACAAGCGCTGCAACTGTCTCAAGCTCGTTTCGCCGGCATTTTAGAAATTGCCGACGACGCGATTATTTCCGTGGATGCTGACCAAAAAATTATCCTGTTCAACCAAGGTGCAGAACGGATTTTTGGGTGGACGGCTGCTGAGGCGATCGGGCAATCCCTGAGCCTGCTGTTGCCCGAAGCTTTTGCAGCCCCTCACAGCCAACTCGTCAGTAATTTCGGTGGCGGCGTTAAACAAGCCCGAAAAATGGGCAGCCGCAAAGAAATTTTCGGCCGCCGCCGAGACGGTACGGAATTTCCCGCCGAAGCTTCTATTTCCAAACTCGAAGTTGCAGGGGAAATCATATTTACAGCAATTTTGCGCGACGTGACAGCCAGCCGGCAAGCCGAAGAATTTGTGCGTCTGAGCGAGGAAAGATACCGATCGCTGGCAATGGCCACCGCGCAACTGGTATGGACGACAGACGGCCAGGGAAAGCCGATCGCACCGATCGACTGGATGGCATATACAGGTCAAAGTTTCGAGGAAGCTACAGACAACTGGACTTCGGCAATTCACCCAGACGATCGCCCCATCACGGCCGAAGCTTGGATGCGCGCAGCAGAAACCAAAGGTCTCTACGAAGTCGAGCACCGCTTGCGGGCTGCAGACGGCAGCTACAGACACTTCTGGGTGCGCGGAGTTCCTGTTTTAGCAGAAGACGGCAGCATTCGCGAATGGGTGGGAACTCACACCGACATTAGCGATCGAGTCGTAGTTTTGGAAGCACTCAAGCAGTCCGAGGGACAGTATCGATCGCAAGCAGCCCAGCTCGAAAAAGCTGTCCGCGAGTTGCACCAAACTCAAACTCAACTCATCCAAACCGAAAAAATCTCTTCTCTCGGGCAGCTAGTCGCCGGCGTCGCCCACGAAATTAACAATCCGATTAACTTCATCTACGGCAACATCACCCACGCCACCGAATACGCCGCAGACTTGCTCGGTTTGCTCCACCTTTACCAGGAAAAATACCCAAATCCCGTCCCGGAAATTGTAGAAGCAGCCGCAGATCTTGACATCGATTTCTTAATGGAAGACTTTACGAAGATTTTGGACTCAATGAAACTAGGAGCCGATCGCATCCGCGACTTAGTTGTATCCTTGCGCAACTTTTCCAGACTCGACGAATCGCAGATGAAGCTCGTTGACATTCACGAAGGAATCGAAAGCACTTTGCTAATTTTGCAGCACCGGATCAAAGGTAACCCACTTCGTCCCGCGATCGAGATTATCAAAGAATACGGCAAATTCCCAAAAGTCGAGTGCTATGTAGGTCAGCTCAATCAAGTATTTATGAATCTTTTAGGAAATGCGATCGATGCCCTCGAAGAGTACAACCGCAAGCGTTCTTCAAAAGAAATATATGCTAACCCCAACAGAATTCGGATTAGCACCAGTGCGAATTCACACACACTAACAATTCGGATTGCCGACAACGGGATGGGAATCAATCAAGAAGTTATTGGCAAATTGTTCGACCCATTCTTTACTACTAAACCCGTCGGCAAAGGCACAGGCTTGGGACTGTCAATCAGCTATCAGATTATAGTTGAAAAACACCGAGGCAAACTGCAGTGTATTTCCGCGCCCGGGGAAGGTGCAGAGTTTGTCATCGAGATTCCTCTTAGCCAGGAAATATCAGCGCTGGCTGCGGAAAACACAAAGGAAAAGGTCATTAGTCAGTAGTTAGTAGTCAGTAGTCAGTAGTCATTAGTCATTAGTCAGTAGTCATTAGTTAGTAGTCAGTAGTTAGTAGTCATTAGTCAGTAGTCATTAGTTTCAGGGCTCACCCATCGAGGGGGCTAGAAGCCCGGTTTCTACATATTTTGCGTTTAGTGACAAGAAATATAGGAAGAAACCGGGTTTCTGAGGTGGCGAGTGCATCCAGGGCTTGCATTTGGAGCTCCTAGTCTGAAACCCTTGGTTTTCACGAATGGCGATACTCTCCTTTTCTCCTCCTCTCGATCGCCCTAAATCGAAATAATTCTTTACAATAAAAAAGTAACAATCCAATTAACTTTGACAAAATCCCTTGAAAATGCCTGTAAACCAACTTTCTCGAACCACAGCCTCCACGCAAACACCGACACTCGACTTTGACATAGCCATCGTCGGAGGCGGCATAGTCGGGGCCACCTTAGCCAGCGCCTTAAAAGATTCTGGATTGAAAATCGCTATAATTGAAACCCAACTCCCCGCCGCCGCCGCAGCCAAAAAACAAGCCTATGCAATCACCCTGCTATCAGGAATGATCTTAGAAGGTATCGGCGTGTGGCAGCAAATCTTGCCGCAAATCACCACCTTCGAGCAAATTAGCCTCTGCGACGGCGACTATCCCGGTGTCGTGGAATTCCACCGCCCGGATTTGGGAAATACTGGCAAATTGCCTGTACCAAAAACAGCTTTAGGTTACGTTGGCGAACACCGAGTCATGCTGTCAGCTTTGCAAGAATCTTTGGCAAAAAACCCGAATTTTAGTTGGGTTTGTCCGGCGGAAGTAGTCGAGGTAAAATATTTAACCGATTGCGCGGAAATAGAAGTCAAACAAAACGGCGAAACTCGGACAATTCGCACCAAATTATTAGTCGCCGCCGACGGTTCGCGATCGCGCATCCGCACCGAAGCCAACATCAGCACTCGCGGCTGGAAATACTGGCAATCCTGCGTTGCTATCACTATTAAAGCAGAAAAACCGCACAATGATATCGCTTTTGAGCGCTTTTGGCCGAGCGGCCCGATGGGAGTTTTACCATTACCTGGCAACCGCTGTCAAGTAGTTTGGACAGCACCCCACGCGGAAGCTAAAGCTTTGCAACAAATGGATGAAACAGAGTTTTTGACTTTGTTGGAACAGCGCACGGGCGGGCTTTTGGGGCGTTTGGAATTGGAGAGCGATCGCTTTTTGTTTCCGGTGCAGTTAATGCAGAGCGATCGCTACGTTTTGCCCAGATTAGCACTAATTGGCGACGCGGCCCACTGCTGCCATCCCGTGGGCGGCCAGGGATTAAATATGGGCATTCGAGACGCAGGGGCGATCGCCCAAATCTTGCAGCAAGCGCACCAAAAAGGCGAAGACATCGGCGACTTGCGAGTATTGAAACGGTATCACAACTGGCGCAAAAAAGAGAATTTAATCGTGTTAGGATTTACCGATTTCCTAGACAGATTATTTTCCAATACTTGGCTGCCAATTGTAGCATTTCGCCGCTTTGGATTGTGGTGTTTGCGGACAATTCCCCCAGTGAGGTTTTTAGCCTTGCGCTTGATGACAGGCTTGATGGGGCGGCCGCCAGAATTAGCGAAAAATTAGAAGAAACCCGGTTTATTACCATTTATCCTGTACGGGCGGGTTTTACTCACAATAATTGCCCAAAACCAACAATCTCATAAACCCGCCCCTATCGACTAAATTCATCTGCGTCCATCAGCGTATATCCGCCGACATCTGCGGTTCACAATCTTTAGCAACCGGGTTTTACAGTAACAATGGCTCAATTTTGGTTTGCACCTCCTCAATCACATCTTCAGATACAGACTCAACGAATCGAACACCGCGAACCTTCCAGTCTAGACACTTGATTTGATCTGCAAGGATTACTCCTTGAACTTTCAATCCAGTCGGTAGAGGAACTTCAAAAGGATAGCCTTTTTGTTGCTTTGTAATAGGCATAAATAAAGCTAAGGAGCTTTTCTCATTGTAAGCACGAGGCGACAGCACAAAAGCAGGTCTAAGTCCTTTTTGTTCGTGTCCCTTAGTTGGGTCAAAGTCTAAATAAACGATATCGCCTCGACTCGGAATGTACAGGGTAAGAGCATCTCAATCAGTCTTGACAAAAGGATTTGAGAAGAAGCATCATGTATTCATCATTCATTGCAGCCCGTTTCCTTTTCTGTCGCAAGCTAAGCTTGAGAGTGGTTTCTTGATTGACAGCATTCAGGGACATCCGTCTGAGTACAGCCAAGTTCCGAGGGCTATTCAACGACCGAATGCGACATCGATCTTCATTGAAAGTGACATCTAAAACCCAATGTTCTTGATTTTCAATGCTCCAATGTTGACGAATAACACGACCATTAAGCCGAGCATCTACGGGTAAGGAACTCAGGTAAAACTGTACTTCATGAGTGGTTTTGTTCCACAAATAACGGAAACGTTCTACTATAACAATAGTCTGAATATCTTCCCAGTCTTCTTGTTTGTAAAGTCGTCCGAGTGCCGCCACTGGAACCGCCCAAACTTTTCGAGTTTCGACTCTATGATGTGCTGTTTCCGTCCGGGAATCTTCACTGACTTCAATTCCGGCAAATTGGTGGGTTCTGGCTGTTTCAAACCAGGTCTTGACTTGTTTGTAAAGAGTTGGATGATTCTTTTTTAGAGTAACTACATAATCGGCTTTTTTTTGACGAATCAGCCGCACAATCTCGGTCTGAGTACCCATCGCATCCATCGTAATAATCGCTCCGGTGACATCGATTAATTCCAATAGGGCTGGGATAGCTGTGATTTCATTGGAATGGTTTTCAACTTTAACTTGTCCAAGTACCAACCTATTTTTACTCGCCCACGCTGTCACTAAATGTAAATTCTTTTCCCCAGTCTTTCGGTCATAAGAACCTCGGAGGCTTTTTCCATCAATCGGGATAACTTGTTCGAGAACTGGCCCAATTAATTGTTTAACCCATTGAATCAACTTATGTTCTAAAACTTTCGGGTCGAGCTTTTCAAAAACTCGTCGGAAGGTATCATCGCTCGGGATGCCATTGGGTAAGTCTAAAAATTTTTGCAACCATTGCTGCTTACTAATTCCATAATTCTCCATGTCTTCCCATCCATCACCTCCAGCTATTGTAGATAATATAGCAATGACGAGAATGTCTTTAAGTAAGTGGCGTTTGGTTCGGTTAACTCTTGGGTCGGGTACGTCGTCAAAATAACTTGACAAGCTCCCTTGTAACTTTTGCATGGAAATAGGTTGGGGCGGGTTTTGTGGTTGCTTTGATTTAGGCGTTGCGAAAACTGGCGCGAATCCTTGATTCATTGAGTTTTACGGTTTGATGACTTAGCTTTTAAGGCATTATAGAATTGCTAATATGTGAATGCTACGTTTTCTCTAGTTGTCTTTTTGTCAAGTACAATTTATACCAAATTAGATGAGCTTACCCTGTCGGAATGTAGGGATTTGATTGTGTCACCAAACTTCGTTCCCTACAGCAACTCCACTATCAATCTCATTATGAAGATTCTCTGGAGTAATCGCTTCAACCAACTCCTCAAGTGAATATCGCCGACGATTTATCGGCTCGATCGTCAGCCTACCATCTATCAATACAAGCTGCACTTGGGAACCTTCAGCTAAGTTAATCTCTTTAGCTAAATGCTGTGGAATCCGAACAGCAAGACTGTTTCCCCATTTGGCGATCGTCCCAACCATAGCCTAATCCTCTAGCTAGTGATATTACTCTGAGGAATTCACCTTTTTTCAGGATGTATATACAGAGTGTCTACAGTATAGCAACTAATAGTAAAGTGGTGTCGCCCACAACGGCAAGGGGTTGAAACCTCTGGCTAATAGCGAAAGTCGGTTGAAACCGAGTGAAAAGCTGAGATAAAAATCAAAAAATCTTTAGTCCTCTTAAGAGGACTTTTGCTATGAGACAGGGGTTTAAACCCCTGGCGGACTATCGGGCTAACCGAGGTTTCTGGCCACTCGCGCGCGATCGAAGAAACCGGGTTTTTCCCATGTCTTCGCCTGTAACCAAATATTCTCAAAAAACCCGGTTTCTGGCCACCCATCGAATAATGGTAAAATAAAGATCGGTGTTACTGACAACTCTCCACAATGGACGAAACCCGCGCCCAAGCTTATCTGCAACTGATTGAGACACTCCTGAATTGCCCCAACGGTGAGGAACAGCAGATTTTACAGGCTAACTCAGAATTGGTAGATTCGGAGTTTCTGCAAGTTTGCGAGGTAGTAGCAGAAAACCTCGCAGAGGAAGGACAGGAAAATCCCGCTAATTTTTTACGGAATTTGACCAGTCAGCTAGGGCAATTATTGGGGATGAATGATGAGGGAGATAGCGATAACTCTGAAGGTGAAAATCCCCAAGAGTATGCAAAGTTTATCCGAGAATTATTGCAAGCAGAACAAGATACCAAGGGCGATATTAAAGTAATTTACCCCATGCTGGCCGGGCGGCAACATCTCCTCAATTACCGTTTTGCCGAGATTTTACAGCAAGTTGCCCGGAATTTAATTGGCGAACATCCCGAAGCAATTGAATTTATTCTCGGCCTCATAGGAAACTTTAGCATTCATATTAGTCACTTTCCGCTGGGGAAAAGAGCGAATAATCTTGAAATTGCCATTATCGGTTATCAAATACTTTTAAGTAATTGGGAACCCGGAAGCGAAAAATGGGCAATGATTCAAAATAATCTGGCAGCAGCCTACAGTGACAGAATCAGGGGAGAGAAAGCTGACAATATCGAACTGGCGATCGCCTCTTACACTGCTGCATTATCCGTCCTCACCTGCGATGCCTTTGCCGAAAAATGGGCTAGAACGCAAAATAATCTGGCAAATGCCTACAGTAACAGAATCAGGGGAGAGAAAGCTGACAATATCGAACTGGCGATCGCATCTTTCACTCATGCATTAACCGTCCTCACCCGCGATGCCTTTCCCGAATATTGGGCGGGGACGCAAAATAATCTCGGAGAAGCCTACCGTAACAGAATCAGGGGAGAGAAAGCTCAGAATATCGAACAGGCGATCGCATCTTTCACTCATGCATTAACCGTCCTCACCCGCGATGCCTTTCCCGAATATTGGGCGGGGACGCAAAATAATCTGGCAAATGCCTACCGTAACAGAATCAGGGAAGAGAAAGCAGAGAATATAGAACTGGCGATCAAATCTTACACTGATGCATTAACCGTTTACACCCGCGATGCCTTTCCCCAAGATTGGGCTATGACGCAAAATAATCTGGCAATAGCCTACACTGAAAGAATCAGGGGAGAGAAAGCAGAGAATATAGAACTGGCGATCGCACATTATCGCAATGCTTTAACTATTAGAACTCGCGAGGCTTTCCCACAAGGACATACAGAGACTTTATCTAATTTAGGTAATCTTTACCGAAGAAACCAGCAATGGCAACTCGCTTATGATACATATACCACAGCGATTGAAACAGTAGAATTTTTACGGGGCGAGATTCAATCTGGGGATGAAACCAAACAGAAATTAGCCGAAGAATGGAATAACCTCTATCTGGGCATGGTAGAAGTTTGCATCGAACTGCAACGCTACACCCAAGCTGTAGAATATGCCGAACGTTCCAAGGGCCAAAACTTAATCGAGTTGCTATCGGTGAAAGATTTGTATCCCAAAGGAGAAATCCCCCCCCAAGTGCGTCAAGAGTTGCAACAGTTAAGACTGAGAATTGCCGAAGAAAATCAACGGTTAAAACAAGCTGAAGAAAAAAATTATGACTTCATCAACCAACTGCGCCAAGATTTAGCTGCAAAATATCCCTATACACCTCTCAAATTTGGTGAAATTCAGAAGTTAGCCGATGAAAAAACAGCCATTGTAGAATGGTACATTTTAGTCGATAGTTTTTGTGCTTTCCTCATCGCCAACGATCCCCCCCAGTTCCCCTTAATAAGGGGGGAGAAAGAGGGCTCGGAATCCCGCTTAAAAATGGGAGAGAATCAATTAGAAGTTACACAGTTATCTCACAGCGAACCCGATCGAAATTCAGAACCCCCCTTATTAAGGGGGGCAGGGGGGATCGAATTTTGGCAATCATCCCCGCAAGATTTAGAAAAACTAATTGATTGGGTAATGGAATATTTAGAAAATTATTACAGTAACCGTCAAGAATGGCAAAATAGCCTAGAAACCAAACTAGCAAACCTAGCCCAAATTCTCCACATTAATGAAATAGTTAAAAACCTCCCCGAAACCTACGATAAACTAATCCTGATTCCCCACCGCTACTTGCACCTGTTCCCTCTCCACGCCCTCCCGGTGAGTAGGGAAAATTGGCAGCGCTTTCACCCCAACAACCAAAATTGCCCCCTGAATCCCTGTCTCGTTGACTGCTTCGATAATGGAGTTTCCTACGCCCCCAGTTGTCAACTATTGCACCAAGTCCAAAAATACAAACGCGGTAAATTCGAGCGATTCTTCGCCATTCAAAACCCCACAAATGACTTAACGGCTGCGGAAATGGAAGTACAAAGCATCAAAAACATTTTCCCCAGCCCAGAAATTTTTGCTAAACAAGATGCCAAAAAAGGCGAAAAATCAGAGTCAACATTAGAAATAGCCGAAAAAGTCGCCGACAGCCATCATCTGTTCTTTTCCTGTCACGGTTTCTTCGACCCCAACGCACCCCTAAAATCTGGTTTACAACTATATGATGGTACTCTCACCCTAGAAGAAATCATCCGCTATTTCAACCTCAGTGAATGCAGCCTCGTCACCCTTTCCGCCTGCGAAACCGGACAAGTCCAACTCGACAACACCGACGAATACATCAGCCTCACCAGCGGTTTCCTACTAGCTGGTAGTCCCAGTTTATACGTCAGCCTGTGGTCAGTAAACTCCCTTTCTACAGCAATTTTACTGATCAAAACCTACGAAAACCTCTACCACCAACCAGGTAAATTCGCCCTAGCATTAAGCCAAGCCCAAATCTGGATGCGAGACACCGACATCCAAGGCTTCCTCGACTGGACAAACCAATGTCACCTCCTAGACACTGACGGGCGAGAAATCTTACAATACTGCTTGGAAGAGGACAAAGCAACTCAAGGAATCTGTGCTAAAATATATCAAAATCCCTATCATTGGGCCGGCTTCTCTGCGGCCGGCAAAGGAGAGCAAAACATGACTAATAGCAGCAACAAAATAGAAATTTTCCAGCAATTAATTCAATCAGATTTCTTTTTTAACTTGAGATATGTTCTAGCTTCTCTCAAAGCTGAATTAACAGACAATGATGACAAGAATGTCGAACTTATTGAAAATTGGCTGCAAGATAAGCCAGCAATGAAGCTTCAATACAGGGCTAAGGTGATGAAATCAGAGGAAGTTAAATTACCCAATAAAGGGCAATCACCCACTAAGCCGGGACAGCAAAGTCAAATTTTGAAAGAAACCCTAGAAAATCTGACGATAGCTGCGGAAAAACCTCCTGAAGCAAATCAAGATACGCCGTCTTCTCCATGAAAAATTTTAGTATCAGTGTTTGTTATTTCCATCTCAATCAGACTTTAGCTGAACCTCCCGATCGAGTTTCACCTACAGCCGAGTTTATTTGGGAAAAACTGATTAAAGTAAGTGAAAAACTGCCTTTCATTGAACTCAAAGATTTAAAATCTCAATTAGTTTGCTACGAATTTGATGAAGAATTCCAGGCTTTCAAACATCAGACAAAAACATTAAATTTAATCAATCAATGGCTAACCAAAGAACAACAGCCGATCGCACTTACTGCGATTCACAAAAATCAATTAGCGATTAGCGGGAATCTGCAACCCTTTCTATGGCATGATACCTACGCTTTCGATCTAACTTTATCTCCCGCCGATGATGAGCGAGATATTGCAGCAGCAGAAATCGATTTATTTGAACCTAGCAGCCTTTTCTTAGAATGTTCGGAAAACACTCTCGGTGAAACCATCTGGCTTTACGGACAAACAGAAATACCTGATACAGAATGTCAAGGCGTAGCTGATGAATTAGTGAGAAATCTGCTAAAAAACACTAACTTTACATTTGGATTAGTCGCTCAAGGTAACTTGCTCAAAGTTCCCCTATTTGAATATGAAATTAGCCAACCCAATCAACGCAATAAACTCTATCGGATTTTAGTTTGGATCGACAATCAAGGGATATCTCCAGATGTAAACTCTGTTTATGACGATTTATTTAACTCACTCTTGACTCGCCACAAAATTGAATATGTTTACCAACAAGCGAAAGAAAGTTATATTGCAGCCAGAAAAGCTTACAGCGAACTAGAAGCAAAGATTAAACAATTCAAGCAAGATAAGCCCTTAGAAGAACTGCAAAAACTTCTCGAATCAATGCCAGAACTATCTATGCAGTATCAACGGCAACTGCGAAATCTGCAAGGGCATTATACCACAATCAAAACCAATCAGCTCAACTATCAAACTTACTTACAAAAATTCTGGCAAGCAGGGGATATTCCCAGTTGGCGAGAGTTTGGCGAAAATACCTGCAAGCGCTATCTCGACCAAATAGAAACCTACCTCAGTTATATCCAGCCGGGTAAAGACTTGATCGGCGAATTTATCAATACATTGCGGGGTTTGGTGGAAATAGAACAAGCCAAGTCCGATCGCCAACTGCAACAAACTTTACAGAAAAAAGAGGAAAAAGAAAAAAAGCGCGATCGCAATTTACAAAACACGATTCAAGCAGTCGGTACCGGCATCGGTGTCGGAGTCGGCGTTGCCGGAATCGTAGCAGCCGGCTACCCCTTAATCGAAAAACCTTGGGATTTCCCTTCTCCCCAACATCCTCTGCTACCGCCACATCCCTTCATTATTGCCCTTGTACTTAGTTGTTTATCGGGTGGAGGCTTGGGATGGTTGGCTTGGTTTTCCACTAAACGCTACCTCAATCGTAAATCATCAAATCAGCAGACAAGTTTACCTAGTCCCCAAAATCAACTTCCCTCTGGGGATAGGTAATCGCCCTCTGCTTTCTTTGTTAATTACATTTTCGCAGTCATATTCTCGCGACTTACTGATCAATCTGTTTACTCTTTGACAACATCCATCAACTCTTCAATAAAAACCTCGAGGGTGCGAGCTATTTTTTGAATTGATGTGATGTCAACCGTTGCTAGTCCTTCGGAACGAGCATAGTGCCTGACTGTGCTGTACGGAACCTCGGATAGATCGGCAAGATCCTTTAGCGTCCATCCTTTTTCCTCAGCAAACTCTCGGATTCGGAACCTAACTAAGCCCATTCTACTTGACAAACGATAAGTATCTATGTTTCTAATCCAAACACAATTGTCTATCTACATTTAAACAGTATTTTGTATGGTGGGGATCAGCCAGAAGTTCGATCGTACTTAAAGATATCTGATGAATCCGCACCCGATCGGTAATCGCGCACCATCAAAGAAACCGGGTTTTTTCCCAAAGCTTCCCACCGTCACAAAGTATCTCGCAAAAACCCGATTTCTGCCCACCCACCCATAAAATACAAAACAACTGCCAACAGCCAAAACTGTCAACAGTTGTTTTACATATTCAATGCGGATGGCGAGACTCGAACTCGCAAGGACATAATGCCACACGCACCTCAAGCGTGCGCGTATACCAATTCCGCCACATCCGCTCTTTCTGGCAATCTCCGGGATTTTTTGGTTACAAGTTAAAGATTCACAGGTTGAGGTTCCTGACATTTAACTTGTGACTTGCCCTTTGACACCGCCGATTTACAATCATAGCACCACTACCAGCCAAATGTAAAATAAATTTTTGTGAACAATTTCTGCAAAACGATTATCCAGAACATACCGAAAGGCATTATTGTACAGAATATTGAGTGAATTAAGCAGCGAAGATGGGGTTCTCGAAAATTTTAATCGCTAATCGGGGAGAAATAGCTCTCCGCATACTGCGCACCTGCGAGGAAATGGGGATTGCCACGGTCGCCGTTCACTCCACCGTAGACACACACGCCCTGCACGTCCAGTTGGCAGACGAAGCCGTTTGCATCGGCCCCCCCACCAGCAGCAAAAGCTATTTAAACATCCCCAACATCATCTCGGCTGCACTGACGCGCAACGCCGCAGCCATCCACCCCGGTTACGGCTTCCTCGCCGAAAACGCCCGATTTGCCGAAATCTGCGCCGACCATCAAATTACCTTCATCGGCCCTTCTCCTGCTGCCATGCGGGCGATGGGCGACAAATCCACCGCCAAAGAAACCATGCAGCGAGTGAAAGTCCCCACAGTTCCCGGTAGCGAGGGATTGCTGGCCGACGATCGCGAAGCTTTGTCGATCGCCCGCGACATCGGCTATCCTGTGATGATCAAAGCCACCGCAGGCGGTGGAGGCCGCGGCATGAGGCTAGTCAAAGAAGCATCCGAACTCCCCAAACTATTCTCAGCCGCCCAAGGCGAAGCCGATGCAGCCTTCGGCAATCCCGGACTTTACCTCGAAAAATTCATCGAAAGACCCCGCCACATCGAAATCCAAATCCTCGCCGACAACTACGGTAACGTCATCCACCTCGGCGAGAGAGATTGTTCGATTCAGCGCCGACACCAAAAACTCCTCGAAGAAGCCCCCAGCCCAGCCCTCACCCAGAAACTGCGAGATCAAATGGGTCACGCCGCCGTCGCCGCCGCCAAATCCATCAACTACACAGGTGCCGGCACAGTCGAATTTCTGCTTGACAAATCGGGCAAGTTCTACTTCATGGAAATGAACACTCGCATCCAAGTAGAACATCCCGTCACCGAGATGATTACAGGCCTGGACTTGATAGCCGAACAAATTCGCATCGCCCAAGGAGAAAAACTGCAAATCAAGCAAAACCAAGTAATTCTCAGCGGTCACGCGATCGAGTGTCGCATCAATGCCGAAGACCCCGATCGCAACTTCCGCCCTCACCCCGGCAGAATCAGCGGTTATTTGCCTCCCGGTGGCCCCGGCGTGCGGATGGACTCTCACGTCTACACCGATTACGAAATACCCGCTTACTACGATTCTTTAATCGGTAAAGTAATTGTGTGGGGGCGCGATCGACCGACAGCCATCCGCAGGATGAAACGGGCATTGCGGGAATGCGCCATCACCGGCGTCCCCACCACCCTCGGCTTCCACCAAAAAATCCTCGATTCCCCCGAGTTTCTCAGCGGCGAAGTTTACACCAATTTCGTCGAACAGTTCTTGAACCAAAACAGTCATTAGTCAGTAGTCATTAGTCAGTTGGCAGTTGGCATTTGGCATTTGGCATTTGGCAGTAGTCAGTAGTCAGTTGGCAGTAGTCAGTTGGCAACTGCCCCATGCCCCATGCCCCATGCCCCATGCCCCATGCCCCATGCCCCATGCCCCATGCCCCATGCCCCCTGACTCTTACATCATCATCGTCAGTAGCCCTTGCTGACCGAGAATCATTTCTCGCAGCAAGCTACAGATACCCACCCAAATAATCGGCGTAATGTCCACCCCGCCGATCGGCGGTACAATCTTTCTAGTTACGGCTAAAAAAGGTTCCGTGGGCCAAGCAATCAGACTCAACGGCAACTTGCTCAGGTTCACCTCGGGATACCAAGTCAGGACAATCCGAAAAATAAATAGCAAAGTCATCAGCACTAGGACAGAGCCCAGAATCCAACTTACAACGGTAATACCACTCATGGTTCTTATCTCGAAATCTTAAGTTTTGTTAAGTCGGGCCTTCATAATTTTAACCGTTTGACAGGTGCGATCGAAAGTATAAAATTAATAAAAATCAAATTGTTGTAACAAAGGCTTTGAATCTATGACTCCTTCTCTCGCGAACTTTTTGTACAGCCTGCTGGTGGGCGTGACAGTGGTAGTGATTCCAGCAACGATCGCCCTGATCTTCATCAGCCAAAAAGACAAAATCAAGCGCACCTAAAAAGTCTGGGGGTTTCTAAGTCCGGCGTGAAAGCCAATTTTCGGCTACACGTCGGGCTTTTCCCCGATTCCATAAACCTCGGCTACCAGCAACTGTGAAGGCAAAACCTTCGGTTGACTGCTTTCGCTGAGGTTTTTTCCCGTTAAACTCATTACTATAAAGCTCACTTACCAAGCTGAAACCCTGACCGGACGCTGCCCCAGAAAGCACAGTCGGGATAACAGACTTAATGATAGATGTAAAATCTAACTCGCTAACATAGGAAAGACATAGGAGATAGGCTAATGGTCAATTTAGGATTGAACTGGAGCAGCCTGCTAGGGATTATCCTCGCAGTTGCAGGGGCAGGACTGTATTTTCTGCGATCGTGGCGTCCCAAACTAGCCCGAGACCACGATATTTTTTTTGCAGCAGTCGGCTTGCTGTGTGGCGGTATTCTGTTATTTCAAGGGTGGCGGCTTGACCCCATTCTGGCATTCGGTCAATTTCTGCTCAGCGGTACCGCCATATTTTTTGCAGCAGAAAGCATCAAGCTGCGAGGAGCGACCACAGCCCAAGCCAAAAGCCGCGCCCAATACGTCGATGAAGAGCGGCCTGTCAGCAACGCCTACGGTTACGATGGCTACGATGCCGAAATTGAGCAGCTAGAACCAGAGGAAGACTATCCGCCGCGTCCTCGGATCAGAGGCAGCCAAGACTACCGTTCCTCGCGGGAAGCCTACGACGACGAACCCCGCCGCCGTCCCTCGAACCGCAACGGCAGCGTTAACACCTCCAAGCCCGAGTCGCCCGAGCGATCGTCGCGCAAACGTCCCGCACGCCCGGAAGCCCCGCCAGCCCAAGGGTCTGACAACTGGGACGTTTCAGACAACCCCGAAGAAAGACCCGCCCGCAGCCGTAGCAGTCGCCCCCCTGCTTCGGAAAACCGCAGCTCCGATACGCCGCCGAGAACCAAAAAAACCCGTCCTGCGGAAGGATCGAGGTCTCGCCCCAGCAACCGCGACGTGGAAGCACCGCCGTCAGACTACGTGGAGTATCGACCTGTAGAATACCCGGAAGACCAACCGGATAATTCTCCCAATTTCGACAAATAGGGAAACACTAAGTAGATGGGTGAAACTAAACATTTCTCGTGCCCGCAGGCAAAAAAATAAGTTGCGTTTATTGATACCCATCTACTTATTATCAGATATTAGACTTATTGCTTAAAAAGACTGTAAATTGCGAGTGTGAAACCGCAGACAAACGCAGATATACACAAATAAAAGCTAATTTTTTTGTAAAAAATGATTTTAACATACCGAACTACTGGAACTAATCGAGAGCATAATAATCTAAATATAAAATCCCAAATCTCACATCAGCAAGATGCCATTACTCGAAATAGGAGATCCGGCTCCTTGGTTTTCCATTCCTTCTACAAATAACCCCTTATTTCATTTCTCGACGGTTGCCGGCCGGCGAGTCGTGCTGTTTTTCTTTGCCAGCACAGCTTTTGAACAAATCCAAGTTATCCTCAAAAGCTTTCAAGAGCTATCAGAGGAATTCCAAAGCTTGCAAGTACTGCGGTTCGGAGTGAGCGTTGACCCAGGAGACAAAGAACAAAACAGACCGACAACAATTTCTCCGTCATTCATCTTTTTCTGGGACTTGGATAAAACAGTCAGTCAGCAGTACGGTGTTTACCGAGATGTCGAACAAAATGGAGTGGCCGGAGTTCAGTATGCACCCCAAACTTTTGTTCTCAACGAAAACCTTCAGATAATTAATATTTTGCCCATGGGCGAACCGCACCAACACGCCCAGCAAGTATTAGATTTTATCAAAACTTTGCCCGCAATTGAGGAAGCCCGAGCAGCCACTCGCCACGCCCCGGTCTTGGTAATTCCTAACGTTTTGGACAAAGCATCTTGCCGCAGTTTGATCGATATGTACAAAGCTAATGGTGGCAGTCCCTCGGGCTTTATGAGGCAAGTGGACGAAAAAACTGTTGGTCTGCACGACGACACTTTCAAGAAGCGCCGAGATTTCTTTATTGAAGACCCGAAGTTACAGCAGGGATTGAATGCGATTATTTTGCGCCGGGTGCGGCCGGAAATAGAAAAAGCTTTTCAGTTTACAATTACCAGGTTTGAGCGGTATTTGGTGGGCTGTTACGATGCCCAGAGTGGCGGTTATTTTCGGCCGCACCGCGACAACACTAGCAAAGCTACGCGGCACCGCAGGTTTGCAATGACACTAAACTTGAATGTGGGAGAGTACACGGGGGGATTTTTACGGTTTCCAGAGTACGCGCCGCACGGTTATAAAGGGGATTCTGGCACGGCGATTATTTTTTCGTGTTCTGTGCTGCATGAAGCGACGGCGGTGATTAGCGGCCAGCGTTTTGCTTTGCTGTCTTTTTTCTACGGCAATGAGGATGCTGTGGTGCGACAAGCTAATTCTAAGTATTTAGCTGACGCACCGGATTCTAGAATTGCCGAAACTACGGAGGGATAGTCTTCTTCTGAGGATTTGGGTTGCGAAAGCCGGCGTTGGGTCAAAACCGATCGCTCTTGAGAGCCTGGATTTTTCACGGACGCTGTACAAGTCCTAAAATAATTACAGAGGGTAGTTAGCAGTTAGCAACAAAACCTAATTCCTAGCTACTGATCGCTAAACACTAATCGATCGCCATGAATTTCAAACTTCTAAGTTTAGCAGTATCGGGAATTTTAACGGTTGGGGTTGCAGCCAGCGCTGCTGCGGTTGTTACGACATCCCCTGTGCGGCAATCAACAGATTTAAGGAAATTTAACTCGGTGCATGGACAAGGTGCGATTGCCCAAAATGTCGAAGAACAAACCAATATTCGGGTCTACGAAAAGGCCAGTCCGGCGGTTGTTACCGTCGATACAGATAAATCTAACGGCAGCGGCACAATTATCAGCCCCGACGGCATGGTGTTAACGAACGCCCACGTCGTTTCAGCAGGCGGTACCGTGAATATAATTCTGTCAGACGGCAGAAAACTTGTCGGCGATGTCGTCGGATTCGGCGAAGAAGGTCTAGACTTAGCCGTGGTTAAGATTCGCGGTCAAAACAATTTGCCGACCATTCCTTTAGCCCGTCCTGGTTCGGTGAAAGTCGGGCAACAAGCATTTGCTATCGGCAATCCATTCGGTCAATTTCAAGGTACTTTGACAGTCGGAATCGTCAGTCGCATCGACCTTTCTCGGGGCTTAATTCAAACCGACGCCGCCATCAATCCTGGCAATTCAGGAGGGCCGCTGCTCAACAGTTCTGGAGAATTAATCGGCGTCAATACTTCTATTTTTACTCGAGGTCGGGGCGGTGGGAGTATCGGTATCGGTTTTGCAATTTCAGCAGACAAAGTACCCGCTTTCCTGACAGCGGTACGAGAAGGGCGAGCTCCCCGCGTGGCTCAAGCCCGATCGCCCTTTGGCAACCAATCACCTGAAAAACTCGCGCTCAACGGACCGGCAATCAGCGGTAAACTCACCGACAAGTCTAGTGTTCTGCCCGCAGACAACAGCTTTTTTGACCTCTACTCCTTTGAGGGAAAAGCGGGCCAGCAAATCACAATAGAAATGAAAAGTCAAGAAATTGACCCTTATTTAATATTGCTCGGACCCAACCAGCGGGAAATCGCGCAAGATGATGACGGAGCCGGCAGTAAAAACGCCAGAATTACAGTCAGGCTGCCAGCAGACGGCACTTACGTGTTAGTGGCAAATTCCTACGAAGCTAGGCAGTCGGGGGCTTATACGTTAGAACTGAAAGCGAGTGTTCCTACCGAGCCTTCTCGGGCGATTTTGCAAGAAGAAGGCGCTTTAGTCGCAGGCGGCCCGGTACTGCCGTCTGACAACAGTCTGTATCGCGAGTATACTTTTGAAGGTCGATCGGGTCAGTCTGTAGCCATTTCCCTCGAAAGTACAGATTTCGATCCCTATGTGGCTATCTTTGGCCCTAACGGCCGATTAGTGGCAGAAAATGACGATGAGAGCGATTCGACTAAAAATGCGTTTCTTAACGTTACTTTGTCCGCTACGGGTCGCTATCGCGTAATTGTCAATGCTTACGATGCTTCGGGCCGGGGTCGTTACACTCTAACTGTCCGTTGAAAATGGGTGATTGGTAATCGGTAATCGGTAATTGGTAATTGGGAATTGGTCGAATTATTTTTCATCCTGCTTGCTACTTCCTGCTTCCTGACCTCCGTTAAATCCTCAGAAAGCGAATCCGTTGCCGAACTTCCTTCTAGGAGCCGTTAAATCCGTTACACTCATCCGTTGCCGAACTTCCTTCGTCGTTGCAAATCGAGGTAATTCATGCGTCAAGTTAGATTTTGGGCGATCGCGCCAATTGCTCTGGTAACTACTTTTTCTGGTAAGCCGACTCTCTCCCTGTCACTTTCATATTCAGGCGGGGTTGCTAACAGCAGTTCTACCCTCATTTCAGCAGAAATTCCTCAAAATTTAACTGATGCGAACCCTGCTGGCAAGGCTGTTTTAGCTCAAGCAAATCCCCAGTCGTCGCCATCACCACAGAGTTCGCCAACTCAGATCCCAACTGTAGAACCTCGGCCGAGTCCTGATGCGGGTTCATCTAAGGTCATGTTAGAGCAAAACGGAGAACTCACCCCTGCTAAGTCTTCTGTACTGCCCTCAGACAGCAGTTTGTACGACGAGTATACCTTTGAAGGCACTCAGGGTCAGACAGTGGTGATTACCGTAGAAAGTACCGATTTTGATACTTACCTCGCTATTTTGAACTCCCAGGGCGAGCTACTTGGCGAAAATGATGATGTCACGCAGCAAAATTCCAATTCTGAGCTTACTGTTACCTTGTCGGCGAGCGGTCGCTACCGCGTCATTGTCAATGCTTACGATCCGCTTCCAAAAGGTAGAGGCAAGTACAGTTTGACCGTCCGCGAAACAACTGGAAATTAATTGGCTCGAAATCGATTATCTATGTGAATAATTCCTTGATAGGCGACTGCAAACCAAGCTTACAAGTACAGGTTAAATTTGCAATAACCTAACTTGATTTCGGATTTTTATCAGCAGGAAGGCAGGTAAAAAATGGATAAATATCTATTTTTTTACCTGCTTTTTTAGAGGAGAAGTAAGAAGCAAGAAGGTTTTAGTTATCGTCGCGAGAGAACGCAGAAGCAATAGACCGCATTAATTTCAGGAATTAAGAACGTCCTAACCGTGTTGGCGGTTGCTATATGAATAGGATTTACGCACCAGTGGTCTGAAACCGAGTTTTTTACCAAAATACTTCATGCCAGTCGTATAATCGGTAAAAAACCAGGTTTTCGAGCATTTTTAGTGAGTCATAGACCGAGCGATTTAACGCAAGCCCAGCCAGGTGAAAAAATCCTGGCGGGTGAAGAATTCTAGCAGCAAAAGTGCCACGAATCCCACCATCGCAAATCGTCCGTTGATTTGTTCGGCGTAGGCACTCCAACCAAAGGCTGGTTCTGCTTGTTTTGGAGTATTTGGGGTTGTCGGTTTTGGAGATGGAGGAGTTTTAGCAGTCATTTAAAAGTTTTGAGTTTTGAGTTTTGAGTAATGACTTTTGGGAAGCTTTACGATCGCACAACTTGTAATTTACCAGGAAAATGACAGCCGATCGCTAATCTGCTGAGTTTTCTAAACTTTGAACCGATTCGATCAGATTTCGCACGGTTTCGGTACCTTCTGAAGGCTCAAAAAACAGCGGGAACTTGCCGCGAGCGATCATTCTCAAACCCAACGGGCCCAGACTCAGCAAACCTTTAACGTCGCGGAAGTAGTTTCCTACTACTTCTATGCCAAATTTGCGCTCGTCTATCCACCCGCCTTCTTTGACGAGATCGATTAAAACTTTGCGGTGGCGGATCGATCGACTTGCTTGGTCATCTTTGCGATCGAGAATCTCTTGTTTAATCTTACCAATTTGATCCATCGGTGCAACTTCCATCGGACAAACCGAGTTGCAGTAGTAACAGCGCGTGCATCCCCAGACGCCTGCAGTGCCTTCGTTGTATTTTTCGAGCCGATTTTCGGTTTCGCTGTCGCGTCCGTCGGCGATCGTGCGGTAAGCTTTGGCGAGGGCGTGGGGGCCGACAAATTCCGGGTTGACTTCGCGGGCGTTGCACTCAGAATAGCACGCGCCGCAGAGGATGCAGTTGCCGGTTTGATCGAGTTTCGATCGCTCTTGTGGAGTTTGCAGAAATTCGCGTTCGGGAATTGCTCGCGAGGCTGTGCTGACATAGGGCTCCACTGCTTCCAGGTTGTCCCAAAAACTGGTCATGTCAACAACCAAATCTTTAATTACGGGCATATTTCCCATTGGGGCTACCGTGATTTCTGGGATGAAATCGGCAGGCTTTTCTGCTGAGCTGGAATCAGCTATTTTTTGCAGTCTTGTGAGTTCGCTGGCCACATTTTCTTTGCAAGCTAATGCCGAGCGACCGTTAATTCGCATAGAACAACTGCCACAAATTGTATTGCGGCAATTTTTGCGAAAAGCTAAAGTGCCGTCGTGTTCCCACTTGATGCTGTTGAGGCAGTCGAGGATGGTATTGCTCTCTTCCACCTCTAGGGTGTAAGTATGAACCCGGGGAGCCTCGTTTTGATTTTGGCGGACTACGTTAAAGCGGACTTTCATATTTTGAGTGAGGAATTTACTTTCTATTTTAAGCTAAATTTTCCGGTTCTTTTTAAAGCTATTTTTTTAACAACTACCTAAAGTAAGAGATTTAACCCGTTTTTATTATTTCTTAATAACAGGTAATAAGCCCAAAGTCATAAATCCTAAATTGTAACTTTTTTTAGCGGATTTTTTGACCTATTAATTGGATATAAAAGTAGTTGATCGCTGCAGTTCGCGACTCGGAGGTGCCTTATGTCCAGCTTGTTTGTATTAACTTTCATGTTTTCAACGCCGGCTTTTTGTCTGGGTCTGCTAAATCCTCAATGGGTGGGACAGGGAACTCGCAAGCGAGCGACTGCTTTGTACGGCGGGTTGATGGCAGTTTCGTTCCTTTTGGTTGGGGTTACAGCAGCTAAGCCGCCGCAAGCAGTTTCCTCGGGGCTGCTGGCCTCCACTGAATTGGCAGAATTTAGGGTCAGCGCACCTTTGTGCTGAACCTAGGGTGCTGAGGGCACACCTCACTTTTCTGGCAGCGTTACAAAAAATTTTACCAGGACTTGAATGAACCTGGAGGGCGAGAAACCAAGTTTTTTTAATCCACATTCCGCACCCCTACTGTTTGTCGTTAACTATGTAATTTTGGGCGCTCTCAGTGCTGCAATCCAATCAATGCTATTATCAAATCTCAATGCCGGCGCAGATTCTGGAGAAATTAGTGATTTTAAATTGTGGTTGGCTATTTGTTCGATGTGCATGACTATACAGTTCTCTCACATCGAACGAGCCAACAACCTTAAATAATCATCATATATAGCCTTTCTCAGTAACATGAGGTGCTCATAGGGCATAGGGCATAGGCCTCCGTGGGCATAGGGCATAGGACTTGCCCCCATACCTCACCACGCTTGAGAACCGCTATAGAGCCCGAATAAATTAATTGGTATTTAAGTAATATTAATTTATTACCTTTTGATGTCACTAGGGATTTATCTCATCAAAAGATGTGGTCTTCTTAGATTCACACTCTCTTTTTTGACATCTAATTGTATAAGATTACTCGATTTCTTTGACCTAGTTCCAAGTGGGAACCCGGTGGCGACATCTGAGCTTTGAAATAACCGAAGGATATTGATCCCACCCTAGTAAAAGCTAACGTTGCGATCGCCTCTGGAGTGAATTTCTCTGGAGTGAATTTCATTTTGTTTTCTCCCTAGTTGTTTACCTACGATAGTTCCGGCATTAGTCAGATGCTAATCCCGCCGCGGGTCCAGCTTTATACTGGATTCACGGCGACTAATTAGTTTGTGAATCGAAAACTAATTAGTCGCCGTGAAGGTAAATCAACTCGCTAGGGAGATAACAGGCTTTTGTGCGAGTAGAACTAGCCGGATTTCCTAACCATAATATTAACAAATATATGCGATTTTGTCAAGGTTAGCGCGGAGAATATCGATTGCGGGATGCCCACTCCAACGATCAATTAATGATGAAGGCTTTTTTCGGTGATTGTACCAATTGAAGAACGCAAATCGATCGGCTAAAATCAGGTAATTATTGTTGAGCTTTCGGTGCTGGTGCAGCTATGACTTACAGCTTGAGAATTGTCGATTTGCCAACGAGTGAACGGCCGCGGGAGCGATTGATGGCAGGTGGCCCGAAAAGTTTGGCGACTGCGGAATTGATTGCGATTCTGCTGGGTACGGGTCAGGGACAAGGCAAACTTTCCGCCGTCGGACTCGGACAGTATATTTTAAATCAGTTGAGTTTGCATTCCCGCGATCCTCTGGCTGTGCTGCGCAGTATTAGCGTTCAGGAGTTGACGCAGATTCACGGGATTGGTCCTGCTAAGGCGACTTCGATTTTGGCTGCGGTGGAGTTGGGGAAGCGGGTGTTTCAGTCGCGGCCGCCGGAAATGGCTGTGGTTGACTCTCCGCAAGCGGCGGCGGATGCCCTGAGTCAAGATTTGATGTGGCAGTCTCAGGAACGTTTTGCTGTGGTGCTGCTGGATGTGAAAAATCGGCTGCTGGGTACTCAGATAATTACGATCGGCACAGCAACGGAAACTTTGGCTCACCCACGGGATATTTTTCGCGAGGTGATCCGCCAGGGGGCGACGCGGGCGATTATCTCGCACAATCACCCCTCGGGGAGTGTGGATCCAAGCCCGGAGGATATTGCTTTGACGCGACAGTTGCTGGCAGGAGCGCAGTTTTTGTCGATTCCGCTGCTCGATCACTTGATTTTGGGGAATGGCGATTTTCGGAGCTTGCGGCAGACGACGACGCTTTGGGACGAGTATCCCCAGGGCGATTGAACTCTTATACTTAACTAATTTCATTGCTATCATTAGTTATTTGTATCTTTGGGCTCTGTGACGGCTGAATCAGCCGTCACAGCAGGCAAATTTTCAGGCTGGAGTCCCGGGCGAGAGCGTGTTTTGGCTGAATGTCGCTGCTGATACTTAGTTTCGAGCGCAACTCGGTTAACCTAGTATAGGTAGGCTGAAGAGGTCGCTAATCCGATTTTTTTTGAGCATACTAAACGTATACTGAACCAGCACCTAAATACCCACTTCTTAAGAAATTATTAAATGGGATGTAAAATACACGGTGTGGTGATAGGAGGAGAACTGTGTTTCTGAGACTTGCAGAACAACACCGTAAATTTGTTCAAGATTTGGTAATGAACCTCCAAGCTTTAGCGATCGTGCTAGAGAATCGGGGTTATCTGGCATCCTGCTACACTTGCGGGGGTCAGATGAACAGTGCCTCATTTATGGTCAGTTTGACGGACAACCATCTGATTCGATTTTTAGTGTCAGATTACGGTATCACTTGGACGGAGATGCGGGACGACCGCGAACTAATGAAACTAGAAGGTGCAGAAGCTATTAATCAGTTACAAGAACTGGCAAATCTCGTAAAGTATCAAATCCAACCTTCGGAAGCTACTTTAGCGACGGCGCAGTGAGTTTAGCGATTGCACGGTTCCGAGGAAGGCGATGCAAGAAAGTCACTGCTTGTCTGCTACAACCGAATCCCCAGCGAGTTAGTTGAGAGGGTTCACCCATTGCACAGCGATGGCTGCTCAACAGACAAGGGTGCTTTCAGGGTGCCTTCAGACGGTTTAGCGCGCAGTCGTGAGAAGTGGCCCGGGGCAGACGGCATACTTTATGCAAGAAGTCTCAAACTTGGAACCCCTAGTTTTTTTTTCAGCAGTTGATTCTCCCTTGAGAGCGATTAGCAAAATGTAGAAGTGCGAGTGCTCGTCGGCTGCCATGTTAATTTCTCACTTTGGCATTCAAAAGTCAAGGAATTGAAATTAACTTTGAGCAGGTAGGTAAAATTTAACATCCAGAGTGAGGATGAGGCTGTGAAGATTGGGCGAAAGGTAGCCCCCGGGGTGTAACCAGCGGGCGAATTGCGTTTATTTTGCTCTTCGATTTAGCTGATAAAGCTAACAATTAACTTCAAGCAGCATCACTGCTGTAAAAATCTCACAGCCGGCTTTAGCCGGCTAAGTTTTGGGTATATCTAGGCTTCTGGGCAATGTTTGACCCTCAGGTTAAACGGCTCTTTGAAGTGCGCGATCGCGATTGCTACACTAATATTTTATAATATTTTAATGATTAGTCCAAAAATATTTATCGCCAAGTTTGGAGTCAGCATCAAATGGTAAATTTAAGCGAACTTCTAGAACCCATCGCCAGTCAATTTCGCAGTCTAGGAATTCCCGAACCAATTACCCATTGGGGACACCCTGTAATGATGGGGATCGTGGTGGCGGCGATGGGCAGTTTTGTCGGGTATACGGGATGGCAGGGACGTTTGGCCGCTGATAAAGATGTCGCACTCAAAAGTCGCTCGGATCACCGCAAGCTTGCACCGTGGATGTTTCTGTTTCTAGCTTTGGGCTATACAGGTGGCTTGCTGTCGCTGGTGATGCAGCACCAGCCAGTCATGGAAAGTCCGCATTTTTGGACGGGTTCGGCAGTGCTGGTTTTGCTGGCTGTTGGCAGCTTGATTTCGCTAACGGGTTTTGGAGGCAATAAGCTAGCACTGCGCGCGGTTCACGCTTATTTAGGCACGACGGCTCTGGCACTTATGGTGCTACACGCGGCTTTCGGTTTAAAATTGGGCCTGTCTATTTAGAAGAGGAAGAGGAAGGGAAAGAATGTAAGGAAAGAAATTTTGCTATAACTTACGCACGGGTAGCCAGAAACCGGGTTTTTTACCCAAATTCACGGCGTTTAGCTTTTTACTGGGGTTGAAAAACCCGGTTTATTTGGTAAGGAGTGCATAAGTCCGGCATCGATTTCCCTGAAATATTCCCCCTCTGATTTACTAATTAATGAATCAAGCAACGGGTGTCATTTTCTGTCTAGCTTACATTTTGGGATTGATTTCTACAGCGGTTCCTTGGGGTAGATACGGGATACTTGCTTTGGGAATAGCGGTGGCGATCGCCCTGCCGAAATTGTTGCGAAAGTTTACTAAGAATTCTGTCAAAGTTACTAAGAAAAGACGCAGAAGACAAAAAGAAAATGCTCTTGAAGAACCCTTAGATGCCAGGGAAGAATTGAGTTTGTTGGCAAGGCTGCCGAGAGCGAAATGGGTGTGGGCAGTTGCGGGTTTGGTGGCATTTTTAGCTAGCATTTATTTTGCAGTTCGATCGCCCCAACCGGCAATTAATGACATCAGCAAACTGATTCCGGCTGGCGGCAACACTCAAGAAGTGGCGGTGACAGTTCGCGGTAGAGTGGTCAGTACGCCCCGATTGACTAGATCGGGTCGATCGCAATTTTGGCTAGAAACAGATTTGGTTAGCGAAATCAACGGCGGCGAGGGAGGAGTAGTTGTAAACCGCCCAGTATCCGGCAAACTCTACGTTACAGTGCCGCTGCTGCAAGCAACAAGTTTGTACGCCGACAATATGATCGCAGTTGTGGGATCCTTGTACAAACCGCAGCCGCCGTCGAATCCGGGGGCTTTTGATTTTCAAGCATATTTAGCCAGAGAAGGAGCTTTTGCAGGGCTCAAAGGGCGTCAAATTGACTGGAGGAGAGAAAATGCGATCGCGGATGTAAATCGAGTTAACAACCAAGCGGATGCTTTCTGGGAGCCCAGCGGGATGCGCCCATCGAAAATTCAAGCGATGCGGCAGCGGATCGTGCGATCGCAACTATCGCAGTTGAATGTTCCCGAAGGGCCCTTGATCAGTGCGATCGCCCTCGGCAAACAAGCAGTCGATTTACCTTACAACATCCGCGACTCTTTTGTGCAGGCTGGATTAGCCCACGCGATCGCAGCTTCCGGCACTCAAGTTTCGATGGTTTTGGCTTTAGTTCTAGCTTTAACCAGGCATTTTTCCAAACAATTGCAATTTAGCTTTGGCGTCGGTGCTTTATTTTTGCTCGTGGGGTTAACGGGCTTTGAAGCTTCAGTATGCCGCGCCGCTTTGATGGGATTTGGAACACTATTTGCTTTGGTGCTTAACCGCCAAGTTAAGCCGCTGGGATTGCTGTTAATCGCTGCTACTATTTTACTGCTGGTTAACCCTTTGTGGATTTGGGATTTAGGTTTTCAACTAAGTTTTTTGGCTACTTTGGGGTTAATAGTAACAACGCCCCCGCTGATGGCAAAGTTAGACTGGATGCCGCCCGCGATCGCTTCAATTGTTGTAGTTCCAATCGCGGCTTCAGTTTGGGTGCTGCCGCTGCTACTTTACGTTTTTAGTGTGGTATCACCTTACAGCATTTTAGTCAATATTATTGCCGCTCCTTTGCTGTGGATTTTGAGTATTGGGGGGATGATTAGCGCTTTAGCTGGATTGATTTTTCCGCCTGCTGGCAGTGTTTTAGCGCAACTGCTGGATTATCCGGCAAAAGGGTTAATTGCGATCGCCCAATATTTCTCGCAATTACCCGGTAATTCCGTAGCTGTCGGTCAAGTATCGGTGTTTCAGCTAATCGCGCTTTACAGTTTAATTTGCTGGGTGTGGATCGGGGGAAGAAGTTCGGCAACGAGCCGTGTACGGGATTTAACGGAGGTCAGGAACAAGGAACAAAGAACAAGGAACAAGGAACAAGTCCGAGGGAAAAAACCGGAAAACGGGAGAGGGAAGAAGGGGAAAAGCAGAATTATTACGCTGCCTGTTTTTTCTTCGGCTTGGATTTTACCGCTGGCGGTTGTGGCGGGAATGGGTATCATAGTTTTGCCAGCTTGGCACGTTCAAGCATCTTTATTTCAAGTTACTTTGCTGGCGACATCTGGTGAGCCTGTTTTGGTAATTCAAGAGCGGGGAAAAGTGGCGCTAATTAATAGCGGTGATGAAAATACCGTAAGGTTTACAGTGTTGCCTTTTTTGCAGCAGCAAGGAGTTAATTCTGTGAATTTTGCGATCGCCACTCACGGTCATTTAGGTTTGAGCGGTGGTTGGGGAAAATTACTAGAACGCTTGCCAATTAAAACATTTTATGATAATAACGCTCCGAAACAAATTCACCGTGGCAGCAATCAGGAATTTATAACGGCTGTGCAATCTCGCCTTGGCGTTTACTTTCCTTTAGAAACTAACAGTACAGTCGATCTGGGTTCGACGCGGTTGCAGTTGGTGAATGCCGAGATTCCGGTGGTAGAATTGCTCGTGGGCAATCGAACTTGGTTGCTCGTCGGTGAAATGACACCGGAAGCGCAAAAAAAATTGGCAGCAACGGGAACCTTCAAGCCGGCTCAAGTGCTGTGGTGGTCGGGGAAAACCCTGACGGCTGAGTTATTAAGCGCAGTTGGGCCCCAAGTGGCGATCGCATCTGCTAACGAAATCGACCCAGAAACCGCCGCCCAACTGCGCCAAAACAAAACCCAAATATTCTGGACAGGGCGCGACGGAGCCCTCCAGTGGACGCCAGCAGCGGGATTTAAGACCACTCTAGAATCTGAAGAAAATCAAACTTCTTTTCTGTAAAGATTTACAATGTGGCGCACTGTGCGGTAAAATACATTTAGCTCACATCTCAAATAAATTGGAGAGGTGGCAGAGCGGTTGAATGCGGTAGACTCGAAATCTACTTTAGGGGTGACTCTAACGTGGGTTCAAATCCCACCCTCTCCGTACATCCAAGCATCAAGTGGCAAGCGCGCACCTCATCAACGTAAGGTGCGCGCACTTCATCATATTATCAATTGCCCTATCAAAAATTAGTTAGGGCTTGCTGAAAAAGTTTACAGAGTCAATAAGGTCGCGCCACACAGCTTAAAAAATATTAAGTTTGTCGCTTATTTCTCAAATTTATATCATGTCCGGTCGAGCGACCGCGATTTTTGTAGGGGCTCCCCTCACCAAAAATACCTGCCAATAATTGACCATTTCAAAAACCCGCCCCGGCCGGGATATTATGGTTAATCGATCGGACATGATATAATAACCGGTCTCGTAGTTGCGAGGCAGCGCTAATTGCGCTAAAGCCCTAATACGAACGGCTCACCCCGGAATACAAATGACAAACTCCGAACCCTGCCCGAGGGAGGAATTCACTGTTAACGTACCTCCATGTTTTTCCACAACAATTTGGTGGGCTATCGACAATCCTAATCCCGTGCCTTGACCCACAGGCTTGGTTGTGAATAAGTGGTTAAAGATGTTTTCCTTGACGGAGTTCGACATCCCCACTCCATTATCCTTAATCCGAATCAAAACCTGATTTTGGGATTCGCTCATAACAGTTTGAACAGTGATTTGATTAGGTCGGGCTTTAATTTCACTAAAACCGAGCCCCTTATTTGACTCCTCCAGAGCGTCAATGGCATTAGCCAGTATATTCATAAATACCTGGTTTAACTGTCCGGGAAAGCATTTGACTAGGGGCAAGTTACCATAGTCTTTGACAACTTCAATGGCAGGGCGGAACTCGCTGGCTTTTAAACGGTGCTTGAGAATCAGCAGAGTGCTCTCGAGTCCATCATGAATATTGAAAGCAACTGGTCGATCGCTATCTGCCCTCGAAAACGTTCTCAGGCTTGTACTGATATTGCGGATGCGATCGACTCCCTCCTTCATCGAGCCTATCAATTTCGGCAAATCTTCTCGCAAATACTCCAAGTCCATATCCTCAATTTCTGTTTCAATTTCCCGTCCCGGATTGGGAAGTTTTTCTTGATACAAATCAATCAAGTTGAATAAATCCCCCACGTATTCTTGAGCCGGTTGCAAGTTGCCGGCGATAAAGCCTACGGGATTGTTAATTTCGTGGGCTACCCCTGCCACCAGATTGCCGAGAGCTGACATCTTCTCATTTTGTACCAGTTGCAGTTGCATCTGCTTGAGATTGTTGATAGACTGCTCTAGTTTTTGGGCATAATCCTGAGATTGTTGATAAAGCTGTTGAGATTCCTGATACAAGCGGGCGTTTTCCAGCGAGATCGCAGCTTGGGAGCAGAGGATGTTGAGGAGGGCGACGCGATCGCGAGTGAATGCCCCCGTTGTCAGATTATTTTCCAAATACAGAATTGCCATCATTTTGCCTTGATGGAGAATCGGAGTACATAGGATGCTCTTAGGTTCCTGCTGCATCATATAGGGGTCAGAAGCAAATTTTAATTCTGTCTTGACATCATCGAAAACTAGGGTTTTCTGAGTGCGTTTGACGTAATTAATCACCGTCTGGGGAATTGATTGGCTCTCCTCGATCGCAATAGTTTCTTGCAGAAGACAGCCTTGGCGATCGCTACAGTGGACAGCGATTTTCCAGTTCTCTTCTTCTTTCAAAATCAATACTCCTGTTTGAGCCCCTGCATTCTGAATCACCACTTCCATCAGGGTAGTGAGCAATTGTTCAAGCTTAATTTCGCTAGACAGAGCTTGATAAGCTTTGATAACCGTGGGTAAATCTAGGACTGCGATGCTGGTACTCCCAGCAATTGTTTGGTGATTACTAGAAATGAATGAACTCTCCAAGGAGGTAGTACCAGCATCGAACGAACCAGCTTTTTCCTGTTTTAAGATAGGAGCCAGAAGTTGGGGATAGCGTTGTTCTAGAGCGTCGATTTTTGCTTTCGCTCCCCAACGAGAATAAGCATAGTAAGCATCTATTAGATATACCTGGGCAAGTTTTTCTTTCCCCCATGCCAGGTAGAATTTAGCAGTCAATTCATTCGCCAGAGCTTCTTCGTTGAGATAATCGTTTTCTTTAGCAAGAAAAATGGCGCGATCGTAAGTCTCCATCGCCTGCACATTTTCACCCAGCGCTCGGAACAGTTCGGCTTCCACTAGGTAAAATTTGTGCAAGAAATTCATGGGGGCGTGATGCGCCCATTTATGAAGAATTTCTTGGTTGCTCTTCACTTTTTGCAGATGTTCTTGTTTCTCTTCGGAGGAACCCGCATCGGTACAAACTCCCAGCCGTGCTAGAGAGTCATAAAAGTAGAACATCGGCACGTTGAGCATACCCGTCACCGCGTCTAAATACTGTTCGGCTTGCCGAGCATTTTCTAAAGCTTGTTCGTTTTCTCCAAACAGGTAACACACAAGCAGTTTATGGAAGTACAAATAGTGGAGCCCGTTTCGATCGTTTGCTTGGATGTGAAATGGGAGCATTGTTTCTTCATTGTAGGCATCACCCACAAATTGACAGGGATTTTCCGATCGCCCCAGCAGATTTAATAAAGCCTGATGAACGATTTGAGTATAATTTAACGCTGAGTCTTGTTTGAATTGAACCAGCGCATTGCAGTAGGTAGCTACCTCCTCTTCCAGACCCGCGATTTCCCGGCCGATTAAATATGAATATTGAGAGATTTCTTTTGCTGAATATCCCAATTCTAGCTCTCCAGTTTCCAGTCCTATCGCGTAACCCTCTTTTAAAATGGGGAGGGTTTCTTTAACATGATGTTTGCCATGTATGATGTGAACGCCGACTGTATAAAATACTTTAGTCTTGAGGTAATTGGCATTAAAAAAATCGACAATATTTAACGCTAATTGCCCAAATTCAAACCCTGTTTCAATGTCTTGGACTACACCACTTAACACCAATCCATACAAGCTGTAAGCAAAGGCAGATAAAGGAGCATTGCCATAACTAACCGACAAATTAACCATTTCCAAAATCACCAGTGGCAGGAGAAGTGGAGCGGTGATGTAGGCTGGAGAAACTAAACCTGATAGAATCCGCAAGGCTGCTTGCTTTTGGAGATTTTCCATTTCTGGCAAATCAATAAAGTCCGCGATGTTTTTCCCAGAAAAAAGTGCGGCGGTTTGTTCTAGTCCCTGCTGAATATCTGCCGGACTTGGATTTTCTGGAAAGCAGACTCCCAAGAGTTTGAGAACTGCTAACCCCATCTCAAGGGCTTGTTTAAGTTTGACTTGCGCCGTACAAGCAGAAAGCTCGATTTCATACACTTTCACCTTATCCAGCAGCGTTCTGGCATTGTGCAGAACTAAATCGGCTAATTCCTCCATGTCCTGAAAATCATAGCTCAGGTATGCAGTTTCTGCCCCTAATACGTGCAGCTCGAGGGCGGTTTCATAGTGAGTGTGCCAGCTATCGGGAGCTAGGATTTGCCTGCCAAAACTTAAATATTTGCGTGCCGCAGCATAAGCGGTAGCAGTCTTCGCCTTGCGTCCCGCGATCAAATTCAACTGAGCCAGTTGGTAACGCTCGGTTGGTTCGGCAATTAAATCAACACCATAATTCAACTGGTTGACTATATTAAAAATTTTCTCTTCCCTTTCTGTTGTTGGAGTATTAATCAATAACAGTTGACCAATATTGAGGTGAGTGGATTGTTTCTGGGATTCGGGAATCAGAAGGTAAGCTGCTTGCTGTACGCGATCGTGCAGAAACTTGTAATAACAGGAGTCGGGAGTTTGGAACCACGAGTCAGAAGTATTGCTTTCTCCTTCTGAATTTGGATTTTTGAATTCAAACTCCTCTGCCGTGAAAAACTTATAAACTTCAGTCAGTGGGAGAATCAACCCTGCTTGCAAAGCAGACCACAAGCTTGCTGCCGTCTCTGAAGACGATTTTTCACACACGACCGCCAGCGTTGCTAAATCGAATTGGTTGCCAATGCAGGCTGCTAACTTTAAAACTTCTTGCGTTTGAGCAGGCAACTTTAGCAATTGAAGCGCCATGAACTCTACAACATCATCTGTCAGGGCCAAGGTTCGCACTCGGGCAATATCACACTGCCAATACCGAGCTTCAAAGTTAAATTTAATTAGCCCATCTTCATGCAAAGATTTGAGGAATTGTGTGCTGAAAAATGGATTGCCTTGGGTTTTCTGATCAACCAATTCTGTTAGGGGCAGAGCCAACGCTGTAGAACAAGCTAATGTATCGGCAATCAGACAATTCAACTCCGAGCGATCGAGCGGCGCCAGGGTAATGGTGTTGACTGTGGCTCCGGTTTGTTGAATGTCGGATAATGTCAGCACCAAAGGGTGTACGGGACTGACTTCGTTATCTCGATACGCTCCAATTAACAAGAGATAGCGCTGTGAGCGATCGCTCGTCAGAAGTTGAATTAATTTCAATGAGGCTGAGTCTGCCCATTGCAAGTCGTCTAAGAAGATGACGAGGGGATGTTCTTTGGTTGTGAAGACTTGAATGAACTTCTCAAATAACCAATTGAAGCGATTTTGGGCAGCACTGGCGACGAGTTCTGGTGCGGGGGGTTGCTCTCCGATAATCCGCTCTAGTTCAGGAATTACCTCAACGATTACCTGAGCATTCTCGCCCAATGCTGCCAGGATTTGAGTCTTCCACTGCTCAACTTTAGCATCGGTTTCCGATAGCAATTGTCCCATTAAATCGCGAAAAGCTTGTACAAAAGCTGAGAAGGGTTGGCTGCGCCCAAATTGGTCGAATTTGCCTTTGATGAAGTACCCTCGCTGTCTGACAATTGGTTTGTGAACTTCGTTGACAACAGCGGTTTTACCAATGCCGGAGAAACCGGCAACGAGCATCATTTCGGTGCTGCCGGCACTCACGCGCTCAAACGCCGCTAGCAGGGAGAATACTTCGCTTTCTCTACCATATAATTTTTCGGGGATGATGAAGCGATCGCCCAAATCTCGCGTTCCCAATTTAAAGGAAGCAATTTTACCTCTCTCTTCCCATTCGTGCAAACAAGTTTCCAAATCAAACTTGAGTCCTAGGGCACTTTGATAGCGATCTTCAGCATTCTTTGCCATCAGTTTGCTAACAATTTCAGACAGCACCAGTGGAACGCTTTTGTTGAGGTGATGGACTGGGATAGGCTGCTGGGCAAGGTGACAGTGTACTAACTCTATCGGATCGTCGGTTTGGAAAGGCAACTGTCTCGCGAGCAGTTCGTAGAATGTGACTCCCAAAGAGTAGAAATCCGTGCGGTAATCAATGCCTCGGTTCATTCGCCCAGTTTGTTCGGGAGATATGTAAGGTAAGGTGCCTTCTAGGACGTTGGGATTTTGTATTTCTTGGGTTTCGCGCGGCAGCAGGGAAGCGATGCTGAAGTCAATCAGCTTAACTTGTTTGGTGGTGGGGTTAATTAGAATGTTGGCTGGTTTGAGGTCTTTATGGATGACGTGGTGGCGATAAAGTCCGTCTAGCGAGTTGGCAATTTGAATTGCCATAGGAAGAAACTCGTTAATGGGCAACCCTTCTAGGGGCTCCTTGCTATCGGATACTAGACGAGCGAGGTAACTACTTAAGGAAATTCCGCCAAAGTCTTCCATCACCAGAGCATAGTGGTTCTGGTAAGTCTCCAGGCTGTATGCCTTGACACTGCCGGGGATCTCTAAGTTTTTAGCAATGACGTACTGGTTGCGAAAGTGCACCAGTTCGTTGAAGCGGGGAAAGTCATTTCGCAGCAGTTTGATCACGACTGGCTGGCCATTTTTCGAGCGAAAGCCGCGATACACTAGAGTTCGAGTGCCTGCGTATATTTGCTCGTTAATGTGATATCCGAGAAATAGATTTGTTATGCTAGCCATACCCAGTTATTCCTACTGCTTCAGTCAAGTCTGAAGCTTTTTATAGTTGATATCTACTATTGTGGCTCTATCTGCCCTGCTATTCATTAATTACATTTTTCTTAACATATTTAGAGCAATAAATTATGATATAGCGATTTAAAAAACTACACTTAATATTTTATGGAAGAGCTGTTGATAATTCAGTTGAAACTAATTAGAAAATGACTCCGCGAACCCCGATTGAACGACAGCAGTTCATTGAAGAGGAACTTCAGAGGCTAATCTCGTAGTTGCGAGGCAGCGCTAATTGCGATAATTGCCCTAAAGACCTACTACGAACTGCTCACACCGGAATACAAATCACAAACTCCGAACCCTGCCCGAGGGAGGAATTCACTGTTAACGTACCTCCATGTTTTTCCACAACAATTTGGTGGGCTATAGACAATCCTAATCCGGTTCCTTGACCCACAGACTTGGTTGTGAATAAGTGGTTAAAGATGTTTTCCTTGACTGAGTGCGACATCCCCACTCCATTATCCTTAATCCGAATCCAAACCTGATTTTGGGATGCGCTCAGAACAGTTTGAACAGTGATTTGATTAGGTCGGGCTTTAATTTCACTAAAACCGAGCCCCTTATTTGACTCCTCCAGAGCGTCAATGGCATTGGCCAGTACATTCATAAATACCTGGTTTAACTGTCCGGGAAAGCATTTGACTAGGGGCAAGTTACCATAGTCTTTGACAACTTCAATGGCAGGGCGGAACTCGCTGGCTTTTAAACGGTGCTTGAGAATCAGCAGAGTGCTCTCGAGTCCATCATGAATATTGAAAGCAACTGGTCGATCGCTATCTGCCCTCGAAAACGTTCTCAGGCTTGTACTGATATTGCGGATGCGATCGACTCCCTCCTGCATCGAGCCTATCAATTTCGGCAAATCTTCTCGCAAATACTCCAAGTCTATGGCCTCGATTTTTTCTTCAACTTGAGCTCCTGGCTTGGGAAAACTATCTTGATATACATCGATTAGCTCGAACAAATCTTGTAGGTATTCTTGAGCAGGTTGCAAGTTGCCGGCGATAAAGCCTACGGGATTGTTAATTTCGTGGGCTACCCCTGCCACCAGATTGCCGAGAGCAGACATCTTCTCACCCTGCACCAATTGCAACTGCATCTGTTTGAGATCGTGAAGATAAAGCTCTAGTTTTTGCGCATATTCCTGGGATTGCTGATACAGTCGGGCATTCTGTAGGGAAATTGCAGCTTGCGAACACAGGATGTTGAGGATGGCGACGCGATCGCGCGTAAACGCCCCCGTTGTTAAATTATTTTCTAGATATAAAATGCCTATTAACTTACCTTGATGCAAAATCGGGTTACACAAAATACTTTTGGGTTGCTGATTAATGATATATGGATCGTTAGCTAAAGTCGGCTCGGCACTCAAATCAATTAGCACAGTATTCTGCTGGTTATGCTTGACTTTGTAGATTAGTTTTAAGGGAAGCTCCTGACTGTTTTCAATGGGAAGGTGTTGCAACACGACTGGCTCTGTCCCCAGAGTAATCGACCCTTTAATTAACAGTCGATCGTCTTGCAAGAGCATTAACACGCACTTATCGGCTCCTGCATTTTCGATGGCGATCGAAAGCAACGATGTCAGTAGTTTTTGGAGGTCTATTTCACGGGATATTGCTTGGGAAGCTTTGAGAATAGTAGCTAAATCTAAAGCTACAGAAACACTACTACTGGATGTGGCCGAACTGTTGGAGGTGACACTACCCAATGTCAAGAGAGTTTCGTGAGCGGAGAGAGGAGAACGGGTTTGCTCTAATATAGGTGTAAGTAGTTGAGGATAGCGAGCTTCTAAGTCAGCGACTTTGGCTTTTGCACCCCAACGAGCGTAAGCATAGTAGGCTTGGGTCATGTATTCCCCAGCTATGCGCTCTTTGCCCCAATCTAGGTAGAACTTTGCTGCCAGTTCGTTAGCAAGTGCTTCTTCTTGGATATATTCGTTGGCTTTGGCTCCAGAAATTGCCTGGTCGTAAAACTCAATTGCTTTCGCTTTTTCTCCGAACACTCTACTTTTTTCCGCCTCTACCAAATCAACCTTATGTTGATAATTCATGGGTGCATGATCTGCCCATTGCTGTAACTTGGTTTGGTTTTCTATTACACCCTGCAATGCTTCTGATGCTTCATCTAACTGTGGATTTAATTGTGCCAAAATTAGCAGAGAATCATAAAGATAAAATACTGGTTCGCTGACTAATCCCGCACCAGCCATAAAATAGCGCCTGACTTCAATAGCAGGATTTTTCGCTGGCTCAATTTCTCCAAACAAGAAACAAAGCATCAGTTTATACAAATGGAAAATATACAATCCATATCCATCTTTGGCAGACTCTAGCTGCTGGAGAAATTCCGTTTCTTCAAGGGCTTTCCCAGACAAAAGGGTGGTATGTTCTGCAAGACCTAGCAGATTTAAAACAGGTTGCCAATAAATCCGGCAATAATTTGCGGTTGTCAATTGATTTAATTGCATCAAACTATGGCAGTAGGCGCAAATATCCTGCTCTAAGGTAGCCAGGGGTTGACTGCACCAAAAAGAATTGAGGCAAAAAGTGTGCCCATTATATCCAGCAAGTACTAGGTTTCCAAATTCTAGGGCACTGGTGTAACCCTCTTGCAAGAGGGGTAGTGTTTCTTTAATGTGAGATTTGCGGTGTACAATAAATATCCCCAAGATCATCAAAACATCTGTTTTACTTGCTTTGGCATCGAGTTTTGAAATAATCTGGAGTGCCAGGGAACCAAACTGCGATCCTGTATCTATTTGTAAGAAATTGCAGAGAATGTTGCCATAGGTTGCATAGCCTAAAGCAGAAGTCGATGTGTTACCGTACTGAATTGATAGTTTAACGGACAAACTATTCAGCAATGGGTACAGCGCAGAGCCAGTGAGGTAAGCGGCTGGGATAATGATATTGACAATTTTAAGAGTACCGAGTTTTTCTGCATCTGTCATTTCAGGCAAGTGAACCAAATCAGCGATTTCCCGGTCTCCAATGAGTTCCTCAATCTGTTGGATTTCCTGTTGAATATCTGATGGTGTCGGTGTTTCAGGAAAGGTGACACCAAGCTGTTGTAAGACTGGTTGGGCGATCGCGATCGCTGATGTCAGTTTACTTTGGGAAATATGAGATTGAATTCTAATACAGTAAACATTGACCTTTTCAGGTAAGGAGCCTGCCTGTTGAATGACAATATCAATGAACTGTTCCATCGCCTCAAAGTTACCGTTTAGCATTGCTACTTCCGCAGCTAATTCATATAAGGCGAGGGTCATTTCATACTGCTGCTGCCAACTATTTTTTGCCAAAATAGACAATCCCACTGTCGCATATTCATGCGCTGCTTGATAGGCGGTTGAAGTTTTAGCTTTGCGACAGGCAATTAAATTGAGTTGGGCTAATTCTTCTCGTTGAGTTGATTGGGTAATTAAAGCAGTTCCGTGATTTAATTGATTGACTATTTCAAAAATACGGTCTTCTCTTGCTTGTGCGGAAATCTGTTGTAGAAGCAGTTGTCCGATTTGATAATGAGTCGCCTGTTTTTGGTCATCGGGAATCAGGGAATAGGCAGCTTGTTGGACGCGATCGTGTAAAAACTTGTATTTGGGTAATTGGTCGTGGGTAATTGATAATTGGTCAAATTCCTTCCCATTCCCGATTACTAATTCGCTATTCCCCTCTGCTTGATAAAACTTATAAATTTCACTAATGGGTAAAATTAGCCCTTCTTGCAGCGCCTTCCATAAAGCGGATGCGGTTTCTACTGGCGAATTTTCATCAACAATTGCTAAGGTCGCCAAATCGAACTGATTCCCAATACAAGCAGCTAACTTTAAAACGGACTGTGTCCTGGTTGGCAACTTTCGCAACTGAAGTGCCATGAATTCTACTACATCATCCGTTAGTGCCAAGGTGCGCACTCTAGAAATATCGCACTGCCAATACCGAGCTTCACAATTAAATTCAATTAGCCCATCTTCATGCAAAGATTTGAGGAATTGTGTGCTGAAAAATGGATTGCCTAAAGTTTTCTGATAAACGAGTTCTGTTAAAGGCAGAGCCAACGCTGTAGAACAAGCTAGAGTATCGGCAACTAAACTATTTACCTCTGCTTGAGCGAGGGGATCTAAGGTAATAGTATTCACCTTGGCTTCAGTTTTTTGAATATCTGCTAACGTCAGCATCAATGGATGCGCTGCAAATACTTCGTTATCCCGATAAGCTCCAATTAATAAGAGATAGCGGTTATCAATATCGCTCATCAGCAGTTGCATCAACTTCAATGAGGCTGAGTCTGCCCATTGCAAATCGTCCAAGAAGATTACTAAGGGATGTTCTTTTGTTGTAAAGACTTTAATAAACTTTTCCAACAACAAATTGAAGCGATTTTGACCGGCACTGCCAGAAAGTTCGGGTACTGGCGGTTGCGGCCCGATAATACGTTCGAGTTCGGGAATGACTTCAACGATTACCTGAGCGCTATCGCCCAAAGCTGCCAAAATTTCTAACTTGCATTGTTCTACTTTCGCATCGGTTTCCGATAGCAATTGTCCCATTAAATCGCGAAAAGCTTGGGTGCATCTCACTTTTGCACATACATCAAATTGAAAGTTGACCGTTGAGATAAGCACAGCGAAGAGCAAGCATAGAGGAAACGTTCTCAATATTCCATTGCGCTCCCGATATTTTCACCCTTAA